>Ga0074046_10003028_pt1 | contig 14264 bp, 13 predicted proteins | sample BogForMeECP23OM3_FD_94441 | JGI IMG/M metagenome (GOLD analysis project Ga0074046, IMG submission 94441) | Bog forest soil microbial communities from Calvert Island, British Columbia, Canada - Bog Forest MetaG ECP23OM3 | ecosystem: Environmental > Terrestrial > Soil > Wetlands ...
CGGGCCAGGACGGCCGTATCTAGCGACGGGTCCGCTTCCGGCGCGGCGGCCGTCACGGTGTCCAAGAGGCGCAGGTGCAGGTCGTCGCGAACCTCGGGCCGGTCCCCGCCGTCGGCCAGGTACTCGCGGACCGCCGCCTCCTCGTCCGCGTCGAAGTAGTCCGTCATGCCGGTCTCCGGATCAGAGCACCGCAAGAGACCGGGGAGATACTCGGTGCCGCGACGCCTTGGAGGATCGCGTGACCGAGCATGCGCTCTTGCTCAAGATCGTGCCTGGCCGCCGCGCGCTCGTCGAGCGACGGCAGTCGCGCCGCGCGGGCCGACAGGACCCCCTCCCGCCGGGACAGGTCCGCAGTCGCGGCGGCGACGCCGGCCGCGACCGCCGAGCGGAACTCCTCGCTCGCGGCGACCCAGGCCCGCCCCGTCCGCTCAGCGGCGCTGCATTCCGTCGGCCACCCCTGGATCTCGTCGCGGACCGCGCGCCAGTCGACCGGCAACCCGGAGGTGCCTGATCGAGCCTCCAGCAGGGAATCCAGGTGCTGGGCCAGGCCAGGACCGGCAGCCAAGTCGGGGTTTGCCCAGAGCCCGAACATGCGCGGAGCCAGGAACCCCTGACCGCGTCGCCGCAGTCGCCGCCGGTCGCAGGCCGGGACTTGCGCCAGCTCGTGCTCGCCGAACTCGACCAGGTAATCCAGCCGCAGCCAGAGATCCCAGGCGACCACTGAATCGTCGGCGGCGGTGAGCGCGAAGGCGCGTCCGCGCTCATCGGCCAGGAGGTACTCACGCAGCCAGCCAACCAGCGGATCTCCGACGCGCAGTGGCGTGACCAGAGCATGCGTCAGGGACGGCCGCCGCTGAATCGAGCGGTCGCGGCCGAGCAGTTCCTCTACGTGCGGATCGAGGCCCGGCGGGACGAGATAGGCCGGATAGCGCCGCAACCGGAAGCGGAAGGTCTCGCCCCCGCGTGTGCGTTCGACCTCCAGCGGCAGGCCGCCCGCCGGGGACATCAGGGCGGTCAGTGCTGGTTCCAACTCCGCAGCGCGGTCCTCGTAGGTGCGGAGCAGTTCCGTCGTCATCATCGCGTTACCATCGTCCAGAGCCGAGTATGACTCCCAGTCTTCCAGTTCGTCGACCTGAATCTTCTCGTCTTCGATGGCGGCCCTGAGTTCGGGCAGCCCCGCTGACAGGGCTGCGACTCCCTCATCCAGAAGCCGCGGGCTGAGGTCGGCCTCCATCTTCGCCAGGAGTCGCTGCACCGTGGACACCGACTCCGCGAAGACGCCGATGCCGTCGCCGAGCAGCCGAATCTGGGCCGACGACCACAGCGACTCCGTGGATCGCAGGACGAGGATCTCAGGGACGGCGCGGGCCCCCGGGAGAGTGGACACTCCGGCATACCGATCCACCCGCCCGATGCGCTGCTCGAGGCGGTTCAGGCTCAGCGGCAGGTCGAGGTTGAGGAGCCCGTCGCTCCCCTGGAGATTCCGGCCCTCTTCCAGCGAACTATCGCCGACGAGCAGGCTCCCGCCGTCCGCGGTAAGGAAGGACTCGAGCATCCACCCGCCCGCCCCGGCCGCGGTGCCAGCCAGGTGGGTCAGCACCTTGCAGGCCTCACCGAGGCGCTCCTGAGCCAGGTCCGCGAACCTGCTGGCCTCTACGGCATACCCGGAGATGGCCACAATTCGCTGGCCCGCTGCCACGCGGCGGCACGCTTCCTCGGCCGCGGCCCGCCCCCGGGCATCCGGGGCCAGCAGGAGTTGTGCGCGCGCCTGCTCGAGAAGCGACCACTCGCCAGCGGTGTCATCCGGCGATCCGGGCCGGGCGAGTTCGGCCAACCGCGCCGTGATGAACTCCACGAGCGGCCCCGGGCCAGCGAGGCCGTGCGAGACCGCCTTCCAGAACAATGGCACGGCGGTTGCGCGCGGGAGCGCCTGAATCCGGAGCCGGTAGGTCTCGAGGAAGTCGTCGATGACCTCCTGGGCCTGGTCGTCCTGGACCGAGATGAAGACGGCTCGGCGGCCAGTCGTAGGAAAGCCCGCCGCGGATCCGGCCCCGCGCCGGTGCCGGATCATACGTCGGCTGATCCGGAATGTCTCGCGAAGGTAGTAGTAGTGCTCGAGTTGGGCCGCGGCGTCGGCCGTGATCGCCATCCCGGCGGCGTCCGGGTCGGTCGCCTGCTCCACGAATGGGTCGCCCGGATGGCGATCGCGGATTCGCTTAAGGGCTTGGGCTCGGTCCGTCGGCATCGCGAAACGCGACGTCAGGACATCAGTGTCCACCAGTTCGGCCGTTCTTTCCTCGACCCGCTCGGCGAAGCGCGCAGTTTGCCCGAGTGGAAAGGCGACCGGGTCGACGAGGTGGAGGAGCGCTTCAAGAATTCCGTAGTTCCCGCGCATCGGCGTGGCCGAGAGCAGGAGCAGGCCGTGTGCGGCGCGCGCGGCGGACGCCAAGATGTGCCACTGGCCGCCAGACAAGGCTTCGTGGATCAACTGGTGTGCCTCGTCGATCACGAGAAAGCGCGCTTGCTGCGCCTCGGCCGGATAGGCCGTAAATTCCTCGTGTGACCGGATCAGGATCCGGGGATCCAGGCGTGGACCCGCCGGCGCCTGTCGCTGACCCGCATGCCGGCCGTGGGTCTACACCTCCTCCGCGGTCTCGCTCATGAGCCAGCCTCCCAGCTGCAGGGGACCAGCACCAGCTCCCAGCACCGTCGGCCTGCTTGTGCCCGTTGACACGCTGGGTGTCTGGCCAGCCCGCTGGCGGCTGGCGCCGCGACCTTTTGGCTTGTGTCTCGGCGATCCAGGGGTCGATGACGCGGTGGTGGGTGAAGCTAGGTGCTGAGTGATATCCGTCAGCTGACGGATGCCTCTGACTGCAACTTGCAGGCCTATTTGTAGCGCAACTGGCATCGAGCGTTTCGGTGCTAGCGCGGACCGTGGATACACTGCAGGACAGGCAATGCACCGTAGTGGAGCCATGTCATAGCTGCGTCTGCGGGAGTATACCTTGCCAACGCGCTGGGCGGTGCTCGTCAAACAGGTGCGAACGCGCCATGACGGGCATTGACACCCCGTCATGACGCCGCTAATCCTTCCCGAAATACGTCGCAGCCGCCGTGAACGAGGGTTAAGGTCGCCTTACCCTGCGTGCTCGACCGCTGAACTCTTTCGGTATGACACCCCTTCGCCGGGTGCCTTTCGAGTTGCATTGCCAGGTACCCGTCCAGGCGTATCGTGCCAGGTCATGCGAGGGACCGCCCAATTCCACCTGGACGGTCCCTCGCCTGCTACCCGATTGCTCCGAGCTCATCCGTTCCCACAAACAAGCCTGACGGGGTTCAGCTAATCCAGCCAAATTCCCATGCATTCAGGTGCGGTATTGATCCTGTCGTTAACCAGGGCCGTTTGACAAGGTGATTCGCACATCCGGGAACGGTGCTGAACGGCCCTGAACATTCATGAACGCCAGTGAACGCCGGTGACGGGGCAATCTGGGCGCAGAGACCACGATGCGTACCTGCACAATCACTCATTTAGACATCGGTGGCCTGTGTACAATCACTAGCAATCTGTGCATAAAAACTGCGACCTGTGCACCACCCCTGTGGATGAAACCCCGGGTCCTCCACATCGTGCTGGTCCACCGGCCCGGCCTCGCCGGAACGTGAACGATCCTGTGCATAACTTTCAGGGAACCCTGCACCCGCGCTGGCCGGGAAGAGTAGCTTGAGACCCATCCTCAGGCCCAGGCCACCCTGGTGCCTGAGAACAAGTTCTCTTCACTCATCCGTTCCCACGTACCAGTACGACAAGTCTTGAGGTGTCCCCGATGGATGCTAGCCAGCCTTCCCGCAGAGGTGCGGAAACCTTCAGTCAGCCAGCCACAGCGAGACCCGGCCGCCGGCAGGCGCGACAGCGAGGCGCTGTCTCTGCCCAGAGCTCCGGAACCTTCACTCCCGCTGACCGCCCAGAAGCACGCATTCAGGCCGCTGAGCGGAACCTCGCCCAGGTTTACCGCAGGCTCCGGACAGCGGGCGTTGACCGCGATCAGCTGGACCCCGAGTTCGCGGTGCTGTGGGACGCTATCGCCGAAATCAAGGCACGCAGCCAGCAGGCTCAGCGGGAGCTGGCCCCAGTAAGCCACGAGCGGGACCGGGCGCAACGTCAGTCGCCGAATCTGGCCCAGTACTCCGGTAAGCCCGGCTCCGTGATACCCGACATGCCTGGGTTCAGCTTGTGCCCCGATCCCGCGACCGTCCAGACACCCGCGGAGTTCATGGATTGCCTGCGCCGTTACCGGATCTGGTCAGGAAAGATCTCCTACCGGGAGATGGAGCGCAAGTGCGGTCGCCGGTTCGCCGCATCCACGATCTGCACCGCCATGCAATGCGACGAGTTGCCTGGCTTCGACATGGTGCTGGCCATCGTCGTCGCGTGCGGCGGAGGCGAGGAACACCAGCTCTCGTTTCTGTCGGCCTGGCGCAGCATTCAGTTGCAGCACGACGCCGGCCAGCCCCCGGCGCGGTCGCAACGCTCGCGCGCCCTGCGCGCCGTGAGCGGCACGGCCTAGCCGACGCGGCATGCGGAAGGGTCCGCGCAGATGCCCTGGCCGTCAACCTCGAACCGCACCGCCACCCGCCTCGGCCTGACCATCGGCGGGGGCGGCGCGGGATCGCTTACAACGCTCACGGTCTTGCATAAACCGAGTACAGCTGCGATCGCAGCAGCCGCCGTCATCGCAGCCCTTGCCGCCAACGCTGCCGAGTCGGCCTGCAAGGCGCTCCCGGAGATCATCAAGGCCTCAGGCGAGGCAATAGCCCAGATCATCGAGGCTGCCGCGGAAGCCCGGACCAGGATCATGCGAACGCGGACCCGGAATCAGCTCCTTCGAGCCGCTATCGACCCGGCGAAGACTCCGCAGGTCGTACAGATCATGGACCAGCTAGTCGTCGAACCCGACTTGTCCGCGGGCCGTCGTCTTAACGACGCGGCCCTGGTCAAGCATGCCAGATTCCTGGTTGCCTCCCGCGCCAGGAACGCCGGCACAAAGCCGGACAGCGATCCCAGGAAGCCACCTAACGACCCCGGGAAACCGAGGGGCGGACCTGGCGACAACGTTTTCCCTATCCGTCCCGAGTAGATGCTGGCAGTCCCCGAAGCCCGTTCGTCCGGTCACCATCGGCTACAGGCAGGTTCTAGACGACCTGACCTTCCGCTACGGCACGCGGTCCGCACCCGGTTAGCTGCCTAAACGTATCAGGTATGACTTCAGCGCTGACCAGACCTCTGGAGAATCATGACCGGCCCAGATCACTACCGCGCGGCCGAGAGGCTCCTTGAGGGGGTCTGAGTGCTGCGAGGTGTCCAGCTCTGAGCTGATGTAGCGCCTGGAGGTGGCGAAGTTGCACGTGGCTTTGGCTCAGGTCTCCGCGACTGCCCTGCACTCTGACGGCAGGGAATGGCCGGAAGTCGCTGGCCGACCCCGCCCTCGAGGTACGGGGCGCAGGCGAGTGCCTGGCCCGGGTAGGCCAGCGGGTCGATGTGCGGCAGCATCGCCCTGGCGTCGATGAAGACGGCATGGCCGCCGAACGGCGCGACGACCGGGACGCCGGCTTTATCCAGGGCCCAGGACTCCTGACATGGTGTGAAAGTCGATGTGATGTTCCGGCATGAGAGAGCCAGAAATCAGACCTTGATTGCACGTTTCCCCAGGTCGCTGGCTAGCAGATATGCCAGCTTTACATAATGTCATTGCATCTATTTTTACTGCTCTGGGCGTGACGACATGTAGCGGCATGCCTAGAAACACCAGAAAGAACCAGGCCAGCATCCTTGTAACACTCCGTCAGTGAGCGACTATGTCAGGAGCCCTGGGGCCTGTCCGAGGTACTCCACCGACCGGACCCGGTAGCGCAGGTAGTCATGATCGACGGCCTCGCGCAGTCCCTGGGCGATAGCCTCCAGGTCACGCCCGGCCAGGCCACCGTAGGTGGGGAAGCCCTCGGTGAGGATCGCCAGGTTGCGGCAGCGCTCGGCGAGCGCGTCGTCGTTCAGCGCGAGCCAGCCGCCGATGCTGGCCAGCGGGTCCTTCTTGGCCGACATCGTCATCCCGTCGGCCTGAGCCGCCATCGGGGGGATGATGCCCAACCCGGTGCTGGGCAATCCCAACGTCCGGGCGACCGCCGAACGGCTCAGTGCCACCCCGGCCCAGATCGCGCTCGCCTGGACCCTGTGGGGTTTCAGAACTCGGCCATCGGCCCTGACCTGGGCTTCTATGCGGCCCGCTCGTATTCGTTGATGAGGCCGCCGAGGACGGGCCGACGCCGGATCCGCTCCTTGGAGAGGTCCGCGACGGAGTGATCGGGTCGCGGTGGGCGGAGCTGGCGGCTGCGATGAGGGCGCCGTCCGTTGTAATGGGCCTCATACTCAGCCAGGATCATCCGCAGGTGCCGTTCGCCGAAGATCAGCATCCGGTCTGTGACCTCCGTCCGGGCGGTGAGCACGAATCGTTCCGCATAAGCGTTCGCCCTCGGACTCCGCGGCGGGATCTTCACCACTTCGATCCCGGCGCCAGCCAGCACCGCATCGAACGTGCCGGTGAACTGACCGGCCCGGTCCCGGACCAAAAACCGGAACCCCGCGGCGCGATCGCCCAGATCCATCAGCAGGTTGCGGATCTGCTGCACGGTCCACGGCCCGTCCGGGTTCGCGGTGATCCCGAGGACGTGCACGTAGCGAGAGCTGACCTCCATGACGAACAGGCAGTACAGGCGCTGCAGGGTTATCGCGCAGTCCACGTGGAAGAAATCGGTGGCCAGCATCGTGGCTGCCTGAGCGTGCAGGAACTTCCGCCAGGTCGCGTCGGTGCGCCGTTGCGGTGCCGGAGGGATCTTCAGCGCCCTGAGGACCCGGCGGATGGTGGATGCGCTGACCCGATAGCCGAGTTTCAGCAGTTCGCCTTGGATCCGCCGGTATCCCCAGCCGTGATTCTCGGTGGCGAGCCGCTCGATCAGCGCGGCGATATCGGCACTGATCGGCGGCCGTCCTGCCCGATGCGGGCAGGTCCACTTGCGGGCGACGAGGCGGCGATGCCAGCGCAGGACGGTGCCGGGGGTGACCAGCGATGCATCCGCAGCCCCGGGGGCAGGAGCCGGATCAGCGCGGCGAGGACCGCTCGGTCGGCCCAGTCCAGCCGGGGCCGCGGATGGGTCCGGCGCAGCACGGCGACCTCGTGCCGCAGCACGAGCAGCTCCGCGTCCTTGGAGGCCGATGAACGGCCGAGCAGGACCAGCCAGCCGCTGAACCGGACGAAGATGAGATAGAGCAGGCACAGGGACACACAGGCTACGCAGACTTCTGGCACCCCACAGGCACTGAGGACAGGAGAGCCGGGCAGGCCCGCCAGCAGGATCGAGAAAGCGCGATCACGGCGCCACGGGCGAGCCACTTCAACAGCTGGCGGCGCTCGCCTCCGGCCTGCTGGGGCGGCTGGCCGACGTCCGAATCTGCCGAAATGAGTACTTCATCCGCACGCATATCTATGCATGTACTGGAATACTCACTCACGCTCTCTCGATCTTGTCGGCGATCACCGTGGAGCCTTGTCAATTATTCTGGTAGGCAATCAGGCCGAATACGGCCGCTGTATGGTTGCGCCATTGCAGTATGTCGCAGCGCCCAGATCGACCAACTCGGGCAAGTGCCCCATTGTCCGGTTCGGCGCGTACTGTGGACGGCGTGTGGACTCACTCAGGATACTAAGGAACATAACTTCATCCTCGTGGACCAGCAGCCAAAAGAATAGCGATCGATCGTCCTATAGGTTGGCGAGTCCGTTCCTCTATGAATGCCCATTGCCCATTTGGATTATCTTCAAGAAACCAGAACCCGCCTTCCCAATCTACGGCGAAATCAAATGCGCTGAACAGCAGCCGTGAGCGCTTCGCGAATGTAACGCACTTACTGACGATATCGGGGGGCAACTCGCATCCGTCGATATGCATTAGGCCTTCACTATGCCCTATGCGCCAATCGCGCACACTTGACGTGCGAACTCCCTCGTTGCGAATAACGGCGCCGAATGCCTGGTCGCCAACAACATTAACTCGGACGTCGTATTGTGCATCCACTGCACGTTGAAATATGGCCGGGGCAAGATGCAGGCCCTCCAGCGACACTGTGGCATTGCTATTAATCAGCGTAGCGTAGAAGAAAGTACTAACGTCGTCGACCACCGGGTGCACTGTCGCCTGCGGCTTAACGATGCACGGCGAATTCGCTGCAATAAAGGCTTCGGCCCTTTCCCTACTTGAGGTCAGTAGCGTGTCAGGCACCTGGAAGCCGCACTCTCTCGCCAGCCGGAGCTGATAGAACTTATCGCGCATTTTCTCGATCGCGAAGTAATCAGACATCCATACCGCACTCTGAAACGCTTCCCGGAGCATGGCGAAATGGTGGCATAGAGCGCTCAGCGCATAGCCCCTGAAATTTTCGGGGACAGGCAATGTGTTAGTACTCAGCTCTTCGGGTTTCCTATACCAGACACCCGTCGCATGGTTCAGGTCCTGGCCCTTGAAGATCACGCGCGCTCCGCGCGCGGTGGTCATATACGACAGCTCCTCATTCCGCTGCGTCGCTCGCGGGTCAATAACCGTAATCGGCTCTTCAAGATGGGCTTGCACAAACGAAAGATGAGCATCATCCGGTTCCGTGATAGCAATAACGGTGCGCATCACATCGCCCTTCGTGCGAACGCGAGAGTCCGGTGCGGCGGCCACACCTGATTCGAGGCGCGACCGCCGCATCAGTGCTAGTCGTCAATTACCGTGACCCATATACCGTTGCTTTGCTGAACCTGGCATGTTGTTTGCTGCATCTTCGTGATCGGGATAGCTGGATCCCTTCGCGAGATGGGTACCCCGAGATAGAAGGGCATTTCAGTGCTTGGCTCTGTCGTATCTCTTACTGCGGCGCTTGCCCTAAGGTCATGAGCCACATTAGTTACTGTACTCACTTGCTTTTTCCTCTCATTTCTTGCGTGGTTTGGGATCATCGGGCGGCCCTCGTCGTTCTTGTTACCTCAGGTCAACTGGGCTCTCCCAGCCGTTAGGTGCGGAATACTGCCTGGCCTCCTAACTCTGTTTGGTAGCCCTTAATGAGCTTTCTGTACTTGTTACTGCAGCGGGTTTTTATTTGGGATGCCAATGCTGGCTGCTTGCCTATTGGGGATCTTGGGCTGGCGGCGGTTCTGCTAGTTGTTTTATGTCGGCCGGGCTTAGCCGATTAATATCCTGCTTTCTGTGCTGGTGTTCGATGTAGATGCGCGTGAGTCCGCTTTCGGCCGCGATCTTCTTCACGTTGCGGATGATCTCTTCGAGGTGTCCGGTTACGGTGACGCCGGTTTTCGTCGTGGCCGTTATGAGCACCAGGATCGTTGCCACGGACTGGGCGTCGATGGCCCGGGCTGGGTGGATGACGCGGGCTTCGACCATTGTCACGCCGTCGATCTGCGCCATCTTGTGCTTGAGCGATTCCGCGGCGGTCCCGGGTGATTCGATGTGGAACGCTAGCGTGAGGGCTGCGGGTTCGTCCATAACGTCTCCTTGATGCCGGTGGCTGGTGCCGGGGCGGCCAGGCGGCCGAGGGTGATGAGCTTGTAGGGTGCCCAGTGGTACACGGACCGCCCGGCTTGGCGCTGCTGGTTGATGGCTGCCTGGAGGGCGAGTTCCGGGGGGCTTGAGGCGGACAGGCTGGCGTGGAAGGCGTTCATGACCTCTGGTCCGCTGCTGTCGTCGAGGGGCCACAAGCTGCCGAGGATCTGGCGGGCGCCGGCGGCGAAGAAGGCGGCCTGCAGGCCGTAGATCTCATCGCCGTACAGTTCCTCGGGCTCGGCGCCGGTGCGGGGATCCGGCGAGTTCCGGACGTGGGCGGGGCGGCGGCCGGACCAGCAGGCTGATAGGGCCACCAGGTCGGCGTTGAGGGTCCACTGGCTGATGTCCATGGCGTCGAGCGGGCCGTCTGCCAGGTGCAGCGCGGCCGCGTTGGGCTCGTCGTCGGGGTGATCCTGGCCGTGGGCGACGAGGTGGAGTACCGCGAAGCGCTCCAGGTCGCCGTCGGCTTGCAACTGTTGCAGGCGGGTCCGGGTGGCGTCGGCGTCGAGCAGGACGGTGGCTTCGGCTCCCGTTCGCTGGTAGATCTCGGCGATGTCATTTGCCTCCTGCTCGGCGCCGGGAAGGTCAGCCAGCGGGGGCGGGTAGGACCCGATGCCGACCGACAGGACAGCAGGGGACGGGGGTGCGGGCCGGGTCAGGAGCAGGCTGGTGATGTTCGGCACGTAGCTGACCGCGAACCGCTGGATGAGCGGTGCGTCCTGCCAGTCCATGGCGTGGAAGGGAAGGTGGTGCAGGATCCGGTGCGGGCAGATCAGCAGGTGCCGGGCCCGGTCGAGCAGGTGGGCGTTGTCGCGCGGCAGCAGGTGAGCGCCTAGTCGCGGGATGTCCTGGTCGAGCCAGGCCATCTCCCCGTCGAGCGCGGCGATGTCGTCGGCGAGCTGGTCCAGCTGTCCGCGGATCTGATTGAGGATGCGCCGCTCAGCACCGATCGCCGTCGGCGTGATCGTGAAGATGAGAAGCGTCTGGGTGTCGACGAAGTAGTAGTAGATGATCGCCTCGTCCGGGGCGAGCGCGGCCTTCAGCGCCCCGAGCCGAAGCCCGGGCGGGACGGCGTGGTTTACCCGCGCCCGCGCGGTCATGAGCCTGGTCCACAGGGCCCGGCGGCGCGCCATGACGCCCGGGTCGTCTTGGCGGCCTGCTAGCTGGGACCATTCAGCACGCAGCGCCGCGATCTCAGAGGGCTGGGGAGCGCCGGCGGGGGTATGCGTTTGGGCGATCCATCCCAGCGACCCGCGTGCCTTGGCCAGATCCGCCCTGATGAGGGCGAGCTGATGGTCGCCGAGCTTCCACGCGGCGAAGACCCCGAGCTGATAGAGCATCACTCGGTCACGCAGGTAGCTGTCTTGCAGGTAGGGCTCGTTGACCTGGTCCCGGTCCTGCTCAAACTCGGCGATGGCATCGCCGCAGAGCTGTGACAGGCGGGAGAACTGTTTCAGCAGTCCTGCCGCGATGGCGGCACGGCGCAAGACCGTGACCAGCAGCGCGCGGTGCCGGGCGGTGTCGAGCCCATCGCCGTCGCCGAGCCTGTTCCGGGTGGCCTCCAGGACCGCTGCCGCCTCCTCGATCCGGTCCGCGTGGGAAAGAGTGCTGGCTCTCTCGACGGCCGCCAAGGTTGCGGTGAGGGCGTCCCCCGCTTGTGTGGCCTGCGACTCCAGTGCGGCCATCCGGGCTAGCAGGGAGTCCACCTCGGCGTCCCCCGGGCCGACTTGCTCCGCCTCGTCCTGCAGGCGGGCAAGCCTGAGGTGACGCTCAATGACCTGGTGATATGAGCGGTCACGGACTTGGGCTGCAGCGCCGTCCACGGCCGGGGTGGGGGTTGGCGGGATGCCGAGCTTATCGGCAGAGGCCTGATGCACCTGGCTGCCGACGGCTGAGGCCTCGCTGATCAGCCGGCTCGTCAGGACGTGAACTTCCTGCACGAGCCGCAGCACCTGCGGGCGGGCCAGAGTGCCTAGCGGGAACCGTATCTCGATCAGGGTCTCCCATATCCGGGCCACCGTGGTGAACAGCGCCTCGGTCTGCAGCCACGGCAGCGCCGGAGTGATCTCTCGGTGACCGGCGGATATCCACGCCGCGAAGGCAGCCTCCACCGACCCGGCAGCTACAGGATCAGCGAACCCGGCCGCGTCCAGCACCCCCACTGCCTCCTCGGCCCGCTGCCGGGCGGCGGGATGATCACCGGCGTCCAGCAGGATGCGGGCTGTCCTGGTGAGCAGCTTGGCCCGCCGTACCGGCAGCGGCCGTTCGCCGATCCAGGAGTCCAGGGTTTCCATGACTGCATCTGCGTCGCTGCCGTCGGCGAGCGATGCCTCGGCTGCGCCCAGCAGGCACTCTTCGGCCCATGCCTGGTCACCGAGCTCCCGCCAGCCCGCCGCCGCACGGGTGAACCAGTCGCGGGCCTCCCCGGGGCGCCCCCGCCCGGTGGCAATGCGCGCGAGATTGACCATCAGATGGCTGCACCGGCCCTGCAGGTCCTCCCAGTCGCTGCTGCCCGGAGCGCACCGCTGGTCCCGGAGCGCCTCTTGATCCCGCAGCAGCTGCTCGACCTCGCACACCAGATCCCCGCCCCCGCCTCCTGCCGTGACCCGCGGGCTCAGTGCCTTCAGACGCTCGGACAGCACGTCCGCGGCGGCACGCACCTCAGGATCAAACGGGCGTTCGCGCGCTAGCTTCGGAAAGCTAGCGCGGCGGGCCATGTGCTCATCCCAGATGAGCTGCCGGTAGCGCTCCCACGGGTCAGGCACCGGTCATCCCCCCTTTGCCCTTTCACCGGTTCGGGCTGGCGATCGCCGCCCGCTGCCGTTGCTGACCCCGGCGCGGGCGACTTCGGCGGCATGGGGAACCAGCACGAGATTGCCGGACACCCGGACGGCCGTGCGTCGAGCGATCCGTCACGCAGCCCCAAGCAGAAGCCCAGATCCGCGCCCAGGCACCCATACGGTCGCTTGACTCGCTGCGCTCCTCGGCGGAGAAATGATTCGCACGCAGGACAGGCCGCATCGCCGGTTCAGGCCAGCTGGCTATTCTTGCTTCGCGCGTTCGGCGGCCGCGCGCCATTTTCTGGCAGAGGCTTCGTTTCCTGATACCACCGCCAGCTCGCCAAGGTCTTCATAGCTGCGCGCGATCAGCTCAGGCGTCTGCATCTGCTCGGCCCTGATCAGGCACTCCTGGAAAACCTCGCCGGCTTGTTCAAAATCACCAACCCTGAGTAGCTGAATCCCGTCGGTTTCGCGCAGCGCCCACGCAGCGACAAGAACGAAAAAACGGTTACGGTGGCTTAGCGAGCTCCACGGAACGGAAACCAGATCGCTCGGCAGCGGAAACAGCATCTCCAGTGAGCTGGTTCCAGGCCGGTAGAGCGCTTCGGGGTCAGGAGGCCGCCTGACCCCGAAAACATCGGCGAGCTCGCTCAGTGCCTGCGCGGTGGATGCTGATGATGCCCCCCCGGTGTCTTTGATGCCGGCTGCGGCTGCCTCGCTCATTTCCATCGCCTGCTCAGCGGGTCCGGCTGTACTCGGCGTGTCTTGCGGATGGATCTTTTCGAACCCCTTGCGTATCGTGACGGCGGTGCGAGTTGCCACCCTCGTGCCTACCGTCGCCGCGAGGGCCGGGGCTACGAGCTTGGCAGCCGGGTGGATCTTGTCCGAGTGCTCCGCCGCCGCACCTATCACCGCCATCATCAGCGCCAGGGTCACCTGCTCGGCGACCTCCGGGTTGACCGCGATCCGTTGCCAGGCGCCGTCACGGGCCTGAACCCAGCGAGGCAGCGCAGCCTGTTTAGCTTTGCGGGCTGCGTCGACGGTCCGCTCCGCAGCCTCTTTACGCGCCGCTGCCAGCCCATCGTGCGCGGCGTGCTGTACCCGCTGCCCGGCAGCAGCGATCCGGTGAGGCTTCTCATCCGCTCTTCCAGCAAGCTTTCGATATCGCCGTGCTGGTTTATTACCGGCAGCTCGCCGACTGTTACCGCCAGAATCTATGCCGCCATGATCGGAGCTGCTCATGGACCCCCCTATTAGACTTTGCATCTTTAACCTTTACCAGTCTGGCGCAACGCAAGGCTGCGTTACGCCGCAGTCTAAGAGTCATAAGACATTGGTAACAATTATGGCAATATAGATCCAGCCGCGCCCGGGACCAGATGTGGTGCGTCCGCTCGATCTCCGCCGACGAGTTCCATCCCGATGACGTCCGCGGCCGGTTCATTCGCTAGCGGCTACGTGACCGCGCGCCCGCAACACGACGACTCCAGCGCCACACGAGCGAACTCGTGAAACAGCCCTCACTACGCGAGTATTCGCAGCTAAAAGAGTGTTTCCGCAGGTGATAACGATGACTGTTCGAACAGCGCAGACAAAGAGAGAGGCTTTACAGCCCGTCCCTCCGTGCTCAGTCGAACCCCACTGACCTGCGAATACGTCATTCGAGGCGCTGGCCGTGGCCGACGTGGTCCGCTTACCTGCATCGCCGCGGTGACGCAAGTGGTTCCGCGGTGGCCGCATTTACGGTTTGCGGGCATGCTTCACTGTGCCCCCTTGCCCTGATTGCTGCCGGTTCCTGCGAGCGGGCGGCCGGGTCAGGGGGCGCGAAGCGCCCGC
>Ga0074046_10003029_pt1 | contig 14263 bp, 11 predicted proteins | sample BogForMeECP23OM3_FD_94441 | JGI IMG/M metagenome (GOLD analysis project Ga0074046, IMG submission 94441) | Bog forest soil microbial communities from Calvert Island, British Columbia, Canada - Bog Forest MetaG ECP23OM3 | ecosystem: Environmental > Terrestrial > Soil > Wetlands ...
GTTCTTGACGATGTATTTGTACCAGGTCAGCCAGTCGGCCATTTTGGTCAGCGTCTGAAAGCGCATGTCGATTTCAGCCTGGCCGGCGGTGGCGACTTCGTGATGCTGTTTCTCGACGCGGATACCGACCCGCTCCATCTCGAGCACCATCTCGGTGCGGATGTCCTGCAGGGTGTCCACCGGCGGGACCGGGAAGTAGCCGGCTTTGTTCTTGACCTTGAAGCCGAGGTTCGCGCCTTCCTTGACCGCGCCCTCGCGCCCGCTGTTCCAATTACCTTCGTTCGAGTCGATGTAGTAGTAGCTCGAATTCTGCGTCGTGTCGTAGCGCAGCGAGTCGAAGATGAAAAACTCCGGCTCGGGTCCGAAGAACGCCGCGTCGCCGATGCCGGTGGTCTTTAAATAAGCTTCGGCCTTGCGCGAGATATTACGCGGGTCGCGCGTGTAGTCGGCGCGGGTGATCGGATCGGAGATGTTGGCGATGATGCTCAGGGTGGGATCCTTGGTGAAAGGATCCATCACGGCGGTATCCGGATCGGGAATCACCAGCATGTCGCTGTTGTCGATCGCCTGCCAGCCGCGAATCGACGACCCGTCGAAGCCCAGCCCTTCATCGAAAGGCGCTTCATCCTTGAACTCGGAGATCGGAGCAGTGAAATGCTGCCACGTGCCGAGCAGATCGATGAATTTCACATCGACCATCACCACGCCCTTATCCTTGATCATTTGCAGAACTTGTTTAGGCGTCATCGAACCCGTAACCCTCCTGGCCGCTTAACGGGGCGGCATACCCATGCTTGTTGATTGATCGATCTATAGAGACCGCGCGCCGTCCGCACCTGCGGACGATGTGATGAGACGCATCAGGAATTACACCGGCCGTCACACCGGACTCATTCGAACGTTACGACCGACAACGCTTTCTGTCACGAAAACTCCCGTAATGCAACGCCCATCGAACGGGCATCTGCCGTGCATTCCAGCAGCATCGCACGCCCGACGACTTGCGTTTCGGTGGAGGATCCAGCATCGGAGCCTCCATTTTTCCGCCCATCAGCCCAACAATTTGATCACAGCAAAATAGATGCCCAGCATGACCAGCCCCATCGGCAGCCCAATCTTCGCCCACGCGCCGCTGCGGATTCTGAGTGCCCCCGCGCTCACGATGTTGGGGATATTGCCCGGTATCAGCATCCCACCCGAAACCAGCAGCGCCAGAATCGCCTCGCGCGCGCGCGGGAGGGTCATGCGGTGGACTTCGAGCGCGACCAGGGTCGCATTGTCGAGCGCGGCGGACACGGTATTGGCCCAGAACAGAAGATCGCTGCTCATTTTGCTGACGTACTCATTGGCGATCGGGCCGCAAGCGCTGCTGAGCAGCACCAGGCCCGCGATGAACGCAAACACCTTGGCCGCTTGAACGAAAATCGCAGTGTAGGATTGGCGTACGTGCGCGCCCGCGGGCGCCTCGTCGTATTCCCCGCGAGCAAACGCGCCCGCGACCATCGAACTCACCAGCACGCCGGGAAATACCCACGGCGCCAGCATATCGAACAGCCCGAAGAAGCCCAGATTGAGCGCGCGCGCGGCAAGCGTCGAGAGCGGCTCGCCCAGCGGCGTCAGCGACGCGCCCAGGCCGATCGCGAAGCATCCCGCAACCGTCACGCGCACCCGCTTGTCGCTTGCGAGATGCAGCAGGCCGATTACCTCGACCAGCACCAGGGCGGCGACAATCGCGGTGATGACGCTGGAGATGGATGCGATCGCGAAAATCGTCGCGGCGGTCAGTACCGGTCGCGATACTCGCGCGCGCAGCCGGTTGAAGACCCGGTCGAGCGTGCGCCGCGTCCATCCGAACAGGAGAGCGGCGACTATCACGGCGACGCTGATCGCGACCGGCTCGTGCAACGCGTCTGAAATCAACTCCCGCGTGAAGCCGGTCCCGAGCATGGTCGCAAGCACGCCGAGCGCGAGGCAGTAGAGCTCGATATTGTGCTCGATTTTCGCGATCGCGAGCGGTCCGAACAGGAGCAGGACGAGGATTACGGCGGCAGAGGCGTGATTCATGAGTTGCGAGGGGAAAAACTACTATCACGCATCGATCGCGTGCAACAAAGAAGCGGCGGGTCCGATTTGACTGGACCCGCCGCTTTGGCGCGATCGTTTGCCGCAGAGTGGCGGTTTGCTTAGCAGTACTAGCTGGTCAGGCCGAACACTCTCAATACAGGACGGCCCCGTCTATATCAATATCAGGCACTTCAATCGTTATCGGATAGCCGTCTATCGTGGCTGGCAAGAACTTCTGTAGTTGCGTCACCATCGAGGAATTGGTTGCGTCGACATAAAGCGTCGGCCCACCGTCGTTGTCAGAACCCACGAGCTCTCCCGGCTGAAACTCTTTAATCACTCCACCACAGATGAGTGGGTTCGCAGTCAGGTTATAATTATACGACCAAGGACTATTGCAGATGCAACCGCGGGTTCCGATGATACAGCTGTTGTTGCCCATCCAATATTCGAGATCGGTGATTGCCTTTTTTAACGCTGGGTAGTCGGTATTCTCCACCTGATAGGTTTCCCAATCGTCGGCGGTGACCTCGGCTGTGCCCGCCGAGGCGGTGCCGAAATTGGTCAAGCCCAAGTCGCTAATTACGTTACCGATGGGAATCATAAATATATCGTAATCCCCGAACTGATCTGGCTTATTGCTGCCTCCCACCATGAGTCCGACCGAATTGTGGCCCTTAGTGTTGGTGACCACTTCCGAGCCGCTGTCTCCCCCATAGCCGATGGTTCCCGGAACAAAAGTCCCTCCTGACATTTTTGCTTCAATGAGGGTTTTGTAGCAAGAAGTGCCATTCTTGTTGAAGCATTGCTTTGTGCTCACCTGTTTTACGCGCCCATGGACCACGCAGTGGAAACCCCCATTATATACTAGTGCGGTTCTCATTTTGGTCTGGTACGGATTTATCGATATCTGACCAATGTTGAACAAATGGGTGGTATCAACCGCGGTGCCTAGTGGGCCGGGGATTACGCTAAAAGCGGCGTCATCTGTCATGTAGGTTTTGTCAGTCATGAAGACAGTAGCCTTTGATTCGGTGCCCAATTCGAGGTAGTCGGGAAACAAAGAATCGCAATCTTGATAATCAGGATAGACGGCGATGCAATACTGGGTCTCCATCTGGTATCCGATTCCGTTCGGCGGCGCGGTAAAGTAGGGCGCATACGGGCTTGAGCGAAGGTCAACCGCCGGCTCAACAATGTGCTCACCCAAGTTGTTTCCATGTGTCATAACGTGGGATGCGGAGACTAGGACAGCCGTGTTCCCTACTGCCGCTCCCCATCCCGATCCTCCCACAATACTGGTGGGGCATTGGTTTAGAAAACCGTTAATGTCGTAGTGTTCGTTGCAAGCCTGGGAGATAGCGAAGCCGCCATATAACGGCAAAGGCAGCGTCGGACCGACTGTGGTAGCTCTGTCGGCCTGTGGGCCGTTTAACTCAGAATAAGTGTTGATGAGGTTGGTCGTCGGATCCGGACAAAAATACTGGGCGTTTGCATTACTGATTCCGAGTGCGAGCGCAAGACACGCACCGACAATCATACTGAGTAGCTTGTTCATACATCCCCCTTGTTCGGGCGGCACAGTGTTTCTGCCGGCCGCCTATTGACTTAGTTGCTGCACGCCTCGACCGCGAGCATCGCACTGAAACCGAAGACGCCGCCAAGCATCTCGCCTCAGCTGGCGACGCAAACATCCGGCGCACATGAGAGCTACGATTTGTGATTCTCATACCGACTAGAAGTTGGTCTTGTAAGCTGAACCGGGCTCAAAGTCAAGCAACTCTGAGTCAATTCGTCGGCGTGCGAATGGGAACTGTCACCATTTGAGGAAAAAACGGCGGGCCCATTGCATTGGGCCCGCCGCTGGCGCATCGCTGCGCGATTGACTGGTTAGGCTGCTGCGCCGAGCGTTAGAAGGCGTAAATGAAGTTGGCGGCCAAAGTGTCCTGCCCGCGCCACAGGTGCTGAAAGCCGACGGGGGCCGGGCTCACGGGGGGGCCGGGGCTCACGAAGCCGTTGTTGGTGAACACGTTTTCACTCGAATTGTCATGCCGGTACTCAAGGCGCGCGGTAAGTCCCGTCACTTCGGGTATCTTGTAGCTGAACGTCTGGGTGATCTCCCACACCGTCTGACCGGTGGGTTTGTTGGGGAAAACGCCCGTCATCCCCGTGCGCGCTCCGTCCTTGTCCTGGAAGAATTCGCCACGCGTGGCCGACTCAAGCGAAGGGGTGAAATCGTACACCAGGTACTGCGCCATTCCCTGCCACGACGCGCTGTGACCATTGATCACCGGACCTTCCTGGGACCCGTACAGGTATTCCGTCTCCAGCGTTAGGTTGGGTATGAACGACGGCTTCCAGGTTGCGATCGGATCGATCGCGCCCAGATTGGAATTGGATTTGTGCGCACCCGAGTTGGACGGCTGAACATTCGGCCCCCAGATGCCGTTGACTACAAGGCTCAGCGACTTGTCCTTGTTGTTGAGCGTGAGTTCACCCTCATAGTTCGGACCACCGTTTGAGTTGGCCGCTGGATCGTCCCATCCGTTGTTCAGACCGAACGTGGCCGCTACGTAGTCGTTGAACGTGTAGCTGGCGCGGATGCCGGTATGAGCGATTGGTTCGCCCAGGGTATAGAGCAGGCCGCGGGTCTCGTTGTAATTCTGGTTGTTGTAAACTGGAACAATCTCGGCGCCCAGCAGCGTTACGAAACGCCCTGCCTGCAGGCTGATGCCCGATCCGATCGGTGCGGTATAGGTCAGGTAGTATTGCGTCGGATCGACCCACTGATTGCCAACGTGCGCCAGGTTCGAGTAGTTTGTGGCTGCGGAAATCGAGTTCGCGACCTGGCCAAAGTTGATGTCGGTCACGAATCCAACCGTCCCGTCGCGCTCGATGTGCAGGTTGCCCTGCGTGAGCTGGAATCCGTCCTCGTCCCAGGCGCGGTACACGTTGACGTTGCCGTTGGGCTGGTTGAAATTATGCTCGTAGCCCGCATCAACCAGCGCGTGGACGCTGATGCCAAGGTTCTCCGACAGATTCTTCTTGATGTCGGTGACATCCTTTTCGACCAGGCCCACGTGCTCGCCGATCGTGGCCGGCTTGGCGTCGGCCGTGGCCGGCACCGCGACGGTGATCGCCTGTTCTATCTTCTTGACCTCGCTGGTTGTGTCGTCGGTCTGCTTCTGCAGATTGCTCATCTGGCCAGACAGCGCGTCGAGCCGCTGCTGCTCGCTGGTGCTGGCGACGACGGTGGTGGTGGTGACCGTGTTGTGGCGATGTTTCGTCGTCGTCGTTGTCGTCGTTTCTGCCCAGGCATTCGCGTTGCACAGCAATCCAATCACTGCGACGCCGGCAATCAGGTAAAGCCTGGCAGCGACCCGGGTCGTTCTCCTTGTGTTCACTCTCTCCTCCTCCGAAATGCGCGGCCTCAGGCCGCGGCTTCCTGCGCCCGCACGTAGCGGGCTACGGTGATGAACCGGCTGGCATGGTTTCAAGATTCATACCGGGGTAATAATTGAACGACGCCGAAAATCCTTTGTGTCGATAAGGAATTTCGAACGACGGTAGCCACTGGTGACGCCCGAATATAATGCATTTGCCGCGCAGTTAATCAGATCAGACGCTCGATCGTGAATATCGAAGTTGATTAGATATCCACAGGTCGCAGAGTGCGCTTAGACATTTCACTCTCAACCGGTTGCAACATGAATTTTGAATTGACCGAGGCACGGGACGAGATCGTCAGGCAGGCGCGAGCGCTGTGCGCAAACTTCCCGGACAAATGCTGGCACGAGCACGTACTAGCCGGCGCCCCGCATGCGTAAAGGCGCGATCATCGTTCTGCTCGCCGCGCTATGCTTCGCCGGCTACGTGTTCTTCGCCCTGGTCGGCACGGAACCGGTCAAGGTGGCCGAAACTCGCCTGGTGCGCAACGGCGGCCAGGTGTTGGTCGAAGGCGAGGTTCGCAATACCGGCGACGACACGGGCCCGCTCCAGGTCGAAGTCGATTATTTCGATCGCGACGGCCACTCGATCGGCAAGGATGTCGTTTCGGTGGACGGCCTGCGTCGCGGAGCCGCCGTGCACTTCAAGAGTTCACCGCGTGCCGACGATGGCGTCGCTGATTTTTCCATTTACCTCAATCACGGGCGAAATCCCTACGGAAATTGACCGGGATCGCCCCTGAAATGCATGAATAGGACTTATTCGCAAAATGAGTCCGCATTCCATTGGATATTCCAAAGATCGCGAAGTCTAAGCTGTTTGCGGAACGAGGCCATTAGCAAACGTATGGCGCTGTTGAAGGTGTCTGTGCAAATTCACCGGCAATATGTTTGTCTTTAAGTCATTTTGATGCTACTAACTGTAAGTGTCGAATATCACCTTTTTGACGGGGAAGCGGTCAACTCGGGGACCGCGCCAAATCGGCGCAAACAAGGGGACCAGCATCAATGGCACGCATCAAGGAACGCAGTTTTGGACAGGTGATTCGCGAGCGCAGACGGCAACTCGACCTCACTCAAGAGGAAGTGGCCCATCGCATCAAGACCTCCACGCCGTACGTCGGCCACCTCGAATCAGCCAAACGCCATCCTTCCGATAAGATTCTAACGCGCCTGGCGGAAGTACTCGGACTCGACCGTCGTGAACTATTTTTCCTCGCCAATCCTCGCGCGCACGCATTGCTGAGCCCCGAGAGCGAGTCCGCGCCCGATTCGGCCTGGGATGATTTCAAGAAGGACGAGCAACTGCGGCGCGTTCACAACATTGCGGTTGACGAGATGGAGATTCTTTCGCGAGTGGCGCTGCTCGGCGACGTGCGTTCGGCGCGCGACTTCATCTATATCCTGAACACCGTGCGCCACGCCGTCGGAAGATAGGAAGTATCCGCAGCGCCGATTCGAGCTTAAGCGCGGCCGCTTCCCTAAAGACGCGAGAGCAATGCCGCCCGCGTCTTTTGCTTGCGCGCGCCAAAATCGCCGGTCTGGTCAAGATTGCATCGCACAGCTTAAGCTCGACTGCATCATGGGCGAGCCTGCACGTGCGCGCGATACCCCGTCTGGAATTCCGCGATGGCCGCAGCGCTACACGGTCGTCGCGCTATTCTTTCTCGGCACCGCGCTTTGCTACATCGATCGCATCAGCATCTCGGTCGCGATAATCCCGCTCGCGCGCCAATTCGGCTACAATTCCGCCGCGCAGGGGCTCGTGCTGTCGGCGATCTTCTGGGGATACCTGTGGACGCAGCTCGCCGGTGGATGGATGGCCGATCGATTCGGCGGCCATCGCGTGCTGGCGGCCGGGGTCGCGATCTGGTCGCTGGCAACCTTCGTTACGCCTTTCGCCGCGGCCGCGACATTCTCCGCGCTGCTCGCGGCGCGCGTGCTGCTCGGGCTGGGCGAGGGGGTGAACTTCCCATCGATTCACAGCCTGACCGCTCGCTGGACGTTGCCGTCCGAGCGCGCGCGCGTGTTATCGGTCAACTATAGCGGGATGTACGTGGGCACCGTCGTGGCGCTCAGTGCAAGTCCGCTGATTATCAAGTCTCTCGGATGGCCCGCGCTGTTCTATATTTCGGGCGCGCTCGGCGCAGCATGGGTCGCAGTCTGGATGTACCTGGCCGCCGACCGGCCTGAAACCTCATCGCGCATCGGCGCCGCCGAACTCGAACTGATCATGTCGTTGCGCTCGGCCGCGCCGCGCGCGGTGCGGGTACCGTGGGCGGCAATCGCGCGCGAGCAAGCGGTATGGGCGATCGTCGTCGCGCATTTTTGCAGCAACTTCGGATTTAACATTCTGCTGCTCTGGCTGCCGACCTATCTGCATCACACGTTTGGCGTGCCGCTGGATCGGGTCGGCGGGTATTCGATAATTCCATGGATCGCGACGTTCTTCACGATAACTTTCTCGGGCTGGCTGGCCGACACGCTTATCGCGCGCGGCGTCGGCGTCGGGACGGTACGAAAGTCGATGCAGAGCGCGGCATTTGCGATCGGTGCGATATCGCTGCTGGCAGTGCCCGCAGCGGGCTCGGCGGCGATGGCGGTTGCGCTGCTCACGGTCGCAGCCTCGGCTAACGGCCTCAGTTCCGCGGCCTTCGGGGTGAATCACCTGGACGTCGCCCCGACCTACGCCGGAATCCTGATGGGAATCTCGAACACCATCGCGACCATCCCCGGCATCATCGGCGTCGCCGCAACGGGGCTGATTGTGCAGGCGACCAGGTCGTTCAGCGCGGTCTTTATTCTGATCGCGGCAGTCTATGGCCTCGGAATGTTCTGCTACCTGCGATGGGCCAGCGGCGAGCAGATGATCTGAAGTCTCGCGCGCGGCGCGGCGCCGGTTTTCCGGTGGCGCGGCGGCCGGGAGGCGGGCTATACCGTGAGCACGAATGGGAGCGCGAATAATCGATGAGCCAGCCGAGCAAACTCTCGCCCTACCGATGGATTATCGAAGTCCTGCTGCTGCTGCTGTTGACCGCGCAGTCGCTCGCCTGGCTCGCGCCCGCACCGCTACTCCAGGAAATAAGGAACGGGCTCAAAATCTCGCTCGGCGATGCGGGCCTGATCATCTCGATCATCGCGCTATGCATCGGCATCTTCTCGCTTTTGGGCGCCGTGGTCGCCGAGCGGATCGGCGCGCTACGCGCGCTGGTGATCGGAATCTGGTTGCTGGCGATCGGGCAGATCGCCAGCGGCTACGCGCCTGATTTCGCCGCGCTGCTCGCCTGCCGCGTGCTGGAGGGAATCGGCTACGGGCTCGTGATCGCGCCGCCCGGCACGCTCACGATGCAGTGGTTCGGCGCGGGCGAATGGCCGTACATCAATATGATCAACTTCGCCTTCAGCTACGTGGGACTCACCGTCGTGTTCCGCGCGACACCGGCGCTGTTCGCGGCGGTCGGGTCGTGGCGGATGGTGCTGCTGTGGTACGGCGTCGGATCGGCGGGCGTCGCGCTGTTGTGGACGATTTTCGGCCGCGAGCATCGGAGCGAAACCAGCGGGTCCGCACCGGGCGCGGTCGAAGCGCCGGCCGAGCGCGGGTCAGCGCTGATGGAAGTCGCGAAGATGCGCAACGTGCTGTTGATCGCGGCCGGGCTGTTCGGCGGGATGTGGGTGTTCCAGATTTACACCGCGTTTCTCCCCGAGTTCTTCCGCACTTACCGCGCCATGACGCTCTCGCAAGCCTCGCTGATGACGCAGGTGCTGCCGTTCGCCGGCCTGTTCGCGGCGTTGGGCGGCGGAATCGGCACGGGGATGTCGGGGCTGCGCAAGCCGTTCACGTGGCCGATCGCGTTCACCAATCTGGTCGGATGCGCCGGCGCGATTGTACTGCGCGATCCGATGTGGATCAGGTTCTCGCTGGTGCTGGTCGGGATCGGAGCGGCGGGATCGCTCGCCGCGCTCACAACCCTGCTGATGGAATCACCCGGCATGAATCCGACGCGGCTGGGAGCCGCAATCGGCTTCGTTTGGGCCATCGGCTACCTCGGCGCGTTCATCTCGCCCTTTCTGGGCGGCGCGCTCGCGGCGCGGATTGGACTGCGCGCCGTGATGCTCGGCTTTCTGGTCTTCCAATTCCTGCCGATCGTGATGTTTTACTTCCTGCCCGAAACCGGGCCGGCCCGCGCGCGATATGAAATCGCCGCGGCCGCCTCCGCCGCGCCGTAAGTTCCACTTCCTACCGGCTACGGCTTACGCGCCGGATGAGGCGCCACCTTCATCAACGCCGCGTGCAGGATCGTATTGTCCGCGATCAGCCCCTCGAGCTTTACGTTGCGCTGATTGAAACGAATCTCGCGTCCTTTGATATCGGTAATCGTGCCGCCGGCCTCGATGACCAGCGCCGCACCGGACGCGATGTCCCACTCGCTTTTTGGCGAGCGCGTGAACGTCGCATCGGCCTTGCCCGCCGCGACCATCGCGAGCTTGTACGCGACGCTGCCGGTCGGGCTCACTTTCAGCATCCCGCGCAACCCCTGCCACTCGCCGCGCGCGGTTTCGCTGCGGCTGGCAAGCACGGTTGCGCGCTTGAGCGTTCGCTTACGCGTGACCCGCACCCGCCGCGTATTCAAGTGACATCCAACGCCGCGCGCCGCCCAGTACATCTCGCGCTTGATGGGATTGTACGTCACGCCGAGCACCGGCACTCCATCTTCGACCAGCGCGATCGCGACCGCGAACTCGGGAATGCCGTTGATGAACTCCTTGGTGCCGTCGAGCGGATCGACGATCCACACCCGCCGGCATTCCAGGCGGTCGTCGTTGTCCACCGTCTCCTCCGAGAGCCATCCGTAGCCGGGGAACGGATCGCGGAGCAGCTTCTTGATTGCGCGATCGGCCTCGAGGTCGGCCGCCGTAACCGGATTGTCGAGTCCCTTCGATCCGATTTTATAGCCGCCCCGGCGCCAATAGCCGCGCAAAATCTCGCCGGCGGCGCGCGCGGCCTTCTTTGCGAGCGCCAGCTCCCGGGTCAAATCATTGGCGGGCGCATTCGAGCCGATTCGCGGCGGATCGCCGCGTTTCGCGCCGCGCTTGAGTGTCATCGATTCTTCCATCGTTCCTTCCAGGCCTCGAGCTGCGGCGAGGGTGGCCCGGCAGCGGCCACTCGACCAGCCGCGGAAATCCTATCGTCACCTCGACGGCGATTCCATCGCGGACTGGTTTGCCCTTCATCCGGTCATGAACCTAAGATGGCGGCGGGGACCAAAGAAAAACGAAACTCGCCGGCTTGGGGAGCAGCGATGGCGGTTATCGCGATCAGTCAGCAGATAGGCAGCAGGGGCATCGAGCTCGGCGAACTCGCGGCGCGGGAACTCGGTTATCGGTTCCAGACCGGCGAGCAACTAATCGCCGAGACTGCCAAGCGCTTCAACGTGAGCGCCGAGCAAGTGAAATGGTTTGACGTACGCAACCCGCACTTCTGGGAGCGGAAGACCGAGGGCAGCCGTTTCGCCGCTTACTATCGCGCCGTTTTCCTGCAGGCGGCCGCGCAAGACCGGATCGTCTTCGCCGGACGCGGTTCGGCGCATTTTCTCCCGGAAGGCGGATGCGGCATCAGGGTGCGCACGATGGCTCCAGTGGCGGCTCGCATCAAACAGGTGGCGAAAGACGAGAACCTCGCCGCGGCGGCGGCCGACAAGCGCGTTCGCGACTTCGATACGGAAGTGAAGGCGCGCACTCAGAGTCTGTTCGGGCAGGATATAGACGACCCCGCGATTTACGACCTGGTTATCAACACCGCACGCCTTTCGATAGCGTCGCACGCGAAAACTCTTGCGGCGCTCGCGGCTCATATCGACAGTGAGGGCACCTCGGAGCGAATGAAAGTGATGCGCGACGCCGCGATCGCAGCGCAGGTCAATGCGGCATTGGTGGCGCATCCGAAAATTCGCGACGCGCAGATGTCGGTCAATTGCTCGTCGGGATGCGTGCGCGTGAGCGGCCCCGGACTGGTGCCGCCGTGGGACGATCTCGTGATCGGAGTCGCGCAAACGATCGAAGGCGTCGCATCGGTCGAGGTCGGCGCCGAAGAAGACCCGGTAACCTTGGCCACCAGATAGCCGCTGGCCGCGGGTGCCCCTGCATTTGCGGCCCGCGCACTCGAACGCACTTACCCCGCTGCGGCCTGCCATGCTATCTTCGCGCAATCCGTTTTAGCCGATGCGCTCGCTCATCATCTTCTTCGCCACTGGAATCTATTCGGGTTACTCCCCGATTGCGCCGGGAACCGCGGGCTCGGTGGTCGGACTGGCGGCGGTATGGCTGGGGTTCGGCCCGCTCTGGAGGCATTCGCCCGCGCTGTGTTTAATCGTCTTCGCGATCGCGTTTGCGATCTCGTGCTGGATTTCCGATCGCGCCGAGAAAATATTCGATCAGCACGACGATTCACGCATCGTGATCGATGAAGTGCTCGGCATGGCCGCCACGATGTTCGGCAATCCGCTCACGGCCGGCTCGCTGATGCTGGGATTCATTCTGTTTCGAGCGGCCGACGTGATTAAACCGTGGCCGGCGAACCTGATCGATCGCCGCATGCGCAACGGCGCAGGCGTCATGCTGGATGATTTGGCCGCGGCGATTTATGCGAATATTGCGCTGCAGCTGATCGTGCGCGTGCTCTGAACGTACGCGGCCGCGAGGAGCTCCCGATGATTCAAAGCGCTGTGATTCTTTCAACCGGCGACGAAATCACCAGCGGCAAGGTCGTCGATACCAACGCCAACTACCTTTGCGACAAGCTCTCGGAAATTGGAATCGATCTGGTCGCGGTGATTACGGTCGGCGACGTTCCCGACCGTCTGGAATGGGCATGGCGCACCGCCATCGGGATGGGCGACGTCGTCATCTCGACCGGCGGCATCGGACCGACCGCCGACGACCTGACCACCGAAACCGTCGCGCGCGTCGCGGGCGCGAAATTGTTGCGCGACGAGGCCGCCGTCGAACACATGCGGCGCTTGTTTGCGGCGATTGGCCGCCCGATGCCCGACAACAACCTCAAGCAGGCGCTCTTTCCCGGCGGTGCGACGGTCATCCAGAATCCGCTCGGCACGGCGCCCGGCTTCAGGATGCCGGTGACGCTCGGCGGCCATACCGCGCATCTGATCGTCCTGCCCGGCGTGCCCCGCGAAATGAAACCGATGATGGAAAATACGGTGATACCGTGGATCTCCGCCAATCGCGGCACCGACAAAGTTTACGCGGTTCGCGTCTTCCAGACCTTCGGGATGAGCGAGTCGGCGCTCGACGAAGCGGTGGCGGGATTGATCAAACCGGATGAGGCCAAGGTCTCGTTCCGCGCGAGCTTTCCGCAGATTTCGCTGAAGATCAGAGTCGAGGGACAACCGGGCGAAGTCGATCGCAGGGTCGAAGAGCTGTCGCGGCGGGTGCGCGAGAAAATCTCGCAGTTCGTTTACGCCGAAGGCGATACCACGATGGAGGAAGTCGTCGGCCGCCTGTTCATAGAAAAGAAATTTACCCTGGCGGTCGCCGAATCATGCACCGGCGGGCTGATCGGGCATCGCATCACCAACGTTCCCGGCTGCTCGCAATACTTTAGAGGCGACCTCGTCACCTATTCCAACGGCGTGAAGTCCGGCGTGCTCGGCGTTTCGGAGGAGACGCTGAAAACGCACGGCGCCGTGAGCGAGGAATGCGTACGCGAGATGGCGGCCGGCGTTCGCAAACGCACGGGCGCGAGCGTGTCGGTCGCGACCTCGGGCATCGCAGGCCCCGACGGCGGCACACCGGACAAGCCGGTCGGCACGGTCTGCATCGCGCTGTCCGCCGACGATCAGAGCTTCACGCGCCGATACCAGTTCCGCGGCACTCGCGACTGGGTGAAACTGATCACCTCGCAGGTCGCGCTCGACTGGTTGCGGCGCTACGCGCTGGGTCTGCCGATCGCGGACTCGACGCTGTTCCGCCGCTAACCCGCCCCGTCTCGATGGCGCGCTAGCGTCTCCATTTCAGCTCGCGTGCTTGACGTCGCCGTTGGCGGCCGCGTCGGCTGCGGCCGTGAAAATATCCATCGGCGCCAGCGGCGGCCGGCGCTTGCGCTTCAAATCCGCAAGCTCGATCTCGGCCTTGGTCTCGGCGTTGCGCTGACGGATCGCCTCGAGCTTGTCGCCGAGTTCGGAGCCGGCGATTTCGTGATTGACGCCCGCCTGCGCGAGCATCCGCTGAATCGACTCGCGCACTTCTTCGAGCGCGCGGACGTCGTCGTCGTAGGAAATCTCCTCGAGCGCACGCTGGATTCGCACTCGCGCCTGCGCGTTCTTCAGCCGCGCGATCATTCGCACCTTTTCGACCTTGAGCTTCTCGATCTCGCCCTTGAACGCGATCAAATTTTTCTTCGCGTCCTCTGCTTCCGAAGTCAGTTCGCCCAGCTCCTCGCGCAGCCGCGTGCAATCGCCATCGAGGACGTGTTTGCGCTGAATCAGGATCAGCGCGCATTGATCCTCGTTGACATCGGCGGCCTGCCCCGCTTCTTCGTCGACTTCCTTGCTCTCGGCGAGCTTTTCGCGCAGCTCGCGCTCGAGCTTGTTGCGCATGTAGATGACGCCGGCCGCCGCGGTCTTGAGCTGATGATAGCGCCGCACCCGATCCGAGATTGCGGACTCGTAGACCGCCTCCGGGTCGCGCGCCTCGCGCGCCTTAATCCAGCGGCTGAACTTGCCTCCGATCAATTTGAA
>Ga0074046_10003030_pt1 | contig 14258 bp, 8 predicted proteins | sample BogForMeECP23OM3_FD_94441 | JGI IMG/M metagenome (GOLD analysis project Ga0074046, IMG submission 94441) | Bog forest soil microbial communities from Calvert Island, British Columbia, Canada - Bog Forest MetaG ECP23OM3 | ecosystem: Environmental > Terrestrial > Soil > Wetlands ...
CTCCAGATGTCGCTTTTCTCGATCGCAGAAAGCCCAAATCGTTTCCCTGGCCTCATACAACACCACCTTTAGAGAGCAGACTTATATCAGATGGTGTTGCATCGACCTATTGAGACCACCGCGTTAATCAGGAGTTATCGCATTGGCTTGAAGGAAAACCTGCTGAGGACGAGTTTTAGCAGAAAAGCGAGCACTAATAGGGACGAAGTCGTAAGAGCGGCGGCGAGGCGAGGCTCAGAGTCGGGTTCGGTCATTGAATGTTGGCGAGGTTCAGGTTACCAGCTTGGGCGGCCGGGAATGCGCCCAGGGTCCAGTTGCCCTGCACCGAGCCGCCATTGACCAGCACGTCCGGCGGCATTGTGCCGCCCGCTTTCAAGTAGACGGCGGCCTCGCCGAGGCCGGGAGCGGCGGCTACCTGGAGATTGGAAAACTTGTAGCCTTGGGACGTGGAGGAGGCAACGATAACGCCGTACTGCACTGACTGCAGACTGACATCGCTGAAAGCGCCCCATCCCGTGCGGTCAAAAGGAATGGTGGTGTCTGGGGAGTCGGTGAGAAGCATTCCGGCGTAACGGGAGAAGACGTAGAAGTTGTTGACCTCGAGGGCATCCATGCGTCCGACGACCAAGGCAGTGCCATGATTCAAGACCCAAGTGTCAATCGTGGTGGGATAGGAAGCGCTTTCCACCTCGTCCCAGAAGACACCATGGTGGAGATTGTGCAGCGTGACGAAGTCTTGCGTATGATCGATATTGACGCCGACATTGAAGGCGCCGATGAAGAGGTCTTGGGCCATCACGCGGCCCAGTTCGATGTCCAAGAAGTTGTAGGCATTGGTGACCGTGGAGCGGGCCACCTTGGCGGAAACAGCGGAATAGATCGCGATGGTGTAGGGATAGACGGTGGGGGAGGAAGCGTTGGATTTGACCTGATTGGGGTAATGGAAGAGCAGGTCCGTGACTCCGGCGCCGAGTCCGGACAGGGTGATGAAGGGAGAGGTGGTGTTGGTGACCAGGAGAGTCGGGGCGATGGTGGTGGCAGCGGGATCGACTCCGGTGATATCGAAGGGGCCCTGGATCGCACCGCAGAGAACCACACCTTGCGGCACGGTCAACGTACCGGTCGTATAGTACCTGGCCACATTGAGAACGACCGAGCCGCCACCTGCGGCAGCTGCCGCATTCATGGCGTTCTGAATTGCAGCGGTATCGTCGGTATGCCCGTCGCCTTTGGCGCCAAAGTTATTGACGGGAAACGCGTCGGCGAGCGCGCCGACGTTGATGGCACCGGAGGTTCCGGTGAGGGCAGCGGGGGAAACGTCAGTCGCGGTGAGCATCTGGTTTCCGGCGGTAATCAAGGTGGCGGAAAAGGTACCGAGTCCCACGGCCAGAGAAGTATTTGCTGGAAGCTGAGCATGCGTGTCGGTGCTGGTGAAGTGTAGCGTGGTGGAGTAGGTGGTCACCGGATTGTTCGAGGCATCGAGCGCGGTGACGGTGAAGGTAAAGGGCGTGCCCGAGGGTACGTTCGCCGGTCCTGCCACGGAAAAGTGGGTCGCCGTTGCAACACCACCGCCTCCACCGCCGCCATTGCCGCCGCCTCCGCCCGAGCAACCGCTCAGCAAGTGGGCACTGCACACCAGGAACGCGAGGGCGCACGCAGTTCCATGTATGTTGCGGGGGCCGTTCATGGCAGATTGAACCCAATAATGTTGACAGCCGTGAGATTGCCGGACGCGGCCGTGGGGAAGGCACCGAGAGACCAACTACCGACTACGGACCCGCCATTGATCAAAACGTCAGGAGGGAGAGAGCCTCCGGATTTCAACTGAACTGCCGCACCACCGCCGGGCGTAGCAACGGTCAGATTAGTGATCTGATACCCGGCCGAAGTGGAAGCGGTGACGATGATGCCGTTCGTCACCGTATCGAGATCCACATCGCTTCCCATTCCAAAGCCACAGCGAGGATTTTGCGTGGCGTCGGACGAATCGGTGAGAAGCATGCCGGCGTAACGGAAGAACACGTTGAAATCGTGGATTTCGATACCATCCGCGCGGTTGACCACGAGTGCAATGCTGTGCGTGGAGACCCATTGATCGATGGTAGATGGAATACTCGGGGCGTTTTGCATGATGTCCCAGTAGACAGTATGGAGCAGATTGCGAAGGGTGACGTGGTCGTGGGCGTGGTCAACGTTTACGCCAATGTTGAAGGCGCCGATAAAAAGATCCTGGGCGATCACCCTGCCGCTTTCGATGTCCAAGAAGTTGTAGGCGTTGGTGACCGTGGAGCGGACGACCTTCGCACCCGGAGCTGCCGCAACGATTGTGTAGGGGTAGACGTTCGGCGTGGTCGCGCTGATGCCCACCTGGTTCGGATAGTGGAAGAGGAGATCGCTCACGCCAGCGCCGAGACCATTCAGAGTGATGAAGGGACCACCGGTGTTGGTGATCAAAAGAGTAGGCGCGACGGTAGCGGTGGCCGGATTGATTCCTGAGACGTCAAAAGGGCCTTCGATGGCGCCACAGAGAATAACGCCTGCAGGCACGACGAATGTGCCGGTGGTGAAGTAGCGAGCGGCATTGAAGACCACCGCTCCGCCACCTGCGGAAGCGGCAGCGGTGATGGCGCTTTGAATGGCCGCGGTGTCGTCGCTCGTGCCGTTGCCCTTAGCACCGAATGAGCTGACCGAGGTTCCGGTACAGACAGCGTGTGAGAGGGTTGCGCAAAATGCGCAGAGAAGCACAACGAGAACAGCCGCGCGAGTGAGGATCATCGACAAACTCCTGTCGTGCCTGGATTGCGAGACCCCGAATGCTGCGCACCCCGGCGCACCACCGCGCTAAATGAGGGGCTGATTGTTACACCGAGTGATGCAGGAGTCCAGCGAAAGAAACTAAATGTCGTTGCAACATAAGAATGCGCCCAGAGGGGAGGCGCGTATTCTCCGCACGCTTCAACGCGAGGATGCGCTCAAAGTCCTGATTTGTCGGCAAACCGGAAAAGTTCGTTCCAGTACCCACATGTACGATTAAGGCGTCGCCGAATCGGAAACTGACCAACTACCGTTGGTCCTCTTTCCTGTGCCCCGGAGAATCAGCCTTCCGCTTTTCCCGTCCGCGCCGCCAACCGCCTGCCCACGTAATCCTCCATAAACGCATCGAACGCTTCATCCAGCTTGCGGGTTATCTCGCCTTTTCCCCCGTTTGCCATCGGTCGCCCCGCGATCTCCCGCACGCCAATCACATTGCGGTTTGTCGATGTTATGAAGACCTCATCCGCACCGTACAAGTCCTCCAGGCGCAAGGTCTGCTCGGTCACGCTGGTTCCCGCATCCGGGGCAATTTCCATCAGCACCCCGCGCGTCACTCCTTCCAGGCACCCGGAACTCAACGGCGGTGTCACCACCCTGTCTTTCTTCACCACAAAAATATTTGCGGCCGTGCACTCGCTTACCTCGCCCCGCTCATTCAGAAGCACCACCTCATCGAACCCTTCGCGATGTGCCTCGCCTACGGCCCACACGCTGTTCAGCCACGAAATTGTTTTCACTCCCGCGAGCGGCGAAGCCGCGTGCCGCCCTTGTTCCCGTACTGCCAGCCGTACGCTCTCCGGATGGTGCGGCAGGTCGGCGGTGGTTATCAGCAGGTCCACGTCGGGCATGTTCTCGTCGCTTTTCCAGTTGCCCACCGTATTCCAAATCAGGTAAATCCTCGCGCACCCTTCCGTCACTTTGTTTGCCCGGAGTACCTCTTGTAAATGCACACGCACCTTTGCGCCGGAATACGTCAGCGGCAGCCGCGTCAGCGCCGCATCTTTTTCCAGCCGCCGCCAGTGCCGCTCGTAGGCGAAGGCCTCTCCCTGCGTGATGCGCACCGTGGTGAATAGCCCCCAACCGCAGATTAATCCTGCCTGCCCGGGCGACCAACGGGCCTTTTCGATCTCCAGCAACTCCTCATTATGAAAAACATTACGATGAATCACGCGCTCACCTGTCCCGATTGGGAAGTTCTTCCCGCTGCTCAATTGTACCGAATTCGCGCCGCTCTCGAATATCTCTGCTGACGCGCATGTTCTTTCGCGTAGGGGCGCAGCCCGCCTGAGGCGGGCGGGCCAGGCCCGCACAATCTCTCGATCTTGAGTCTGTGGCCGAGCGATGGACCAATGCCCGGCGCGCCCGCCAGCCGGCCTTCCTTCACTCTGTTGCGCGAACTCCTTGACTGCCATCCGCCGCTCCCCGATTCTTGGCTTGGCGTGCGCCTTCCAGTTGGAGTATCGTTTGACGAAATCTTTCCGCAAGTGGATTTCGTGCACTTTCGCTTCTCGCGGACAACGGTTTCCATGCAAGCTCAAAGGGATATTCCCCATGTTGGCCAGCTACGCTGATCTTTGCGGCAAGGTCGTGTTCATCACCGGGGGTGGGAATGGCATCGGCGGCGCCATGACGCGCGCTTTTGCCGAGCAGGGTTCGCTGGTGGCGTTTGTTGACATCGCCGAGGACGCCAGCACACGCCTCGCCGGCCTCGTCCACCGCGAAACAGGCACAAAGCCTCTGTATCTCCCCTGCGATCTCCGGGACATCGGGGCTTTGCAGAAGTCCATTCACGAAGCCGCGGCGCGTCTCGGCGACATCGCCGTTCTTGTGAACAACGCTGGCAACGACGATCGCCACGCCATCGGCAGCGTCACCCTGGCGTATTGGGACGACCGCATCGCCGTCAATCAGCGCCACATGTTTTTCGCCGCGCAGGAAGTGTTTCCCATCATGAAGCGTCGCGGCGGCGGCTCCATCATCAACCTCAGCTCGATCATTTGGAAAATCAAGCAGACCGACGCGCCCATCTACAGCATGAGCAAAGCTTCCATCCACGGCCTCACCCGCGCCATCGCCCGCGAGTTTGGCCAGGCCGGCATCCGCGTGAACACCATTCTCCCCGGCGCCGTCTGGACCGAACGCCAGAAGAAACTTTGGCTGAATCCGCAGATGGAGCAGGTCGTCATGGCGGGGCAATGTCTCCAGGCACGCATTGAGCCGGAGGACATCGCCCAACTCGCCCTCTTCCTCGCCTCCGACGCCAGCCGCATGTGCACCGCGCAAGAGTTCACTGTGGATGCCGGCTGGGCCTGATCCCCGCTCCAGATGGCCTTGCAGCGCTCAAAAGTTCTTCCCACTCCCATTACCATCCGGACTCTCCGCCCCACTTGCCGCTTCGCTTGACCGTGCCCAATGCACTTGCCGAATTCCCGCAAACATGCGACAAAGAATTGTTATGACCATACTCATCGATAGTCCCACATCGAAGTTCAAGGCCCTGACTCGCCTCGTTGGCAATACCCCCCTCGTCAGCATCCACTTCCGCTATAAGGGCCGCGAACGCATTCTTTACGCCAAATCCGAAAACATGAATCTCACCGGCAGCATCAAGGACCGCATGGCCCTGCGCATCCTGCAAAAGGCCTATGAAGAAGGAAAGATCGAACCCGGCTTCACCATCGCGGAGGCCACCAGCGGCAATACCGGCATTTCCTTTGCGGCGCTTGGCCGCATCCTGGGCCATCCCGTAAAAATATTCATGCCCGATTGGATGAGCCAGGAGCGCGTGCAACTCATCCGCAGCTACGGCGCCGAAGTGGTTTCCGTCTCCGCCGCACAAGGCGGATTCCTCGGCTGCATCCGCATGTGCGAAGAGCTGGCCGCCTCCCGCAAAAACGTTTTCCTCCCACGGCAGTTCTCCAACCCCGCGAATGTCGAAGCCCACGAAGAAACCACCGGCCCGGAGATTTGGTCGCAAATGGTTTCCGTCGCCAAGCGGCCGCAAGCATTTGTCGCCGGCGTGGGCACCGGCGGCACGGTTATGGGCGTCGGGAAATTTCTAAAGGAGCGCGACTCCTCCATCCGCATTCATCCCGTTGAGCCCGCCGAATCGCCCACGCTAAGTACGGGGTGTAAGGTCGGCAAGCACCGCATCCAGGGCATTTCCGACGAATTCGTGCCCGAAATCGTCAAGCTTCAGGAACTCGACGAGGTCATCGCCATCCCCGATGGCGACGCCATCCTCATGGCGCAGAAACTCGCTTTCAATCTCGGCCTGGCTGTGGGTATCTCTTCCGGTTGCAACTTCCTCGCCGCTTTGTGCGCCCAAAACAAAATCGCACCAGACGCCGCCGTCGTCACCGTTTTCTGCGACGATAACAAGAAATACCTGAGCACCGCGCTAATGCACGACGAGCCCGTGCGTGAAAATTACCTCACGCCCCACATCGAGCTGCTTGGTTTGGGTACGGTCGGCCGCGCCTGCGAGTTCTGCCACTAACCGAGCCTGATTCCCGAGGCCGGCAAAGGCCCACTGCCCCGGTCAGCGCGTTCTGCGTCCCAGTTAGCAGGGAGCCGACGCTTTCTGGACTTCCCCGAACGCCGTTTCTGGATAGTTTCCGGATGGGCGACAATCCGCTCCGAAATCCGCTTGCGCTTTTGAGGAACAAATGCACGCTTCGCGGACGATCTGCCGAATCCTTTCAGGCCCATCGGCACTTACTTAGTGGCTATTGATTCGTCGCCAATGAGGCATATGCTGCGCTCCTCGAAGATCTTTCCCAGGGGGCAAATTGGTTGGCGCCGCAGCTACGTCCACCAGGCTGTAATTGCACCCCTCTACGTCTCCGTGATTTTCGTCGCAGGGAATGAGGAGGAAGGCATGAAGGTAGCCCTTGGAGTAAAATTGGGGGTCCCCACCAGGAAGCAAGGCGGTGCCAACAATTTCGCCGCGATCATTGATATTGATTGCCTGTCCCAAGTGCAGGTCGGAGCCTGGCGGGATCAAGGTGTTGAGATCGACGATTGAGCCGTGTTCCCACAGGAACGCGCTGTAGCCCCCAAAGATACAGTCATATGATGCGCCGACGACCTGACCCGGCGAATTGATGCCGATCGCATAACCGCAAGGCGTTCCGGCAGTGCCAAGATCGTACATCGTGCCATTTTTCCATAGGAACGGGTGCCAGACGGGAGCACCCGGCACGGCAGAGACGCCCGCAACCTCACCGGCCTCGTTGATCGCGGTTGCGTACGAAAATATGTCTGGCCCTCCAAGCGTGCCCAAGTCCTTTAAGACTCCCCGTTCCCATAGGAATGCATGCCAATTCTGGTCTCCTGCCAAGTTCGATATGCCTACGACTTGACCCCGATTGTTGAGCGCATACGGGGAGCCATTGGTGCCTCCCAGGGTCCCTAAATCAGTCATCTGGCCGTTCTCCCAGAGAAAGGGGTCTTGAGTTGGATATCCGGTCCACGAGTTTGGAATAAAACTTGTGAGAGACTCTCCCGCTATCTGACCGCGTTCGTTAATGAAAACAGCAGAACTGTCGGGACCTCCCAACGTCCCCAAATCTTCTATCACACCGTTCTTCCACAAGGCGGCATGTGCTTGTGTGGCTCCCTGGGCAAACACGACCCAGGCGAAGGCATCGGGAATGGTATTTGACGCCCAGCCAACCACTTGGCCCAGATTACTGAGAGAATAGGCCCCGCTCTCGTTTCCGCCGAATGTCCCGAGGTTATATACCTTGCCGTCATTCCATAGGGTGGCCATGGTCTCAGGATAGCCCGTAAGCGGATCGATCACTCCGTTTGTAGAACCTCCGACGACCATCCCGCGATCGTTGATCCATTGCATGTAACTGCTGGTTCCTCCGGGAAGAGCACCCAAGTCGGTCCTCTTGCCGTCACTCCACTGGACAGCGTGCTGAATATAGGGATCAAGGTAGCCGTCGGGATAAAGGAACGAGGGGTTTTGTGGGTTGTTGGGATCGAAATTGGACGTATCCGAATTGTCCACTACTGTTCCGCCTTTGTTCAAGGCTCTGTTCGCGGTCTCGTAGATAACGCTTTGTGGGCCACCGAGCGTACCCAAGTCGATGAGTTTGTAGTGATGGTGCTTCGCAGTGGCGTTCTGCGCGGCATCTTGCGCTGCGACGCCGGCCGGCAGCGCCACAGCGAATAACGTCATCGCGATAAAGCGAGTGCATCTTCTGTTTTTCATGCGCACTTCTCCTCTGAAGCTTTCTAGTAGCGCGGGCTTCAGCGTGTGACTCGAAGGGGACTGTTGAGTTCGGGTCGAGTCGCAACTCTGAGCCTGCTCGATTGCGGCGTCAATGGCACGGAGATGTCCTAAGGTGACATGTTGGGGACATGGCCCAAGCGTCTTGTTTTCATCAACATGGCACTTAGCGAGTTTTTACCAAGTTAGGTCGACAGGCTGGTGCTAGACTCGTCACATTCCTCGTGCTGGATGGCCCATGGCGATTCCCGTCGAATCCGAGCGGACCGTGCGCTTTGGAAAGTTCGAGCTTGATCTGCGCACCCGGGAATTGCGGAATAATAGCCGGAAATTAACCCTGCAGGAAAAACCCTTTCAGATTCTTGCTGCGTTGCTAGAACGCCCCGGCCAACTGGTCACCCGGGATGAGCTGACCAGGAGGCTCTGGCCATCAGACACATTCGTGGATTTCGAACATAGCCTGAACAAAGCTGTGAATCGATTGCGCGAAGTGCTCGAGGACTCAGCTGAGCAGCCCCGCTTTATCGAAACACTGCCCCGGCTGGGTTACCGTTTCATCGCGCCGCTTGAGGCGGCAGAATCATCGAAACTCGAAAGCCCCGCCGCAGTGAGCGAGCCTGGAGCTAAATCCGCGCGCACGCGTCATGCCTGGTCCGCCCTCGGGATCATCCTGAGTGTGGCTATTCTCTTGGCCGCGTGGTTGTGGATTCACCAACACGAAGCCAATCCTCATGAGCCGGAGTTTCAGCGACTCAGCTTCGGTCGTGGCATGATCCGGTCCGCCCGCTTTGCTCCTGACGGACTGACTGTCGTCTATGGTGCGGCCTGGGACGGAAAACCAGTCCAACTTTTCTGGACGAAGGCCGGCAGTTTCGAGTCCAGGCCGCTCAGCGTAGAAGGCGACATTCTCGCCATCTCTCCTGCAGGAGAAATGGCTGTTCTGCTGAATCAACGATTCGGCGTCGCTGCCAGCCAAGGCACACTGTCCCTTATGTCTCTCACGGGCGGCGCACCCCGCAAACTGCTCGACGATGTTCAGGATGCCGACTGGTCCCCTGACGGGTCGAAGCTTGTGGTTACACACTACGTCGGTAATGGCCGTTGTGATCTTGAGTTTCCGGTAGGCAAAGTCTTGTATGAGACAACGGGGGGAGCGTGGCTGAGCCATCCACGCATTTCTCCAAGAGGGAACCTGATAGCGTTTCTGGAACATCCTTTGGGCGGCGCGGATGACGGCTTTCTGGAAATCCTGGATCTGGCGGGCAACAAAAAAATTCTGTCGCCGCAGTTCACGAGTATTGAGGGACTGGCTTGGGACCCAAAGGGTGATGCAATCTGGTTTTCCGGCAGTGAAGTAGGTTCATTCAGTCCACTAGCATTATTCAAGGTAACGATCAGGGGACAGCAATACTTTGTTCGACGGGAGTCCGGCAACCTGACCCTGCGCGACGTGTCTCGGGATGGACGTCTGGTTCTGACGCGCGACACTCGCCGCGGCGAGGTGTTCGGCCGGATCGACTCAGAGAGTAAGGAGCGCGAGTTCGGCTGGCTCGATGATTCCTTTGCGGCCGATCTCAGCCACGACGGCAGCACGGTCTTGCTGTCCGTGCAAGGAGAAGCGACAGCTACCGGTTATGCCGTGTATGTCCACAAGACAGACGGCTCACCGGCTGTCCGGTTGGGCGACGGCTTTCCCTTGCAATTCTCACCTGACGGCAAGTGGGTCATAACGAGGAGCGTACCGTCTGCAGGACCGCCGCAATTGTTTCTACTGCCTACCGGAGTCGGAGAGCCCGTCACCTTGACCCGCGATTCCATCTCCCATTATTTTGCGACGCTGCTGCCAGATGGAAAGAAGTTCTTGTTTGAGGGCAATGAAACTGGACGTGCCCGTCGGAATTGGGTCCAGAGTGTTGCCGGTGGCAAGCCCGTGCCAATCACCCCAGAAGGTTCGGTCGGACATTTGCTGTCGCCCGACGGTAAAATGCTGGTCGCGGTTGATTCCGAACGCAGGTTCTGGCTTTACCCCATGAGCGGGGGCCAGCCCAGACCACTCTCCGGGATCGAACCGGAAGAAGACACAATCCGCTGGAGTGCTGATGGCAAGTTTCTGTTTGTTGTGGGCGATGGGATTCCTGCCAATATCTATCGCGTCGAAGTCCTCACCGGTCGTCGGCAACTCATGTACAAGCTAGCCCCAAGCGACGCCGCTGGACTATGGAATGTCATCTGGCCAGTTCTGATCACGCCCGACGGCAACTCTTACGTCTACTCCGATTACCGGATTCTGTCTGAGTTGTATCTGGCAAATGGGCTGAGATAGGTGAGGGTTCTCAGTTTCAGGGGATTGCACTCGAGTGACGGCGCACTCGGAAACTATTCCGGGCCAGAAGTCCGGATGTGGGAAGTTGGCGCACGGCTGACTCTCTTCGACTGGATGGATAAGCTGCTAACTGGAAACGATTCGCCGGGCCCGCACGCCCGGATTGCAAGCCTTCCGCTAGCCACTTCCAATTAGCTCGCTCGCCTTATATCTTTTGCCGGGGGCGCCGAATCTTCCTTTGGACTGTATTCGCCGCCGGCCCCCCGCTTCCAATCCCGTTCCACAACCCTTTCCGGGTGCTGCCGGCGGAATGTTTCCGCAATGTAGCAGTTCCAGCACACCGGTAGGTACGTCTCGAAAATCTCCGGCAATTTTTCCGGTGCTACTTCATTCCACTGCACGCAGGTGTGATCCGGAGCCATCAACGCAGGGGGTCGGTCATGCCAATGAATTTCGGTGAAGGGCTTCTGGCAGTACGCGCAGGACTTGCCCTTGTACCACTGGTCCACGATGTTCCAGACCAGGCACGCCGCAGGGTCCGCGTTCACTTGGGAGAGGCACTCCTGCCCGCAATTCTGGCGCTCCGGCCAGCGCGAGCATTGGTCCAGCCGGACGTACGACTTGCCGAACACGGCCTGGCGCGCCGCTTTGTTCGCATTCACGTGCACCGCGGCCGCCTTATGTGTTTCCGGGCAGGTGATCACGCGCTCCCCGCGATACTTCGCGTACGTGCGCAGTGTCACGATCAATCCGAAGACGACCGCTCCGACCACCAGCACAATAATCGCTGCAAGAATTAGGTTGGAAAAACCCATGCCCGCCTCCCTCTCCCGGCCCTTCAATCGCGAATAAACCCGGGAACCCCGTAAAGAGAAAGAGCATTACCGGGTCCAAATGGGCCTTTCGCTTTCCCTTTACTCGCGATCCTTGAAAGAAAAAGACTTACCTTGTGCGCGCCACCAATCATCTAAGCGCTTCAGCGACCCTCAGGGGAATTCCACCCAGACTCCCTGCGCCATCTCCCCGGTACCGGCGTGCGCGCCAACTCACTCCGGCTTGAAAATCATCCCTTGGCTTGTTCGCCCATTCATCAAGACCAGCAGGGGTTCCGGGAACCGCAGATGCCTCACGCAACCGCGCTCTTCCATGGCCGGTTGGGCCGCCAGCCAAGCCCAATCCACCGACCCCTCTCCCAGGTCGGGGTTCACCGTGAAATAGCCCACCTGGAACGCCGTCAAATTCTGGAAAAAGTGGCTGCCCTGCGATGGCGTCACACGGAAATCCCGGAATCCCGCCTCGACGATCACTCGCGCCCCCGAAATCTCGTCCCATTCCACTGGAATCCCCAACCACGGTTCGTTCGAGCCCCACCGCCCCACGCCCACCAGCAGGTACGGCCGGTTCTCCACGTTCAGCTTCGCATTGAAGTACGACACGAGCCGCGCCACCTCGTGGCTCTGTCCCCGTTCGAACCGCTGCGAATCCACCACCACGATATCCCGCAAATTCTCGATGCGCCCGTTGCCCAGCACCTTCGTGCTGTGCGCCACCACCCGCGAAGGATCCACATTCTCCATGTGCAGTTCTTCGCTCTCTTGCGAAAGCACCAGCGGGCGGATCTGCAAGAATCCAAACTCCGCAAGCTCGCCGGTTTGCCGCGGCAAGCGCACCGCAAATTCAATTTCCACCGGCTGCCCAAACGCGTCCTCGCCATCTTTGAGCAACTGCACCAAAAGTGGCGCCAAGGGAAAGAGCCCGTACTTGAGAACGGGCGCGAAGGTCACCACGCGCATCCCCAGCCGGTTCAATCCATCGTTGATCCGGTCATTATCCTGCGAATAGGTCGAGCCCACGGCGTGCAGCGTGCCGTCCGCCTCCGCCACGTCCAGCGTGTAACGTACCTCGCGAAGTCCCGGCGGCGCCGTCTCCTGCTCCACGTGATCCAGCGAAAGCGCCCAGAAATCCTCTTGCGACTCGGAAAGAATGTCCTCTACCGTCGAGAACTGCACCAGATTCGCCGGATACCGCGGGCAGAACGAGAGGCACTTCCCGCCGTCCACCACCGCGCGCCCCAGGCCTAGCGCCACCGCGGCGATGCCATCCTCAAAATGCATCGGCGGAACCGGATAATAATTCCGCGAACGTGCCACGCCGGAAAAATCCGGATAAAACCGCGGGCCGTGAAACGCCCCCACCACCTGCTGCAGGATCACCGCCATCTTTTCTTCTTCCAGGCGGAACGGCGTGGCCCGCACGTAAGACTTCGCATGGCGGCTGAACGTGGACGCGTAAACCAGCTTCACCGCCTCCGTCAGATGCTGCAGCCGCAGGGAATCGTCGGCCTGCTGGTTGCCCAGCATGAACGTCTCGTACACTCCCGTGAACGGCTGGTACTGCGAATCTTCCAGCAAACTCGAGGAGCGTACCGCCAGGGGGTAGCGTGCTTCCGCAAGAAAGGCCCGTAAATCCTCCGTGACCGCCGCGGGAAGTGGCGCGTCCAGGAATCTCTGCTGAATCTCTGCGTCGTCGGCCGCATGGACTGCGAAATCGAGCAGATTGTTCTCCGCAAGAAATCGGTCAAACGCATCCGTCGCCAGCACCGCGGCCGGTGGCACTCCCACGCGCACTTCCGGAAATCGCCGCGCGACTCTCCGCTTGTGCAGCATGTGCCGGACGAACGCCAGACCGCGCGCCTTGCCGCCCAGCGAACCCGCCCCCATGCGCAGGAAATACGACCCGCCGGCCTTGAAGGCGGCGGGCTTGAAGTCTCCAATCAGGATTTCGCTCTGCTCTCTCCGGTACTCCCCGATCGAAGCGATCAAGTTCTGCCGCAATCCCTCCACCGTCGCGAAGTCGGAAACCTTGCGCGGCCTGAGTTTTTGCGACAGCGCAAATTCCGTCCGCGCCATCAGCCAGTGCGAGAAGTGATTCCGCTGCCCGTGATACGCGATGCTGTCCACCGGCACCGTGTGCAGCAGCGCTTCCAGCGAATTCAGGTCCGTGGCGCGCGCCACTTCGCTGCGATCCGATGTGCGGAACACGAAATCGCCGAACGCAAATTGCTGGATCAGCAGCCGCCGCAAATCCCGCAAAAAGGTCGGCGAGCGCTTGCGCAAGAAAGAAAACCCTTCCGCACGAGCCCGCGCCCGGAATTTCGTTCGGCTCGATTGCAGCACTACTGCCAGATCGGGCACCACGGCGCGCACCCGCCGCGCCAGCTCGAAGCCAGAGTCCGCGCTCAGCACGCCGCCGTGCGGAAACTCGATGTCGGACACAATCCCGAGAAGGTGATCCTGGTAGCGCAGCGCCAGTTCGTAGGCCTCTTCGAAATTCGAGGAAAGCAGAATCTTTGGCCGTGCCCGCATGCGCACCAGCTTGTGCGCCAGGTTCAGGCCTTCCTGAATGACGCGCCGCGTCTGCGTGATCAGCTCGGTATAAATCACCGGCAAAAACGCCGAGTAGTAGCGGATGTTGTCTTCCACCAGCAGCACCACCGGCACGCCCATCGTAGAGGTGTCGTGCTCCACATTCCGCCGGTCCTCGACGCACTTCACGATGGCAATCAGCACGCGCGCGCTGCCCTGCCACAAAAAAATCCGCTCGATGTCCGTCACCGGATTCCGCGCAATAAAATTCTTGATTTCGCGGTAATCGTATGCCAGCACCACCACCGGCACATTCAATCCCGCCGCCTTGATTTCATGCGCCAGTTGCGCGGCATTCATCTCTCCCACCGCCAGGTTTGTCACGATGAGGTTAAAGCGCCGCGGATCGGAACGCGCCAACGCCAGCGCTTCCGAACAACTGGAGACGTGCGTGAGCCGCGGAATCTGCTGCAGGTGCAAGTCCAGCGACTCGCCGATCAGCAACTCGTTCAGC
>Ga0074046_10003031_pt1 | contig 14258 bp, 9 predicted proteins | sample BogForMeECP23OM3_FD_94441 | JGI IMG/M metagenome (GOLD analysis project Ga0074046, IMG submission 94441) | Bog forest soil microbial communities from Calvert Island, British Columbia, Canada - Bog Forest MetaG ECP23OM3 | ecosystem: Environmental > Terrestrial > Soil > Wetlands ...
ATGCGCTTTACCAGCAGGCGTTGACGGCTGCTCCGCACGATCCACGGGTGCTGCGCCACGCGGCGGCGTTCTATGCCTCGGATTCGCAGAAGAATTACAATCTTGCGGAGAAGAGCGCAATCGCGATCGATCCTGAAGCAGGAGAACCGCCTTGGTCGGGAGCGCATTGGCGGCTGGGGCAAGTGCTCGAGAAAGAAGGAAAGAAGACGGAGGCAATCGCTGAAATGCAAGAGGCGGTGCGGTTGCAACCGGACCTGAAGCCGGCGAAGGACGACCTGACTCGCTTGAAAAAGTAGGTCCGTGCCGCGCCCGATCGGACTTCGTGTTCGTCAGGCTGTCTTTCGAACGATCTTTCGAACTATCTTTTTGCGGGCGGGGGATGATGTTTCTTCCAATCGGCTCCGTCGCGTCCACCGTGAAGCGCGATCCCGGTGAGAATGAGTTCGGCCGTAAGCCGGCGCTTGGTGAGGTGGGCAGCGATTCTCTGTCTCGCCTTCTTCGGTGAAACTTTCGGGTCGAGAAACACCAGCACCGACGGACCCGCTCCGCTGAGGGCGGCGCCGAGAATGCCCGACTCTCGCGTAAGTTCCTTGAGGGCGGGAAGCAACGGACAGAGCGGGGCGCGATACGGCTGGTGGATGCGGTCTTCGAGAGCCGAAGAGAGCAGGTCAGGACGGTCCTGCGTGAAAGCCGCGAGCAGGAGCATCGAGTTCTGAATGTTGGTGGTGACGTCGGCGCGCGAATACTGGAACGGCAGCGCGCGGCGCGCTTGCTCGGTGAGGAGCGGAGCGTCGGGGACAGCCAAGAGCAGCGGCCACTTCCCTTTCGGTTTCACTTCCACTACCTGCGCCTGAACCTGGTTGGCCATGCGAGCCACCGTGAGCGCGCCCATCCAGCAGGCAGAGGCGTTGTCAGGATGGTGCTCGCGCATGGATGCTTCGCCAACGATGCGGTCATTTTTCCAGCGCAGATGTCCGAAATGTACGGCCAGCGCGATTCCAGCCAGGCGAGCGGCAGCCGACGATCCGCAACCTCTTCCGATGGGAATTTCGTTTTCGATGTGGATGCGCAGGGGCGCGATCTTGCGGTTCTCCGATTCGAGCACCTCGCAATAAGTCGTGACGATGAGGTGGTTCTCCATACGGGCGCAGGTCGGCGCGTCGCGGCCTTCGGCGGTAACGAAGAAGTCGGGGGCACGCTCAGCGCGCAAGCGGAGATGGAAATCGAGAGCGAGGGCAGCGGCGTCAAACGCAGGGCCCAGGTTGGCGGAGGTCGCCGGCAGCGCCAGGCGCAGCGAGCGATCTTGGGTTGTGGGACGTGACGGCATAGATTGAAAAACAGTTCTCAGTTCTCGGTTCCCAGTTCTCAGTAATTACTGTTCTCTACTGAGCTGAAACCGTCCGAAAGGATAGAAATGAAAGACTTTAGCCCGGGTTGGCTGGACAGAATCTCTTACAATCGCCACGGACGGCTGAACTGTGTTTTATACACGAGTTTGCGGCGAAGTGCTACGAATTTCTCTCGAAGGCCTTTGACATCTCCACAAGCGAGGTTCTACAGTGGCGGGCAATGCTCACTGGGATAGCCGCCCTGATTCTCGCGGCGCTCATAGTAATCATCATTCGTATTGACGCGCTCAACGATCAGGTTAAATCGGCCCGCGAGGCATGGACTTGCTCTAAATGCCACGGGTCAGGCCGTGATTGGGATGTATCCGATCCCGAGGGACAGTGCGACCTCTGTTTCGGCAGCGGCACCGCCATCGGAGAAGTGACTAGAAAGCTAGGCTTGATATTAGGACAACTAGGCAGCATACACGATACGATCCTTACGCTTTGGGCGTGTCCCAATTGCCACGGACGCGGAACGGAAAGCAGCCTGGATCATTTGGACGATCCCGCGTGGAATCCTATGGAAGCTTGCAAGACCTGCAAAGGCACGGGAAGACGACGAAGTTAGCCGGTCTTTTTGTTGCCGAACGCCACCGTCCATTCGCCGGTCGCGCCTCGCTTTAACTCCGCAAAGTCATGCTTGTGAAGGAGGCGATCAACGATTTGCTGGATTGTTGACCCATCCACTTTAGCAGAGAGCAGCTTTTTACGCAGTTCAGTGTCATTGCGCATCGGTTGAACATTGCTAGAGCCTCCCGATTCTGGTTCAGTCACTCCGTACATTCCCGGTTCAGTCGGCCCATTCCTTTTGACATGGATCATGGTTCTGCCCCTTTTCTTCGTCTTCATTTTCGACGCCCCCTCCGGCGGCGTCGCCTTTAGCACGTCCGTTATTCACCCTGTTGAACGGGAGTGGGATGTGCAGGATCTTGTCACGAATTTCTCTCGGCCGCCTCGAGGGCCGCAATGACGGCTCCCAGATTTGCATCGAGCACAATCGGGGCACGCTGCAGATATTTCGCCTGCGCGACCTCGCTGTCATTGGCAGTTCCGGCCCCCGTTCCGCCAAACAAGTCGCCGCGATGGAACTTGATGGTGAAGTCGGGATCTTTGAGAATGTGGCCGGTCAGGATCAGAACTACGGCTTCGCCCGGTTTGACGAATCCGCTGCGGCGCAGTTTCTTGAGTCCCGCCAGCGTGACGGCGGAGGCAGGCTCGCAACCGATGCCATCGGCGCCGATTTCGGCTTTGGCAGTGGCGATCTCGACTTCCGAGACCTCTTCGACTTCACCGCCGGTTGCCTGGAGCACGCGCAATGCTTTCTTCCACGACGCAGGATTCCCGATGCGTATGGCCGTCGCTAGCGTGTCGGCGGTCATCGGTTCGAGTTTCTTTCCACCGAACTCGTGCACGCAGCGGTAGAACGGATTCGCGCCTTGCGCCTGGATGATGGAAAGTTTCGGCAGGCGGGAGATCAGTTTGAGTGCGCGCATTTCGATCAGCGCCTTGCCGATTGCGGAACTGTTTCCGAGATTGCCCCCGGGGACGATGATGTGATCCGGTGGCTCCCATGCGAGTTGCTCCATCAGTTCGATGGCGGCGGTTTTTTGGCCTTCGATGCGATAAGGATTCACCGAATTCAGCAGGTAGACCGGCTTCTGGCGGACGAGGTCGTTGAGGATTTGGACGCATCCGTCGAAATCGGTGCGGAGCTGGCAGGTGAGGGCTCCGTAGTCGAGCGATTGCGAGAGCTTGCCCCAGGAAATCTGGCCTTCGGGAATGAGCACGAGGCTGTGCATGTTGCCACGCGCGGCGTAGGCAGCCATGGACGCCGAAGTGTTGCCGGTGGAGGCGCAGGCGACCCACCGGAATTTTCCCTGGTGTGCGGACGAGGCAGCGAAGGTCATGCCCGTGTCTTTGAACGATGCGGTCGGGTTCATGCCTTGATGCTTGGCGAGAAGATTCTCGACGCCGGCCGCGCGCGCGCACCGTGGCAGGCGATAGAGCGGCGTGTTGCCTTCGCCGAGCGTAATGGCATGCTCTTCGAGGTTGGGAATGTGCGGAAGAAGTTCGCGGAAGCGCCAAACTCCGCTCTGGTCAAGATTTTCGCGGGATGTGCGGCGGTTTTGCCAGAGAGACTTCAGCGCCGCCGGGTCGAAAGCCGATGCGTCCGAGGTCCATCCGGGAAAAGAGAATTCCAATAGATCGCCGCAAGTGGTGCAGCGGAAATCCTGGCTGGCGGAATCGGGGGTGGCGGCGCAGGAAATGCAACGCAAACGGGAAACGGTTTCGAGGATTCGAGTTGTCGACAATGGTTATGATCCTGTGCAACGCGACGGCGGCGCTCGCCATAAACATGATACGGCACGGTTGCGCTGACCGACCTCGATCGATATCGAATTTCGGGTAACAACACGCGGACAGGAGTGTCCGCGCTACACGGGTTCTATTCTCGCCGGTCTCTATTCTTGTCGTTCTACCGCAAGTAGGCGTCGGTTTTGTTGATCCAGTCGGCGCGGGGCGGGTTGAAGATATCGAGATCGACGGTATCCGCGAGCGCTTCGGCCGAATGGGGCATGTTCGGTGGAATGGTCAGGACCTCGCCCGCGTTGACCACAATTTCTTTGCCATCGATCCCGAATTTCAGCGCGCCTTCGAGGACGTAGGTGATCTGCTCGTTGTGGTGGCTGTGCTCGGGCACCATGCATCCTTTCTTGAGCAGGACGCGAGCGAGCATGACATTTTGCCCCACGACGAAGTGGCGGCCCAGCAGGGGATTCAGCACTTCGACTTCGACGGAACTCCACGGGATGTGGCGCAGCTCGGCCTTCGTCGGCTTCCGGACGGTACCTTTGAGCGCGACCTTACTTGCCGGGAGCGCCGCTTTTGCCGCCTTGCTGGTTGCGGCTCCTTTTTTCGCTATCGTTTTCAGCTTTTTCTTTTTCTTTCTCATATTCATAGGAGTAGCTCAAAGCATATTACAGACGCCCAGCCCTGTCTTGCAGGTCGCGCCGTGGCGCCTTGCCGCGGCCGGGCGGCGCGGGTAATCTTGAAGTCGCGACTCTACGGAGATTTTAAAATGAAGAAACATCAATTCCGTCAGGAAACCGAGGCGGTGCATGGCGGCGCCAGCCTCGCCAAGAAGAATGGCCCGCTCGCCACGCCCATCTATCAGACCTCGACTTTCGAAGTCACCGACAATCAGGAACAGCTGCGCGTCACTCCTACCGACAGCTATTACACGCGCTACGGCAACCCCACGAACACGGTCGCCGAGAAGGCCATCGCCGAACTGGAAGGCACGGACGCGGCGCTGCTGTTCTCGTCGGGCATGGCCGCGATTACCACTTCGATTCTTTCGCTGGTGAAAGCGGGCGACCATATCGTTGCGCAGCGCGATATTTACGGGGGCGTGATCAAGTTCCTGTCGCAGTGGCTGCCGAAATTGGGAATCGAAACCACGTTCGTCGATACCAACGACATGGAGCAACACGAGCGCGCGATCCGGCCCAACACGAAGATCCTGCACATCGAATCGCCGACGAATCCCAATGTGCGCGTCGTCGATTTGGAAAAAATTGCAGCCTTGGCGCGTAAACACGAGCTCATCACGACCATCGATTCGACCTTTTCCACGCCGATCAATTGCCGTCCGGCGGAATGGGGCATCGATCTGGTGCTGCATTCCGGGACAAAATATTTTGGCGGACATTCCGACCTGATCTGCGGCATCGCGACAGGACGGCGCGATTTGATTGAGCAGATTCACTCCACGCGCACCACGTTCGGCTGCTGCATGGATCCGCACGCGGCATTTCTGCTGTTGCGTGGGATCAAGACGCTGGCCGTCCGGGTCGAACGCCAGAACCAAAGTGCCCTGCGGATTGCTGAATTCCTGAGCCAGCATCCCAAGGTGGCGCGAGTGCACTACCCGATGTTGAAAGAGCATCCGGATTACGCGCTGGCGAAGAAGCAAATGGCGGGGGCGGGCTGCGTGGTGAGCTTCGAGGTTGAAGGCAATGGTGCCGACGCCTGCCGCGTAGCCGAGGCGCTGAATCTGTTTACCCTGGCGCCAAGCCTTGGTGGAGTCGATTCGCTGGTGACCATCCCGGTGCTGACCTCGCATGCCATGATCTCTCCGGAACTGCGGAAAAAGATGGGCGTGACCGACCAGATGATCCGCCTGTCCGTGGGGGTTGAGCACGTCGAGGACTTGATCGCCGATCTGGAGAAAGGCCTGGCCGTGCTCAATCGCGCGCGGAAAGAGGCGGTGGTGGCGGATTAGGGGACGCGCGATGCTTTCGTCGCGTCGTCGCGCTTGAGTTGCAAAAAGGAAAATCCTGGCTCATTCGGAGCCAGGATTTTTTTATTTGCGCTTTTTTATTTGCACGATGCGTCCCGCTAGAAGATGAACTTCAGCGCCAACTGCAGAATACGCGCCTCGTGTGCCGCTCCTGGACGGAGGAAGCCAGTGGGACTTGGCAAACAGGAGGGATCGCCCGCCGAGTTATTGGCTCCCCCATAGCAGAAAACCGTGCTGTCGGTATTCCCCGCTCCGGAGTTCGAGCCTGCCGATCCGCCGTCACCGCCGAGCCAACTGTATTCCGTGTGATTGAATACGTTGAACGCTTCGGCGCGGAATTCAAAGTATTTGCTTTCCGTGACGGCAAAGTGCTTGAGCAGGGCCATATCGAAGTTGGTCCGCCAGGGATTGTTCAAAATGTTTCTTCCGGCATCGCCGAAGGTGAGGCCTCTGGGCGCCACAAACGCGGCGGGATTATAAAGCAGCGGTCCGTAACCAGGATCAGGAGCGTTCTGAGCGCCGAACTTCGGGTTACCTACGAGGTCTGGGTGTGAGCCACCAGTCAGGCCGCTCAGGTTAGCGATTTGAGAAAAGCCGCTACCCGAACCCGCGTTGTCGTTGGGCGCGATCGTGCCATAGGTGCCAAATGAGCCGGTGGCCGGATCGTAGATTGTATCGACAACCGGAGACCCGGAGTTGTACACAGTGAAGGGAGTGCCGCTCTGAAACAAGGTAATACCGGACCACTCCCAGCCTCCGAGCAGCTTGTCGGTCAGGCTGTGCCCCTTGAGGAATGGCAGATCGTACACATAGCCAAGGCTGATGGTGTGGCGCTGGTCGAAGTTAGAGCTGGCACGAAAGCTGCTGAGCGCATAGGAATTAATTATCCCGGCATCATTGGCGGACGAGGAATCGTCAATGGAATGGCTCCAGGTGTAGGCCAGATTCAGTTGGAGGTTACCGACGCTCCGGCGCACCGAGAGTTGAAGCGCGTTGTAGTTAGATGACGCAGTCTCGTCCTTGCGCCCGATACTGCCAAAACCGACGTAAGGCCGGTAGGGGTTGGGGCTCGAGCCGCACGCAACTGCCAGATTGTTGGCCCATCCGCCGGTTTGAGTGGTGGTGTAGGTAGTGCTGCCTGACACTGAGTTGCCGTTGGAGTCGATGAGTGGGTACGATCCCGCGGTTGCGGTGGCCGGTGAGCCAGCGGTGGAAGCGACGGTGATGCCCGCGCAGTCGAACGGAGTGATTACCTGTCCGGGCCCGTACGGATTCATGCTATTGGAAACTGGGGCGATCTGGTTCAACTCGTAGGCACGGGTGAGGTGAACGCCGGTGCTGCCGACGTAGGACATCGTGGCCACGGTGCCCCTGGCAAGGTCGTGCTGAAAGTCAAAGTGCCACTGCTGAACGTAGGGCCAGACGGCTTTGTTCGGAATCGAACCTACGATGATAGGAGGCGTGCCGGCGCCGAGCAGAGCGGGAGTGAGGCTGCCATAGCCGGAGAGGTTGTTACCTAAAATATTATTACTAACGGTCGTGGTTTGAGTCTTGGCGTTAAACGGCTCGAGCAGGTCGGTGTTGGACTCGTTGCCGTTGCCGTGCTCGTAGAAGATTCCGTAGCCTCCGCGAATGGCCCACTTCCCGTCGCCGAAGGGATCAAAGGCAAAACCTATGCGAGGCGCGGGGTTCCACCAATGGTTGGTCATGCAGCCTTTGGGAATCCCAGGCGTAACTCCGCATTGCACCCAGCCGTTGTAAGGATTGGTAGCGGACGGAGCGAAAAATGCGTTGCCCGTAACCGGATCGACGCCGCTGTTTCCGGGAACGTAAAGAGCGGGATCGAAATTGTAGGCGAGGTTGTTCAGTTCGCGATAGGTGCCGAAAAAACTCATGCGCAGTCCCAGATTCAGCGTGAGGCGCTTGGTGGCATGCCAATCGTCCTGAAAAAACGGTTCGTAAATGTGGTAGAAGTTGTGCATCTTGAGCTGCAACTGTTGTTGGGTAAAGTTGCTTATATTTCCCAACAGCAAATCCGCATAGGCATTGCCAGTTGAATTGGTGCCACCGTTGCTGGAGTTATCAAAACCCAGTATGCCGTTCGCGCCCGTGGGCGGCTGCGGAAGTTCGTTCTTATGGGCATCGACAAAGTACATGCCGAACTGCAGGTTATGGGTGCGGACAATCTTAGTAACATTGTCGCGAAAAGTAATGGTGGGATTCGAATTCAACGGGCCCTCGGGAACGTAGCCGGGGTCTTCCGCGAAGTTGTATTGCGAATCGACAAGGCTGATGCCGGGCACCTCGGGGGCGTTAAAACCAAAGCCATTGTCGTACAGGCCAAGATTGCCAAAGGCGGTTCCGCGCTGCCAGGGGCCGCTGAGGTTCGTCGAGATGTGATCGGTGGTATAGCTGGCGACGAACTCGTTGAGCAGCGTGGGAGAGACAGTGGCCGTGATCCGCGCCACCATGCTGACACCCGGATTCTTGAAAGACGTCTGAATCGTAGGAAAGGTGACACCGTCGGTCCACAAAGGGACCGGATACTGCTGCAGCCAGGAGTCGTGAATGTAGTGGAAGCTGACGCGAACTTTGTCGGTGATATTGTGATCGATCTTAAACAAGTCCTCGCGCCAGTTCGTAGGCAGGGTTGGGGACGCATACCATTGGTCCTGGAGACCGTCTGAAGATACCTCGTTGGGCGCGGGAATCAGCGCGGTCAGCGCGGTTGCGATCGCGGGGTTTGGGACAGGCACTTGGTTGCCGATAAATGCCTGGCCCACTTCTCCCGGCACGCAATTTGGGGGTGTGCACGTGGGCTGGGCGATGCCATTGATAAACGCGGGAACGGTTGGGCACTCAAGACCGGCAGCACACTGGTCACTGAAGTTCGCGAACCCGTTAGTGATGGTACGGTCCTGCACGGTCGGAACTATCGTTTGAGAAAAGAAACCCGACGCCGGAACCAGGTCACGGCGCCATTCTTCCGACACGAAGAAAAACGTCTTCTGCTTGCTGGTGTTGTAGTGGCCAGGAATATAGACCGGGCCGCCGATGGTAAAGCCGAAGTCGTTCTTTTTGTATTCCGGAACCGAAGTCAGAGGAAATTGAGTCGCGTTGAAATCGTTGTTGCGCACAAACTCGTAGACGTCGCCATGAAACTTGCTGGTACCGGATTTGGTCTCGACTTCGATGGTGCCGGAGCCGTTTTTGCCATATTGCGCGCCGTAGTTGGAGGTGAGGACCTTGAACTCAGCAATGGCATCGATGCTGGGATAGACATTGAGCGTGGTGTTGCTGCCGTTGTCCATCATGTCTCCGCCATCCAGTTCGAAGTTGTTGTATTCGGTGCGGCCACCGTTGACGCTGAAGGCGACCGTAGTCGCGCCCTCTCCGCCTTCATCGCTGCCCGATTGATTGGTAACGCCGGGAGACAACCCAACCAGTGAGGTAAAGTCGCGTCCGTTCAGTTCCAACTGGGTGATTTCCTTGCCGCTGACCGTGTTGCCCAAGTCGGAAGACTCCGTTTCGACCTGGGCCACGGAAGTTCCTTCGACGGTCATCACGACGCTGGGAGCGCCGACTTGCAGGGTCACGTCGACGCGAGCCTTCCGGGCAACATCCAGGACAACACCCTTGGCCTCGTACTTCTTGAAACCTTGTGCCGTGATTGTGACGTTGTAAGAACTGGGGGCGGGCAACGCGGGGACTGAGTACTCGCCATCAGAATTTGTCACGGTGGTTCGGCTAATGCCGTGTTCGGTGTTGGTGACGGCGACCTGCGCTCCGGGCAACACGGCGCCGGTGGAGTCGAGAACGGTTCCCGTCAAAGAGGCCGTGTCCTGGGCGCGCATCAATGCCGTTGCCGCCGACAGCAGGAACACTGCTACCGCTATCGCACATAGACGAACTCTCATATTCGACCCCCTGGACGACTGCACCCAGAATCAACGCCAGACGCCGTATCCTTCAAAAGCAGTAAAATGCCTTTATTAAAACGAATCAATACTGCTTCAGGTGTTACGCCCTGTCAAGAGAAAATGTCAAGAGAAATGCACGGCTTCTGGCCCAGGGCCTTTACTTTACGCTGCGGGTGGAGTCGCGCACGATCAACTCGGGAACAATTCGGCGGTGGATGGTGCGGATCGGTTTCTTTTCCAGGGTGGCGTTGATGGCCTCAAGCACAATGGTGGCCGCGGCCGTTCCCATCACTTCCATGGGCTGGCGCACGGTGGTCAGGGCGGGAGAATAGATGGCAGCCGGCGAGACGTCGTCAAAGCCCACCACCGAGCATTGCTCGGGAACGCGAATCCCCGCTTTGACCAGGGCTCGGATGGCGCCAAACGCCGTCATGTCGTCAAACGCCATCAGCGCGGTGAAGGGACGGCGGCGATGCAGCAATTCTTCCGTTAATTTGTATCCTTGTTCAAAACTTGAAAGCGGGTCTCCGGATTCTGGCAGATCAACGACCAGCCGCGAGTCGATTTCCTGTTCACGTTCGCGGGCCAGCGTCCGCACGCCGCGCCAGCGCGGTTCGGTGTCCGACAATTGGCGCGGGCCGCGGATAAAGGCGATCTTGCGATGACCGAGCGAATAGAGGTGTTCGAGAGCGGCCCGGGCGCCCAGATGATTGTCGACGATCACGGAGCTGATATTGTCATTTTTCAGTTCGCGCCCGACAATCGCGGTCGGAATGTTGTTCTTCTCGAGATCGGCGAGCACATTGATATCGACGAACAACCAGTTGGCCAGAACGACGAGCCCCTCGATGCGGCGGTCGAGCAGCATTTCGAGATAGCGCTCGAAACGGCTGCGCTCGTTGTGGCAGTCTGTAAGGATGGGGAGAAACGACGACTGGTAGAGAGTGTTCTCGATGCCGCGCAGTACGAGCGTGCAGTAAGGGTCGGTCATGTCGAACACCATGACGCCGACGGTGTGGCTGCGCCGGCCTCGCAGCGAGCGCGCAAACAGGTTGGGACGATAGCCGAGATGCGCGGCAGCGCGCTGGATGCGGCCTTTGGTGGTGTCGGGAATGTAGCGTGCCAGCGGGGCATTGTTCAGGACGATGGAAACGGTGGCCGAAGAAAATCCGCTGCGCTCGGCCACGTCGCGGATGGTGACCACGGCTGGCTGCGACCGTTTGCGCGAGGATTCAGAAGTCGAGGCTTGGCGAACCGACGCGCGGCGGGGTTTCGCTGCTGAGGCGCTTCGCGTAGGCTTCGAATCAGCGGATTCCATATTTTCCTTACGATGCCGCCTTAAAATACCATCCTTGAATTCAGGCCTCTTCGTGGCGGACACTACAGGACGATGAAACCAGTGTCAAGCATTGCCGGGACCATTGTCGTTCTTTTATTCCTTCATCCTTGGAATCGCGCAGCCGCGCAAAACACCGGACCGGCAAAGACGGGGGCCAGCGCAGCGCAGACGGAGCGTGATCCGAGGAAGCTGTTTGAAGCAGGAGAAGTCGCGCTGCATGGCGGCAAGCTCGATGACGCGGAGCGTGCATTCCGGCAGGTCTTGGCGGCAAACCCCGGCCTGGCTGGGGCTTACGTCAATCTCGGCGTGATCTATATGCGCCGCAAGCAGTGGCCGCAGGCTCTCGAAATGCTGCACAAAGCGGAGAAGCTTGCGCCGGATATGGCGGGAATCGAGCTGAATATCGGACTGGTTTACTACCGTCAAAAAAACTTTCTGGCAGCAATCGAACCCTTCGAGTCGGTGGTGCGGCGGTCGCCTGATTCCTTTCAAGCCCGTTATCTGCTGGGTCTTTGCTATTTCTTCAATGATCGGTGGACGGATGCAATCCGCACACTGGAACCTTTGTGGGGACAGGCGTCAGACCAGCTCAATTATCTCTACGTGCTCGACATTGCGGCGTATAAGGCTGAGAATCCGGCTCTGGAAGAAAAAGCCGGGGGACGGCTGGTTGAGATCGGAGAGGGTTCTCCGGAATTTCATCTGTGGATGGGTAAGGCGCATCTGAATCGTGGAGAGTACGACGACGCCGTGAAGGAGCTGGATGCAGCGGCGCAAGCCGATCCGAAGCTGCCCTTCGTGCACTTCAACTTAGGCCTGGCCTACACGCACAAACAAGATTATGACCGGGCGCGCGAGGAGTTTCACAAGGACATCGCGATTGATCCCGATGTGCCTTTCAACTACGAACAGTTGGGAGGTTTGGAATCGACGGTCGGCAACGAAGACGCGGCGGCGAAGAATTATCGCCGTGCATTGAAGATCGATCCGCAGATGATCAGCTCGCACCTGGGACTGGCGAAAATCGAGGAGCATGAGCGACACTACGCAGCCGCGCTGGCGGAACTGAATCAGGTCATCCGACTCGACAGCGGGAACGCTGGCGCGCGCTATCTGCGCGGGCAGGTGCTGGTGCGCATGGGACGCGACAAGGAAGGCCGCGAGGAGTTGGCAACGGCGACCAAGATGCTGAATGCGCAGCGCGCCGCGCGGCACAAGGAACTGGAGGGAGAAACGGTGCCGAGTCCGGAACTGGAGCGGGAGCCGGAGTAGAACGGGGGACGGGGCCAAGTGCTACGCGGAAGAGTAAAATGATGCCCTTGTCTTCAAATGCAATGGCGGAGACATGAAATGAGGAGGCCGCTTCAAGAAGTGTTAGGCTGTCAAAAATCACACGCGAGGTTTCACACATGAAACGGCTAAACAACGTGTTTGGGCTAGGTCTGGTGTTGCTGCTGGGCGCGTCTGTCCTCATTCCCTCAGCTTCGGGTCAGACGCTGCCATCGTTCGAGAACGTAGTGATTGTGGTGGGTGAAAATACGGATTACAACACCTCCTACAATTCTAAGAACATGCCGTATTTGACCTCCCTGGCTAATGCTTATGGCCTCGGAATTAACTATTACTCAGATACGCATCCTTCGATCGGCAACTATTTAAACCTGGCCACGGGGTATATCCTCACCGACAATGACAGCGAGACACCTGAGAGCTTTCCCGTTGCGAAGAACAATATCGCCCTGGAGGTTCAGAAGGCGGGCAAGACCTGGAAGGACTATGTAGAAAGCCTTCCGAGCGTGAAGAACTGCGGCGGACTGAATGAGGGAACTTACTACGTCCGTCACGATCCGCTCGAATACATGACGAAGATCAAGAAAGAGACAAGCAACTATGTGTGCTTCAGTCAGTTCGCCGAGGATCTGGCCAATCACGCTCTGCCCAGTCTTTCATGGCTCGTGCCGAACGGCTGCGACGACGCGCACGATTGCCCCATCGGAACCTTTGACACATGGCTGAAAACTGAGATCGCACCTTTGGTTGAGAGCTCTTACTTTCAGCCGGGGGGAGCGGGGCTGCTGATCATCGTTTTCGACGAGAACAACGATGACGGAAACCCGGATTGCGACACCACAACCGAAGGAAAAGGCTGTGGCGGGCAAGTCGAACTGGTCGTGGTCAGTCCGTTCAGCAAGCCGGGCTATCAGTCAGCTGGCGGTGATGATCGCAATTACAACAAAAGCTACGATGAGGGAGACATCTTGCGGCTGATGGCACAAGGCCTCGGGCTGCCTACGAAGCTTGGCTGGGCTACCAAAGGGTTACCCATGGCCGATTTCTTCTCGACCGACGACAAACCGTGATTTCCCCATAGCACTCATTCCTTCTGCACGCACTGCAAAATTTCCGCTTCGCTCAGGGTGTGGTCGCTCGACTTCGCACACTTGTAGATGCGCTCGACTACGTCGTCGTTCGCCGGAAGGCCGCGATGCTCCAGCCAGAAAAGAACATTGGATTTCCCACTCATGGGGCCGATGTCGATGATCTGTTCGAGGCCGAAGTAGTGTGACGGCACTCCGGAATAAACTGTGTTTGCGAGTTCAATATCTTTTTTCTTGTAAGCTTTGATGACGGCAGCGGCGTGAACACCGGTCGTGGTGCGGAACGCGTCTTCCCCAACCACAGGATAGTTGGCGGGAATCGGAACGCCGGTGGCGGCGGAGACTGCCTCGCAATAGCGTTTGAGTTGGGTGAGGTCCTGGCGATCCCACGGGGCGATGCCCATGAGTTTAAGGTTGACCAGCATCTGGTCCATCTGGGTGTTGCCTACACGTTCTCCGATGCCGAGGGCCGTGGCATGAATGCAATCCGCGCCTGCCACCAGAGCCGCCATCGAGTTAGCGATGGCCAATCCCCGATCGCAGTGCCCGTGCCAGTCGACACGAATTTTTTCGCCGGAAGGCTTGACCACTTCTTCAAGCACAAACTTGACCAGCGCGACCGCGCCCATGGGCGTGGCGTGTCCGGCGGTGTCGCAGAGCGCCAGAGCGCGCGCACCACAGTTAATGGCCGCCGAGTTCAGCTGTTTCACGGTTTCCGGATCACAGCGGGTGGTGTCTTCGGTGACGTACATCACATCGAGGCCAAGCGAGACCGCGTATTTGACGGCCTTTTCGGTGGTCTGAAGCAGGAAGTCACCGTTCCAGCCCTCGGTGTAGCGGCGAATGGGGCTGGTGCCCAGGAAGGCAGCGACCTCGATGGGGAGGCCGGTTTTCTGCACGATCTCGGCGATGGGGCGAATGTCGTTC
>Ga0074046_10003032_pt1 | contig 14252 bp, 11 predicted proteins | sample BogForMeECP23OM3_FD_94441 | JGI IMG/M metagenome (GOLD analysis project Ga0074046, IMG submission 94441) | Bog forest soil microbial communities from Calvert Island, British Columbia, Canada - Bog Forest MetaG ECP23OM3 | ecosystem: Environmental > Terrestrial > Soil > Wetlands ...
CACATCCATCTGCAGTGCCAGCATATCCGCGGGCGCAAACTTCTTGCCCGATTCGAGCACGCGATAAATGCGATCCGTGCGCCACGGCGCATCCCATTCCGCGCTGATCGGATATTTGTAGCCATCCGGAGCGATGCGGCCGTTGGCGGTCGCCAGAATTCCCGACGGCGGATCGAAAATATGCGGCATCTCGTCGAACGGAATCCAGCCCTTCCATTCGTGCGCGTCATCGCTGCCGCTCACCGGCAGGCTGCCATCGCCCGCCGCGCGGATCGGCACTCGTCCCGTCGCCTGATAACCGATGTGACCATCGACATCGGCATACATCACGTTTTGTCCCGGCGCGAAGAACGTCGAGAACGCCTTCCGAAACTCGTCCCAGTTCTGCGCCGAGTTCACGTCGAAGAAAACCTGTCCCACACCGTCCTGCAGCGTCCAGCGCAAGGCAATCTTGCGCGTCTCGCCCGGAAGCAACTCAGTAATGATGGGCCCGTGCCGTGTGGTCACCACGTCGAAAGTCACGTCCGGTTTGCCTTTGACGTGAATCGTCTCCTGCCGGTGCCGCGGCTCAACCCATCCCGCCGGAGTTTTGTACTGCCCCTGCGCGTTGAACTCCTCTATGAAATCGTCTTCCACCGTCGGACCAACGTTGGTAAATCCCCAGCCGATGCGCTGGTTGTGGCCGACAATCACCAACGGAACTCCCGGCAGCGTGACTCCGGCGACGTCGAAGCTGCCGGCTTTCATTTCTGCTCTCAGGTGCGCTTCGTACCACAGGTTCGGCATCTGATGGTCGAGGTGCATATCGTTCGACAGCAGCGGCTTTCCGGAAACCGTATGCTGACCAGAAACGACCCAGTTGTTCGAGCCCGGCCGGAAGGGATCGGCGTCTTCCAGGGTGACAACTGGGGACATTCCAGAGATGATCCGGCCGCTTCCCTGCGGATCGATTTCTTCCTCGTCATCGTCATCTTCATCTGCATTGCTGCCGCGGGCCGCCGGTATTTCGTCCAACCGCCGGACCTCGGTGGGCGGACGGTCTCGCCAGGAAGAATTCACGTACAGGTCGGCCGTCAGTTCCGGTCCAAGCTTCGCCAGAATTTTTTCTCGCGTCAGCGCCGGCGGATTGCTGTAGTGGTTCAGATCCTGCACCATGCGCGCGCCCACCAGGAGCGAATCTGTTACCGTCCACGGCCGCGGCGTGTACTTCAGCAAGCGGAATTCGAGCGAGAGCCGGTCGCGATGCGATTCGAGAAACGCATTCACTCCCCGGGCGTAAGCGTCAAGATACGTGCGGTCGCGAGCGGAGATATTCTTCTCTGACGCTTCGGCCGCGACCCGCAGTCCCAGAATCCGCTCTTCGCGATCCATTTTCACCGTGGCTTCGCCGATTATTTCTGAAAGTTCTCCGGCAGCTGCGCGCCGCAGGATGTCCATCTGCCACAGCCGATCCTGCGCGGTCACATAGCCCTGCGCAAAAAATAGGTCTTCGAGCGTAGCCGCCTCAATTGTCGGCACGCCGTGCTCATCGCGCACGACTCGCACCTTGGACGAAATCCCCGGCACCGCGACCCTGCCATCCAGTTGCGGCAAAGGAGAACGCGCAATCCAGTAGAGCCACCAGAGCCCGACGATCAGCGCCAGCAGCAAAAGGCAAACGGCGTAGTACAGGATGCGGAGCGCAGGATGGCGCCGCCGAACTTCAGACGGTGAAGTCTCGGGCAGGGATGTGGCGGAAGACATTACTGAAAGATTGTAGGGGCATGAGGTGTCTGTGACAACCGCGGACGCCGGTAGACGCGATTTGTGCCATAGCCTGGTGTTAGCAGCTGTCATCCTGAGCGGAACAGGGACTTCACGAAGTGAAGCTCCTGCGGAGTCGAAGGACCCCTGCACCCTTCTCCGCTCAGCAAGGAAGCATCAGGGAGTTCTCCCCGTGGCCCGTGTGGCGCGGACCTGCCCTGAGCGCAGTCGAAGGGGCCCTCGCCCGCGAACGCCCTAAAACGGCTCCTCAATCTCCGTCCCGCCCAAAGCCATCTGCTCCTCCGCCACCTTCCGCGCCTTAGGAGCCTTCTTAAACGTCACTTCCAGCAGCCGCGGATAAGCCACCCCTTTGCCCGCCAGCAACTCTTCGATAGTAAGAATCTGAATGCGCGGATACCGGTCTTCCAATCCAGGAGGCTTATAGAATCCGGCCTCAGCAGCCTCTTTCAGCATGGGCTTGGTAGGAGCCTCCATGCAGATGAGCACGCCAATCTGCGCATCCTCCCGTTCGATGACGCCGCGCAGGTCGCGCACATACGCGGACCGGAAGCGGCTTGAAATCAAGTCATTCCAGGAATCAGGAGTTGGCGATCAAGCTCGGTGCCAGGCCATGCGAAGGTGTTGAGGTCGTCCTCGCTGATAGCCCCGAGCCCGAGAACCGCTAATCTTTGGTTTGCGTCCCGTATGAGAAAACGCCGATCAATTCGTGACAAGAGCGATGCCAAGTCGAGGCGCTGGAGAACTTTCTTCGTGATGGGCCTCTTGGAGTCCAAGAAGATCAATGAATTTAGAAATGAGAGACAGCTTGGATCATTTAATAACGCCGCTAAAATACAGGCCTGCTCGGCAGAAGCACACGGGGCTAAATAGCAGGTGTCGTCGAATAACACAGGCTTTCCTTCGTAAGGGCCGACAACCCGAAACCGAATCGTCTTGTACATTCCGGAAACCGCAACCTTGTAATCGGTGAACGAGTAGTCACCAATGCCAAACATGGAAAAGGGAGATCGACCTTCGTAGATCGAGGATTTTCGCGCAAGAAAAACGTCCTCATGCGAACTCAAGTACTTCCACAGACGAGGGGCCCGTTGGCTTAAGTCCGTCGTGCCCGCTCCGAGCTCTTTCTGGGTTACCAAGACGCGACACCGCGGTTCCGGGTTGTCGTCGCCGTTGAGGTCCGAACTCTTCAATAGCGGATAGACATATTCCCGTTCAGCAGAAACCGCCTCCCCAAGTCGATTCCTTAGCACACCTCTTTCTTCGGTCAACTCCATGATCGCCGCTGCGTCGTGCTTAATGCCCTGCCTCCAAACAATCGGACTCTCGCCTTCCAAGAAGCTGTACTCTTCGTAAGTTGCGTAGTCTGAAACCATTGAGCCGTTTGCCATGGCAAGGACAGATTGCGGAGTACTCGCGTCGAGGTCGGCGTATAGATTCGCACTATAGTTCGTCTCGCCGAAACCAACATCTACCCTGAACAAGCAGGCATCCACAGCGGCGCCAAACCATTTCTTAGCGTCAATGAGGTAAATGTCGGCTGAGGAAATCGGCAAAGCCGCCCGCTCGGCATAGGCGAGCACGTTGCGTGCTACCGCTGTCTTGCAGAGCAAAGCGATCGTCGGGCGAGACCAGGCTAGCTCCTTTATGAGCTTTATCCAGATGAACTCAGCGATGTCGAAGTTGGACTCGCCAGTCTTTGCCCCAAAGCCGCTTCGTGCCTTGAAGTTGGACTTGATAGGCAAGTTCTCGCTGCCCAGACCTCCAAGTTCCGCATTGGTGACCCAAGGGGGATTCCCGACCACCAGTAAAGGACCCGTCTGCGACCATTCCAACTCAGCCAGATTAAGCCGGAAGATATCCGCCTGCTTAATCCGGACGGCAGCCTCTCCCCCTGAATTTTCGGCCTCCACGGTTGTTCGAAGCGCGTGCCTCGGTTGTACCTCGATTCCCTGTATCTCGAGTGGAGGAGAGGCAAGGGACCGCAGTCCCGTAATGAAGTTGCCGACTCCGCACGTGGGCTCGAGGGCACGGGTCCACGTGCCTCCTCCCCTATAGACGAGGCGCAAGACGCTTCTAACTAGATCGAGCGGCGTTTGGAAATCACCGAACTCACGCAAGTACGTTCTCCACACCTTCGGTCTTGCCGTCGGACGCGAGCTTGATCACGCGACCATACTGCAACCTCCATTGTAAAGCGTTTGAGATCGTGAGGTAGCCCAAGCACGGCCTTTCGTGCATAATTTTCTCAGCCAAATGCATCCGGCCAACCTCATCCAGAAATAGGTTGCGCTCTTCGAGGAATGCTACGATGTCCTCGGCATTGCCTTCGCGATCCAGGATACCGAGAATGCCTTTGGTGGTTTGAAAGTCTGCGGTCTTGTCGGCTCGGACGAAGACGACATTCTTGAAATCTAGAACGGCGGTTTTCCGGGGAGCGTCGTCTATTTTTTCATAAACGAACACCAGGAGGTTGTAGCCCAAACCGTAAACCTTCTGCTCCGCGGATCTGAACGGGCAGGAAGACTGCGGCTGACGAACTGACGTAGCTTTGACATCGACCTCCAAGGCCGGGAAGTCGATGCCGACGGCCGCATTCCCAGACTGATATTCGTAGCGTTCCCGGAGGTAGACGTTGAACTTTTCCTCAACGTAGGTGCCAACGGCTTTCCCGTCCGTAATGCCGAACAGTTCAGGGTGTTCTTTCGAGAATGCCGCGAGGAACCTCTTTGCTTCTTGTTTCAGAGCGGCAATCGTGAGCGCTGGCTTGCCGGGCGTGAGTTTTGTATTCATTGGTTATCGGCATCTTACCTTAGATCGCGAAGGGGTTCTTCCGGTCACCTTGAGCACACGATGCAGTTCGATCAAGCGCGGGGCCATCATGGCGAGATAAGCCATCATGTCGCTATGGCCAAGAAAAGTGCGGGAAGCGCGCATGGCCTCAGAGACACGTCCGCCGCGCTCGACGATTTCCTCGTACGCCCGCTCGGCGTCCACGCTCCACTCCCACGTGTCCTCGAACGCCATGATCTGCGAACTGGAGCGCGTGCCGTCTTTTTCGGCGAAGAGGACGTTGTAATCCTGGCGACTGTTAAAAGGCGGATCGAGATAGATCAGGTCAACCGACTCATCCTTGACGTGCTGCCGCAGCACTTCAAGATTGTCGCCGTAATAGAGTTTGTTCTTTTCCACTGCGGCACGATTCTAACCCGGATAAGACGATTGCGTAATTTGCGAGTTTGGTGTGCCGAGGCCGCATCTTACGTTCATCACAATCAACCTGTGATGGCCCTCACAGACATCCAACCCGCATATGCACGAAAATAGCGATCTGAATTGGGGCAGCGAGAAGTGTGCCGGTCCACCAAGACGGCCCTCGAAGCTGCCCCAAAGCCATTTTGAGCGCAATTTGATGAGCTAACTCCTTATTCCGGAATACTTTGATATAAGTCCTTATATTTCAAAGACCGAAGCAAAAAATTCCCGCTAACTTCCTGATTCCACGAGGCAGGGGGGAGGGGGGGTGGGGGTACCAGGTAGTTAACACGCGAGAAAGCAGGAACAAAATCAGCCCTGAGCCTGGGAGTCGGTTGGCGCAACCTTCGCCGCCCAGTATCATGTTGGCGACCCCTTGGCGTGCAGTATCATCTTGAGTGTCCGCGCCGTCCAACATGCTGCAGAAGCGAATCGACGATCAGCCGACCATCTCGCCGGAGAATATCCGCGAGGCCGAAGGAATTTTTCTTCGGCATCTCAAGCGCGTCGGGCTCAAACAGACGGAACAGCGCAACGCGATTCTGCGGACCTTCCTCGAAACTCGCGAACATCTATCGACCGACGAACTGCATCGGCTGGTTAAAAAAACCGATCCGCGCATCGGGTTCACCACCGTCTACCGGACGTTGAAGCTGCTGGCAGGTTGCGGCCTGGCCAGCGAAGTTGCCTTTCACGACGGCATCGCGCGTTACGAGCACCAGTACAACCGCCGCAGTCATCACCACATGGTCTGCACGGAGTGCGGCGCATCGGTTGAATTTTTCTCGGAGAAAGTCGGAGAGATCGAACAGGAGATCGGACGCAGGCACCGTTACGTTACCACCCGCCACACTTTTCAGATCTACGGTGTTTGCGAAGAATGCCGTAATCCGAAGAAGAGGGATGGACGCCGAATTGTCTAGTTCAGAAAAAAGTTCAGAAAAGAGTCCAGAAAAAAGTCCAGAGAAAGGCGCAGCGAACTTTCCCGCGAATCCGGCGCAAGCTTCCGTAAAATGTCCGCATTGCGGAACCCTGATGCCGGCGAACGCGGCCTTCTGTCCGGCATGCGGATGGTCGATGACACCGCTTCCCGCCGCGGAACGGGCGGCCGCGGCCGCGGCCTATTTCACCTTCGTCGCTGCCGCAGTGATCCTGTTTCTGCCGGCATTTCGCAATCACCGCTTTGTCCGCTTTCATGCCTGGCAAAGCGTGTTGCTCTGGGGGACGTTTTTCGTTTTGACCAGCATTGCACTCTTTCTTTCGAATGTCGCCGCAGCCATGGCTTTTCTTTTGTTTGGAATTCTCGCTTCGCTGGCCATGCTGTTTTTGTGGATTGTTCTGACCATCAAGGCATGGGAAGGCGAGCGCTTTGAGTTGCCGCTGTTTGGCGAGTGGGCAGCACGGATGAAATAGGTCTCAGGTCTCAGGTGTTAGAAAATCAAAATCAACTTCTTATTCACTCTCCCGGTTTTCCTGAGACCTAACACCTGGGACCTAAGACCTTGCTAAAATAACGCTTCACTATGCATCGCACTTCATATATCTCACTAGGCAATTCAGGAGACCTCATTGAGTCAGCTTCAGCGCGTTAAGATCAGCGCTCTCGGCACCTATGTTCCGCCTCGACTTCTGACCAACGCCGACCTCGAAAAAATGGTCGATACCAACGATCAATGGATCATGGAGCGTGTCGGCATCCGCGAGCGGCATCTGGTGGACAAAGGGGTTGCGACCAGCGATCTGGCGGTCGAGGCGGCGAAGAAGGCGCTTGCCGAGCGCGGTATCGAGCCGTCCGATCTCGACGCGATTATCGTGGGAACGGTTACGCCTGACATGTTTTTCCCCTCAACCGCTTGCCTCGTCCAGCACAAACTCGGCGCGAAAAATGTCTGGGGATTCGATCTCTCGGGCGCCTGTTCGGCATTTGTTTACGCCTTGCAAGCGGGAGCGCAGTTTGTCGCGACCGGATCGCATAAGAAAGTGCTCGTCATCGGCGCCGATGTGATGTCGTCGATTATCGACTACACCGACCGCGCGACTTGCGTCATTTTCGGAGATGGAGCGGGTGCGGTGCTGCTCGAACCCGCGGAAGACGATTCGGTTGGGCTCATAGACTTTCTGCACGAAGTGGATGGAGCAGGAGGTTGCTCGCTTTACATGCCTGGAGGCGGAAGCCTGAATCCCTCGACCCACGAAACCGTCGACCAGAAGATGCACGTAGTTCATCAGGACGGGGCCGCGGTGTTCAAGTTCGCGGTGCGCAAGATGGCGCTGCTCTGCGACGAAATTCTCAAACGCAACAACATCAAGGGCAGCGAGATCGATGCCTTCATTCCGCATCAGGCGAACAAGCGCATCATCACCGCGACTGCCGATCGTTTAAGTATGCGTCCGGAAGCCGTGATCATCAACATCGAGGAATACGGAAACACCACCGCGGCAACCATTCCGCTGGCCATGGAAACCGCGCGCCAGGAAGGGAAACTCAAGAAGGGAAGTCTGGTGCTGCTCGCGTCGGTGGGGGCGGGATTTACCTCGGGAGCTACGCTGTTGCGATGGGCGTACTAGACGCCAACGGAGACGCGGCAAGCCGCGTATCTGCAATTTATTTTGTCGCCAGCGCTCCCACTAACGACTCGAAAATCTTGAAGCCATCGGTGCCGCCTAGTTCGGGTTCGGCGGCACGCTCGGGATGGGGCATCATGCCGAGAACGTTGCGTCCGGGGCTGCAGATTCCGGCTATATTTTCGAGCGATCCGTTGGGATTCGCTTCCGTTGTGATTTCGCCTTGCGCGTTGGAGTAGCGGAAGACGATGCGATTGTCGCGCTTCAGTTCGGTGAGGGTCGCGTCATCGCAAAAATAATTGCCTTCCATGTGTCCGATGGGGATGGTCAGCACTTCGCCTTGGCGGCAGGTGTTCGTAAAGGGCGTGTCGTTGTTTTCGACTCTCACCTGCACCGGCTTGCAGACATATTTCAGGCCGATGTTTCGCATCAGGGCTCCGGGCAGCAATCCTGACTCACACAGGATCTGGAAACCGTTACAGATGCCTAGAACCAGTCCGCCGCTTTTAGCGAATTTGCCGACGGATTCCATAACCGGCGAAAACTTTGCGATGGCTCCGGTGCGGAGATAGTCGCCATAGGCGAAGCCTCCCGGAACGATGATTACATCGCAATTCTCGAGGTCGTGCGAATCGTGCCAGAGGAATGTGGCCTTCTGCTTGGCCACGTGTTCGACCGTCCAGAAAGCATCGTGGTCGCAGTTGGAGCCGGGGAAAATTATGATGCCAAATTTCATTGAGTTCTCATGTTTACTACTTGGTAACGGTAAGTATCCCCGCATTTTTTTTTGGTCCCCCGGCCTTTGGAAATCAGCGAGTTAGGAAGAAATTCCCGCCAGATCTTTGAGGAATAAGGACTTATAGGCAAAATCTTGAGCGAGTAGGAGTTAACGCGACAGCTCTCGGCTCTGAGCTGCTAAACCCCTTGGATCCAAATTTTCAAAGATGCTACTTTTCGGGTTCCGTTGGAACCCTCGCCCATTTGCTTGCAATCTGAAGTGGATAATTCATAGTGACGGGGGTTGGAGGCTTAAGTCAAGAAAAAAAGTGGCAAGACGCCCATAGTTCTCGGACGGCCCTAGACGGGGCAAGCCCCGTCTCTACACGAGTTTTTCCGCAGACTGAGAAGCCGTGCCCTTTCAAAACCGATTCAAACTATACCGCTACCCGATTTTCCTCAGGTTCGTGATTGCGAGACCGAGCTTGGGAGTGGCTGGGCCGCTGGAGCCGGACTGGTCGGCGCCGCTTCGGGCTGCGGCGTCGGGTCGTCGGGGACTGAGCTGCTTTTGTCAAGGATCGGACCAGTCTTCACATTGACGTTGTCGTTATAGTTCGGACCGTAGTTGGGACTGTAGTCCGACTGATCGTTCGAGCTTGGCCGGTTCAGATAGCTGGTCGGTGAGTCGTCGTCGTAGGACAAATCCGATTGGTACGGAGGATTGTCGTACCAGTAATTGGAGTAGTAGCCGTACCCCGGCCACCCATACCCATAGGGACCGTATCCCCACCACGGACCCCATCCGAACGCCCACGGTCCCCAACCCCAGTAGGGCCATCCGAAGCCAAAGCCCCAACCTCCCCATCCCCAGCCGCGGCCCCAACCCCAGCCGCCGCCCCAACCGCCTCTCCAACCGCCGCCCCATCCAAAGCCATAGTCCCCGCGGAAGGCTCCGCCCGCGAAACCGGACTCAACTCTTGATCCCGCAAAGGAGTGTCCGGCGCCATCGAAGCTTCCAGTGTTACGAGCGGTGAGGCTTGAGGTCGCACTGGCACTGGATCGCGCGGAAGTGCCGGAGTTGCCGAACGAATGCCACTGGCCATCGGCGATTGCGGGACGAATATTCGACGAACGAGCATCGGACTGAGTTCTCGATGAGCCGGAATTGCGGCCAGCCCCGGCTTCACCGCCGCGGCTGTAGGCTCCTCCGCCATACGATCGCGCGCCTCCATAGGCGCCGCCGCGTGATTCTCCGTCACCGCGATACGATCCTCCACCCCTTGCTCCACCACTTCCTCCACTACTATGGAAGCCTCCGCCTCCGCCATGGGAACCGCCGCCACCACCGCCGCCGTGGCCGCCGCCTCCACCGTGCTGAGCGAATGCTGAAATTGGGGTCAGAGCAAAACCGACGAAAGCAGCAAATGCGAAAAGGGATCGAAAACTGAATCGGCACATAAACTGTACCTCCGTCCGAACGTGACAATACACCGAGCGACGAGCCTATGGGAAGGGCGGCGCGCTCCTTTACTTAATGAGATTCTACTGCCAGGCACGGGGTTGCGCGAAGGCTAAATCAAATCCGGAACCCGGATTGCGCAGCCAGCGCTGAGGCCCTGCCTGGCGGGCAAAATGATCTTTTCTGCAAGTCGTAAAGCGGCTATTGATTTTGCAGCACTTACGGCGCGGTTGAAGCCGCACCTCTTCAGAGTGAAATCAAAACTTTAGTCTTCGCAGCCTGTTACCGCCGTTAGGGCCCGCTGACTTCATTCCACAAGAACGCCAACTCATCGGCGCTGTCATCGATTGCCTGGGTGATCGAAACACCCGCGCTATGGCCGCTTATGGTTTGGTAATGCAGCAGGATGGGGCGGTCGTTCACGTTATCAGCCTGGACGTTATTAGTTTGGACCAGGGCAGTCATTTTGCGCGCGTGCAGAGGATCGACCCGGGTGTCGCTATCGCCGGTATTGAACATGATGGCGGGAAATTTCATGCCGGGTTTCACATTGTGATAGGGCGAATACTTCAGCAGGTAAGGGAACTGCTCGGGGTTATCGGCGGATCCGTATTCCGCGGTCCACCACTTGCCCACGAGAAAGTTCTGGAAGCGGATCATGTCGAGCAACGGATAGCCGCACCAGATAGCGCCGAACATCTCGGGATGCTGGGTCATGGCCGCACCCATCAACAGGCCGCCGTTGGAGCGTCCACGAATGGCTAGGTGTTGAGGCGAAGTGTACTTCTCGTCGACCAGGTATTGGGCGGCGGCGAAAAAATCGTCGAAGACGTTCTGTTTATGTTCGAACATTCCGGCTTGGTGCCATTTTTCGCCATACTCACCGCCACCGCGCAGATTGGGCTGCGCGTAGAAGCCGCCCTGCTCGATCCACCAGGCGTATTCGGGGTTCCACGCCGGAGTCAGGTCCACGAGGAATCCTCCATAGGCGGACATCAAGGTGGGCGTGTTGCCATCGTGCTTTGCGCCCTTCTTCGACGAGATGAACATAGGAATGCGCGTGCCATCTTTCGATTTATAGAAAACCTGTTTCACTTCGTACTGATCGGAGGCGAACGGTACGGTCGGCTGGGCAAAGATTTCAGTTTTTCCGGTGGTGATGTCAAAGCGATAGATGGTTGGCGGGATGACGAAGGACTCGAAGCTGTAGAAACCTTCATTTGCATCCTCACGGCCGTACACGCCGGTGGCCGCGCCGAGGGTGGGGTAGGCGATACGTCCAATCTCGTTTCCAGCAAGCGTGAAGATGCGTGTTTCGGTCAGTACGTCATGCACTCCGGTGACGAACAGCTTGCCGCCGACAATTGAGATGCTGGAGATGACGTCCTTGCCCTCGGGTACGATGCTCGCCCAGTGCTGCGGTTGCGGATCAGCGATCGGCACTTTGACCACGCGATAGTTCGGCGCCTGGTCGTCGGTCAGCACGTAGAGATCGTCGCCGTAATTCACCGGTGTGAACCGGTTGTCGATGCCATGGATGATCGGGCGAATTGGCGAACCGGGCTGGCGGAGATCTTTCGCATAAATATCGACGCGCTTGGGCGGAACGCCATGCACCACGGTAATCATCAGGTAGCGCTCGTTCTCGGTGATCTCGGCGCCGATGAGTTGCATGGGTCCGAAACTCTCACCTTGGAAGCTCTTGCCGAAGATGAGCTCATCGCTACTCTTGTCTTGGGCCGCGGGCGAGGCATTTCTTGACGACCCCAGCTTGTGGTAGAAGACCAGCGTTCCGGCAGGATCGAAGCGGGCGTAGTAGAGGCCTTGTTTATCAGGGCTGAGTTGGATGCCGGAGTAACGTGCGGAGGGCAGAGAGTCGGGAAGTTCGTAGTTCTTACTGGCATCATTCTTATTGATCTGGAGAATGTGGACCGACTCTTCATCGGCGCCACCGGAACGAATTCCGTAGACCAGCATCGTGCCATCCCTGGAGATGTCATTAATCTGTACGGATGTGTTCTGGTCAGCGCTCAGTTTCGTGGCATCGACCAACCGCTCATCCTGACCGTGCAATCCGTGGCGCACATAGATGGATCCCTGGTTCTCATCGGCGAGGCGCTTCTTGAAAAAATAACTCCCACCGCGCTCGACTGGGATGCTGTAGCTCTCCACGCGTTCGAGTTTGGCGAGTTGCTTGACGATCTCAGGCCGGATCTTCACTTGCGAAAGATATTGTTCGGTGTATTTCATCTGCTGGCTGATCCAGGCGCGGGTTTCCGGACTCTTTGCGTCCTCGAGCCAGCGATAAGGATCGGTGAGCGTGGTGCCGTGAATATTCTCGGTCACGGGCCTGGCTTCGGTTGGAGGCGGAGGCGGCAGGATGATTCCGTTGCCGCCTTTTACTTCGCCGCCCTTGACTTCTCCGGCTTTGACTTCTCCGGCTTTCGCCGGGGAGGGTTGATCGGCGGCGAAAGCAAGGAGTGCAAACATGAGGAAGACAAACAGGCTGATAGTTGTGTGGTGGGTCATCGGTGCAAGCGTCATTGTCCGAGCATTCTATGTCCGAGCATTCTATCTTGTCACATCATCAGCCGCCAGCAGACGGGGTGCTAACCGATACAAAAGTGACTGAATAATCCAAGAAGTGTTGAGATCTTGACGAAGCGGTAACATCAGTCGAGTATCTCTCATGCCCAGATCCAGCCCCGATTGGAGTGCGTCGATGTCGTTCTTGCCGCCGGATAACGACCGGATCGCACCTCGTCCCTCTCGTTGCGCTCGGCTCGCCACTGCGACGTTGTTTCTCGTCGGGTTTTTCGGAGCGGCGGTGAGTATATGCCAAACCCAGACACAAATCGGCGGTGTTCTTTGTCGTGGCGGGGACGGAAACTTTGATGCGGAATTCCGAACCGGGATTAAGGTACACGTCGGAGCAGCAAGGAACGAATTTTCAACGCACACTTGCGCCGCCAAGCTTAGCTGGGAAAAACAAGAGCTCGTAGTTGCCACTGGCGTAGCACAGCTCGATCTCGACGCCTTCGGCGTGGACCTGGGGGATGGCCTCCCAGTGGCTGCTTTTCAGATAAAGAAATCGGACACCGATTGCTGCATGGATTATGGGATTTATTCGCTGGAAAAGCCGCCTCGCTTATTGCGCACCATCACCGGGGGAGATTTCTTCAGTGCAAGAGATGGAGATTTGGATGGTAGCGTCGAAATTTGGACCCATGACGCCGCCGCGGCGAATGGCTTTGAGAAGTTGACGCTGGGCGAACTGGATTTCGCTCCGACCGTGATCTTCCGCTTTGCCCACGGTCGATTGTTGGATGCAAGTGCCGAGTTTCAATCCTACTTCGACAAGGAACTTGCGAGGATAAAGGCCGGAGTGAGTGCGCATGACCTGGAAGATTTCAAAAACAGCGATGGCAGCTTGGCAGAAATGCCTACTCCGACCACCGCCGACCGATTGCACCACTTGCGAGTGGTGAAGATTAGAGTATTGGAAATCCTTTGGGCCTACCTTTACAGCGGACGCGAGCAGGATGCGTGGCGCGCGCTCGGCGAAATGTGGCCGCCCGCGGATGTGGATCGGATTCGTGCCGCACTTTTAAATGCACGGACGAACGGAATTCGCGGCCAAGCCGACGGTACGTCCGCAGATCATCCTGAGGGCAAGAAAAAACGGTTGCACATTTTCGAGGCGGCAGGTGGGCCAGGGCGCAGATTAGAGGTTAATCCGCCTCGAGCAATCCTGCTTGAGCTTCCAACCGCATCTGTCATCCAGCAGTTTGGGTCGCAACCGCAGTTGCTTCTCGACCTGGTCATTGATGCAGCCGGTAAAGTCAGAGCGGTCGAACCGACGGAAAAGGCGAGCGTGGTCGACCGGGACCGGATCAAAATGGCCATGACTTGGAAGTTCATTCCAGCGTTCAAAGATAGTCGACCCATTGCCAGTCATATGCGTATAGCGGTGGCTCCGAAGCAATGAGTTCTGTCTAGCGACTCATTGCTGTGAGCACGGGCGGCGGCCGAGCTTTTCCACTCCAGTTTCGGCTTAGACGGCGGGATGCCCGTCTCTCCACGAAACCTAGTACTTCACGATGGCGGCGAACGATTTGGGATCGAGCGACGCTCCGCCTACCAGCGCGCCGTCGATTTCTTCTTCCGACATCAGGGCATGAGCGTTCTCTGGTTTGACGGAGCCGCCGTAGAGGATGCGGAGCTTCGCGGCGAATTCCTGGCCGAAAGACTCGGTGGCTTCGGCTCGAATGATGGCGTGGGCGTCGGCGGCCATTTGCGGGGTTGCGGTCTTTCCGGTGCCGATGGCCCAGACTGGTTCGTAGGCGACGACCAGGCTGGCGGCCTTCTTGGCGGAGATTTTGTGGAACGCGCGGAGACACTGGCGGCGCAGGACGTCGTCGGTGAGTCGGGCTTCGCGTTCTTCGAGAACTTCGCCCACGCAGACGATGGGGATGAGTCCGGCTTCGAGGGCGGA
>Ga0074046_10003033_pt1 | contig 14252 bp, 16 predicted proteins | sample BogForMeECP23OM3_FD_94441 | JGI IMG/M metagenome (GOLD analysis project Ga0074046, IMG submission 94441) | Bog forest soil microbial communities from Calvert Island, British Columbia, Canada - Bog Forest MetaG ECP23OM3 | ecosystem: Environmental > Terrestrial > Soil > Wetlands ...
AAGATGAACCAGCTTATTGAGAGTGGGGAATTTGATACCCGCGCTGATGTTATCACAACGGCTATTCGGTACTATTTTGATAACCGGAGTAAAAATCTCAAAGATGAGTTAAAAGTGTTTTTAATGTCAGAAGAAGGGCGAAAATTCATATCTGATATTGTCGGGCAAACAGACAAGAAAAGGAAAGAATAATCAGACTTGCTCTTCTGATTTCTCCCCCAGTCATTACTATGATTTCAGTTACAACTCACTCTGGACGATAAAAGCGAGTTCTTTGAACGAGGCCCATGTATATATTTGTGTCCTGAGATGCCCGATCCATATCAATAAAACCGGAATAAAAATTAACAAGACGATCACGAAAACTGTCAAAACCGGTGGGCTGAAAATCATACTGAGTAAATCCATCGATTTCGCCCCACTGTTCCCACTGTTAACTGTTAAAATTGTTGCTAGTGCAGCAAAGGCCACAAAAATTGCACTGAATATTATTGAAAGATCATTCAAGAGTGATTTTGACATATCGAGTCGGTTATCACATATTTTAATGAAATCATTGAATACGTCTGTAGAGAATTCTTTTTTTCGAGATTCAATTTTAACGAGATTGTGTATTTTTTCAGGATTTGGAAAAAAACTCCACCAAAAAAGACAAAATTCTCCTTGTTCTTTGGTTGCTTTATTACAGACTCTCAACAACTCCTTCACACTGCTCATTGAACACCTCTACGTACTACATTCTCATTCAATATTTTAATAGAGCTTCGATAAACCAGAGCCATGCGGTGCCATAATCAATTTTAAGGTAAAAATCACATCCGAGTATATTAACTATCTGCGCGTTTTACGGTTTCACGACGGAGAACAATCTCTCTAGGAAAATTTTAAATAGCCTCAGAATCAGTGCCGATCATCACTTTTTTGATCTAACGCGTCGCTGCACTGCGATAGTGAATTCCAACGAGAATTAACGCGAAATTTATATCAGTTTGATAATCGCAGCGCGGCGCAACGCCCGTTTTTCGCAACTTACTGCAATATTGATGAAAAATAGTGAATGCAACCTAAGATCACATGCTGTTGTAGTGAAATTTAGTGATCGTTCCATACATTTCGCTATCATTTTCGATCGCGGCAAAAACCTAAATTGATGTTGTTTTTTGAATCATGGTCAAATAACCGAATATTTTCGGTCTGAACAATCGTACTGTTTCATATACCCCCTTTTTGAGAGACACAATTATGAGAAACTCAGAAGGAAAGCCGAAAATCGGCTAAACCTTCGGAATAGAGGAAATTCATGTTAACAATATCAATTGACGAGCTGGAACATATGGAAGATCCCATCGCGGTCTTAGTTTGGAAGAGATGGATCCGGCAGGGAAAGGCACGATTGTTAGAGACTCAGGGTTCTGGTAAGAAACTTACGGAAAAGAAATTGGTTCAGCCGCAGGTTTTTAGCTATGAAAATAACGATTTAAAGGATTTATAATTGGGCAATAGAATAATCATTTAATCTTCAAGGGGAAACCAGAAAACAATGAATTTATTAAATAACTTGTTACTAAAATTTCAGAAAATGGATAAAACTACATCATTTCGTATAAGTTTAAATTTTGTTAATTTCTTTTTATATTTTTTAGTACTTCTCTTTGGATTGATGATATTTAATCATTATACCAAAGGGAATCTTTCAAAACTAGATTTTCCACCGCTTCTTAATTACCCCTCATTATCGATGCAAAATGTTTTTCAAATATTGTATATAGGGGATATCTCACGGATTTTAGTCATACTCGGATTATTTATTGGATATTTTTATTTTTTCCACTATTTGAGTAATTGTGGGGTTAATTTGCTATCAAGTTCAACTGGCGAAAATAAGAAGATGGGTATATCTTTTTTCTATGCCTTTATGATTAGCTTAATTCTCACCTTTGCAATTCTGATCGGTGCTTTTTCAGGATACTTTGGTACGCTTACTCCAATCAATCTTATGGAAGTTGTAACCCTAACATATTTGCTAATCATTCTAATGTTAACGTTACTGAGTATATCCATCATAATTGGAGATAGGAAGCCAATATCCTATTCTGATTTAATTTTGCTTAATCAATTTTTGAAAAAAGAAAATTATCCAAAAAAATATAGCTCGATAACTTATTTAATTTTTATTTTAACACTGGAACTGGTGATATTCGGTTTTATATTCAATCTGAACGCTCTTGTCGTATTATGTATCACAATTCTTCTTCTTTCATTTCTGTGGATTTTTGGAATTTTTAATGCCATACCTGATCATGTTTCCACGGTATTATTGTCGAATGAAAAAGAAATTTTAGATGTTTACATTTTTAAAACAGATGGGGCTTATGTTTCGTGTTTATCCAAAGATCAAGGATGGATTCATTTCAATAAAGATTCAATCATTCGCATTCAGGAAAATGATGGGAACTCTAACTATTCAAACCAAAATGTTGAACTTTCACAAAATGTCCGAAAAAATGTCCGAAATTTTATTTTTAATTCCGATTCCTGGAATGGTTTATTAAATAGTATTATGGTTTTTTTTGCAATCACGTTTGCATTGCTTGCTTTGAACGATTCCATATCCATTTTCGTAGATTTTTTCTGGTTCCTTCTGTTTATCATTATCTTACTTGTAATTCTGAAAAAGTACGCAATTAGTTATTGGAATTCGAATTAATTTATTAAAAACACTCAATCTTATGTTAAAAACTAGAGATTCAAATCCTTCTTCAGTCTCGTCAGCAGGTCATTATAATCCGGGCTGTCTCGGGCCATCTGAACCTTCTCGTCCAATTTCATGGCGACCACTGGGTCAAGGGGGCGGCCGCAGTTCGAACAGAAACGTGAGGTTGGTGCATTCACCGTATAGCAATGCTCGCACTGGCGCGGTTCTAAGCGTATTCCATTGGGCTTATCGCCGTTCAATGCCTTTACCCCGTAGTTCTTGAGGATCGCCGCATCGATATCCGTACCGGCAAGATGTGCGTATGTCTGGAACATGGTGCTTCCGATGTTCCCCCACATCATCAGTTTGATCACACTCTCCGGAACCCCTTCCTTGATCAGATGGGTGATCCGGGAATGGCGGAAGACATGCGGGGTGATGTGTTTCTCGATCTTTGCCCGTTCCGCGATCCGTGTCAATTGTTTCTGTATAGATGCATGGGTGAGTGGCGTCTTCCGTTCAGTGACGAAGACCAGATTTTCACCTTCCGGTTTGAACGGATAATCGGTTCTCCACTTTGCGAGATGTTCCCGCGCCATGACCAGCCTGAGATACCGGGGTTTCTCGGTCTTGAACCGGACATTGACAATAATACCGTATTCATCAAATTTCAGATCGCCCCATTTCAACGCACCCAGCTCTCCAATCCGGAACCCTCCCTCATAGAGCATCATAATGATGGCCCGGTCAATACTCCGGGTGCATACGTCAATCATTCCCGTGATCTCTTCCGGTGTGAGGAGATCAGCGGCGGTTTTGGTCATCGTGTCTTTTGTCGGGCTTTGGAGTTTCCGGATCTTGGCATCGGGCAGCGAGCTGTAACCGTTTTCGATCATCCAGAGCGTAAACGACTTGAAGATCGTGACAAAATCCCGGAGCGTGTTCTGTTTGAAAGGCTCGCCCCGGGTACTGGTACCGTTCTTGAGTTTCGAGATCCCTTCATAGACATCCGCAATGGTCAGGTTGTCGAATGGCCCGATAAAACGCCGCCACCCTACCAAGGTAAAAACAATTTTGTTTTTCCGGCCAATACTGATGTTTCTGGATGCCTGAAGTTCACCAATATATTCCAGGATAAGCGCGGAGTCTGAAGGGACGATGATTCCCTTCTCCCGTGCATGGTCTAATGACGTATCGGAATAGATGTCCTTGATGGCGTGAAAGGATACGTCTTTCCGAGAGGGTCCAATAGGAGTAATCATTGGGGAGCTGAATGCGTTCAAAACAGATGAATTTTACGGTAGATTTGGACAAACTGTCTATATGCTGCTATGGGGATTTGAACCCCAGTCGCGGGCGTGAAAGGCCCGCATGATTGGCCGGTCTACACTATAGCAGCGCACGTTGCTCTATGTAGTTTCACGTCGCTTCATAAATAGATTATGGAAATACAAGTAACCACATAAGCTCCCTCCAGGAATTCCTGAGAGCGGTAAAAAAGTTCAATGCGTGAAAAGCACGAACATAACGCGGACCATCCGGAACTTGTAAGAAAAACCGGCATTATTACGAATTACTTATTCAATAACTAGATCAAGCACGAGCACATTGCCCTGCTGAAATGAACGGAATTCCCGAAAAAATTATTTCTTGTGGATGGGATACCCTTCTTTTTCCGTGATTGCCTTGAACGCGGCCATCAGCTGACGGGTCACCGGGCCGGGCTTGCCGGAGCCTATCGTCCGCCCGTCAACCCAGGTAATGGGTGCGACTTCAGCTGCGGTTCCGGTACAGATCATCTCATCCGCGGTATACAGGTCAAAGTAACCGATGTTCTGTTCTTTGACCGTGATTCCCAGGGACCTGGCGATCTCCAGCAGTACCATGCGGGTAATACCACGGAGGTTATTGAGCGTGGGCGGGGTGATGATCTCCCCGTTTTTGACAATATACAGGTTGTCGCCGGAACCTTCGGATATATACCCGTTCGTATCGAAGAATATCGCCTCGTCCCCTCCTTTGTAGTTTGCCTCGATCTTCGCAAGGATGTTGTTGAGATAATTGAGGCTTTTGACATTCGGCGGCATGGATTCTGCCGGGTTCCGGCGGATCGAGACCGTCACAGCCCTGAGGCCCTTCTCGTACAGGTCACCGTACATTGCACCCCATGTCACGGCAATGACAATAACCGACGCTTTCGGGCACTTGCGCGGGTCAAGCCCGAGGTCCCCGACGCCGCGGGTTATGATCGGGCGGATATAGGCATCCCTGAGATTGTTCCTGCGCAGGGTCTCGCAGATGGCCTCAGTCAGCTCCTCCTTGGAGATGGGCGGGTGGAGATCAATGGTCTGGGCGGAATCATAGAGCCGGTCAATGTGCTCCTTTAACCGGAATATCCTTCCGTTGTAAGCCCGGATTCCTTCAAACACACCATCACCATAGAGGAACCCGTGATCAAACACCGAAACTTTTGCCTGGTCGTCCGGCAGGTATTTCCCATCATAGTAAATGATCATAGATGTTGATGGGGTGTAGGGGGTTTTGTAGTTTTTTCTTTTGACCGATTAAAACAGACAGAATAGTACCGGAGTGAACCAGTATGAGTACAGGTACACTCATCACCGAACTTTTTTGCACAGGTCAACAAAATGGCGGAACATCCCGGCGCTTGCGACCGGGTGCAGGTGGGTATAACTGCCGAGCGTGTTGTTCACGACAGCACCGTCATGGTTATCCCTGATACCGATCCCTCTTGACAGGGTGTAGGAAAAGCGGGTCTCTTTTTCGAGAATAACCTCGGAATAATGGAACTCATGCCCCCGGAACCGTGCACTCCCCACCGGGGAATCCGCATCGCTCGTCCCTTCGACATAACTTACCACCCTCCGCGCAGGCATCCGGGTCTCCCCGGAAAACACCCCGCACATCTCTGAAGTACGGTCCTTCTCAAACCCCTGCCATCCTTTTTTCAGGGTCATGCGCCCGGTAAGATACATCAGCCCGCCGCATTCGGCATAGACAGGGACACCGTTCCGGGAGGTTTCCCGGACTGATTCACGCATCCTGTCGTTGGCCTCCAGCTCGCCGGTAAAAAGTTCCGGATATCCCCCGCCGAGGATATAGCCGTCCGCTTCAGGTAACCGGTCGTGGACAGGACTGAACGGGACCGTTTCAGCGCCAAGGGTCATGAGAAGATCAAACAGGTCCGCGTAGTAAAAGTTGAATGCCTCATCGATCGCGATACCTATCCTGACTTCCGGTGCCGGGATGCTGTCGAAAAGGGTTGCCGGTTTTTCCGGAAATACCACGTCTTTCATCAGGGATTGGAGGCGTTCAAGATCAACATACTGGCTTATCATATCGGTTATCGTGGCGATGCGTGCATCGAAATCTCCGTGCCCGGAACCTTCACGGTACGGCACAAGGCCAAGGTGCCGCATCGCAAGCTGCATCTCTTCCATACGGGGTATCGCCCCGACAACGGGTACATTGCAATAGTGCTCAATGGCTGTGACCGCTTTTGTCCTGTGCGAGCCGCCTTTGATATTATTGAGGATGACCCCCGCGATCCGGATGGCCGGGTCGAACTCCTGGAACCCTTTGACGATCGCTGCAGCACTCCGGGTAATGCTCTGCGCCGACACGACAAGAACTACCGGCAGGTCAAGTTCCTTGGCTATTGCCGCGGTGCTGCCGGTATCGGTCAGTGCATCGGCACCTTCATAGAGCCCCCGCACACCTTCCACCAGGGCGATGTCCGCACCCCGGCACCCGAACCGGAAAATATCCTGTATCTGGTGCCGGTCAAGGGTGTAACTGTCAAGGTTCCGGCAGGGACGGTGCGATACTGCCGCAAGATACGAAGGATCGATATAATCCATCCCTACCTTGAAGGTCTGGACCGTGTTGCTTTTCGAAAGGAGAGCTGCGAGGGCAAGCGTGATGCTGGTCTTGCCGCTGCCGGACCGGTCTCCAGTGATGAGGAGAGCTTTCATCCAATGCTCCGCAGGACAGCCCCGAACTCGCTCCCGAGAATCTCCCGCACTCCGAGAGTCTTCGGGTGCAGGTCGATCTCGACCATGACGTGGCGGTGCCCGATATTCCGGAGAGGTGCGACCTGCCGGGGCCCGTTCGTGATGGAGAAACACTCAATTCCGGCAGTGTATTCAGGAGGGATTGCATGGGGCACACCGGCAATAAGCGCAAACGAGGGGTCAATTTCCCGAATCCGTTTTCCAAGGGCGTCGCCATTGGCACCATACTCATCGAGTGCCCCGATATACTCGGATTTTACGCCACGCTGTTCCAGCTCCTCCGAAATCCGCGCTGCGTCACCGCGGGTCTTCGGCAGCCCGCGTGGTTCAAGATTTGCCAGGTAGGTGATGTCGGCATCCGGGCACACATCGTGGAGTGCGATCAGTTCGTCGGCAAACATATATGCCGTCTCCTTTTTCGCGTTCAGGATGGCAACCCCTTTTGCCCCTCCCCGGGCGAGTCTGATGAGCTCCCGTGCAGCGATATGTTTGAGATCCCCCCGGGACGCTTCGATATAGGGTTGCGATGCAGCCCCCCGCACCCGCTCGACCTCATTGGCCTTCTCCATCAGGAAACGCTGCCTGGCAAGTTCATCGCCTGATATCCATCCGGCCCGTTCGGCTGCTTCAAGCGTTGAAAGTACACCGGCAATATTCTCCTGGTACCCTGCGTGAATATCAACTGCTATAGTGGGAGTCGTGATACCGGCCCCGTCAATTGCGGACTGGAGATCCTCGCCGATAATCATGGCAACGCACGTGCCTACCACCGCCATCCGGCTGGGTGAGAATGTATCCTCGGCATACCGCAGCACATCCTCAAGGGATTTCTGGCCGCCGAAGATGAACTCGTTGTCAGCCAGCGAAGTGGTCAGAACCCGCATCCCGTCCTCCTCGAGCAGCCGGGCATGTTTGAATGAACAACCGGAAGGACCGTGCAGGATCGCAACGTCAACATTGAGATCGCGGGCAGTATACAGTGCTGCGACAATGGAACTCGGGCGGGGGTGCATGTACTTCATCCGTATCTATCTCCACATCTTGACCGAGAGGACGATGGATCCCCGCACGGTCTTTTTCCTGGCAAGGGAGTACCCCTCGTCAAGCGTCTGAGCGTGCGCAGTTATCAGCGGGGCGAGACGTTTGTATTCATCCGTGCCTGGCTTCGGGAGCCTCCCCACCCAGATAAGCCTCTGAGCGCGGATTGCCTCTACCGCTGCAAGGATCTGGTCCTGGGCAAAACCCTCGCATACCGCGCCGTCGCCTTCCTGCTGCCCGATGACAAGGGTCATCTCTTCACTGCCCGAGGTACTCCGTGCATAACGGGCTGCATCAATGGTGGTCACAACATTTGTTCCGCTGTTGGCGTTGTCCACCACCAGCAGGTCCTGCTCGTAGGAGACCGACATCCGCCCGGCCAGCGCAGCGAATGAGCAGAGCGGGGACGGGTCCTCTCCGAACATCAGTGCTGCCGCTGCGGCAAGCAGTATCGGTTCATTATATGCCGGCAGCGCGAGAAGCGGCGAACTGAACCGCCGGGTTTTGCCATCGAATGTGAGGGTGCATTCAGTACCTTCACAGGACGAAATGTCCTCGAGGTGCACAATGCCGTCCTGATAACCGGCCCGGATATTCTCCGCAAGAAGGAGGTGCCGGCAGTGTTTTGCCGATGCCAGCTTGGCCTTAATGGCTGATCTCTTCCCGGATGCAAAGGAATAATCCTCATCTGATGTGATGATCGCAAGGGTTCCTGCTCCGGTGACACCAAGGGATTCTTCCACAATCAGCCAGCCATGGATCTCCTTGGCCAGTCGGACGACTTCGAGGACCGAACCGGGGGTAATACTTGAGCGGGAGATCCAGCTCTTTTCCGGAAACCTGAACGTCCCGTTCGACGTATGCAGGATTCCTTTCCCCGGAAGAAGGGCTGCCAGGGCATGGGCTGTTGTCGTCTTTCCCCGGGCGCCGGTAATTTCTATCATGGGCCGGGGGATGTCGTCACCCAGCAACTGGCGGACAGCCTCATGGTGGCTGATCACCGGCACGGTTGCATGTTTCAGGAGCGGGTAATCGGGGTCGAGATGGACCGGGGCAACAATAAGGTCATAGGTTCTTGAAAGGGCAGTCTTTTCATCCACTGCCGTTTCTCCACGGTACACGTCCACAAGGTCCACCGTATCTCCGCGGGCTGCAAAAGCCCGGCTTATCTGCTTTCCGCCGTGGATTGTGTCCAGTACCAGGATGCGCATAAAATACGTCAGAGGAGTGAGAGCGCTTTCGTCGCGTTCTTGATCATGAGGTCGGCGAGCAGGGGATCGCTCCCGATCGGGTCTGCATACACGAGAGGTATCGTTCTGCCATTTAAAACAAAGCTCCCTTTCTTTGTCCCTTCGGGCAATCCGATCTCGCCGGGAATGTCTTTTTCTATATGAACTCCTTTTGCAAGGAACAGGGGTACTACCACGAGCACATCGATCGGTTCGAGCCGGAATTCGGAAAGAGACTCCTTGATCGACGGTTTATTCATATTCATAAAACCGCATTTGACAATAAACTCCGTATTATGCGCCCTGATGAAGGCTGCAGTCTTCTCGACGAGCTCCTGGTTGTAGGGCATCGTGCTTCCATGCCCTACGAGTAACATTCCCTTTGTACTCATATAACAAATAGTATTACCGGACAGATTAAAAATTCTTACCAAATGGTTTTTTTCGGATGACGTCGCACCAGTAATCGATGAGTGATTTCGAGCGGGAGATTGTCCACTGCCTGAACCGGTATTTCAAAACACACCATATTCAGGGATTTGCCTACCGGCTCAAGCAGCATAAGTTCACCAGCCAGTACGTGGACGTGCTGGTGGACTCCCTCAATCCTTCCTATTACCTTTCTATTGAATGTAAATCCATTATGGATAAGAAGCTCTACTTTTCCCAGCATTTTCATGCCGATAAGAATAATGTCCACCAAGTGGACACAATATCGGATTTCCTCTCGAAGACCGGGCGGACAGGGTACCTTGCGATCGAATTCCGGCATGGGCCGGGAAAAGCAAATGAGGCGTTCCTGATACCCTGGGCGACCGTTACCGAGCACTTCAGGAACAACAGAGGGATAACCGTTGAGGACGCGCGGGAGGGTGTCGTCCTGGGCCGGAACAGGGAAGGGTATTGTCTGGAGAGGCTGTGAGGGGTTTCGTAAATTTTTCCCCTGATTCCGGAATATTTTTTCAGCAAATATATTTCATCGCCGGTATCTTTACAATTCATATAACCACGAGGATATATCATTGGTCCAAATATATCTAATTAATATTAAATAGATCCAATCATTCTCTTCCTAATCACAATGTCTTGCTCTCAGATAACCATCAAAAGTACGGACCAGAGGGCCCGGCCTCTCCCTGCGCTGAGCAGGGCGGATCGATGCCGGGACGATGGTCCGGGTGGTTATGGCCCAGCCATGCCGGGATACAGGATCAGTCTTCCCGTTGTACCGGGAAGCGAGGCGGATGATCTGTCCGGTCTCTTCAGTATCTTTTTGTACGGTACCAGCCCCGGGAGCAATTGTGGGATTTTCCCGGAGATCCCCGGGACCACAGGGGGTTTCATCTGCTTTCTTCTGCGCTCACGGTATCCCAACAACGGCCACCGGATTACACCGGCCTTCCCGTACCGGACGTTTCTTTCCGGCACGGAACCGGGGACCCGGAACCTTTCGCCCTTACCGGCCTGAACACCACACCCTTCAAGCAGAACTGCCCACCTGCAACGACCAGTAAAAACCAACGAAAGACGTGATTCTTTGACCGGAAAAGGAAATAGCACAACTACCGCAGGATCCGCCAGGATTCCGCAGCGGGAGAGCGATGGCATTGCCGGAGCTTCCCGCGAAGTATCGAAGTGTGAACAGGAACTGACCGGTGCAGCGGGTGCCGGACAGGACGATGATGAACTCCAGTGGGCGCGGAAGCACGTGCCGGAGGTTGCGGGGGATTGCCGACCGAAGAATTCGGTCTTCCGGAAGACGGAACTGCACAGGGCTCCGCATGGGTCCCCGGCGGAAGAGGCGGCAAAAACCCGGAAACGGGTGATCAAAGAGCTTGACAATCCCGGCTCCGCGATAACACTCCGCCCGTACGAGACCGCATTCCGGGATCTCGTCTGCTCGATCATCGGGCAGCAGGACCTGTTGGAGGAGAAACTCTTCCTGCATATTGCCGATCTCCAGCAACAGATCACCGATCTCCAGCAACAGATCGATGCGATCGAACAAAGACCGGGTGCACAAACCCCATCCCTGCCCGCATCTGGAAACCCGGAGGGATATGTTTGAAGAAAGCGCGCTTTAGCATGCCGACGCGATGGCGAAACTTCCTGAACATCCTTGCGGACTGGCCGGACCGGTTCCCGGACCGGCTGATGTACAGGATCGAACGGTGCAACAAGCGACTCGCGATGTTCGAGGCACGGGGGTAGTAGAGATGAAGAAGCAACGATCCCGGATCATGACCGAGATCCCGCTCCACCTGATTCCGCAGGCTGTTGCCCGCCAGGTCCGGGACTGGGGTGATGCCGTGTACCGCATCAGCGTGAAGCGGACACACTGGCATCATTTCAACGTGACGGTGCGGACAAAGCCGGTGCCGAAGGAACTCGCGGCCCGGGCAACAGCAGTGCTCGCATCTTCCGGTGCGGAGCATGGGACCGGGAAGCACGCGGCCGGGAGCCGGCGGCGGGTGTGTGTCATATGACCAGAGGACCGGAGCCACACGAAGCGATCCGGCAGGCAATAAAGAATGCCTCAGAACGGGGGAAGGTGATGGACCGGGACATGATACGGGAAGCCCGGCTCCAGTTCATCCTTTTCTGCGCCGGCCTCACGGTCTTCATCCTGGTCCGCAGGACCCGAACCCATCTCATGACTCCGGAAGATTGCGCCGCGGAATACCGGCTGGATGTCCTCCGCCTCCGCAGGGTGCCGCTGAATGGTGCAAATGCCCGCGAGCTCTGGCTCCTCACTCCATGGGGGACTTGGCAGTACTTTCGGATCCTTGACGACCGGGTTATCGAGATCCGGGCGGATGGGACGTCTCTTCTCACAGTAGGAGCTTCACCGGCTAAGACTCCGGCTCCTGTTCAAATGCCGGATCCTGCATGGGTAGCTATACCGGATGTATCGAGTTTACCGGGACCGCACCCTGTGGGGGCTGGTTCTCAGTCAGAGGAGGGAAAATAGCAACCTCCTTTTTCGACTATCAGTACTCTCATCCTCCCGGATCGGCAAAAATGACCTATCCGGGCTCATTTTGAACCCCGTTTCACCTTTTCTGGATCTCATCGACCGGCCTGTTTCGGGTATTTTTAAGGAAGGTGTAATGGAAAATCCCGCTATTGGCTCCTTTTGTTTATCCGGGGGTTTTGCAAGGGGAAAAACCGGCCTGTTTAGAGCTAGTTTAAACGAAGAATAGGTCGGGGAGATGAAGTTAAGGCTGTGGCGGGGTTGAGGTATAGAATCTCGATGAAGGTTTTTAGGGGACTCCAGTTACAGCCGGGGATCCTAAACGTACTGCGCAAGAATGGCACTATACAAATAAGGACAGATAACTCATGAATAGCAGGGTAGGAAAATTATTTTTTATTTGAGAGATCGATCCAATATTTTCCTTGCCTGAGATATTCCCTTATCGCTCAATTCTTTCAATAATACTTCATGTGCCCTCCTCACACCTTTCCCTCCTCCGAGAAATGCAAATGGCGACGATTCCTTGTCCCAGTCAAAGTTATCGAGGGGCCCGAGGAATTTTTTAATTGATTTTATGTCATAGGGATCTATTCCTTCATCAAGGCACCATGAGTAAATATCGTTTGAAAGATAATTGAAGGCGTAAATCGAAGTGGTCCGAAGAATTAGAAATTGTTTTCGGGTTTTTTCATCAAATTCTCTGGGGAACATAGATCTGATACACGCCCAGTAGTTGATTAAAAACGTCTTTTTTCGTTTAAAACTCAATTTTTTGAATGCCGCATTATCAAATAACGGCTTTAATGACGATACAAATGAAAACAAAGGCACCGGGCGACCATGGCTGGTTGTTCCCCCAAGATTTATGAGGCCCTCGAATGGTGATGATTCCTTATTAAGTTCGTTTACTACTGGAACAATCTCCGTTCTCCATTTTTCTTTTTCTATAATCGGGATGCCTGTAATTCCTGCTTTAAGCGTCTTATAGGCCAATTCGTCTTTTAATGAAGGATTAACTGGTTTTTGGGTTTTATTGATTATGAAGAAAAACGCCCCTTCCAGTTCTGATTGTTTTATAGAGAGATTATCGGGAGACTCCTCTCTCATTTTCTTGATGATTGATTTGGAATCAACAAAAACAATCGGTATTTCAAAGGATAATAATTCAGTATATTTTTTTATTTGTTCCTCACGGTTCGGCAATGAATGTTTCGTCTGTAATTTTTTAATTTCTTTGTAAATTTCCTCGAAACCCCCAGTCCTTTGCTGACCATCTAAAATTGAAATCGAACCTGGTTTTAAGGGAATTTCGAGAGTGCCGATTTCCTCATCGGAAGTAACAAAAATTGCGTTGGCGAAACTCGCCAAAATGGCAGGGACGATCGATATCGAGCAACATTCAAGATATTTCTTTATCTCGCTTGTTTTCTCTCGGAATTTCTCCCTCTGATACCCGTCCAATGCTTCATCTCTCCATTGGTCGGTGGTCGCCAGCAGCAAGAGGTCTTTAGCTTTAATCTTTCCTATGTAAAGTGGCATTCCTTTCTGCTGGATTTTTATTACCTTTATTTTTAATTTCACGTTAGCGATGTTTTTCCACGTTTTTTCGAGGTCTTGAGAATTTATTTTTGGATAATTACGATAAATATCGATAATTTCAATGACATTGAGATCGTTGAGATCATTTTTAATATCGTTTTCTGCAATTTTCTCCAAAGTATCATTCATTTTGTCGGAGAAAAATAAAGCCGGATTATTCCAGCAATCGCCACACACATATCTCTCATCATAAGGGCCGTGACTTTTTCCTTTAATCTCAAATCCGCACGAGGAACAAATCATTTTTCTTCTCCGTTTTTCTCTGCATATAACTCAAATGCTTCTTCAAAATCTGCAGCATCGTTGAATTTATTTACTAGTCCTTCGTAAGCTGGGAATGCCCCGCCATATCCAATCACACGTCGGGCGTGTTGAACAAGTTCGATTTTATTGATATCCCAAAGGGGGGAAATATAGGAATTTTTCTCGATGGTATATAGGGACTCGTATCTCATTGGATAGCACACCACCCCCCAATTTAAAATATCCCGTACGCGGTTAAAAAATTCGTCTGGCGTGTCTGTATAATTGAAAAGGGAATAAACAAAAATATCCCGTTTTTTGATACCCGCATAAACGAGATGATCCACGGCCTTCTTAACATATTTTTGTTGATTTTGAGCGTCATATGCGAGGCGGACCGTAGAGTCCAGGTTTAAGGATGCAATTTTATTTGCGAT
>Ga0074046_10003034_pt1 | contig 14250 bp, 14 predicted proteins | sample BogForMeECP23OM3_FD_94441 | JGI IMG/M metagenome (GOLD analysis project Ga0074046, IMG submission 94441) | Bog forest soil microbial communities from Calvert Island, British Columbia, Canada - Bog Forest MetaG ECP23OM3 | ecosystem: Environmental > Terrestrial > Soil > Wetlands ...
AGCATGGGCGAGGTGGGGGCGCGGCGCCGGGTGCCAGAACCCGATCTTGATCGCATTGGCAAGGGTGAGCCGTCGCTTCAGGCCGTCCGGCAGGGACCGGCGCGCGAAGGCCGACAGTTTCGCCGCCGGGCCGACGAACAGCTTCGCGCGTTCGCGGCGGATCGCCGCGACGATCGCGTCCGCGACGACTCGCGGATGGCAGCCGTTCTGCGCATAGTATTTCTGCAGGCCGGCCACCTGTTGCGCGGAGACGGACGGTCCGATGCCGCCGGCGTCGTGCACAATCGGCGTGTTAATGATGCCGGGATGTACGCTCATCACATGCACGCGGGCGCCGGCGAGCTCGGCGGCCAGCACCTCGGTCAGGCCCTCGACTGCGTATTTCGTCGCTGCGTAGGCGCCCAGATTCGGCACCGGGGCCGCCGAGACCGCCGATGACACGTTCACGATGCTGCACTGGCCGGGCGAACGGGCCATCCAGGCGCCGAACGCTTGGCAGCCGTTGACGATGCCCATCACGTTGATGCGCAGAAGCCGCTCCCACACGTCGGGCGCCGTCTCCAGGATGGACGCGATGTAAGCGACGCCTGCATTGTTGACGACGATGTGCGGCATGCGGTCCTCGGTCTTTAGCTCCGCCGCAAGCGCGTCGTAAGCGGCGCGATCGGTGACGTCGAGCGGTGCGGTGCGGAGTTTCAGGCCTTCTCGCGACGCGGCTGCTTGCAGCTCGGCGAGGCCGTCGGCGCAGACGTCGGTGGCGAGGACGTCCGCACCGGCGCGAGCGAGCGCGAGCGCGGTCTCCCTGCCGATGCCGGATGCGGCACCGGTGGCGAAGGCACGCTTGTTGGCGATCTGCATGATGGGCGGGCTCCCGTACAGAGTGCTTTGTGATTCGAGGTTTGCGCTCCCTAACAGAAGCGACACGGTCGAAGTTGACCTTCCGCGCCAGACCCGCGCGGGTGCAGCGTTGCGTTACGTCGCGTGCAACGGCGCCGGGCGCGACGGCTGCGACCGTGCCCGTCTGGGCGAGACGCCGTACCAGCGGCGGAAGGCGCGGGTCAGTGCACTGGTTTCGGAGAACTGCAGGATTTCCGCCACCTCCGCGACCGTGAGTTCAGAGTCGCGCAGATACGACATTGCAAGGTCGGCGCGCACCTGATCGAGGATCTCGCCGAAGCTCGCACTTTCCTCGGCCAGCTTGCGTTGGAGCGTGCGTCGCGGCAGTCGCAGCATGCGGGCGACCATGCTCAGATCGCACGCGGCGAACGGGAGCAGCTGCCGCAGGAGGAGCTCGGTCCTCGCGCGCGTCGCGCCGGGGAGCGTCTTGCGCTGCTGGTGGAACTGCGAGGTCAGCTTGCCGTGCAGGGCAGCGTCGCCGGACTTGTTCGGTCGGGCCAGCAGCGCAGCGTCGACGAACACCGCGTTGCGGTCGGCGTTGAAGGACAGCAGCCGGCCAAAGATTTCGCGGTGCAGCGAGGTGTCGCGCGGGGCGCTGTGGCGGAAAAATACTTCCTTGGGCCGCCAGTCGGGCGCCCGGCGTTGCAGTTCTGCGACGAGGATGCCGAGTCCCAGCTCGATCACCTGCCGACGCGACGACGCCACGCCGGCGGCAAGGTCGTAGATCATCACCACGCCACCCGGGGCGGGCTCGATCGTCAGCAGCGCACCTTTGGTATGCACGGGAAAGAAGTCGACCAGGTCCCGCAGCAGCGCGCCAATCGTCGTCGCACTTTCGAACAACGGGAACATCGGGCCAAACAGCGTGAATTCCTGACGCCTCGACAGGCGCAGTCCGAAGGTATCGCAGCCGCAGGCGTCGGCCGCCATCTCCAGCAGCCGGACGACCGCGATGGCCGAGACCGGCGTGTCAGGATTGATCAGTGCTGCCGGATCGATCCCGGCGTCGCGCAGCAGGCGTGCTGGCTTCGGACCCAACTCGGCGATCAGATCCGGTACCCCGACCAGCACGCCGCTTCTCACCCAAGCGGACATCGGCTCCCGTGACGCGTTCCTCCGCGATCAGCCCAACGCGGCTGGCGCGGAAAGTCAACTTATCCCTCACGTGAACTGTTAGACGGCAGGCACGCCCCCCATACCGATCCGGAGTTCGCGTGCCATGACCGCATCCGTTCGACCGTTGTTTCCGCGCCTGTTCGCGGTAATGCTGTTCGTAAGCGCCTTGCTCACGGGCTTCGTCGGCCTGAGCGCGCCCGGCTACTTTGTGCCGGCCGCGTGCCTGCTGCTGCAAGCGGCCCTGCTGTGGACCGGCCGCCTGCGCCGGCTGTTCACCGCGTTGCTGGCGGTGAACCTCGCGAGCGGAATCGTGCTAATCCTGGTGCTCTGGCTGGGCGACGTGCTCGGCGATCGCAAGCTCGATATCTCGGGTGTGGCGCTTCTGGTCAATCTTGCAACTGGCGGACCGCTGACCGGCGTGTTCGGCGGCCCGCTGCTGGCGCTGCTGCGCTTCGGGCCGCTGCCCGCGTGGTTCCGCGCACACGGGGTCCGGCTAGCCGGCGGCGTCGCCGCGTCGCTTGCCGTCATCGCACTGTGCGCGCCGGCCCGTGCCGCGTCCTTCACCGGGACCGTGCTCGCCCCCGACGGCCATCCCGCCTACGGCGCGACCGTCACGGTGTTCGATACAGACGGCGAGAGGCGGCAGTCGGTCTACACGGCCGAAGACGGCAGCTTTGCCATCCGCACCGACTATGCCGGCGCATTGAAGCTGCGCGCGCGAATGGCCGGGTACGATGACGTCCTGGTGGATCGGACGATCGACCGCGACGCGGTCGCGCGCGTCGACCTGACGCTCAAGTCCTTCGCCAGCGACGACGATGCGACCGAGGCGCTGTCGGCGTCCGCGTTCAACGCCCGCCTGCAATGGCCTGATACCGGCCGCGACCGTGCCGCCTTCGTGAGCCAGTGCAACTACTGCCACCAGATCGGCAACGGCACGACGCGAATCCCGCGCAGCCACGAGGAGTGGATGGGCGAAGTGGACAAGATGGAGGCGATCCTCGCCATGCTCACGGCGAGCGAGAAGGCCAAGATCGCCAACGTGCTAACGGCCGGTTTCGACGGCAAACCGATCAAGGCGGTGCAGAACTACGGCGCCAGCGCGGAAGTCGCCCGCGCGAAGGTGACTGAGTGGTTGGTCGGCGACGGCTTCACGTTCATCCACGACGCCGATGTTGCGCGCGACCAGAAGCTGTACGGCACCGACGAGGGGCACGACATTCTGTGGGTGCTGGATCGCGCGACCGGAAAGATTGAGAGCTACAAGCTACCCGACATCGACCTGCCGCGCGGCGGCATCTTCTCCGGTATGACGCTACCGATCGGCGTGTTTTCCGGCAAGCACGGCCCGCACAGCATGGCGCAGACCAGCGACGGGCGCATCTGGATCACCAACGCGCTGTCAAGCACGCTGATGTCGTTCGATCCGGCGACCAAGGCGTTCAAGACCTACAAGGTCGGCAGCGATGCGCTGTATCCGCACACCGTCCGCGTCGACAAGAACGACATCGTCTGGTTCACCATCGTCGCGTCCGACCAGATCGGCCGCTTCGATCCGAAGACTGAGACGATGACGGTGATCCGTCTGCCGTCCAACGGCCTCATCCGCTGGACCACCAACATGCTGTTTCCGACGTTGCTGCGGATCGGCTCATGGTTTCCCGACCAGGCGGTGATCCTCAACATCTCGACCAGCCGGCTGTTCGGCTACAACATCATGCCCTTCCCGTATGGCATCGACGTCAATCCGACGGACGGCAGCATCTGGTACGCCAAGCTGTATGCCAACAAGATCGGCCGCATCGACCCGAAGACGCTGGCGGTGACGGAATACGACACGCCGATGCGCGGGCCGCGCAGGCCGCGCTTCGACGCGCACGGCATCCTGTGGATCCCGGCCTTCGACGATGGCGGGCTGATGCGCTTTGACCCGGCGACGGGGACGTTCGAGACCTACAAGATCCCCGCCATCGGCAAAGGCGAATACGAAACCCCGTACGCGCTGAACGTCCACCCGAAGACCGGCGACATCTGGATGAGCGCGAACAATTCCGACCGCGTGTTGCGCTTCATGCCGGCAACGAAGACGTTCCTGAGTTATCCCAGCCCGACTCGCGTCACGGTCCTGAGGGACTTCTCGTTCGGCGAGGACGGCTCGGTCTGCTCGAGCCAGTCCAACCTGCCGGCCTACGCGATTGAGGACCACCGGCCGTCGTTCATCTGCATCGATCCCGACGGCGGCGCCCAGGATCGGCAGGCGCTCGCGGCGCGGCCGCAGGGCTGACAAGGCGGATCGGCGCAGGGACATGAGCGTCAGGCGAGTTGGTACAACGACCTATACAGGAACAGCAGCGATGGTGGCCGTAGCAGACGCAACGTGTGTGAGCATCCCTGACAAGGTGCTGAGAACGCCTGAAGCGCGCTTCGCGGACCTCCGCGATTACCCGTTCGCCCCGCACTACCACATGATCGCGCCGACACTTCGGCTGCACTACGTCGACGAAGGCCCGCAGGATGGGCCGGTGGTGCTGATGCTGCACGGTGAGCCGACCTGGTCCTACCTGTGGCGAAACATGATTCCGCCGGTGGCGAACGCAGGCTGTCGGGCGCTGGCGCCCGACCTGATCGGCTTCGGCAAGTCCGACAAGCCCGCCGGGCGCGGCGACTATAGCTATGAGGCACACGTCGCCTGGATCGCGCACTGGATCGAAGCGCTGGATCTGAGGGGAATCACGCTGGCGTGCCAGGACTGGGGCTCGCTGATCGGACTGCGCTTGGCGGCCGAGCTTCCACATCGTTTCAGCTGCATCCTGCTCTCCAACGGCGGGCTGCCGACCGGGGACGGCCCCGTGTCCCGCGCCTTCACCGTCTGGCGTGCGTTTTCGGTCATCAGCCCGTGGTTCCCGATCGGCCGGATCGTCAAGACCGCCACCAAGCGCAAGCTCGGCGCGCACGAAGTCGCCGCCTACGACGCGCCGTTTCCGTCGGCCGCCTACAAGGTCGGGGCGCGCATCTTTCCCTCGCTGGTCCCGACGCGGCGGGACGATCCGGCGTCGGACGCCAATCGCCGCGCGTGGACCGTGTTCGAAAACTGGTACAAGCCGTTCATCACCTGCTTCAGCGACGGCGATCCGATCACGCGCGGCCTGGATCGCGGCTTCCTCGACAGGGTGCCTGGGACTCGCGGCCAACCGCATGCAACCCTGCGAGGCGGCCACTTCGTCCAGGAAGACGATCCGGAAACGTTCGCACGGCTGATCATCCAGGCCTGTGCTCGAGCAGCCTGAGCGAGGCGTCGTGGTCGGCTGCGAGACTATCCGCTTGCGGGGCCTGTGGCCGGAGGACAGCCCCGGGGTGGTCATGCATTGTGCGGGTACCCAGCCGGGCAGGAGCATGAGCCTAGAGCGCGATGAGGTCGTGATCGGTCTGTCCCGGTAGCGTGGGTATCAACGGCAAGTGTCTGGTCACCGCAAAGGAGAGGTCTGATGCGCGTCTTCTGGTCCGTTTCCGGCGTTGTTCTGCTGGCCGTGATGTCGTGTACCATGGCACCCCAGATACCTGTCAGCACGGCCCGTACCAAGCTGGCCGGCCTGACGCAGACCGAGGTGCAAGCCTGCATGGGCGCGCCTGCCCTGATGCAGAGCCGCGGCGGCACCACGCTTTACACGTATTCGTCGGCCCGCGCGCAACCGCCGCCGATTGTCACGCCGACCGATCTCACCTCGGTCAACTTCAACTATGCCCCACTGTCCGGCGACCCGCCGATGCCTGGTCTTGGCGAGGGTGAAGGTCCCGTCTCTCCGGCCGGGTGCCTCGTCAACGTCGTCTTCAACAGCGGCAAGGCGCGGACGGTCACCTATGTCGGCCCGGGCGGGAAGCTGCTGGCGCAGGCGCCGGAGTGCACCGAGGTTGTGCAGCGTTGCGTCCACTGACGCGCCCGGTGGTCCTCTCGCGGGGTTCTTCAGTGCAATTCCGCCCGAAAGAAACGGCGTTCTCCTCGTTCAGTTGCGAACAGCGATCCGACGGGAATTGGTCGCGACGGCCGGAGAGGCGGGCTGCCTGTAGCGGTCGAAAAAGCTTCGCACTGCCGGCGAACCAGTGATCGCCTCCTGTCCAGCCTTGATCAGGAGGTCAACCTGTTCGCGCGGGATCGTCAACCCGGTGGGAATGGCGAGCAGCTGCTTCTTCTCCGGGCTGTCGGGTAGGTCAGAAAGCGAAACGTGAATGAGCGCCGCCTCCACATCGCCACAGGGCGCGCCATCGATCACGCTTGCCTTCTCGCACCGCGCCTTGGCGATGAGCTTGGCGAACTCCTGGACTTGCGCGCCGACGACCAGCAGCGTGTCGAGATTGTAGTTGTCGATCATCGCTCCACTGGCCTGCAGGATCATCGAGAGCAGACCGCCGACGATCCGTTGCCGCGCGAGTGCTGTATCCTGCGATCCTTCGCCGTCGATGCTCAGGACGAGCAAACGTCGAATTTTGTCGAACCCGCGCAGCTCGATTTCTTCGGGCGTGGCCACCCGAAACAACGAGCCCGCTGCCCGAAGCCCGAGATTGTCTGCGACACCGCCATCGACGAGGTGCACAAAACGGACCTCGTTCGGATCGAGGTAGCGCTCCGCCATGCGTCCTTCGTGACCTACCCGCGACAGCGGGTTGTGCAACTGCTCCGGACTTATCGCGCGCAGCCATCCCGGCTTCCGCCCGCCGCAATCACGAGCGCGGTCGGTCAGCGTGATCGGAGAGAACAGGCCGGGGAAGCCGTTCGATGCGGCGACCGCACGGGCGATCGGGAACTGGTCGAGGTCGGAACAGATGAGATCGAACATCTCCTGCGTGAACAGGAACGGCATCCCGTAGGACAGATCGGTGGCGTCGATGGCGACCAGCGGGCGGCCGCGCTGCTGCAATGCGCTGAATGTGGCCCCATGGAACATGGTTTCATCGTAGACGTGAGCCATGAAGTCGTTCGTGCCCACGTCGGGATTGACGAGCCAGGTCCAGTTCCACGGCAGCAGATAGATGCCTTCGATGTAGCCGTTGGTGTTCTGATACAGGAAATCCTGTTCGAACTTGCCGAATGCTGCCTCGCGATACAGCCCGTAGTAGGCGGCCGGGAAACTGCCCCCGGACACACCCGACATGCCGGTCAGCTCCGACAGGAGAGAGCGCGGTCCGGAGCGAGTCGGCACCATCACGTCGCGCATGCCGCGAAGCGCGCCGTATCCGAACGCAGCCGAGCGCTTGCCGCCCCCGGAAAACGCGACAAGCACGAGCAGATCCGGCGCTTCGTCGGGAAGCGATGCGGTGAGGTCGATCCGGTAGCCGCCGCGAGAAATCTCGGATGCGCCGGGCGGCTCGAGCTGGGATGCCGACAGCGGCGTGGTGTCCTGTACTTTCAGGGAGGCGCATGCCGCGACGAGCAGGACAGCCACCGAAAGCACACCCGCCAGCAGTCCTTTGCCAAACATATCAGCCAGCCTCCTTCACCCGAGCGGCGGTGACGTCTTGTATGACCGAGAACAAGAATGCGGTCGTCAGTTCGAACAGGATCATGCCGTTGAGGGCTTCGAGAGCATGCAATGCCGTGACCAGCAACACCACCAAGCTTATGATGATCACGAAACGGGCGGTGAACCTCCGCCCGCTGCCATCCCGCGCAACGACCGCCTTGATTACATTCGCCATCGCGAACAGGCTGAAGGAGTGAGCCAGCACCGTCAGCACGATCAGAGGCAGGCTCCAGGTCCAACTCGCCGGCCAGTATCCAGGCAGATCGGTCAACGGCCGCCCTTCACTTCGCCGCCTCTTGCCGCTCAGGCGACCGGCTCAAGCGACATCGTGTAGGTGCAGGCCGGTCCCGGTTGCCAATAACGGCCCTCGAAATGGGCGCCCACGAAGTCGCCCACGACGTACGTGCCGCCCGCTCGCATCACCAGATGCCCGTCGGGCTGGATCGTTCCAAAGTAGGCGCCGAAGGTGACTTGTTTGCCGTTGACGATGAGGTTGGTGATGCGGATCTTGCCCGCGCACATGCCACCCGGATCGACGATGTCGTAGCCGTAGCCGGCGTAAGGTCCGCTTCTGGGCGCGGGAGGCGGCGAGATCGCCTGCGCGGTGTTACCGAGCGCCGGCGGCGACGGGGCGGTGTTGGACGGCAGCATATTGTCGATCTGGAACCGCACCTCCCCGGGTCCGACGACTGTCCTGGTGACCGTGCAGGCAGTCATCCCAAGTGCGGCCAAGGCGAGCACGAGCAGCCCATGAAGCCCGGGGCCGGACGTTCGGAACATCACGTTTCCTCTCTGTGACGGTCTCCGTCGCCAGTTCAGGAGGACGGCGCGGTCAGCGTAAGCTCGACACGGCGGTTCTGGGCGCGCCCCGCGGCGGTGTCGTTGGATGCGACCGGATCGGTGTCGCCGAACCCGTGGGCCGACAGCATCGACGGGTTCACCCCCTGCGAGATCAGGAAGTTCATGACCGTCTCCGCGCGCTTCTGCGAGAGGATGAGGTTCGTGGTCACGCCCTGCGCTGCGAGTTCTGGCCCGATCGGAGTGTTGTCCGTGTAGCCGTTGACGTTGATGTGTTCCTGGACCTGCGACGCCAGGATCGGCGCCATCTTGGCGATCGTTGCCGCCGCCGTCGGCGGCATCTGCCAGCCGCCCGACGGGAACAGCAGCTCGCTGTTCACGACGACCTTGATCGCGCCCTGCAGCCGTTCGATGTGCACCTGCTGCGACGCGATCTCGCCCGACATCGACGCCTTGAGCTGCTGGTATTGCGTATCCAGCGCCGTGCCGCAGCCCGCCAGCAGGACGGCCGGCAGCATCGCTATGAGGATATGGCGGCGGATGGGTGCTTTGAGCAACGGCGTAACTCCTCGACGTTGTATGCGCGGTGCAGCCTTAGCCTTCCAGCCATGCCCGGTAATCACGGTGCCGTAACGGCCGTATAATAGACGCCGTTCGCCCCGTAGCCAGGCAGGAACCATGTGCCATTGCAGTTGTACTCGCGGTACGCGGCCTGCCAGGCGCACCCACCCGGCAGCGCGGCGTAAGATCCGCCCGCCGCGTAGACCGGTGCGGCTGCGGCGGCCGTTGCCGCAGCGCCGACGGCGGCCCCGGCCGCCAGGCCGACTGCCGCGCCGGCCGCTGCCGCGCCCCACCCGCTGCCGCCGCAACTCCAGCAGCCGGCGCCGTAGTAGTTGACAGTTGCCGGCTGATGGTAATAACCGCCGACGGCGGTGCCGTGGTAGTATCCGCCGTAATCGCTGCCGTGGTACGCGCCATACGGCGTCGCCGCGGTGCCGTGCCATGCGCCGCCGTAGTTGCTCTCATGCGACACGCCGCCGTAGCCAACTTGCGTGCTGTGATCCCAGCCGCCCCAATCGCTGGAATGCGAAACTCCGCCTGCGCCGAACGTGGTGTGGTGCGACCAACCGCCGAAATCCCCGTCGCGCGAAAACCCGCCGCCGCCAAAGCCATGGAACCACGCCTGCGCGGGGTAATGGGGCAGAAAGACGAGGCAAGCAGACGTGGCGAGAACAAGCTTCCTCAACATGACGCTGCACTCCTCATTGACGTTGCGGCTGCGGGGCGCCGGGCGGGGGGATCTGGCGGAGGCCCGGCGGCGCGAAATTCATCGACTTGCCATTCGCCGCCTTCTCCGAGGCAAATGTCGCCGGATCGACGTTATCGACCAGACGCCAGTCGGAATACTCGGTCTGATACAGCGCGTGAGCCGGCTCGTGCGGATAGACGGCGCGGACCAGCCGCGGCAGGTGATCCTGCGTTCCGATCCACAATTCGGCCTGGATGTTGTCCGCCGCCACCGCCACCATGTCGGTCATCGTGCCGCCCACGATCTTCGATTGCCCGACATAGAACGCCGAGTTGAGACCCTCCTGCTCAAACACCGCACAGGGCTTGGACATCAGCATGTCGGCAAACGGGAAGTAGATCGCGGCCTTGTCCCAGGCAGCATCGATCATCTGGTCGATCGTCGGCGGCGCGTCAGCGACCGCGACAAGGTCTTCCGATGGCACGTAAGCCATGATGGTCTTGCCGTTGTAGTAGAACTCGTCCGGCACGCCGTCGGCGGGCGTGAGCACGCGCAGCTTGTCGGGGCGCTGCATCGTCACCTGGTTCAGCGTCGTGTAGTACAGCGGCTGGCCGTCGCGCGCCGCCTTCTCGTATGTCGTGACGGCGGTGAAGCTCATCGCCTTCGCGGCCTCAAGCGTGTTGCACGCCGCCTTGAGAATATCGGTCGCCTTCTGCTCGATCGGCGGCGGCTGCGCCGGAGCCGGCGCCGCGGGAGCTTGCTGGGTTGGCTGTCCCTGCTGGGCGTAGACCGGTGCGGCGAGTGCGGCGAGGGCGGTCGCCATCGCCAGTTCCCAGATCCTTCGTCTCATGTGTCTGTTTCCAAACCAAGCCGTTGTGAACAAACCGGACCGGTATGGTGCGGCGCCGCGTCGCATCGCGCCACACGCGCACCCGCGGCGAGACGTTTACTCAGAACCAGCTCTTGGGTGCCGGCTCGATCGAGACGGCCAGCGCCTGAGCGATCACGGCGGTGACGGTGTCGCCGACTTTCAGCGACCCCAGCATCGCGACGCGGGACGGATTGGTCACGTCGATCGTGTAGATGCCGCCGCCTGACGGATCGACCACCTCCACGCTGTGCGCGGCCAGGTCGATCCCGACCACCGTGCCGCTCACCTTGGTCAGGCTAACGCCGAACCCGCCTGGTGCCTGCACCCTCTGGGCCAGCAACTGGGTGATCTGGTTGTCGGAGGTCGGGACTCCGGTACCGCCGGATGGCGGGGTCACTACGAAGCCCACCGAGCGGTAATACTTCGCATTCACGCGATCTCCGACCTTCAGCAAGTCCAGACGGACGGCGGGGCCGGCGACCATGGTCACCTGCTGGCCCGACGCACCGGCCAGCGTCACCCAGCGCTTGCTCGGGTCGATCGCCGTGATCTTGGCATGGATGCTGACGGCCTCGGATTCGGGGATGACGCTCGGCAGCGTCGGGGTGTCCTGTGCAGCCGCCTGTTTCGGGAGAGCGACGGGGAGAACCTGCACGGCAGCAGCGACAGCAATGGTCACGGCGGACAGAAGCACGGACGTCTTCATGGTTGCCTCCGACTTGGCTGGGTTGACTTCGTGCCCGTCGGGGCGACCCCGGCACTGGGGCCGCCGCGGATCGGAACCGCCCCCGCATGACCCGATCCCGCTTCGCTGGCTATGCAAAATGTGACGCCGCCCGTTCGGGCGACACGCTTTCAGGTCGGCGCGCATCGGGTGACCGAAGCAGCGTGGCCGACGGCGACTCGCCGAACAGTGCGCGGTATGTGACGGCGAACCGGCCAAGCTCGCCGAACCCATAATCGTTGGCGATCCTGGTGACTGTTTCGCTCGCCGGATCGGCAGCGGCCAGGGCGCGCCGCACCAAGTGCATCCGTCGAAGCCAAAGATACCGGTGGGGACTCATGCCCAGGTGTTCCTGGCACTGCCCGCGCAGGACGCGAGCTGATACCCCGACCTTTGCGCAGAGCTCGGTCAGATAGAGGGGCCGGTGCTGGTTCGCTTCAAGCGTCCGCTCCAACCGCCGCATGATCGTCATGTCACAGTGAGCAAAGCGGTGCTTTTCCGACAATGCGTCGCTGGCGGAGAGGCACGCGACCGCCGCCCGGACGAGGCTTTCCTCCATTGCCTTGGCGACCTCGGGACGCGCCAGGGCGTCCGGAGCGGTCGTGCCGAGATCACCGACAGCTCTGTGAAGTCTTCGCAGACGCTCCATCAGTGGCGGGGATGGTTTGTGCACGCCTGAGCGGTACGCTCGGAATAGATCGGAGCCGCCAAGAGCCTGCGCAGCGACGGCAAGATCGGTCGTTGGTGGAGCGAGGGATGCCCAACCGATCTTCCGTGGCCCGCGATAGTAGAGCTGCGAATCCTCAGCCCCGTAGACGATATCGCTGGGGTGGAACTCGATTTTGCCCGTGGCAGCGGGTGGCTCATCAGCACCCGAGTGGAAAAGGATCAGGCTCCGGTCCGCCGGCGTTGTGACCTGGCCGATGTGAGGCAGTGATTGCCGCCCGCGTTGGAGTACAAGCCGATCGAGCGCGACCTGCTGCAGCTCGGCCCGGTAGGCGCCGCACGCAGTGAGAACAAAGTCCACGTTCACCGCTCGAAGGTGTTCCTGGAACTGGTCCGGCTCGGTGAATGCGAGATTCACGACGCTAGGCATTGCCCCTCCAGTGCCCGAACGAGTCGGCTGACACGTAGATCGGCCGACGCACAGAACGTCAGTGATACAGATCAGTCACCGGCCTCGACGGCCCGGCGGAGTCAGATTCCGCATAGGCAAGCGGTCGGTCATCCCGGCATCTGACGCAAATTAATCCACGTCGACCGCGCTTAACGGATACGCGCAATTCGGATGTTCTCGATCGCCGAAAGGTACCGATGCTCGGCAGCGGCTCCTGTGTATTTACGGATATCGATCACTACGAAGCAGCCCTGCCCGCTGACGTCAATCTACTGCCCACGATTCCGAGCCACTTCCGCAGCCGCCTGACCTGGGTCGAACTGCCACACTTGCACGTGTTGCACGGACGGGAGGCCTCGCCTCGCCTGGCCTTCGTCAAGCTGCCAGTGCTGAGCGCCACGGTTATATTTCCGACCCACCGGACGTCGTCCCTGATCTGCGACGGCATGCGGCTGGAGTTCGGGGACGCGATCTTTCACAGCCGGGGAGAGCACTTTTACCAGCGGACGGCGGCTGACTGTTCCTGGGGCGCAATCTGCCTGGCACCCGAATCGCTGCGTATCTATGGCCGGATCCTCACAGACGAAGAGGTCGCGCCGCCCGCTTTCGGGCAGATCCTGCGCCTTGCTCCGGGTGACCGGCGCCGGCTGCTGCAGCTGCACGCACAAGCGCGGCGCATCGCGGAGGCGGAACCGGACACGCTCGCGCACCCAGAAGTGGCGCGCGCGCTGGATCAAGACCTGATCTGGGCGCTGGTAATCGCTCTCCGAAACGGTCGCCCAACCGCCGAGCCGGAGGAGAGCCGGTGTTGCCGCGCCATCCTGAACGAGCTCGAAGAGGCGTTGATCGGCTGCGCCGATCGGGCACGCCTGCCGGAGGTGTGCCGCGCGCTCGGCGTCTCCGCGCGGACCTTTCGTGCCTGCTGCTCGCGCGTTCTCGGCATGAGCGCTGGCCGTTTCCTGCTGCTTCGCCGGCTCCGACACGTGTCGAGGGCGTTGCGGCATGCCGGACCGGAACCAAAGGCCATCGCCGAGATCACGAGCCGACACGGATTCTCCGGGCCTGGCCATTTCGCGGCCGCTTACCGCCGGGCCTTTGGCGAGGTGCCCTCGCAATTGTCGCTCCAGGACTGAGTTTGTCGGCGCAGTGTCACTTTTTGCATAGCCGTCCCATCAGGCCCTGGGTCAGCGTGCTGCGATCGTGTCCCCCACGTCAGGTAGCTTCGCATGTGTTCCGTGATCTGCGGAAAGGCTGTCGATGACCGAATGCGCTGACACACTCCGCGTCACCGCGGACAGGTCGTGCGGCATGCGCTGGATTCCGGGCGGCACGTTCCGCATGGGCGCCGAGCAGTCGTACCCAGAGGAAGCGCCGGTCCATAGGGTGACGGTCAGCGGCTTCTGGATGGACGAATACGCGGTCACCAACGCCGAGTTCGCCGCCTTCGTCGACGCCAACGGCTACCGCACCGTCGCCGAGCGCCCGCTCGATCCGGCCGACTATCTCGGCGCCGATCCCGCCCTGCTCACGCGCGGTTCGGCGGCGTTCTTCATGCCCGCCGGTCGCGTGAACATGAACGACATCCACAGCCGCTGGGCCTATCTGCCCGACGCGAACTGGCGCCACCCGGAAGGTCCGGCGAGCAGCATCGAAGGCCGCGACCGCGAGCCGGTGGTGCATGTCGCGTTCGAGGACGCTGCCGCCTACGCCGCGTGGGCCGGCAAGGCGCTGCCCACCGAAGCCGAGTGGGAGTTCGCCGCCCGCGGCGGCCTGGACGGCGCGGCGTTCTGCCGGGGGCGACGAGTTCACCTCCGACGGCCGTCACATGGCCAACACGTGGCAGGGCCAGTTTCCGTTCCACGACCTCGGCCTGGACGGGTTCGCCGGCCGCGCGCCGGTCGGCTCGTTCCCGCCGAACGGCTACGGCCTGTTCGACATGGCGGGCAACGTCTGGGAATGGAC
>Ga0074046_10003035_pt1 | contig 14249 bp, 10 predicted proteins | sample BogForMeECP23OM3_FD_94441 | JGI IMG/M metagenome (GOLD analysis project Ga0074046, IMG submission 94441) | Bog forest soil microbial communities from Calvert Island, British Columbia, Canada - Bog Forest MetaG ECP23OM3 | ecosystem: Environmental > Terrestrial > Soil > Wetlands ...
ACAGACCAGCCAGCCTCGGCAAGGTGGCGAGCGGCAACGAAACCATCGCCGCCATTATTGCCAGGCCCGCAAAGGACTACAATTTCTTGCCGCGGCCAATGCACCTGCACGTTTCCGGCAACGGCCCTGCCAGCAGCTTCCATGAGCTGAACTCCACTCACGCCCAGGGCGATGGCCGCGCGATCTGCGGTTCCCATCTCGGCTGGAGTCAAGAGCGCGTTGTCATAGGGCTCGTGCATGGGTTGTATCCTGCGGCATTCCGGCCTGAATGTGAACTCTTGTCGAATGGCAAGCGCGTCCGGGATGCCGCCAAGGCCGTACTTGAGGTCGAATCCTATGCGGCTTACGTGAAGGCTCAAAGCGAGACCGCTCTTCGCCGGATGGCAAGCGTCCACCCCCTAGGATCAGGTGGAAGTCGCGGAAGCTGAGAAGCTCGGACAAGGGTCAGCCGAGGGACAGAAAGAAGCATCGCTCTCGCCTGTGACATTGCGCGATGGCGGCGATGCGGTGAGCCAGAGCCTTCTTTCGGAGATCCGCAAGAGAATGGAACCGATTGGCGTCGCCGTCGACGAGGCCCGCATCTCGCATCTTGCTTATTCGTCGGAGATTGCGGGGATCATGCTGAGAAAGCAGGCCGCGAGCGCTGTGGTTGCAGCACGCCGTTTGGTCGTGAAGGGAGCCGTCAGCATTGTCGAGGAAGCGCTCGGCGAACTCGAAAAAACAAAAATCGGCGCGCCCCTCGATGCGGAGAGGAAAGCGGCCATGATTTCGAATCTGCTTGTCGTGCTTGTCGTGCTTGTCGTTGATCGCGAAGCAACCCCTGTCATTAATACAGGCGCCCCGCATCCCTGAAAGGCGGCCAAAGGCGAGGCACAGACCGAGTGTCGGGCGGCACGGGACCTCTAGGGGGAATAAGCCGCTACGCTCTGCGGAGCCCCCTGGAAGCAAAAATTGAAGCAGCCCATGACCCCCGGGGGTCATTAATAGCTTTGAGAGAATGGCCTTAGGATCCAACGCAACTAGTCCCCCCTCTATCATAGGGAGATTGGGTCCCATCCAAAAAGGTACCCCGGTAAAAAGAGGACCCCCACTCACATAGAAACTTGGGTCCCATCGGCGAGGGTCGTCCCATTTGAACGACGCATCATGCCCCAATGTTTGAAGGTTTCTGTTCCCGGTCATTGTCTGCCTTCACGATCAGATATCCGGCGCGTTCGAGGTGCTCAAGGATATGCTGCGCTTGGATGGAGCGAACAACGTCGTAGCGCTCGGGCCTCGGGCTCAAGCGGCAGTTCATAAGCGCCATCTTTAGAAAAGCAGTTCGGCACGCTCGTCTTCGAAAGCCATAGCAAATGTTCGCTTTTTGTTCCCAGCGAGTCAAGTACGCGAAGCGGTCGCTGCCTCTTGCAGGCCTTCAAGCCGTTCCGCGAGTTTCTTGAGCTGCCAATCGCCGGCTAGAGCGGCGGCCTTGGTCCAAGTAGGTTTTTGATCTCGCAACGCGGGCAAGGGCGCTGATTTATCCATGGTCGCAATGGAGCGGTACAGGCGGAGTTGCTCGGCCTGCGCCGCGAACCGACCCGCTGCGATAGCATTCTCAAGCGATCCATACTTGCGCAGTACGCTTGCTGCGCCTTTCTCACCAACACCTCTTGCGCCTGGGATTCGATCAGAGGCGTCTCCACGCAGCGCGATGAAATCCGGCACCTGTTGGGGATCGACCCCGTATCGCTCGCGCACCTGCGCGGGACCGATGCGCACCATTTCTCCGGCGCGCAAGGGCTGGAGGATCGTCGTCGCCTCCGAGGCTAGCTGATAGGCATCACGATCCCCTGTCGCAACGATCGCGATCCCGCCCCGGCGCTCTTCACGGGCCACCGCTGCCGCCAGAAAATCGTCGGCCTCGTAACCGGCAGCCTTTGCGGATGCGAAGCCGCAAGCGGTTACGAGTTCAGGCAGAACGCTGAGCTGATCGAGGAGGTCCGCGTCGAAATGGCGGCCGGCCTGGTAGCCTTCGAGCACCTTGTGCCGATAAGTCGGAGCGTCGAGCGTGTCCCACCCGACAAGGACGGCACGAGGCTGTTCGCTATCGTACAGGCGAAGGAGAAAATTGGCGAAGCCGATGATGGCGCCGGCGCCCTTGTTGCCCGCCCGCCGAATGGCTTTCGGTAGCGCGTGATAGGCACGATGGGCAAAAGAGTCGCCGTCGATCACGAGAAGGGGCTGTCTCACGGTGTTGCACATGCCGAAAAATTCTGGAACCGTGCTTGGAGCCGAGAAACAAGCGGATCGCGCCACCATCCAAAATAATAGGTTTGGGAATCTTCCAAAAAACCGATGGAATTCACTGAGCGCATTTTACAGTTCCTTGAGTTGTAAGTCTTTGTTTATAAATAGAAATGTGTCCAAGAGGGCGGAATACCATCTACCAAAACGCTAGCAAATCGAGACGTGATCGCCATCTTCGAACAAAATAGTGGCCCCTTGTCTAAAAAGGAGAGTTGTATGACAAAAGCGCACTACGAAGTCGTAGAGCACGATGGCGGATGGGCTTACAAGCTGGACGGCGCGTTTTCTGAGACTTTTCCGACTAAGGCTGCGGCACAGGTCGCTGCCAATCGCGCAGCAGCTGAGCAACGTGTGCCGGGCGCGCCCGAAGACATCGAATTTCAGGATAAGGCGGGCAAATGGCATTTTGAGCATGCCGAAGGCAGCGACCGGCCTGACACGGATGTGTCATAGCCTATAGTCCTTAAAGGGCGCCCCCCCGGTCACGGACGTACATCAGGCGCGCGGTCCCCGGCCTGATTTTCACCGCGGGATTTCTAGCGGCAGCGAGTGCTCTGGCTTGAGCCTGACTATCCGACGGCCGATCCAACCCACACCGCGTACCCACCCATGTTCTCCCCGAACCAGTCCCACCTTTGGGCACCACAACCCTTGTGCCGACATGGCGCCGAGGAACGAATCATGATCAGCTCCAGCTTTATCAGCTGAGCAAACTCACCAAATGATGCCCTGGCAGAATACTCCATCCTCGCTGAATCCCGAGCAGCGCCGCGCCGCCGAACACGGCATCGCGGGACCGAATGCTGCCTGTGCCGGACCCCTTCTCATCATCGCCGGCGCCGGATCGGGGAAGACGCAAACACTCGCCCATAGGGTCGCTCACTTGATCGGCCATGGCGCCGATCCAACCCGCATTCTGCTCCTCACCTTCTCGCGGCGCGCCGCAAAGGAAATGGAGCGGCGTGTTGAGCGTATTCTGAGTGCCGCGCAGGGAAGGGCCTCCGGCTCCATTAGCTGGTCAGGCACCTTCCACGCCATCGGCGCGCGTCTCCTGCGGGAATTTTCTCATTCGGTTTGCCTCGATCCCGCCTTCACCATTCATGACCGGGAGGACTCAACTGATCTGATGAACCTGATCCGCCATCAGCTAGGGTTCTCCGAACAAGACCAGAGATTTCCGCTGCAGGGGACCTGCCTTGCTATCTATTCGAAGGCCGTCAACTCCGGTCAGGCTCTCGATTACGTCCTGAAGCGGCACTTTCCATGGTGCGTTGCCTTCGAGGAGGATCTCCGCCGCCTGTTCGAAGCCTATGTCGAAGCCAAGCAAAATCAGCACGTCCTCGACTATGACGATCTCCTGTTATATTGGGCCGAGCTGATGAAGGTGCCCGAACTCGCTCGCGACATCGACGCTATGTTCGACCATGTGCTTGTCGATGAATATCAGGATACAAATGCGATCCAGGCCGCCATCCTTCTCGCGCTGAAACCGGATGGCAACGGCTTGACCGTGGTCGGCGACGACGCCCAATCGATTTACGGTTTCCGCGCCGCCAACATTCGCAACATCCTTGACTTCCCCAAGCAGTTCCAGCCGCCAGCCGCGGTCGTGACCCTGGATCGGAATTACCGCTCCACCGTGCCCATCCTCCATGCCGCCAATGCCGTGATCGCGCTTGCCAAGGAGCGCTTCACCAAAGATCTTTGGTCTGATCGAAGCTCAGCCGAGAAGCCCGCTCTGGTGACGGTTCGCGACGACGCAGCCCAGGCCGGTTTTGTGGTCGAGCACGTGCTGGCCAACCGTGAAGCAGGGGTCCCCTTGAAAGAGCAGGCGGTGCTGTTTCGCACCAGCCATCACAGCGCCATGCTCGAAATCGAGCTTAGCCGCCGCAATATCCCCTTCGTCAAATTCGGCGGCCTGAAATTTCTCGAGGCCGCTCATATCAAAGACCTGCTTGCAGTGCTGCGCTGGGCCGAAAACCCCCTCGACCGGATCACGAGTTTTCGCGTTCTGCAGCTCTTGCCGGGCATCGGCCCCGGCACCGCCGGAAAGGTGCTGGATCGTTTTGCAGGACGTTCCGCTGTTCAGCTCCTGTCTTCTTTTCGGCCTCCGGCGCGCGCCGCGGAGAACTGGCGAGCGCTCACCTTGCTGATGCAGCGGCTTTGGACCAAGACGATGGAGTGGCCGGCCGAGATCGATCTCGTCCGGGCATGGTATCAGCCGCATCTCGAACAGAAATTTGCCGACGCCCTCGTCCGCGCCGGCGATCTCGATCAACTCGCCAAAATCGCAGGGGGCTATGGCTCGCGGCAGGAATTTTTGACCGATCTCACCCTCGATCCGCCAAGTGCCACGAGCGACGAAGCCGGAAAACCACTGCTCGATGAGGATTACTTGATCCTCTCGACCATCCACTCGGCGAAAGGCCAAGAATGGAAAGCGGTCTCTATCCTGAATGTGGTGGATGGTTGCATCCCCTCCGATCTCGCCACCGGCACAAGCGATGAAATCGAAGAGGAACGGCGTCTCCTTTATGTGGCCATGACGCGGGCGAAGGATGAGTTAAATCTTATCGTGCCGCAACGCTTCTACACGCATCAGCAGGCCCGTGGAGGCGATAAGCATTGCTATGCCGGTCGTACCCGTTTCATCCCGGCAAGCATATGCGGACATTTTGATCGCGTGGCTTGGCCAATGGCGAGCGACAAGAGAGTTCACGCGCCGAGAACGGCCGCGCCGGTCGATATCCGCGACCGCCTGCGCGGCATGTGGAGCAAGGCAAGCTGATGTAGATTGATCTCAATCTCATCAAAGACCTCAGCCATAGCCGCACATGTACCGCTGCGAGCACTTATCGTACGTTCGAATTGAAAGTTGCGCCTTCGTCCTCTGCAGCGTTAGCCAAATTCGAAAATGCCCCTTACAAAACAGTGGGGTCAAAATCCTCTGTTAGCCAATCTAACCAATTGTTATTCCTCAAAGGGTTCATTCCAACCCCCTCCACCAGCTACCCCATAAAAATCAAGGCGTTATTTGCAAATCCGGATGTTGGGCTATATGAGCCGCCGCTGCGAAACAGGTGAGATTTGGCGTAGCGCCTACCTTGGCATTTGCTTTTTTCGAGCGCACGGGCTGCGGCATCCTGTGAAAGAGCCGCAATGCGTGTATTTTATCGATGCCTGATCGTTCGACGTAGTCAGCCTTATGCAACACTTTTTGGCGGCAATCGCACCTCCGCATGACCTCCCACGAACTGAGTTACGCAACGGCAAGCACCCCGCCGATCCGGCGCTGGCTCATCCAAACCATCGAGAACCTTTCCGGGCGCCGGGGGCTCCTCAAAACCTATCATCGTTGGCGTGCCACCAGTGCTGGAGGTCCGCGCATGTGGCGCGACGCGCTCGACATGATCGGGACGCGGCTTGAAATTAGCGCACCGGCAGATTGGCCCGCCCGCCTGCCGGATGGCCCGCTCATTATCATCGCCAACCACCCGTTTGGTATTGCCGACGGTATCGCCATCCTGTCTCTCGCCGAGCGTATCGAAAGACCCTATCGCTGCCTGATCAATGCCGATTTCATGCGTTTGCCGGAAGTCCAGGCGCTTGCGCTACCGATCGATTTTAACGAGACGAAAGAGGCGCTGGCGTCCAATCTCAAGACGCGCAACGAAGCAAGGCGGCTCCTGAAAGAGGGTGTCACCCTCGTCATTTTTCCTGCTGGCGGCGTGGCAACGGCGGAAAAGCCTTGCTGCGCGGCGGAAGAGTTGCCCTGGAAGCTGTTTACCGCCCGCCTCATTCAGCAGTCTGGCGCCACGGTCCTGCCGGTCTATTTCGAGGGGCAGAACTCGGCCCTTTTCCATTTCGTCAGCCGGTACAGCCTCTCGCTCAGGCTCGCGCTGCTTGTCTTGGAGTTTCGCCACCACATTGGCGCAACCGTCAGGGCGACGATCGGTCTGCCGGTTTCGTGGGCCGAGATTGCGGCCAGCGCCAATGGCGGTTCGATCATCGACGAACTCTATGTGCGGGTTCATCGCCTGGCGCCGGGTGCGGAAAACGCGGATCGTACAGCACTGCTGCCGCGCCCAATCCATCAGCGCCGGCGTTATCCATGGGAACCACCGCGCGGACCGGTCCTGCGAGCGTCGGGCAGCACGAGCGACGAATCCGCAGATTAGCGCGGGCGCCGATAATCGATCCAAGCTGTTACGCCTGTGATTGCACGGCTCATAACCCCCAGCGCAGCTTGCGGTTCCTCGCTCGGCCTGCTAGATCAACCCGCCTACAATCCGGAATGGCGGAAAAGTTGATCGATTCTAAAGTGCTAGAGCAGCTTATCCGCGTCCAAATGGGACGCGGAGTACTTTAGCCATCCCCCGAATAGAGAGATGAGGGATAAATGGTCGCTGAATGCACGAATGGCCTCGATACGGGGTTTGTGAGCCTCGGGTATGCCAAAGTTATGGCGCTCGGCGTCGTCCAAGGCATCACCGAGTTGATGCCTATCTCCTCGACCGCTCATATGCGCCTCGTACCCGCTGTTCTCGGCTGGCGCGATCCAGGCTCTGCGTTTTCGGCCGCAATGCAGCTCGCGGCATTGGCGGCGGTCGTCACCTATTTTTGGAGCGATGTGCGTGGGCTTGTGTTTGGGTCGGTGTCGGCGGTTGCGCGGAGGGATTGGCGCGACAAGTCGTTTCAGTTCGCAGCGGCCATCGTGCTGGCGACTATTCCCATTGTTATCGGCGGCCTGCTCTTGTCACCCATCCTCAATGCCTGCAACTCACCTCTGCGCGGCCTGATGGTCATCGGCTGGGCAAGTCTGGGCATGTCCTTGCTCCTGGCGCTCGCCGAGATCCTGTGCCAGCATCGCCGAACCTTGGCCAGCGGCACGTTGGTTGACGCGTTGATTATCGGCATTGCCCAAGTCGGGGCGCTGATCCCTGGAGTATCGCGCTCCGGATCGACGCTGACCGCGGCGCTCTTCCTCAATTTCAAGCGAGCAGAGGCCGCGCGCTTCTCGTTTCTCTTGGGCCTTCCGGCAATCACGCTGGCTGGTTTCAAGGAAATTTGGGAACTGCGGGATGCCAGTCTGGACGCGTACGGGTGGTCGGTGCTGGGTGTTGGGCTTTTCGTCGCAAGCCTCTCGGCGTTTGCCGCTATCTGGGGATTGCTGCGGATCCTTGAGAGGTATTCCGCCTGGCCCTTCGTTGTCTATCGCGCGCTGATGGGCCTTGTCCTGGTGGTCGGCGGCTATCTGGGATGGATTGCCTGATCGCCGATCCCGTGTTCGGAGTCATAAAGCGCCTCGCTCGCTCCATCTTGCGGAAACACGGAGCCGGCATGTTGAACTGCGGGGTGTCTCTGCAAAAGCATAGGTTGTTGAGCTACTCGGGGTCGGGAATGGTCTCATAGTTTCCGAATAACCTGAAGACACAATCCGGCGGTTTTTGAGCCCGTTTTCCGGCAGGAAATAATTCCAAACCGCACGCGTTGACCATGAAAAGATTAATCGCGAGCCCGGTTACGTTCCGCGGCTGGCGTCTTGACGCAGGGCGTCGGGCCTTTCGCTTGGTTCGGGTGTATGATTAGCTGTCCCTGAAAATAATATTTTAATAAAAGGAGGAGCGTGACGACCATGTTAGTTAGACACAGCTTGCAACTGGCGTTGCAAACGGCAATCCTGGCAGTTGCTTTTGCCGCGGCCGGCCACGCGGAAAACGCCACGCCCGCCCTTTCGGCGCAAGACCTTCAGGCCAAGATCGAGTATTGCCAGCGCTGCCACCAGCCGTCGGGGCAAGGTATCCGGGCAGCTTCCCCCATACCGCGACTCGCGGGGCAACAGGTCGAATATTTCGAGAATCAGTTGCGAGCCTTCATTGAGCACCGGCGGTTGCATTCTGTGATGGAAAACGTAGCTCATAACCTGAGTCCGGCAATGCAACAGGCTATTGCCGAGCATTTCAGGGATCTCAATCCCAAACCCGTCGGGGGCGCGCCAAAGGAACTCGTGGCCGGGGGGAAGCAAATCTATGAAGAGGGCGTTCCCGATGCCAATATTCCTCCATGTGCTTCCTGTCACGGTCCAGAAGCGAAAGGGAACGGAGCGTTCCCCCGTCTGGCAGGCCAGCTCGATGAGTACATCCAAAGTAAATTGCTCAACTGGAGCAACGAGCGCGGTCAAGATCGGGAAAAACCTGATACATCGGCTATCATGCAGCCAATTGCGCACACCTTGACCAAGGCACAAGTTGCAGCCCTCGCCGCCTATCTCAATTATCTGGAGTAAATTTTGCTCCAGAAGCATTACTTCGAGCTTAGGGACCGCTGGCCGTTTGGCTGGCGACCCCGCCTTATCGGGCGGCATATACCGGCTCTGTAGAACGCTGCGTCGCCTCAAGGCCCACATCAATAAGGGCGGCGCCAATGCTTATTGGATGCCCGGTCCGCTCATCCCCTAACGGGGAGAAAGCCGGTCGATAACCGAAACTTCGTCTATAGGCCAAACGCGCGGTGCGTGGCACGCCTTAAGGGCGCGACTCCAGCGGCACGTAGGGGCGGGCCGTCTCGCCGATGTACAGCTGGCGCGGCCGGCCGATTTTTTGCTCCGGATCGGCGATCATCTCTTTCCACTGGGCAATCCAGCCCGCAGTTCGACCCAAGGCGAACAGCACCGTGAACATGGAGGTTGGGAACCCCATCGCTCTTAATGCGATCCCCGAATAGAAGTCGATGTTCGGAAAAAGCTTCTTCTCGATGAAATAGTCGTCTTCGCGCGCAATGCGCTCGAGCTCCAACGCCACCTGCCAGACGGGGTCATTCTTGACGCCGGTAATCTCGAGCACTTCCTTGCAGATCTCCTTCATGATGCGTGCGCGGGGATCGTAGCTTTTGTAAACGCGATGCCCAAAGCCGGTCAGGCGGAACTTATCGTGCTTGTCCTTCGCGCGCTTAATGTAAAGCGGGATGCGGTCGACCGTGCCGATTTCCATCAGCATTTTCAGGGCGGCTTCGTTGGCGCCGCCATGGGCGGGGCCCCAGAGGCACGCAATGCCCGCCGCGATGCAAGCGAAGGGATTGGCCCCGGAGGATCCGGCAAGCCGCACCGTCGAGGCCGAGGCGTTCGGCCCATGATCGGCATGAAGGATGAGAATGCGGTCCATCGCGCGGCTCAACGCCGGGTTGACCTTCCAGGTCTCGGTCGGCACCCCGAACATCATGTAAAGGAAGTTCGAAGCGTAATCGAGGTCATTCTTGGGGACCATGAAGGGTTGGCCAATGGAATATTTATAGGCCATCGCCGCAATCGTCGGCATCTTGCCGATCAATCGGAGCGAGGCAAGTTCGCGCTGGGCCGGATCGGTGATGTCGGTGGAGTCGTGAAAAAAGGCGGACATCGCGCCAACCGTTCCGATCATCACGGACATCGGGTGGGCGTCACGCCGGTATCCGGAGAAAAAGCGGTGCATCTGCTCATGGAGCATCGTATGGGAGGTGACGCGATTCTTGAAATCGAGGTAGCGCTCTTCGTTCGGCAGATCCCCGTAAAGCAGGATATGGCAGGTTTCCAGGTAGGTGCTGTGCTCGGCCAGCTGCTCGATGGGATAGCCGCGATAGAAGAGCTTCCCGTGCTCGCCGTCGGTAAAGGTGATGTCGGATTTGCAACTCGCAGTCGAGGCAAAGCCTGGATCGTAGGTGAAAGCGCCAGACTGGCCGTAGAGCTTCGTGATGTCGATCACATTCAGCCCGCTGGTGCCCGAAATGACTGGGAACTCAAACTGCTTGTCATGCAAGGTGAGGGTCGCGGAACCAGCCGGCTTCGCCGCCTCTGCCTTATGGGTGGTGTGGGGATCGTAGGTCATGCTCTCCTCCTGCCGGAACGCATGGGCAACCTTGGCATGAAAGGTGATGGGGCTCTAACAAAATTTCTAGGGCATTATCGCGGTGCGGCATTGATCGAGACCCTTTGGCGGCGCCATCGGCGACATCTGTGGGCGATACCCCGCCATAAGAATGCCAAAACGACTTCAGAGACGCAGGATATGTTCACGCTTGAGGGGCCGACGCTTTTACGGGACTCGATGCGACCCCCGCTTCATGACGGTGGGCGTGAACGGGCCGAAGAATTGCGTGTGGTGCGTGAGTGTGTTGAGATAAGGCATGACAAAAGCGGAGAGCTGCCATGAACATCTATTTCGAGATTGAGGCTGACGATCCAGCGCGCGCGATTAACTTTTATTCTCAGGTTCTTGGCTGGAGGTTTTCCGAGGACCAAGGTCCCGAGCGCTATTGGCGCATCGAAGCGGGAGAATTTAACGGAGGGTTGCTTCCTCGGTCGGCTATACGTCCCCCCGCCCAGTGCGGCGCGAATGCCTTTGTTTGCTCGTTCGAGGTTGCGAATTTCGATGCAGCCGAGCAGACAATACAAAAGCTTGGCGGGTCTGTTGTGCAAGCCAAATTCCCCGTCGCAGGTCAAAGCTGGCAGGGCTATTTCATGGATACCGAAGGTAATAACTTCGGGATTTTTGAAGTCGATGAAAAGGCAGGTGTTTAGCCCCGCCGCCCTGGTACCCGATCATCGAGCCTGAATGGAACGCCTTGATCGGGTGTCTGCCGTGCCGCTCTATTTTCCCGCTCAAAGCGCCGGAACGTCGTTGCGAGAGGGCTTCACAGCTGTTGACCCTCTACGGACGGAAGCCCAAAGCAAGAGAGAGCCCGCGTCCATTTGGACGCGGGCTGCTATAGTCAACTATTCCGCCATCAATCGATTCCGATTAAAGGCCGGTTGATCGCTTAGGCCGTGTGCGAATTTGCCCTGCGTTGGCGAGGATTTTTTGAGTTTTGCACCTTGCTTGCCGGTGCGGCCCCGTGATGCCGGTGCGACTCGCAGATGAGTTGATAATCCACCCCAAATGGTATTTACAATAATGTCCTGCTTACGTCGCAAGGCTAAGTTTGAAGACAGTTACTTCTTACCGGCCCTTTTTCAACGCAAAAAAATGAGGAGGGGCGACCGGAGTGCATCCGGGCGGGATGCCCGAAAATCTGTGGAGGCGAAACAATGGATGCTGTCATGACCAGCCCGACCACCAACGCCAAGCTACACGCCTGGGTTGACGAGATGACGGCTCTGTGCAAGCCCGAGCAGGTCGTCTGGACCGACGGAACACAGCAGGAATACGATCAGCTTTGCCAGATGATGGTGGATACCGGGACCTTCATCCGCCTCAACCCGAAGAAACGTCCGAACTCCTATCTCGCTCGCTCGCATCCTTCCGACGTTGGCCGGGTCGAGGATCGGACATTCATATGCTCCGTGAACAAAAACGACGCCGGTCCCACCAACAATTGGGCCGCGCCGGCGGAGATGCGGGAGACGCTGAGCGGGCTGTTCGACGGCTGCATGACCGGGCGGACAATGTACGTCATCCCGTTCAGCATGGGGCCGATCGGCTCGCCAATCGCAAAAATCGGCGTGCAGATCACAGACAGCCCCTATGTCGTCGCCAACATGCGAATAATGACGCGCATGGGCAAGGCCGTGCTGGATGCGCTAGGCCCGGACGGCTCCTTCATTCCCTGCATGCACTCGGTCGGCGCGCCGCTCAAGCCCGGACAGAAAGACGTTCCGTGGCCATGCGATGGCGACATCAACCGCAAATACATCGTTCACTTCCCGGAAACGTACGAGATTTGGTCGTATGGCTCTGGCTACGGTGGCAATGCGCTCTTGGGCAAGAAATGTCTGGCGCTGCGCATCGCCTCTGTGATGGCGCGCGACGAAGGCTGGCTCGCCGAGCACATGTTGATTATGGCCGTCCAATCACCGGACGGCGAAAAAACTTATCTCGGCGCCGCGTTTCCGAGCGCCTGCGGCAAGACCAATCTCGCCATGCTGGTGCCGCCGAAAGGCTTCGAGGGCTGGAAAGTTCTCACTGTCGGGGACGACATCGCCTGGATCAAGAAGGCACCCGACGGCTCCTTGCGGGCAATCAATCCGGAAGCGGGGTTCTTTGGCGTCGCGCCGGGCACGAATTCGCAATCGAACCCGAACGCGATGGCCACCTGCAGCAAGAACGCCATCTTCACCAACTGCGCTCTCACCGACGACGGCGATATCTGGTGGGAGGGGATGACCGACGGGACGCCAGCGCATCTCATCGACTGGAAGGGTGAAGACTGGACACCCGGCTGCGGCCACCCCGCCGCGCATCCTAACGCTCGCTTCACGGCGCCAGCCAGCCAATGTCCGTCTATCGATCCCGATTGGGAGAAGCCGGAAGGGGTTCCGATCGGGGCCTTTATATTCGGCGGCCGGATGAGCAAGGATTTGCCGCTGGTGTTCCAGGCGTTCAACTGGAGCCACGGTGTCTACCTTGCAGCAACAATGGGTTCGGAAGCCACTGCGGCCGCGATCGGCCAGGCAGCGATGCGGCGCGACCCGATGGCGATGCTGCCGTTCTGCGGCTACAACATGGCTGACTATTTTGGCCATTGGCTGAATATCGGACGCCGTGTGCCGAATCCACCGAGGATTTTCCGGGTCAACTGGTTCCGCAAGGACGACAAGGGCAAGTTCATCTGGCCCGGCTTCGGCCAGAATATGCGCGTTCTGAAGTGGATCGTCGGCCGAGTGCACGGGCGTGGCTATGGGGTCGAGAGCCCGATTGGCTGGATGCCACGGCACGAAGACATTGAATGGAAAGGCCTCGATCTCCCGGCTGATGTGTTCTATGAGCTGATGGCGGTCGGGCGGGTGGCTGGCGCTGCCGAGGCGCGCGCTCACGAAGAGCAATTCGACAAGTTTTTCGATCGGCTGCCTAAGGAATTCATCTTCGAGCGTGAGCTTCTGCGCTCGCGGTTGTGGCGTTCGCCCGATCGTTGGGAACTTGCTCGCGAGGACGTCGTTCGGCCGGCAGCTTGATGCAGGAAAAGCGCAAGGTTGCGAACCTTGCGCTGCATTTGTAGTCTAGATCAACCCGCCTTTAATCGGAGACGATTGAAGGCGGAAAGGTTGATCGATTTTAAAGAGCTAGCCGGCGCCGTTAGCGCAATGACGCTGACGCCGATGGCAAAAGTGCGGCGAATCATGGCAGTTCCCCTTTCTGGCGAACGGGAGTCACGCCTAAAGAGCGCCGCGCAGAGGTACGACTAAAGATTGTCCCTAGCTGCTGCCCATCCACATCCTGCGTCCTCGCCATCGGTTCATTCGGGCCAAAACGCCGCCGTTCCGGCTCCCCCGGGCGATTGCGCAAGTATCATTCGAGCCATAAGCCGCAACTGTTGCAGCCGCCGCGCAAACCTGCTTAGCGTTGGTCATGAACGCACGTCTCATGGATCGCGAAAAACAGGACGAGGATGTAAGCGAGCTTTCGCTGCGGCCTCAACGCCTCTCCGAGTTCATCGGGCAGGCTCAAGCGCGTGCCAACCTGAAGGTTTTCATCGACGCCGCGCGAGCACGGGGCGATGCCCTCGATCACGTTCTTTTCGCGGGGCCGCCCGGCCTGGGAAAGACAACGCTCGCCCAGATCGTCTCGCGTGAGCTTGGCGTGAACTTCAAGATGACGTCCGGGCCCGTGATCGCGAAGGCGGGCGACCTCGCGGCGCTTCTCACCAATCTCGAGGAGCGAGACGTGCTTTTCATCGACGAAATCCATCGGCTCAACCCGGCTGTGGAAGAAATCCTTTATCCGGCGATGGAGGATTTTCAGCTCGACCTCATCATAGGTGAAGGGCCGGCGGCGCGTTCGGTGCGAATCGATCTTGCGAAATTTACGCTTGTTGGCGCCACCACGAGAACGGGTCTGCTGACGACGCCTTTGCGGGACCGATTCGGCATTCCGATCCGGCTGAACTTCTATACAGAGGATGAGCTGGAAGAAATCGTGAAACGTGGGGCGCGCGTCCTCAACATGCGGATGACGCCGGACGGCGCACGCGAGGTCGCGCGGCGCAGTCGCGGAACT
>Ga0074046_10003036_pt1 | contig 14247 bp, 15 predicted proteins | sample BogForMeECP23OM3_FD_94441 | JGI IMG/M metagenome (GOLD analysis project Ga0074046, IMG submission 94441) | Bog forest soil microbial communities from Calvert Island, British Columbia, Canada - Bog Forest MetaG ECP23OM3 | ecosystem: Environmental > Terrestrial > Soil > Wetlands ...
CCCGGCAATATTTGCAGCAATAGCCGGCGCAACCAAAATGCCGCTGCCGAGGACGGAACCAACGTACATGAAGACGCCTTCGCGCAATCGTATGCTTTTCCGTAGGACACGAGATTCATCGGGCATTAGCGTCACGAGTTACGCGAGTGCAGATTCGAGGTAAGCTAATTATCTTTTCTTGAGATATACTTGGCATACTACGCGAGGTTAGGAAAATCGGTGCATGATCTTGGCAGTTGAATCAAAAATCCTTCGTCTCCTCAATCGCTTTCAGTGAGTTTTCATTTCTAAAAACCAAGGAGTCGTAACAATTTATGCAAATGCGACGGCGAGGATTGTGCCTGCTCCTGTCACGCTTGGAGGAACTTATCATCAATCCGTGTTAATGACAAATTGATTTGACTAATGATGATTGACCAGATTGACCTCTCTTATTTGATTATGATTGTCATTTTTCCTAACAAAACTATCGCGAGAAAGACTGTTAGAAAGATCGCCATCATAACGATCTTTGCAATCTGAATGTACAATTCTATCTTCTCCATCCACTTTCAACTCTGGTTTAGGAAGCCTCAACAACGATCTTTAGTATTAACTGTGGCTTATTCGTGAACCGAAAAGACAGGGAGGGGTCTATATGAAGAAGCTCTTTGGAACAGACGGCATTCGTGGCGTGGTTGGTAAGGACCTGACGGTAGAACTAAGCTTCAAACTCGGAAGAGTGTTCGGCATGATGATCGCGAACGATCATCCTTCTGGCCATTTGACTGTAGTGGTTGGTAGAGATACCCGATCTTCGTGTGAGGCGTTAGCGGACGCTGTAAGCGCCGGGTTGACCTCGCGAGGTATCAACGTGTCATTGGCTGAGGTCATACCAACACCTGGGCTGGCCTTTCTTACAAGAACAGCTGGATTCAATGGGGGGGTGATGATTTCAGCTTCTCATAACCCAGCAGAATATAATGGAATAAAGTTCGTATCACATGATGGACTCAAGCTTACCGAAGCAAAAGAATCTGAGATCGAGAGCACAATAGAGAATTATGATCAAATTCATTTTCCTGATAAACAGCGCGGATTGATCAAACGTGATCCTACCCTTTCCGCGAAATATCTGGAGTACATGAAACATATCGTGGATATCTCACTGAGTGGTTTGAGAGTGGTGATGGATTTGGCTAACGGAGCAACGTACTCGATTGCACCAAAACTGTTTACGGCTCTCGGCGCGGATGTTGTACCGATCTCAGACAAGCCTGATGGCATGAACATAAATCTGAACTGCGGTTCAACCAATCTGGAAAACTTGCAAAAGGCAGTGCTTACGCATCAAGCAGACGCAGGCGTGGCCTTCGATGGAGATGGGGATAGAGCGCTCGCTGTAGATGAAAAAGGTGAGATAGTTGACGGAGATCAAATAGTGCTGATTGAAGCTCTCGAGCTTGCTCGTGCTGGAAGATTACGGAACAATATGGTCGTGGCTACCGTAATGTCAAATTACGGATTAGAAATAGCGCTTCGAGAACATAACATTACTTTGAAGCGCACGCCCGTCGGAGACAGATACGTTGTAGCCGAGATGATCAAAAGCGGAGCAGCAATCGGCGGCGAGCAATCAGGCCACATTGTCTTTCTTGATCATAATACAACAGGAGACGGCCTGATAACCGCAATAGAATTGCTATCGACGTTAAAGAGAAAGGGTCGCAAGCTTTCTGTTCTCGCAGCTGAAATGGAGCATCTTCCACAGGTTCAACTGAACGTAAGTGTGAGAAGTACGAAAGATTGGGATCGGAATGTCCCAATTCAGGATGCCATCACAAACGCCACACGTCATATTCAAGGAGAGGGTCGTATCGTGGTACGTGCGTCAGGCACTGAACCACTAATTCGAGTGATGGTGGAGGGAAAGGACAATTCTCTAATCCATCGATTAGCGACCGACATAGCAAATGTCATTCAGACTGAAGTCGGAGTCAGTAGACTTTAAGAACGCTAATTGTTTCTTGATGTATCAGGTTTGTGTGATGATCACTGCTTTCGTGATGATGAAAGTCGAGAGGGATAGGATATCTGCAATTCCAGATGAAATATTACGTATCGCTAATGTAACCGAAGTCTATTCTGTGGCAGGTGATTACGACATTATAGCGATCGTGCGAGTCAAAGAAGCAGAAGATCTTGCTAAGACAGTGACTATGGATTTCGCTAAAATCAAAGGCATCGTAGAGACCAGGACTCAGATCGCATTCGCCTGTTTCAGCAACTACGATCTCGAGCACATGTTCTCAGTAGGATTGAGTAAGTAGGAAGTAGAGAACGAATTCAGCTCCAACGTTTAAGACCGGTTCTGCAGTTTAATGGAGCGCGTCTTTGGTCTATGGAGCCACCTGACCAGCAAAGGAGCCTTTGTAGGCCGTGGCACCAATTGCCTCTTCAAGAATTACTTGACATATCGCTGTACCCGGATGTAGGGCAAGTGGTAAGGGTGAAACATTGAGGATTTCCAGTACGACCCTACCTGTGCTGCCGGGTTGAAGAAATCCACTGCTCAGGTGGATAAGGAGACCAACTCTCGCGAATCGTGATCTACCTTCAATTCTGCCGCTGAGACTTGCAGGAAGTGACAGGTTTTCCTCTGTTATACCCTGGACGAGTTCGTTCGGCATGATGAGGAAATAATTGTCCTTTTCTACTTTCACGGTTCTTGTAAGTTGTCTGTAGTCTGAGTCTTCACGGATATGGAACACGTCTCGAGTTTTCTCGAAGAAACGAAAAGTATCTCCCAAATGAAGATTAATCGAAGCTGGACCTACTTGATCCCTGTTGAACGGCTCAATCTTGATCATCCCTTCATCGATTAACTTGAAAATGTAATCTCTGCCTAGCGTCGCCATCCGTGGACCCTTGATTACTGGATATCGATCGCATCATATCATGTTTTGCGTAATCCCTACTTCGATAAGTGATGGAGACACAATTTTCCGTACGAGTAAGAAATCAGGCATCGTTGACGTCGACTATTATTGATCGTTCTCTACCGTTGGCTCTTAATCTCAATCAGAATCCACCAATAGCATCTTGGGGTCCTCGAGATATTGCTTGATTGAATTCATGAAGTTCGCTGCCATTACTCCGTCTAACACACGGTGGTCGAAGGTAACTGAGAGGTACGTCATTTCCCGGATTACGATTTGATCTTCCTTGACGATTGGTCTCTTAGTTATCTTGTGAACTCCGAGAATGCCAACTTCTGGCCAATTCACGATTGGAGTTGCAAAAAGTCCGCCTACGCTTCCAATGTTTGTGATCGTGAACGTCCCTCCTTGCACTTCTTCGAGTGTTAATTGACCTGCTCTGGCTTTCTCAATCAGTTGTGAAATTTCTTGAGCCAATTGAGTGATGGATTTTCGGTCGGCATTCTTCACGACGGGCACTAAAAGTCCCTGCTCGGTGCCGGTCGCAATTCCAATGTTGTAGTATTTCTTGAGCACGATCTCCTCTTTCTCATCGTCCAGCGTGGCATTGAGATAAGGAAACTGTTTCAGCGCTGGGATTAGTGCTTTGATTATGAAAGGAATGTATGTGAGTTTGATTCCTCGCTTCTCAGCGGTCAGTTTTGTTTTTTCTCTTAGCTGAACCATCTCAGTCATATCAATCTCGTCCACGTGCGTTACTTGGGCAGCAGTGCTTCGAGATTTCGCCATTCGTTCAGCAATCTTGCGTCTCATACCTCTTAGAGGCACTCTCTCCTCTAGGCCTGTGGTTACTGCTGTGGCGTAACTTCCCTTGAGTGATTTGACATCCTCGTCTGTGATTCGCCCGCTAGGTCCGGTTGCGTGAACTAATGTTAAATCTACTCCAAGATCTCTCGCTAGTTTTCTGGTCGCGGGAGTTGCAAGAATTTCGTTTGGTTTACGCGTTGTGTTAGGTGCCGATTCAGGTATTGGCATTTTGTTCACGAGTTGAGGGCTTAATTCTACCGGAGTGGTGATCTGAGCTGCCGCGGGAGCATGTTCGCCTTTCTCACCGATCACGATGAGTACTTGGCCCACTTTGATTACGTCTCCCTCTTGGGCCATAAGCCTGAGGATCGTCCCTGATTTGGGTGATGGTATCTCAACATTGACTTTGTCGGTCATTATCTCGACTAGAGGCTGGTTTTCCTTCACGTCGGCTCCTTCTTTCACCAACCATTTTACAACTTCTCCTTCTGCCATTCCTTCTCCTATGTCCGGAAGGCGAAATTCGTACACCAAATTCTGCGACTCCTAGAAATTGTGCACTTTTTCGATCGCTCTCAGTACGCGCTTAGCATTTGGCATGTAATCGTCTTCTAGGATGAATGGAAATGGAGTATCGTAACCTGCCACTCTGACGATTGGGGCTTTGAGATGGAGTATTGCTCGCTCGGCTATCTGCGCTGCAATCTCTGCGCCAAACCCACAAGTCTTGCATGCCTCGTGTAGAATGACTACTCGTCCCGTTTTTTGTACAGATGCGATTATCGTTTCGATATCGAAAGGCAATAAGGTGCGAATGTCGACTACTTCAACGCTGATTCCGCTGGGTGCTGCCAATTCTGCTGCTTCCATCGCAACGTGAAGCATAGCGCCATACGCGAAGACCACGACATCATTTCCCTCGTGAACAACCTTTGCTCTGCCTATGGGGATTGAGTAATCTTCGTCCGGCACATCGCCTCGTACCGTTCTGTAGATTCTCTTTGGTTCAAGGAATAATATCGGATCAGGGTCACGAAGTGCCGATGTAAGTAATCCTTTCGTATCATAGGGAGTGGATGGGATTACGACTTTTAGTCCCGGGGTGTGTGTGAAGAATGCTTCTGTGCTTTGAGAGTGATAATGACTGCCCTTGATGCCGCCTCCATATGGTGTTCGAATTACTAGAGGGCATGTGAATTGACCGCCGGATCGATACCGGAATTTTGCGAGCTCGCTCTGAATCTGATCAAATGCTGGATAGATGAAGTCCATGAATTGAATTTCAGGGACGGGCCGCATTCCGTACAGTGCCATTCCAATGGAGATGCCGATGATTCCTGACTCCGCGAGGGGTGTATCGATTACTCGGTTTTGACCGAACTCTTGGGCTAGGCCTTCTGTTGCTCGGAATACGCCTCCGTCAACTCCAACATCTTCGCCAAGCACAACGATGTCGCCGTTGCGGCGCATCTCGTCTCGAAGAGTATGATTCACCGTTTGAACTATGTTGAGCGTTGTCAAGGTTAACGTCTCTCTTCTTTCTCGTCTTTCAAATCTTGAAGCTGTTCCTGGAGATGCCAGGGTAGTTCAGAGTAGACATCGGTGAAGAGAGTTTCAAGCGAGGGTCGGGGTATCTTCTCAGCGTGAGCGACTGCTTCATCAATCTGATGGTTTGTATCTCCCTGCGTCTTCGTCTCATCCATTTCGGACCAGATTTGTTTCTTCTCCAGATACTTTCTGAACCGTACGAGAGGGTCGCGTCTTTGCCATTCATCGAGTTCTTGGTTTGAGCGGTAGCGTTTTGGATCGTCTGAAGAAGAGTGTGGTCCTATTCGGTAGGTAACTGCTTCTATCAGTGTGGGGCCGCCATTCGACCGGGCTTTATCGACTGCTTCCTTTGTGGCCCTGTAAACGGCTAGAATATCGTTCCCGTCCACGCGCACTCCTTCAAACCCGTAAGCTTTGGCTTTGACAGCTATTGTTTCTGACGCTGTTTGTTTTTCAACTGGGACTGAGATTGCGTAATGATTGTTTTGGCAGAAGAAAACCGTGGGCGTCTTGTACACACCTGCAAAGTTCATTCCTGCGTGGAAATCATTCGCCGAGGTCGCGCCTTCCCCAAAGTATGTGAGAGTAACGATTCTGTCGCCGCGGAGTTTTGCTGCAAATGCTGCTCCGACAGCGTGAGGGAGCTGGGTTGCGACTGGGGCGGAGCCAGTCACGAAGTTCACTGACTTGAGACCATAAATGTTCATCAGCTGTCGACCCTTCTGAACGTCCTCGGCGTTGGCGAAGTACTGATTCATTAAGGATTCAAGCGGTACTCCTCGCTGAAGCATGGCTCCAACTTCTCTGTATGCGGGAAAGACCCAGTCGTCAGGTCCCAATGCATAGGCGCTTCCGATTTGGGCTGCCTCTTGCCCTAAAGAGCCGATGTAGAATCCGATTCTTCCCTGTCTCTGCAGTTGAAGACATCGAGTATCGAGGTTGCGGACCAACACCATGAGCCTATAGAGTCGCTTCAGTTCATCATGCGAAATCTCTGGTTCCATCGTCTCAACACACTCACCAGATGGTTTGATAACCTGCAGCGGTTCCAGAGTCAAAGCTAAACTCCTGTAGGCTTAAGATCGACCAAAACTCCAGATCAGTGCTTGTAAATCTTTCTTCAGCATCATTTACTGTAACAATCAGGGTCATGTACTTCTTTGCCGAACTAGAGCCTCAACGAAGAATTCTGCGGCCCTATAGGAGCTACGGACAAGCGGACCAGACGCCACATAGAGGAATCCCATTTCCTCAGCAATTTCCTTAAAGTACTCAAACTGCGCCACCGACACAAACTCAACCACTGGAATATGCCCCTTGGACGGCCGCAGGTACTGACCAAGCGTCAGAATGTTAACATCAACTTCTCGTAAATCCCTCATCGTCTTGATGAGGTCCTCTTCTGTTTCACCCAAGCCGAGCATGATTGACGTTTTCGAGTAGACTTCTCGATCAAGTTGCTTAATTGACTTGAGTACCTGAAGTGATTGTTTGTAAGTTGCTCGCGGATCACGAATTTTCGGTGTAAGCGTCGCAGTTGTTTCAATGTTATGTGCAATTACCTCAGGTCTTGCATCAACAATCTTCCGAATACAATCTTGATCTCCCCGGAAATCAGGTATCAAGACTTCAGTAACGACATCCGGGTCGTGCTTCTTGATTGCCTTAACGGTAGACGCAAAGTGTTCAGCTCCGCCGTCGGACAGATCGTCTCTATCAACAGAGGTTAACACGACGTACCTCAATCCGAGTTCAGCAATCGCCTTGGCAATCTTCACGGGTTCAAAGAAATCTAACTCTCCGTTGGGATTCCCGCTTTTCACCATGCAGAAGCGACATCCACGTGTGCAAATATCCCCCATGAGCATGAATGTCGCAGTACCGCCACCCCAGCATTCACCCAGGTTAGGACAATGAGCTTCCTCGCACACCGTGTGAAGATTATGAGTACGAAGTATTGTTCGTATTATCTCAGGATTCCTGCCAGTCGCTGCCCTGACGCGCAACCAATCCGGCTTCTTGGTCTGCTCAACAATTTGTTGAAAGTGCGAGTATCGAGGCATCTGACATCCTGCTATTACTTTATGATGGTTCCCGCTATTACTTTAATGCAACGTCAAATTTTGAAACCGAAGGCCCCTGCAAAAGCTTCGACTTTTCTGAAATCGTTGAGAAATTCGATTCCCTTCTGAGTAAGACCGTAAATCTTCTCATCCAATCCTGATTCTTGAATTACTCCCAACCCCTTTAGTTCTTCGAGATACTTTACGAGTCTGTCATGCGATAGATTAGCTCCGTACAGAATTCGTGTCGGCTTGGCCTCGTTCCCCTCTCTTTGAATAACTCGCATTATGTCCACGTAGATTCTAAACTGTGATCTGTACTTGACTGGTTTGGCAGCCGGAGCCTGCCCATCGGGTATCATTGAGTCTGATTCACCCTAAACAGCATTCCTAATAGCAAAAGGAAACCGAACAATTGACAAATGTGAGCAAACGGAAAGAAGATTGGGGCGATCGTAAATAACAGGAAGAACACGTGAGCGAGAGCGAGGGATACAAATGCGCCAAAGACCAGCAGTGAGTTTGTTGACTTTCTTATGTTGTAGTTAATCGCAGTTTGAGCCGAAATATAGACTAGTAGGAAGATTAGGATGAGCTCGGTGAACGGGTTGCTCTCGAGCAGCGCAATCGGGAGAACCGCTACAGCAATTTGCCCGCCCGAAGCATGCGACTGTTGTAGATATACGACAACCAGAATAAGATACGCGACCAGCTCGGCTAGGAAATTGATTGTATATCCGACGCGAGAGAGGTAAAGGAAATTCCTGTGAAATCTACTGAGAAGAACTATCAGGTTAGCTAGGCCATCAACAAGTAGACCCGCCCCAAGTAGAAGAAAGCTGATGTTCAAGTACAGGAGAGTGCGTTCTCTAGCCAGTGTGTAACCTTTCATCGCCTGAAATGCGACTGCCATCGCAATGGCGAAAGCAATGAATTCCATGAAAGAATCGAAGCCAAAGAACCAGAAAGCCGGCAATTCGTTTCCCGACATTCACGGGGATTCCAAGCTTTTCAGCATTATGTATGATTCGTACGAATCATCAGCGAAAGATGAGAATCGGAAGATTCATGCCGTTGCGAGTTGAACTAATCTTCCGTTCATGAAATAGCCCTTGAGCCCGCAGTTCTGGCAACGGACTCCTAACTGTAGATCTGATCCTTCTTCGTAGTATATGTCAAGTGATTCGAGTCCGCATCGGGGGCAATGGTGTCCTGTTGTTTTATCCATCAGGTACCAATTGAGATATTCTATGCGAACGATATAGATTCGAGAGATGAGTGAAAATGTAACTGACCCATACGCTAGGTCCGACTCTAATCTTCATATGATACGATTGCATAGCCACAGAGAGGTAAGTTTGGCATCTTCCGAGACAGATATGATCCCAGGAATTCGTTGTCCTTTTTGTGACTGGGGGAACATGATCACTAGTCAGACAGAATACAATGTTGACCATTTCGGGGCCGCATTACTCAACGTTATAAAATGTCCCAAGTGCGGATACAGACAGAGCGATGTATTGTCTCTGGAAATTCGAGAACCAACGCTGATTCAAGCTAAGATAAATTCACCTGCAGATCTTGATATTAAGGTCATTAAATCAGGCACTGCCACAATCAAGATTCCGGAATTCGGCGCAACGATTACACCTGGTCCAAATAGTGAAGGTTTCATCACGAATGTTGAAGGTGTTTTGGCAAAGGTGGAAGATGCGCTAACCTTCATGTTGAGTTCAGCTGACGTGGAGCGTGTCAAGATCGGCGAGAAGCTACTGCAACAGATTCGTTATGCAAGGGATTCTGATCCCCATTTCACCATTATAGTCGAAGATCCTCTCGGAAACAGCGGCCTTGTTGCATCCGACCCTTCAAAAATTGAGAAGCGCAGACTTACTAAAGAGGAACTGAAAGTAATCCGATTCGGTCAATATGCGCCAGACTCTTCCGAACTTTCCCACTGAGCGCGAAGCAATTGGACAAGATCGGATGGGCCAATGGCGTCCTCATAGATACTGGAAAAACACGCGTGCTATTGGACCCCACTCCAGGAAGACGCCTCCATCCGGATTGGAACGTGTTCATTACTCACGCGCATTCGGATCACACATACGGCTTTAGTACGTCAGCGAGGAAGTATTCCACATTCGAAACCCTTCAAATCCATCAAGCTCTAAGAAACCGCGAAGTGAAAAAAGCGCAGACACTTCAAATTGGAGACTCTGTCGAAATCGGTGATGCAAGAATAGGCGCCCTAAACGCTGGACACATGTTGGGCTCATGTCAATTTGAGGTTGAAACGCCGAAGTTTAGGGCGATATACACAGGCGACATCAACTGTGTCGACACTCTCACAACGCAAGCAGCAGAAGGAAAATCATGCGACTATCTAATCATTGAAGGCACTTACGGTCATCCGTCATATACGTTTCCACGCCGAACCATGATGTACGCGGACATCATCAGGTGGACTATGACAGAGATCAAAGAGAAGAAGGTTCCAACCTTTCAAGTGTATTCATCAGGAAAACCGCAAGAAGTAGTGCGTCTCTTCAATGTATACGCTAAGCTACCCGTTGTTTGTAGTCCAGCAATTTCGCATGCTAATGAAGTGTATTGCAGAAATGGCATTAAGCTAGAGTTTCTCGATTCATCAACTTCTGAGGGAAGAAAGGCGTTGAAGAATGGGAACTGTGTATACGTTACTACGGGCCATGGAGATCACTTGCCCCATAACGCATCTCGAGCTCTCGCAACAGGTTGGGCAATTAAACAGGCATTTCGCAGTTACACAGCTTTCCCGCTTAGTAGTCATGCTGATTTTGAGCAGTTAATCGAGTTTGTTAGTCGAGTCAATCCTCGAAGGGTCTACATTTTCACCGGCTATACTGACGTACTGGCGAGTCAAATTGAGACGAAACTTGGTATTCAAGCAGGACCGCTTCCCGCAATAATGCAGACTAAACTTCCGGATTTTAGTCAGATCTCTAGTTAACGTAAACCTCACTGAATACTGAATAAACGCGCACTCAATTCCTACTTGAAAACAAGATATATGAAAAGACTTACGCCGATAAGGCCGATGGACATCATCAAAACAATTTCAGGACCCACCTTGATCCCTGGAGTGTCTTCCTCGAAAAATCTTAGTAGTCCAGCGCTGGCTGCTGGCATTGGTGATTCGCGCTTACGTCTTTTCTCCCTGGCTGATGACATCCTAGATTCACATCGTGTGAGCATTAGGTGTTTGAATTAAATCTTCCCGATACACCACGAAGATCCGTGTAGAGGAGTCAGCTCGCGTACGCGAATTATCAACTATCGCGATTTGACCAGTATTGGCAACATTCTAGGTGATTCTAATTCGATAATTCTTTTCAAAACGCGTTGAGTTTGCCCATTGGCATAGTACTTCACTAGTTCGTCCAAATCCTGCTCGTTGTCAATGTCGAATGCTACGCCATGAATTCGGACTACTCGAAGAGCCAACTTCATCTTCCTAGCAAGAACATAGTGCCTCCGGAAGCTATTAGCGCCAAATGAAAGTCGAATCATATTCGGCGATCGCATTAGGACTGCATTTGTACCCGTGCCGTCTTTCGAAGGGGCAAGTGCAAGTGAGCAATCCCCTGCTCGTCTCACCAAGTTGTCTACGTCACGCGACGTAAGTAGTGGTAGATCCGCGTGAATTACTAGAACTGGGGAATTAGAGGGAACCTCCTTCATCGCGAAGCCTAAGGCGGGATTCAGCCCTCGAAGCCAGCCTTCCCAAAGGAAAGCTGCGCCATATCTTTCAACAACAGCCTGCATTTCCCTGTCGGCGCATACAACCGTAACTGAACTGACCGAACTGGACCGTCTTAACGCTGATAGTACGTTGATAAGCATTGTAATCGTTAAGATCGCCCTCTGATTCACGTCCAGCCGACGTGATAGTCTCCTCTTTGACCCGTTCGGTACGTTAACTGGTACTATTGCATGAACATTCGCGAAGGAAGACTGATTCATCATGAGAATTCACGCATAACAGTTCTTGCCAGTCTAATCTTGTCCTGAAGTGTCGCCATAATGGTGTTGGTAACTACCGCTTTGATTCCCAAATCCTCAACTTTCTTCGCCAGATGCTTATCCTGCTCATCCAGAATCAACGTATCTAGAAAATCACGATAAATCTCCGCAACGCCGACTGCAGTAGGCTCGACACAGAGCGCCTTCATCAGTTTGGCTGCAGGTCCCTTGATCGTTTTACCTCGCACAATCGGACTAATCGCGACGATTCTGCTTGCAGTATTCTTGAGAGCATTGCGAATCCGCGGTACGTTAAGGATTGCCCCTATACTGACTATGGGGTTACTTGGACAGATGATTATCCCTCGCGCTTGTCGGATGGATCTGATGACGCCAGGTGCCGGTTTCGCTGACTTAGCTCCATGGAAGGATACTCGTTGTACTCGTGGCTTGGTTTGTAGCTTGACCATGTACTCTTGGAAGTGTATTTGGTTCCCATCCGTTGTCACGTAAGTTTGAAAGTCATTGTTGGTGGCAGGTAGGAGATTGATTCGTAGCCCGAGGTGATTTACGATGGTCGCTGTTATTTCTGAGAGGTTTTGACCCTTGCGAAGTTGTTCCGTGCGGAATGTGTGTGTGGCAAGATCCCTGTCTCCTATGTTAAACCATGTTTCATAGCCATATCTTCGCAACGCTGTCAAGAATGAGAACGTGTCATTTCTGATTCCCCAACCTTTATCCTTGTCAACCAGTCCGGCCAAGGTGTATGCGACAATGTCAAGATCGGGCGAGACGTGGAGTCCGTAGATTTCCATATCATCTCCAACGTTTCCGATGACGGTCAATTCTTTCTGAGGAACAACGCGAATGAGTCCCTCTAGGAACTTGGCTGCTCCCACGCCACCAGCGAGGCTCACAATCATTGACTACGCCCGATGTTTAGTGAAATTACTAAACCCTGGATTTGCTGATGTAATCTCAGGTATTGTGGCAGTGACAGGCGTGAAGATGAAATATGGAACAGTGATTGGAAACAACGCTTGGGGAATGCCGATGATGCTTAGGTGAACAGTCGCCAACTCACTAAAGACTGCGGCCCCTCTGAGACTGACGCTCTTCCGAGCGAACATTCCCTCCGCCATGCGAAGCACTAACGCTGCGCACAGAAGACCACAACTACTTAACTCTTACAATATGTTATTCATACTAAATGTACATATCGTTATGATAATATGGGCATATTGTCAATGTTTTCTACTGAAGTTTTTAGCCTTTCCAATCAAATCCTTTGCGATCTCAATGTTCAATGGGGAAAGCACGCGGGACCTTCCAACCTCGTAAACTTGTATTAGTCCAGCATCTCGTAGTACCTCAACGTGCCGGTAAACTCCTCCGTAATCCATCTTTAGATTACTAGCGACTGCGGTGATGTGAAGTGGTTTTTTGGTGTCCATTAGCATGAGAAGTATTCGAAGTCGAACGGTATTTCCTAGAGCCCCAAAGATTTGCGAGGCAGTTTTGAGATCTTCATAAGCAGACAATTAGCTCGGTCCCTAGCTAATACTCCTGAGGAGTTAATCCTTACTGATTTTCATGTTTTTTCTTTCAACAAACCTCATCATGTGCTCATCTGAACAGAAATAGAAGCTTTTCAACTGATTTTCCTCTTCTGTCGCTAATGATTGAGATTCCATTAGATCGAGAACCTTACCACACTGGTTACACATCACTTTCATGCCACTCACTGGACGGTTAACTCACATATGAGAGGTCTCGGTCGCGCGGGATGTTGTTTCGGGATAAGTCTCTTGCCTTGTGAACTGCTTCAGAGTTCTCTTTGGCTTGTTTCTCAAGCGCTGAATAATCCACTTGTATTCTAAGCAGTTTAGATGACATTTCTAGTGCAGACTTTGCTGCGTTGGCGTCTAGTGATAGATATCCGGGGGTTTCAGCCAACAGACATATTGCAGCCATATTCTTGGGCTTTGCCAGACCAAAAATCAGACCGTTTGTTCCTGTGATTGCTCCCCCAGCAAGTTTGACGGCGCCAAACGCTTCGACCTCTTTGACGAGATCGGCGTCGGTTCCACCTACGAAGACTTTGGGGTGATCGGTGAAATTGTCAGTAGCCATACCGCCCATAGTTATGACCTGTCTCACTTGGAATTTCTGCGCCAAATCTAAGACTGCGTCGGCGAGTTCGTACTGGCCTTCGGGTGAATATGGTTGCTCGTTGGCACTAAACAGTACGAGATCTGATCCTCCCTCAGTATTCTTCCAGAAGTAAAATTCGCCTTTCATCAGCTTAACAATTCCATCATCAGTCAGCCATACCTTTGGGGAGAACGCGGGAGAATAAACTTCAGCGAATAGCTCGGCCTTCAATTCTTTTTGGAGGTGATTTACCGCGAGCCACGCCACTGATCCTATTCCTGGGAGACCGCAAACCATTACAGGTTTGTCTAGTTTAGGTTCAGTGAGACATTTGATCACGGTGTGCACGGCGTCCTACTCCAGAATTAGCTACCAGTTAGGTATCGCGTGTAATTAGTTGTTTGCAGATTTCATTCAGTAGGCAGCTTTTGTTGACCGTATGGTGTTAGGCCCCACGTAAAGGGTTTAGTTCTTGTCAAGCGTTGGACGAGTCGATCTTTCTTCAGAGACATTAGATGGTAACTTACACATGTATATGACAGAGAAGTGCCTCGTGATATTTCCGCGGTGGATTGGGCCTTTTCATCAAGGGCGCGGAGTATTTTGCTGCGGGAGATCAACCCTGCTTTGACGTTTCTCTTGGACGTGAGATACGCTTTTGGATGGAGAGCTCCCTGACGACTCATATTCCCATCTCACACAAACTGCGCTAGCGAAGGTTGTTTTTTGTCCTCTGTTTCGCTGAACATTGA
>Ga0074046_10003037_pt1 | contig 14239 bp, 18 predicted proteins | sample BogForMeECP23OM3_FD_94441 | JGI IMG/M metagenome (GOLD analysis project Ga0074046, IMG submission 94441) | Bog forest soil microbial communities from Calvert Island, British Columbia, Canada - Bog Forest MetaG ECP23OM3 | ecosystem: Environmental > Terrestrial > Soil > Wetlands ...
ACGCGGGCAGAAACCATGCCCTCACATCACCGCCGCCACCGCGGAAACGGACTCAAGAAAAGACACAGGACACGAGGCCAGGAACACCCTGAACACCCCAAACACCTAAAGTCCGTGGTGTTGCGTCCTGCCGGACCCCGCAGCAGATGACCATGGTCAACGCCCTGTGCCTGGCGTGGGAAGGGCGCGGCTGACTTTGTGGCTACAGGGCTGCTATCCAATCCGGGGATGCGCGGCGGCCACTGCTAGCTGCTCATCTACGGGAAAGTCGTGCAAGGTTAGCCGGGTTCTAGCCTCGTCAAGTTCGTCTTCGGTGAAAAGTTCCCTGAACCAGGGCAGGTTGGCGACGAACTCGACGCTGCGGTTCAGCTTCTCCCATCTCCCACAGTCGCTCGAAACCCTCTGAGGTAAGGCGGGGGTTGGCGAAGAGTATTTTGGCTACGGTCACTACGCTCTTGTTCTGGGCGATCATGCCGAGGAACCGGGTCGGGTTGTAGCCACGGGATTTCAGGTAATCCACGTCGGCTAGTGCATGCTGACGGAAGCGTCGCGCCAGTTCGGACTCGGGGAGACGATCACGCTCCGTGACGGCCATCATCCAAGCCTAGGGTATTACAGCGGCCTTAACAGGATGTCCTTTGAAGACCTGGTGGCGGTGCCAAGAAATGTGGATTATGTCCACCGCTGGCTGGCGCGGGCGGGAATCAGCAGGGGCTTGCCGGCGAGCGCGTCCACGGCCATGCCAGCCTCGTTCCTGGCGACGTACAGGCTGGACACGCGGATCAGGCGATCTTCGGTGATGCCCAGGACGCCTAGGTCGAACAGGGCGTGGTGGAGGGCGCAGAGCGCCAGCGCGTTGGTTATCTCGTCGGGGCCTTGCTGGCTGTGCCAGCGGACGTGGGCGGCTTCGATGCCGACGGGATAGCCGCCGAGGGCGCCGTCGAAGCCGCACATCGCGCACTGGTAGGCGTAGGCGCGCAGGACCTCCTCGGCGAAGCCGCGACGGCGCGGGCGCAGGCGGGCGGCTCGGGCCGCTCCCCCGCTTGCGGCGAGATCGAGGGCGGGGACATCTAGGTCGACTGCGGCGCAGATCAGTTCGGCGAGGACCGGGGTGAAGTTCAGGTCCAGGAGCAGGCGGGCGGCGGCCGCCAGGGTCTTCGGGTCGGCCAGGAGGTGTTCTACGGGTGCTCGCAGGCGGCCTACGGCGCCGCGGTCCAGTAGCCAGGCGCGGCGCTCGGGAGCGTCCGGGCCGATCTCCTGGCCAGCGGCGTCGCGCAGGTCCCACAGGTCGCGTTCCAGGTGGACGAAGGGCATGGCGGCCCGCTGGCGAGCGGCGGCGGAACTGGCCACGGGCGGGCCGAACTCGTTGATCAGCTGGCTGACGGGCTCTTCCGCCTGCTGGTAGCTGGCCGCGCTGCTGCCGGTGGCTGCGAACTGGCCGAACAGCCACAACAACAGAAGCGGCTTGTGCGGCGCACGCTTCTGGTCGATAGGTGCCTGCCGGAGCCCGGCCAGCCGCTCCAGCAGTTCGTCGCGGGTTGTAGGTTCCCGGCACAGATTTCCAATTGATCTTGGTTGACCTGCGGTTTCCCAGCGAGTTTTCCACTGTTCCGGGCCTGGCTTACCAGGTGGGACTTCCACTCTGGCGGCTCGTGCCCGGCACGCGGACAGCCGCCGTTGGTGAACCTGCCGCGTCACCAGGCAGGACTCGCCGCGGTTCGCGCATGTGACTGAGCACCGAGTTTGGCATTTCGAATCGCTGCGACATGGCGGTTCTAGCGGGTCTGGGCACCAAGGTTGGCATGTGATGGGCAGGGTGGCTGGCAGCTGAGTTGATTCGGGCATGGAGGCTGGCACCGGGCGCCGCTGGCGATCCGCTGCATGATGTTTACGACCGAAGAACGAGACAGCGGCCGGGAGCATCTGCTCGCCCGCACCCAAGCCCGCGGCAGCAGCATGAGCCTGATCGCGTTAGTTGGCACTGAGGGGCCGTGTTGGCCTGGGGCGGGCCTCCTTGGATCAGGCTTGCTGGCACCAGCGGATCGCGCTACGTGCAACCGGGTGGGGAGTTCTCGAGCGAACAGGAGCCTTCGGCATGCTCTGTCGCTTGCCCGTCACTCGTGAGCGCGCAGTGCGGCGAGCAGCCAAAGGTCTCCGGGCATGTGGGAGGGGAACGGCGGCCATCCGTTGATGGTGGCCGTGAGCTGCCAGTACCGGTCGATCCGCGGATCGGTGGTCACCTCAAGCGCGGCGATCAGCTCCTCGCGGTCCACCGGATGCTCCCCCGGGACGGGCTCCAGGAGTCGGCTCACTACCTGGGCGGCCTCGGCGGAATCCGGCGGGCACCCCTGCAGCACCGCCGCCACCGCGTTCTCGCGCGCCTCGTCATGCAAGTCCCTCAGCCCGTTCCTGGCACCGGCACCAACGGGCTCAGCGTGATCGCCGCCAGCATCGGCCTGCCGGGTGCGGTCGGCACCAGCATGGTCCAGGTGGCCTGGCGGGTGTCCCGGGCGTCGTGGCCGCACCCGCTTGGCATGTACCTCAACGCGGCCACCGAACTGCGCGCTGAGGTCCAGCACCTGCCGGATCCGCTGCCGGAAGCCCGGGTCGCTCACCAGCTCAGCGATCTCCACCCAGGCGTCGACCTGCTCGGGCGAGGGGTCATCGGGCAGGTTCGGGGCCGCGTTCCAGCGCGGGGCCCATGCCGGGCTGGGATCCAGGCCCCCGAACACGTCGGCCAGGAACTCATCGATCATCTGCCGGCGCTCAGCTACCGACATCCTGGCCAGCTTGTTCATCAAGGTCATCTCCTCCTTGTCGGCCGCGCGCTTCACCACTACCGTCAGCACCGCGCGGTGCAGCCGCAGCGCGCGGATCTGCGCGTCCAGCGCGTGCAGGTGGACGGCGGCGACCTCCGCGATACTCACCTGGCCGTCCAGCACCCGGCGCACGTCCGCCAGGCCAAGCCCCAGTTCGCGCAGCGTGACGACCAGCTCCAGCCGGGCCACGCACGCCGCGTCATACAGCCGCCGGCCGCTCGCGCTCCGCGCCGCCGGTGGCAGCACGCCGGTATCGGACCAGAACCGGATGGTCCGCACCGGAAGCCCCGCGCGCCTGGCCAGCTCGCCGATGGAAAGCAGCGGCCCGTCGTCCTCCATACCCGCCAGTCTGCATCCTCCAGCCGCTGGAGAATCAACCCGCCGGTGCCAACAATCCTGACAAGGTTCCAACCGACGCGATCTGGCTCACAGCAGCACTATCGCCGATGCCACTTGCGGACGCCAAACTCGATGCCCAAATGCCCAACTCGATGCTCAGTCACAGCGCGAGTCTTCCAATTGGACATCCAGTGGAAAACTACTCTGGGAATTGGACAAGTTCACAGGGAACCTACAACGGGTCAGGCGGTCGCCTTCAGCTGGTCGGTGAAGGTCTTCCAGGTGTCGGGGGCGATGGCCAGCTGGGGGCCGTCGAGGTCTGCGATCACGAAGTGCCCCAGCAGGCCGGCGGGGCGCCGCCCGAGCGGATGACCTGGATGGTGGTCCTCGGGTGCTCTGCCACCTCGGCCAGGCGGTAGAGCTGGCTCCGCATCACCTTGCTGCCGCCGATGGCGCGGTGCAGGACGCCCTCGTCGAGGATGCACCAGTGCTGGGGCGCACTCGTTCGGTCCAAGATTGCCTGTCGGGCCAGGCGGGCGGCTACCTGCTCGTCTAGGTCGTCCAGGTTGCCGTCGGGGCGGGCGCTGAGGATCGCGCGGGCGTAGTCCTCGGTCTGGAGCAGGCCGGGGACGACGAGCGGCTCGTACCAGCGCAGGACCGTGGCCTGGGCTTCGATGTCGGCCCACTGCTGGAACGAGCCGTACGGGCGCTGTTTCTGGCCCTTCTTCAGGTGGTCCCACAGGCGGGTCAGCGCGCCGCGGGTGTCCAGCTCGGGTACCGCGTCGAGGCGGGGCGGGAAGTCCTCGGCGGGCGGCCGCTCCCCCGTCTCGATCTTGCTGATCACGTCGTGCGAGACGGTGGCCTGGGCGGCCAGGTCCTTCTGGGACAGGCCCGCCCGGGTCCGGTAGAAGCGCAGCTCCGCGCCGAACACGCCCGCGGGCGTCCCGGCTCGGTCGGCATCGTTCGGCATCTGATCGGCATCCTCTCGGGGAGGGCGGCCCCGGGACGGCGATCGGTGGGCATCCGGGCCGATCCCGTCTCCAACGGTAGCCCTCGCGCGACAGGCTGTGAAACACAAATCCGGACAAAGGGAGAGGGACAGTGACCACGACAGCCGCGGCAGCGGGCACCCGCCGTCACACCGGAACCTACCCCGCCGAACCGCGGCAGGTCGGGCTCGCGCGGGCCGCATTGGCCGGGTGGCTGGGCGGCTGCCCGCAGGCCGGCGAGGCGGTCCTGGTCGCCTCGGAGTTCGCCACCAATTCGGTCCTGCACAGCGCCTCCCGGCACGGCGGCGCGTTCACCCTGCGCGCCGAGGTCCATCCGGACTGCCTCCGGATCGAGGTGGAGGACGCCGGAGGGCCGTGGCGTGACGGGCTGCGCGACGACGGGCGGCCGCACGGGTTCGATGTCGTGACGGCGATCGCCGGGGCGGGGAACTGGGGAGTGGACGGGGACGACTGCGGGCGCATCGCCTGGGCCAGGCTCGGCCGGTGAGGTGCGGATGACCTTCCTGCCCCCGCCCGCGGACGCCGCGCGGGTCTCCTGCTTCCTCGCGGACCAGCCACGGTGGTCCGCTTACTGGGACAAGAAACATGGCCTGTGGCGCGTCGCGGAAGACGACCCCGACTCCGACCTTTACGCGGAGAGCAGCGACGCGGACACAGTGATCAGCTACATCGTGGCTCACGCCTGAGACACCCAGGCGCGGCTAGTAGTCGGCGCTGCGGTCAAGGACGCCGATACTTCCTTCGCTTCTGACATGGCAGTATCAACGAGGAGGACTGAGCGAGCGAGGTTCCGGCGCGCCGGATACTGGATGACATACCGGAGAGAGAATAATTGTCTGCATGGAGGATGGTGCACTGCCCCCGCGCTGGGCCGGGTACGAGCGCCGCCTGCCGTCTTCCCTGGAAGACTTGAGGGGACAGGCTACTGGCCTGGTCGAGCTGCCGTTGCATGTGGCCTGGTCGGGTCGGCGTGTGTATGACGTCGATGATGACCACCAGCGTCTTGTCCTGTATGCGCTACTGCTGGCGGAGGCACAGCGGGACGATCTTGAGCGGTTCGTGCACCGCGAATCGCTGATCAGCATGTGGCCCCGCTTGCGGCGGCTCCTAGGTCCGCACGCCCGCCGGGAGTGGGAGCACAAGCTGATTACGACGGCCTGACGGTGAGCCTGGACGGGCTGCCTGCCGCTCACTTGCGGGTCCTGCTAGATGGCCTGCCCGTCTTCGAACGCTACGGACTGCTGTTGGCAGGAGGATATGCCTTCCGGGCGCATGAGATCCTGCATCGTCCATCTCAGGATCTGGACTTCGCCACCAGGGATGACACGCCGCTACCTGAGATCGCCGAGCATGTCCGGCATGCATTCCAGTCCGCGGGATATCGCGTGGAACTGGTGGAAGCGACCGGCCGTTATGCACGCCTGACACTGCGTCTCCCAGGTTCCGGAGAAGAGCTGGAGATGGACCTCCTCAAGGAGGCGCTAGACCCGAGCTTCGTAACCGTCCAGGCAACCGCTATGACGAGCGTGCGGATCCTGTCGCTTGATGACACCGTAGGGCTGAAGGCACGTGCCTGGCATGACCGCTTCGTGATCCGCGACATCATCGATCTGCACGCCGTCGCCAGTACCTTCTCCTACATAGATCTTGAGCGGCTTGCCCGTCGTCATGAGCCCGACCTCGACCTGGAGACGATCCTGGACCATCTTGCTGGCGTCAGCGTCTTCCCCGACGAAGACTTTGCCGCGTACAAGCTTGACGAGCCGGAGATCACCGATCTTCGCAGGTGGGTCACAGGATGGTATGACGATCTGGCTCGTCGTCTCGCCGCGGAACATACTGATGAACTTCCAGACGACCTTTGACTGGCTCTGTGCACGGTGAGCGCGACGTCGTGCTACCGAAGCAGAGATACGTAGAAGAAGCACGCGGATCGTTCGGTATCAATGGACTTCGCCTGGACCTTGCCCCAGTTCCAGGCCCTGCGCCAGTGGAGCAAGGATGAGGTGTTCGACGCCATCGCCCAGCACCGCAAGGCGCTGGAATCCGGACCGGAGGACCAGCCGGCCTACCCCGATCTGCGTACGCCAGAATGGGAAGTGTTCTCCGCACCGGTATCGCCCGAGGCCACCGATGACTTCACCCTCCGCCGCGACCCGCAGGGCGTGCCCGCCGCGCTGGCCGGATTCCTGGGGGGCCGATGTCGCCTCTTGGGCATGACCGTGATACTCGCACGGACGACCAAGCCTGGGGCGGGGATGTGGGCCGAGGCGGTGGTGTGGGCCCGTTCGGTAGAAAGATCGACGGGGACGGAGAGGAGGCGGTGGGCGCTCTGATGGGACGTTTTGCCACGCGTGAGGACGAGGTGGACGACCTGTTCCTGCTCGGGGTGATGATGTCGTCCTCGACCACGTACCAATCGGATCGGGCAGCTAGAAGGGCCTCCGGGTTCAGGCGGCGATGGGGGTCAGGAAGATCCAGATGTGACCGAACGGGTCGCGGAGCATCGACTGCCGGGCACCGTTTGAGGCAGGCGCGTGGGCCCGGGATGACGAGATCACCGACCACTGTCCTGGGGGCGGCGGGGCCGCTTGGTTCGGTCAGTAGCCACGGCGTGGCATGTGCAGCACTGCGCACGTCATGCCGCACAATGCGTGATAGACGGAAGCAAAGAAGGGCGGAAACGTGGCATACGCGACCAAGATGGCCGCCGCGCTTTCCGGGGCCACGATCAGCCAGCTCCGTCACTGGCGCAGTATGCGAACCGGGCCGCTGCTCGCGCCGGAGATCGCGGCAGGCCCGCGAGCCGTGTACTCCTTCCAGGATGTACTGGCGCTGCGGACGTTTGTCAGGCTGCGTGAAAACACGTCGCTGCAGCGGATACGCGCGGCGATCGGCAATCTCCGGAATATCGGCGAGGTCAGTCACCTGGCGTCCTACCGGCTCGTCGCCGACCGAGGCGGCAACATTCAGCTGCTTACAGCGACCGAGGCCGTCGACCTGGGCAAGAATCCAGGCCAGCTGCAGCTGGTAGCCGTTATCGGCGACGTCATCGAGCCCTTCGCGGCACGCGCCGGGGTGCTTGTGCCTCACCTCCTGCGGCCGCGTCCCTGTCTCGCCGTTGACCCGGAGACTCAGGGCGGCACGCCTGTCATAGCCGGAACCAGGGTGCCGTACGACGCGGTAGCCGGGTTGATGCGCGACGGTGTATCTGCGGAGCGGATCAGGGACTACTACCCGACTGTTACGTCTGGACGTCTTTGGCCACGGGCGGGCCGAAGTCGTTGATCAGCTGGCTGACGGGCTCTTCTGCCTGCTGGTAGCTGGCCGCGCTGCTGCCGGTGGCCGCGAACTGGCCGAACAGCCACAACAGCAGCAGCGGCTTGTGCGGCGCCGCTTTTGGTCGATAGGTGCCTGCCGGAGCCCGCCAGCCGCGCCAGCAGCTCGTCGCGCGTCAGGCGGTCGCCTTCAGCTGAGCGGTGAAGGTCTTCCAACTGGCGGGGGTGAAGGCCAGCTGGGGGCCTTCCGGGTGCTTGCTGTCACGGACGGCTACGGCTGGGCCGGTGGTGCCGACCTCGACGCAGGCTCCGCTATCTGGAAGTCGCGCCTGTCGAGAGCTGCGATCTCGTGCAGGTCAAGCCGCTCGGCAAGCGCTACCACGCAGGCATCAACAGCCTGCAGCCGCAAGGAAGAATAAGTCGTCAGCAGTTCGGACATCCGCCGGTAGTCGTACGGGGTGGCTTCTATGACCCGCAGTTCGTCATCGGCGATAGCCGCGCAGAATTCGGCAGCGAGGCCGGGCCGACCGCGTCGTGCGGGATCTGCGAGCAGGTGACATATTTCGGCGACCGCCAAGGATGGAACCACCACTCGAGACCAGTTTTCCCGAAGGAACCCAACGCACCGGACATGATCGTTGTCAGCCTCGTTAAACGCGGCGACCAGCGGTCCCGTGTCGCACAGGATCACGCGGATTCGGCCCCGCCGGACTCGTCGCGATCAGGGTACGCCAGGTACTTGTCGTGATTCCTGCCCAGATCCGGCGGGCCGTGCAGCGAACCAATCAGCGCAGACAGATGTCGCGGCAACTGAGAAGCGCCTTCTCGCCCACCCGCTGCGTCGTCCATCGATGCACTGTCAGTCATAACTGAAGTTTAGCCCGGCGAGACCGGGGAGTGGCGTAGGCGCGAGCTGGCCATCTTGGCTTCGATCTCGTCCTGCAAATCAATGCCTGTCATCTCGGCCAGGCTTAGCGGGTAGATCGCCACATCCGCCAGTTCTGCCCCGACGTCTTCGCGACCCTTGCGCCACGCGTCGAATGCTTGGGCGATCTTACCCTGGAGCAGGCAGAACTCCAATGGGACATCGGTCGTGTCGAACCCTTTGGCGACTTTGTTCTCCCAGGCCAGTTGCTGTGCTGACCGGATATCCACGTCCCCTCCCCTGAGCACGACAGGCCTGACCGGGGCAAGCACCTCGGTTCGTTCGGTGAAAAAGAACTTCAATTGTCTCGGACGGGCAGTGGTCCTACGACCTCACTGGGCGTCCGGCGGATTCGGGTCCGAACAGGATGCCGTGGTGCCCCCCAGGTACGGGTGGACGCGGTTTCGGCGGCCGGCATGGTGGACAAGCTGCGGATGCCGTTCCGGCTGCTGGCTGACCCCGGAGGCCGACAGGCGATCCGGCCCTAAAAGGTCTGGCACGAGGGCAACCCGTACGCCCGCCCGGCCGTGATCATCGTGGCGCCAGGCGGCCCCGCTGAGGCGCTACCCGTCCTCAACTAGTTTGTCCAGGATCACGTCGCGGCTCAGTCCTTCGGCCGCCAGCCGCAACGCCTGCTCGGCAAGCTTCGGCTGGTCACCTGACCACAGGTTTTCGGCGACAGCCCGGTAGGCTCCCCACTGCTCGTGGGGGATCCCGCGTCCGGCCAGATAGAGTTCGGTGATGCGGGCGCGTCCGGCTGGTTCGGCGGGGTCGAGGATCTCCGCTCCTGGTGCCCGGTCATGGGGGAGCGGGATGGCGAGGTGCCGCGCCTGCAGGGCCCGCTGGCAGCGGGGGTCGTCGGAGATGACGTCGTCGGGCAGATCCTGGAAGTACCGGTTGTGCGGCGTCTGGCTGGCGGTGGCGAGTGCTGACGGGAACTCGCGCAGGTCGTCTTCCAGCTCGGACAGGAAGCGGCGGCGCAGGCGCTTCGGTAGGTCGGCGCGATCGGCGGTCCAGTGGGCCCACGCCCGGATGACTGGCGGCACGTCTGCGGCCACCCGGGCTGGCAGGACCAGATGCGTCGGTATCACGTCCCGCAGGAGCCGCCGGAACAGGAGCGGCCCGGGTCGCAGCGGATCCGTGCCGAGATAGTCCGCGCAGAGCATGACGAGGTCCCGCGCCAGGAACCGGGCGACTACGCTGGTGAGGTCCCGGCTCTGCGGCGCACGGGAGAACTCCGCGATCAGGCGTTCCCGTTCCTCCGGCGGCCACGGGGAGGCGACGGTTCCGGTCGCGAGCTCCGGCACGTGAGCCAGGTTCCCGGCACCGGTAGCGAGCACCCGGACGCGCTGGCGGGCCAGGCCGGTCAGCGCGCAAGTGCTCCGGAAGTCCTGGGAGTCGCGTTTCGTCCACGGGGCCGGGCCGTGCTGGGCGAGCGCGTCAAGGCCGACTCGCAGCAGCCTGGCGGCCTCGGGCGGGGGAACGTCGCGCAGGTCGACGCTCATGTCGCCGGCCAGCTTCAGGGCATCCTTCATGGCCCCGGCGTCCATGCCGCCGCCTGCCAGGTCGACGGCCGCCAGCGAAGACACCGCGCCATGCCAGATCGGGTCAACGCGCGCGAGAATGGCATGCCGATCCGTCCCGGCGGGATAGCTGAACTCGCACAGCAGCGAGGTGGATTCCCCGTACGGGTCGGTCGCCGTCCAGCACTTCCCGGGAACTGCCTGGCCCAGTTCGGCTGCCCAGGCGGGAGCGGCACGGCCGGCCGCGTCCGCCAGGGTCCTCGCATGATCCCGGACCACGGGACCCGGTCCCACGACCGCGAACGCGCGCAGGATGCCGATGCCATGCGGAGTGCCGCCGACGGCGAGGACGTCGCAGATGTCGAGGCACGCGTCGCGGAGCCGGTCACCGGTAAAGCCGGCCTGCGGCATCAGGCCGGTTGCCGAGCTGAGTACGGCCTCCGCGTCGTAGGCGGTGGCCACCCGGTCACGGTCGGCGAACGCCTCCGTGAGCCTGCCGGCCGTTGCGCTGGCGTCCGCGGCCGACAGCAGGCGGAGCCTGAGAGACCGGATCCGCTCTTCGGTCCTGCGCTGCTGGATCCCCCGCCGCTGCGCTGCCTGCCGCCCCGACTGCGAGCTCTTCTTCTTCCTGTCCTTGCCCTTACCGCCCACCAGACGAGAATGCCACAGCCTGCCCAGTTACTCACCCGAATGATGTCATTACGCCGCCGTCCCGGCGCTGTCGCCACCTCGGCTGCCGGATCGGGCTGTCCCCGCCACGGTAGGGAATCCGGAGGAGTCGCTGAGGTGGCTGCAGGGGCTCCTCGAGAGCGTCGCCGCAGGCCACGCTGCCGTACGCATACACGTCCGGCGGTGAAGGCGCGCAGAAACCGTCAATTCCCAAGATCCGGCTTGCCGGCAACATAGACATTCTTCAGCATGGCCTGGGCGTGGCTGCTGGTTGCAGGGATCACTTGGTCCAGCCACAGTCAGCTGCGAGTCTCTGCGCCGTGCTGACGAGGGTGCGGATCGCCGGCGAGGTGATGTCGTTCTGCCACACGGGACGCGAGACACAGGCACTGCCATGGGGTCAGGACGGGCAAGTCGTCTTGGCGGAGACGATACTACCTGGGTAGGATAGCTGCCGTGACCAAGCTTTCCGTCAGCCTCCCGGATGACCTCGTCCAGGATCTTCGGGCCGTGGCTCACGACAACGTGAGCGCGTTCGTCACCGCTGCCGTCCGCCACGAACTCGACCGCCGGCGCCTCTTCGCCTTCGTCGACGAACTCGCGGACGAGCTGGGTCCTATTGATGAAGCCGAGGTGGCAAAGTATAGCGAGCTGTTCGCCAGCACTGCCGCGGTCACGCCAGGGCCCAAGACCGCTTCCCGGTGACGGTTCTGATCCTGGACACCAGGGCGCTGGAGGTCGTAGCCGACCCGAAAGCTGACATCGGCGCGGCTCGGCGCATGCGCGACATCCTCACGTCCGCGGCCCGGATGGGCATACCCGTCCGGGTGCCTACGGCAGTGCTGGCCGAGGCATACTGCGGCATTCCCGCCGACGCCGCGCTCGATCGCGTGCTGGGACGCGGCATCCGGCCGATCACGATGGGGCAGTCTATGGCGCGGCTGGCTGGCGGCCTCCGCTATCGCGACCGGCTGGACTCATGCCATACCGTCGACGCCCTCGTCGTCGCGACCGCGATATGCCTTGGCGGCGGTCTCGTCGCGACCGGTGACCCGGACGATCTGCGGTCTCTCGCTCGCGAGCATCCCAACATCAAGGTGCAGCCTCTTTCTTGAGCTGAGAGACCAGTCGCTGGCCGATGACCTCGTATTCTCCGTCGGCCAGCTTGTACTGACAAGGCAGGCTCACCGGTGGAGTACCCGGACTATGACAGCGATGAGGAGCAGCAGCCCGAGCCGTTCGGCCTGAAAGCGGTGAACCACCGCCTCGCCGCGCTAGGGAACGGCCAGCCGTAAAATCCTGATCTCGTGACGCGGATGGCGCACCCGCGGAGGGTACGCCGTTTAGTAGGCTGGTGAGCCGTGGCAGACAAGGATCCTCTCATCCTGGACTTCAGGAACGGCAGGGTGCTCGATGGCGCGGACCTGGACGAGTACTACGTGAGCGGCCTTGACGACGAGCCGGCCAACTGGGACGACATAGACCTCGAGGATGCGTTCGACCTCCCGCCGGTGCTCCCGCCGGTCCGCCTGCCCGAAGAGGCGGAACTCGCCGCTCAGGCGAGGCGATCCGCGCTTCTCGCCGACCTGCGTGCTCTTGCCGACGAAGTCCGCAAAACGACGGTACATACGGCCGCCGTGAACCCTGTCCTCCTCCGGCTGGCCGAAGAAGCCGAGCTCGTGGAGAGGGACGGCGAAGACCTGGCTCCCGGCGAAGACGCCGGATGGCTGGACGACCTGGCTGACGACAGTGACGCGCTGGACGCCTGGGAGTACGCGTTCGCCGTGGTCCTAGACACCACCCTGGAGGCGGCGGACGATTCGGATCCCGTCGTCGCCGACGATCTCGACCTGGAGGGGCACGGCCCCGCGCTGGTGACGAGGCTGTTCCTGAGCCGAGGGGACGGCGTTTGGATCACCGAGCTGGCCGGCGCCCTCAAGGATGCCGCGACGGCTGACTTGACGGCGGAGGAGGCCGGCAGGCAGTGGCAGGAGTGGGTCGATGCCCACGGTGACCCCCTGCGCCTTCTCCTGGGCCAGCTCGAAAGGCTCGGTGCCGTCAGCGTCACCGACGACGCAGTGCGGCTGGAGCCGCTCGGCGTACAAGCCGTCCGCTCGAAGCTGGAGCGGGACCACCTGTTCGTCCCGGTGCTCCCGGCACCGGACAAGATGACGCCGAACGATCTGGTGCTCGTGTGGATGCATGGCAGCGACGACGACCTCGAGGCCGAGCTGGCCTCATGGACGGACTCGCACGGCGAGGAGCAGGCCGCGCGGGAGCTGCTTGCCTTCGCGGCGGACGGAAACGCCGCGACGCGGACCGCGGCGATAACGATCGTGTCCCGGCTCGGCCAGGCCGCCGAGCCCGCCTGGCGCGAGGCGCTGGACCGCGTCGAGCTCCGCTGCTATGCCAAGCCGCAGCTCGCCAAGCTGGCCGGCCTGGATCCGGAAGGCACGGATCTGCCCGCCGAACTCGAACCCGGGCGAGCAGACATCGCATGGCTGATCGCCGATACGTTCGGCCCGTTCAGTCACCTTGATCTCGGCCAGGAGACGTTTCCCTTCGACTTCGCGGAACTCAAGCGGGTCAGCGGGATCGAGAAGCCGGATGAGGCCTTCGAGGCCATGGCGCGACTGGACCACCCGGACGCCGAGGCCGTTCTCACGATGATCGGCAGGCACGCCAGCGACAAGACGACCGCCAAGGCCGCCCGGCGGGCCGCGTACAAGGCATCCACCCGCCGAGCCGCCCGCCGTTAGCACCGCGCCCGCACTCTGGCTGCTGGCGGAGATGGCGCTCGCCGCTGCGGACAGGGTAGGCGCGATTGCGGTGATCAAGCCGATGGCACCGCCGAGGACGCCCATGGCCGAGCGCGTTCGGTAACCTGGCGGACGTCATCGGCGACCGGGAGGCCGCCGTCGCGGAGTCTGCGGCCGACCGCGGCCGGCTCTGGTCCTACCGGGAACGCCACCCGGAGGCGGCCGGGTTCCTCGGCGTCCCGATCAAGCTCGATGTCTCGGTGCCCGCCGCGCAGTGGGTGCGGCTCGCGTCGCAGGCGGCCGCCGTGGTCACCGAGGTGGACCCGGGAGCTGAAGTCATTACCTTCGGCCGCGTCGCCGACGGCAACGTGCACGTGAGCATCGTCCCCGCGGCAACCGCGGACGGCCGCCACGAGAACGCGGTGTTCTCTTTCGTCGCTTCCCTCGGGGGTTCCATCTCCGCCGAGCACGGCATCGGCGCCCTGAAAGCACCATGGCTTCCGCTGGCGCGCACCGACGCGGAGCGTGCGCTGTTCGCGAGGATCCGCTCGGCGCTCGACCCGTGGCGAGGCAGCTGACTGGCTCACTCTGAGTGCAGACCCTGTCGTACCTGTCCCGCCCAAACGACCGCGGGAACGGCTGCGTTGTCGGCGACACACCTAGGTTCCCGCGGACGACCGTACCGGATGACCGGAAATAAAATCGTGAGGTTCCTCATTATGATGGATATCAACGTGAGGTTCGTCAGCGTGAGACGGGTCAGCGTCAGTGCATGGCAGAAAGGCTAGTGATGGTTACACCTGAGCAGGTTGGTGAACGGTACCTCGCTGTCCATCACCGGATGCTCCGGGCCGTCAACGATGAGATGAATGGATGCGGTCTGTCGATGGCCCGCACTAAGATGCTCCGGCGGCTCC
>Ga0074046_10003038_pt1 | contig 14234 bp, 10 predicted proteins | sample BogForMeECP23OM3_FD_94441 | JGI IMG/M metagenome (GOLD analysis project Ga0074046, IMG submission 94441) | Bog forest soil microbial communities from Calvert Island, British Columbia, Canada - Bog Forest MetaG ECP23OM3 | ecosystem: Environmental > Terrestrial > Soil > Wetlands ...
CTTTCCTTGCCAGAACGAAAAATGCCTCCTTTCCGAACAGAAACCTCGCGGGGCGTGGAAATTGTCCCGGTGTTTCCGGATGGACACGATCCAGACAAAAAGCACAAGTGAGAAAGGCGCTGTGATGTGTGATTTCAGGTGGGGCGCAAGTCCGGTTCAATCCGGCTAATGACATCGGAATATCCTATTTGACAAATAGATGTCGTGCTGACATATTAAGCAGCCAAAGAAGCCTTGGACGGGAAAGTTTTGATTCCTTTGGAGGAGGTAAAGATGCTACAGGTAAAAGAGGTGGAAAAAAGATTAGCCGGTATCGTTTATGACGAAAAGACAAATTGTCATGCCCCTTCATGTCATGCCCCTTCATGTCATGCCCCTCCTTGTCATGCTCCCGCTTGCCACGCACCCAGTGGCAGCAAGTGACTCTGCGTGCTGAGGGATGCTCTTAGCCAGAGCCCCTCAGCATCCTCTCTGCTTGTTCCACCACCTTGAACAAAGCACATGAAGAGGCGGATTTTTACATATTCAAGGCTGAGAGCAACGGCTGGCAAGAATGCCTGGAATTGAAATTCAAGTTTGGATTCCATATACGGAAATGTTTGGCCTGGAGTCGCACCCTTCCATCGCCCGGCATGGAGCAGTGAGGAGCAAATGAGCGAGGAAAACCTTGATTGCCGTGGGCTGGCTTGTCCCAACCCGGTCTTGAGAACCAAAGAGATCATCGACCGTGGCAACGTCGCCAGGCTTGGTATCCTGGTGGATAATTCCGCAGCTAAGGAAAACGTGAGCCGGTTTCTGTCCCGAGCGGGATACGAGGTGAGCATTTCCGGGGAGGAGGGTAATTTTAGAGTAACGGGAACGAAAGAGGAAGCGGCCGCCTGCGAAGTGATGGAAAAACCTGGAACTCTGAAGCAGGAAAGCAAGATCGCAGTGCTCGTTGGGACGGATTCCATGGGCAAGGGTGACGAGACGCTTGGCCGAAAGCTCATCATCAATTTCATTTCCACTCTGAAGGAGATGGTGCCGGAGCTCTGGCGCTTGATCTTGCTCAACGGCGGAGTAAAGCTTGCGGTGGAAGGCTCAGAGTGTCTCGCAGCGCTCGTGGCCCTTGAGAAGGACGGTGTTCACGTCCTCGTTTGCGGAACCTGCCTCAACTACTTTGGGCTTTTGGAAAAGAAGCTGGTCGGGGAAACGACGAACATGCTGGACATCGTCACGGCGATGCAATTGGCCGGTAAGGTCGTAAGCGTTATGTAGCCTCTCTTGCTTCACCTCTCGTTCGAATATTGGGAGAAAAGATGACCCGCCATCGTGTGGAACTGGCAAAAACGGTTCGTGCTGCAGGCTGAGCGGCCAAGGTCGGTCCGGCGGACCTTGCTGACATTTTGGAAACCCTGCCTCTAGAGAAAGACCCCAATCTCCTCGTGGGCCGGGAGACATCCGATGACGCCGGAGTATATCGCCTGAGCGCCGAGGTGGCCCTGGTCCAAACCGTCGATTTCATTACGCCGGTTGTGAACGACCCTTACGATTTCGGCCGGATCGCTGCGGCAAATGCCTTGAGTGACGTTTACGCTATGGGTGGTCGGCCCCTCACGGCCATGAATATCGTATGCTTTCCAGTCAAAGACATGGATAAGGAGGTTTTGAGGGAAATCCTTCGGGGCGGTTTGGCAAAGGTCCATGAGGCGGGGGCTGCGCTTGTCGGGGGACACAGCGTTGAAGACCCTGAGATCAAGTATGGGCTTTCGGTAACGGGTGTGGTGCATCCTGACAGGGTGTTCACCAACGCAGGCGCCAGGCCGGGCGATGCCTTCATACTTACAAAGCCCCTCGGGACGGGCATCCTGGCTACGGCCATAAAGGCTGGACTGGTTTCGGATGAGGTCCAACGGCGAGCGATAGAGGCCATGGCGATGCTCAACAAGAAAGCGGCCGAAATCATGGTATCCTATCCGGTGAACTCCTGTACCGATATTACGGGATTCGGACTCCTGGGCCATGCACTGGAGGTTGCAACGGCCAGCAAGGTGGCGATTACCCTCTATGCTGAGAGAGTCCCTCTGTTGCCTGAGGTCTTGGATTTCGTCCGGATGGGCCTCTTGCCTGCCGGCAGCTTTGCCAACCGGAACTTCTGCACCGGCCGGCTCCGCCAGGCGGGGAGCATCGACCCAATGCTTCTCGATATCCTTGCAGACGCGCAAACATCCGGCGGGCTCCTCATCTCTCTTCCGGAAAAGAGCGCCCGGGACCTTACCGACGACCTGAGAGCGCACGGCGTCCCCTGTGCGGCCGTCATCGGCCGTGCCGGGGCCCCCAGTGACACGGGCATGATTGAAATTGCGTAATGCGTAAGCACTATTTCATTGAGATATGCCGTTGACAGCATCGGGAATAACTTGTATAAGGGAAGCCACATAGCTTTTTAGCATCAGGTACAGAAAAGTTTAATAGGGAATCCCGTTAAAATCGGGAGCGGTCCCGCCGCTGTAAACGGGGACGAAATCCGGTGAAACCACTGTCTTTTCGAGATGGGAAGGACCGGAGAGTAGGGTGATCCGTGAGCCAGAAGACCTGCCTGATGCCGTTTGGTGAACCCGTGCGCGGAAATATCGGGTAAATCCGGCATAAGGATCAAGTAAACAGGGTGCAATCCTTAGGGCGTTTTGCTCTAGGGATTTTTTTTTTGGGTTGAAGCCATGCACCTTTCGTCCCGCTGCGGAAGGCTTTTGCCCTTCTAAACCATCTATTAACCTTTTCCAGCCCGGGGGGCCGAAAAGGGATCCGGGAGGATCCGCGCATCACCGGAGGGGTGTCATGAAGCAAGGCATTATTCTGTATGCGATCGACGACAGGACACTGTTGCCGGAACGGCCGGATGAAAGGCAGCGTGTATCATCATGTTAAAAGCCGCTAAGACTCTGGCGGCGTACTACGGGCGCAAAGATGCGGCTCCGGAAGATATCGGGGAGGCGGCGCAATACATGCTCCCCCACCGCGTCCGGCGCCAACCATTGCAGGAAATCATCCACGATGTGGGACGCCTGCGACATCCCCAGGGGCGCGTCCTTAGAAAATGCGTTGAAAATTCTTGAGGATTCATGAGCATGTTGCTTGGCACATACTACAACGGCGTAGAAATCTATCGTAAGGAAAAGATCGTCCATGCGCGATTCCTCGTTCCCCACCGGGTGATCTCCACCTGTCATGCGGCCGGAGGCCTGCGGGACGATCTGACGTTTCTATTCAACCACCAATCGTGTGAACCGAGCGGACATAACCGTCCCATCCATCGACTGGTTTCGCAGGATCCGCTCGCCTATCGCAAGGTTATATGCTGCCGCTATGGCTTGCCCGATCAAGAATGTGCGACATTGGGCACAGCGGCCAATATGCGCTATGCGGCCATTAAGCAGGCGAATTTTCGTGACCTGGAGGTGGTGGCATTGTGTACGGGCGGTGTGGAAACCAATGCCGGCCGTGCGGGCGATCCGGCGAGCGTGTACGAAACAAACGGCGCTTTCGAAAGGGTCGGGAAACAAGAGCACGTCACGCACGGAACGATCAATACACTTCTGTTCATCAGCCGGGAATTGACCCCGGGCGCCATGGTGCGCGCCGTGATGACCGCCACCGAAGCCAAAACGGCGGCATTGCAGGAGCTTTCCGTCAACTCCCTCTACTCCGATGGATTGGCGACGGGTACGGGCACCGATCAGATTGGCATCGCCGCACGGTTGCACACGGATACCCCACTCACAGGCGCAGGCAAGCACTGCGTTTTGGGTGAACTCATCGGGAAAACCGTCCACGACGCGGTCTGTGCGACCCTTGGACTGCAGAACGGGCTGACACCCGAACGACAGCGCTCGGCGGTCATCCATCTGGAACGATTCGGGACAACAGGCCCATTATTGCTGGAGAAGATCGAATCACACCTCAGCGAGGCAGATGCTACCCTGTTGAGGAATAACTTCGAGGGTGTGGAGCGCGATCCCCTGGTAGTGGCGGCGGTCGCAGCTATTGTGCACCTGCGCGACAAGGTGTCCTGGGGCATCATCCCATCAAGCTGCGTGCCGGAACTCTGGGCAACCTACGGCGGGCAGATCGCTGCCGCCGTCTCCGGCGACTATACACGGCTGGATGCTTATCGCCAGGCATTGGCGGCCAAACGGTACGCTTTCAACAATAGTGACTTGATGCATCTCGTGGCCCATGCCATGGCGCTCGGGTTCCAGGAGAAATGGCTCGATCAGGCCGTAGAGAATGTGTCTCATGCGGACTAAAGGGTTGAGCATGGTTCATACGGGTCTGGGCAAGTGCAAAACGAAGTATCTTCTGCAGGAACGGCGCAGACTTTCCGGAGAAGGAGCAGGAGGCGGATTGGAGTCCATGGCAAGAACCGAATCCGCCCCCTCGGGAACTGGAGGGTAATTCTCAGCCCCCTCGGCATTTTACACAAAGGGGGTGAAATGACAAGGAGGAACGAGTGAGACTCTATCTTATTGTTGTGTTGGCGGCACTTTGCCTGGCGCTACAGGCTTACTCAGGTCTCGCCCAAGAGCAAACGACTGCGGTCACGAATTCCATCGCACCGGAAAAGCAGGAAAAAGATACGACGGCCACAGACCGGGAAAAGGAAGAGAAGGCCAAAGCAGAACAGCCATATACCATTGAGCCGGTTGTGGTGACCGCGACCAGGACGGAGACCCCATTGTCGGAGGTTACCAAGAGCGTCGATATAGTGACGAATAAAGACCTGGAAACCCAGCAACAGACTTTTATCCCGGAAGCTTTAAACATTGTTCCCGGCGTTATGGTCCAGAACCAGGGAGGGCCAGGACAATACTCCCCTGTCAATATTCGTGGAGCCGGCAGTGAGTATGTCCAATTCCAATACAACGGTTTTCCCTTAAGAGATACGGCAGACACTCAAACGACATTCCAATTCTTTGAAGGTGATCTATATGGACAAAGTGGGATCAACCGCATCGAAGTATTGAATGGCACTAACAGTGTTTTATATGGCTCTTCAGCCATTGGGGGTGTTGTAAATATTATCCCTCAAAGATGGCAGAATGGGTTCTCTGGCGAATTAATGAGTGAGGTAGGTCCACATAGCACATTTATTGAAAACGGCGGTTTTGCATACGGAGGAAGCAATTATTATCTGAACTTCAACCCGACCTATATAACCAGCAATGGAATCTCCAACGGAGGTCCCAACAGCTATTGGTACAATAATGTTGGTTTCACTGGCGGGGCGGGCATAAAATTTGGAAATAACATGGCCCTGGAGGTCTGTAATATAACCTCCAGTTCCGACTTCGCCCTGAGTTCGGTGCTTCCATCCTTGAACGCACAACATGGACTGATCGTAAATCAGGCATCTGCCACCGACCATGTACAAGGCTTATTCGATTTAACCGGTGTTACTTTCAGTCAACAAGTTTCCCCAATATGGGACTATAGCATAAAATATGCCTATGCAGGTACTGAACGCAAGTATTTCGAGCCGCAGGAAAACTTCGGCATTACGGGGTCGTCCAACTTCGACGGAACCACGAACTATATCGAAATGCAGCACAACGTTCATGCCACGGACTGGCTTACCTTGACAGGAGGTTTCGATTACGACGGGGCAGCCTACAGCAATCGTGAACCAACGATACAAAGCTTCACATGGAACGGTTTATATCAGACTACCAGCAAGGACTGGTTTGGCTACGACCTCTTCGGGCAGGCACAGTTGGCGTTTTTTGATAAGTCGCTCTTTTTAACCGGCGGCTTGCGCTTCAATGACCATGAAAATTTCCCCTCCAGGGTGGTAGAGGAAGCTTCCGCTGCCTATATCTTCAAACAGACCGGCACCAAAATTCATACAGCTTTCGGGACCGGCTATCGTATGCCAGCCCTGTATGAAATTTATGGTGGTTATGTTAATCCGGTTAATGGACAAACGGTTACAATCGGAAATCCCAAACTTATACCAGAGGAAAGTACAAGCTATGATGTTGGTATAACGCAGCCTTTTTTAGATAATAAGCTAAATATGGGGATAACGTGGTTTTATATTAATGCTGACAATCTGATAATTTATAATGGTTTTACCAATCAATATGACAATGTTAATAAGGGGAAGACTGAAGGACTTGAAGCCAAAATGGAGGCAAAACCGTGTAAATATTTCAGTTTAACGGCTTCATATACATATGCAAATTCACAATTCACACCGAATAACACTAGTGAATGGACTAGATCATGGTATTGGCCGATGGATACTTTCGCTTTTATTGGAACTGTTTATCCTTGTGACAGATTGAGTATATCTTTGAAATTATTATGGGAAGGTGACAGAATCATTCCACTCTATGATCCGTCATTTAACCAAGTTCTGTGGAAAGAACCGGGAGACACAAGGGTGGATATGGTTACTACATACAAAATATTAAAAAACTATAAAGAGATAAAAGATGTTGACATATTTTTAAAAATTACAAATCTTTTTGATGAGCGTTACACTGAATCAGGGTTTCAGATGCCGGGACGGTGGATTTACGGTGGTGTAAAGATGACTTTCTAAATTTGGACGCTGCTTGATCATGTGGATAAGATAATATAATTGTTATAGTAATTACATAGACCTGTAGATCATTTTACACGTTATTTCCGGATAGTAGTGGGGACACTTTTGTTTAGCAGGGTGATGAAAAAGGGTTCTCTGGTGGGAGAAACACGTGAAAATTGCCAATGATTTCGTCATTCCGGCGGAAGCCGGAATCCAGGCATTTTACCAACTAACTGATTTTAAAGCAAAAAACACTGGACCCCGGCCTGCGCCGGGGTGACGTCTATAGGGTTTTTCGCCCTGATGTTGGAATTCCAATCCTTTTTCATCACCCTGTTAGAGGTCAAGGTCCGTGAGAGAGAAGCTCCCTATTGAGCCGATAGATACGGAAAACGCGGTGGAGCTGTTAATGTCTCCGGAATCCTCTGAAGACTCGTTTCGGCGGTTATTGAGAAGCGATGGTCCAGCATCCGAATCGAAGAAATGGTCCAGCTTGACCATTTCTCTGCTTATGCATTGCACTTTGGCTTTGGCATTTTATTCCGTCGCCATGCCTCATCTTCCAAGCCGGCACAATTGGATTGAAGTGCAATTGGTTGCCTCATGCGGAGGTCTGGAGGGAAAGGGTTCGGGTCCATCACTGCCGTCAACGCAAATCGGCGAATATGGATCGAAAGCGGGGGAGTCTGACGATTGCCCTCCTTTGAATCACGAGTCTGTTCCCCCCGCGGCATCCGAGGCAGATCGAGTGCCGGAGGAACAGCCGGTGCGCGCAGTTGAGGACAGGAGAATGCCCTCAGTTGCTCCCGTGAAAGAGCGAACGCCGCGGAAGAAAACCGCCAAAGCGAATGTTCGCCCCACAAAGGAGGAAGCGACAGTTAAAGCTGAGAGCAACGACGTCAAGGAGGGAACCGCTCCCGGTAATTCGAATGTTGCCGTTGAGGGATCAGGCCCCGGAGCGTCTTCAGGGGTTGGGCCGGGTCCTCCCGGCCAACCGGCGGGAAACGGCATGAGCGGGTCTCGAGGCGACGGCCTTGGGGAAGTCGCTTTTGGATCTCCCGGTGGGCCTCGTTTTCTTCATAAGGTGATGCCGTGCTACCCTTCCTTTGCCCGAAAACTGGAAAAGGAAGGGGCTGTGCTTTTGCGTGTGGCCATCAATGAAGAAGGCCGAGTCGTTGACGTTGAAATCTTAAAAAAGGCGGGATTTGGTTTCGATGAGGCAGCGGTGAAAGCAATCAGGGAGTCCACGTTTATCCCTGCTAAAAGAGATGGAAGATCTTTCAGTTGCAAGGCTCTTCTTCCAATTCGGTTTGAACTGAAATCATCGGATATGGACTGATTGGCCGAGTGATCTGAGCATTTCCCTCGAAACTGCCAATCCTTTCACTATGTGAAAGGAGAAGCGTTGCACTGACCTGTTCTATGCAGATGAATAACTCGATGAGAATAGCTTTAGTTCACCTAAATGTTCATTACAAAAAACCTGAAATCAATCGCAGCAACCTTTTTCGATTTAATCTTGAGGCGGCCTTGAAGGGAGCAGACATCATCTTGAACACCGAACTGCCAGTCACTGGGTATTCGTTCAACTCACGCGAAGACATTTCCGAATACGTCGAGACTGATAAGGGCTTGACCGTGATGGGGTTGGCCGATATCGCAAGGGAGCATTCAAAGTACATAGGGATCGGACTGGCCGAGCGAGATGATACTACCGGGATTTACTATAACAGTGCCGTCATGATCGGGCCGGATGGCAGACAGATCTGCAGATATAGGAAGATCAATGCGGAAATGCGCTGGGCATGCCCGGGCGACCCGAAACAAGAAAACACCTTTGATACGCCTTGGGGGCGCATGGGGATTCTGATCTGTTCGGATACTTACTACGGGTTGTTCCCGCGCTCCATGGCCTTGAAAGGCGTAGACCTCCTTTGGGTCCCCACCAATTGGCCGCCGGGAGGTATCGACGCGAAGGAGGTCTGGAATGCGAGGGTCCTGGAAAACGGTTTTTTCCTGGCCGCCTGCAACCGGAGCGGGAAAGATCGCATCATGAATTGCCGGGACGCAATCTCATGCGTCTATGACCCACAAGGCCGGGAGATCTTCTCTGCTTCCTCGGAGGAATCAAGTGTTTTCTTTGCCGATCTCCCCTTGGACGAAAATGGGAAGTTGCGGGGGGTTTTACACCGCGAGAAGCTCGCGAACCGGACTCCGGTTCGTTATACCCCTATCTACCTGGATCTTCGCCAGGTGGACGACCTGACCGCGCACTACGGACTTCCAGAACCTGCACCGTTGCAGGTCCATTGCGTCGTTCCGGCGGAGAGGCCGTTTAAGATCGATTCTCTGGAACGAATAATCCGGAGCCTCAAGGGCAAGGGAACCGATCTTTTCGTGCTTCCGCCCTCTCCCATGGCTGACAAAACCGCGCTTCATGCTCTGGCAAAACGCAATGACGTTGCGCTTTGTACCACCCTCCCTGGAGAAAAAAACGAAAGAATCTGTGCCATGTGGACGGCAGAGAGTGAGTATGTTGGGATTTCTGCAGACATATACGGCCAAAATGACCGGTTCCCTTTTCCTATGATGCATTACGGCCCCGCAAAGGTGGCGATGGCCCCATTCGATTGCTTTGTACACCCCGAACTCGCAGTGGCCTTTTCAAAGCTTGGATGCGATCTGGTCGTGCTTTCAGAAGAGAAAATAGAAAACGACAGCCGATTGCTGTGCGCGATCAAGACAGTCGAAAAGATTGCCGTAGCTGTCTGTGCTTCTAACGGGGGACTCGTCGCCATGGTTCCCCAGGGTCACGAACGTTGGGAAGAACGAAGCATCGAAGGTCCCGGGGTCTGTTCTTATGAGATCGACATTGTGAGGACAAGGAAAAAACGCTTTCAAGATCGTCTGGATTTCGAGCTTCTCCTGAAGAATCCGCCACAGCAAGGAAGAAAATGATCTCCGTCTTCACAGCGGCTTGCTCTTGAGGGAAACGGGCTGTCGTTTTTCGTGTCTTTGTTTCGGCAATGGGAAGGGCTCTCTCTTTTTTTCGGGCAGTCCACCCTGGAGGGCCTACGCCACTGGCAGTTCAAGCCCTGTCGTTTCACGGGGAAAGATGTTGCCACATGGGTTATACTGCCTACTGAGATAGACTATAAATAAAGTAATTAACCCAATAGAAACCTATAAAAAGCCGCTACGCGCACATTAGTGCGCTACGCGGCACAACCCGCGCCGGCCCACATTGGACTGCGTCTTTCAGTCGCGGTGGGCCGGCGGCGGGTGGCCTGTTCAGTTTCGGCTGACTAAACAGGATTAGCAGATTGGATGAAACTATGCGTCCTTTAAACATGCCAACCGGCGCGAACCTCTCGACGCGACGAAAACTCTATCCGATAGTGATAATGCTGATGCTTGCTTTAGTTGTCGCCAAAACCAGCGAATCCAGGCTCGCGCGAGACCAGGCGGGCCGGACGGTGTCCGTACCCGACAATCCCTTGCGCGTGGTGTCACTAGCCCCCAGCATCACGGAAATCGTTTTTGCGTTAGGGGAGGGAGACCGCTTGAAGGGGGTTACCCAACACTGTGATTTTCCAGCCGATGCTCAATCTTTGCCCAAAATAGGCTCTTACGTGCACCCCGATCTGGAAAGGATCGTCGCATTGAAACCGGACCTTTGTATTGCCGTTCGAGACGGAAATCCCGGGAATGTTGTGGCAGAGCTTGAAGCATTGGGAATCCCGGTCTATGCGGTAGACCCCAGAAACCTGGACACTGCCGTGGATACCGTACTGGAAGTAGGCCAACTCCTGAACGCCACCACAAAAGCGCAGCATCTGGCAAACGAAATGCGGGCCAGAATCGAACGGGTAAAGGTGCGCGTGGCCGGAACCGGACGACGCCCACGGGTCTTTTTCCAGATCGGGACCGCCCCCATTGTGTCAGCCGGAACGAACACCGTTATCAATGAACTGATCGTGGCGGCTGGGGGACAAAATCTGGCTGAAGGCCCGGCGTCTTATCCGCTGTTCAGCAGGGAACAGGTCCTGGCGCTCCAGCCCGAGGTCATTATCATCACTGCCATGACCAAAGAACCGGACCTCGAACAGGTGGGCGCCGAGTGGAGGCAGTATGAGGGTCTGCCTGCGGTCCGAAACAATCGCATATTTATCGTGGACGGGGATCTTTTCGACAGGCCGACGCCACGTCTCATAAAGGGGCTGGAAACGCTGGCCGGGATCATACACCCGGAGCTGTTCCGATGAAAGCGACGGCCCCTCATGCTTATCCCATTTTGAAACGCATACTGGCCGTTTCCCTTTTGCTGGGTTTGCTTCTCATCATAAGCGCCTTTTTGGGACTTTCGATGGGATCCAGCGAGCAAAACATCAGGCAAATACTAGCCGTACTTGCCGGCCATGCCGATCAGTATCCGACTTTGTCGAGCATCGTATGGCGCATCCGGTTGCCCAGGGTCTTACTGGCTGCATTGGTCGGAGCTACACTGTCTCTTGGGGGCCTGGTCTTCCAGGCATTGCTGCGAAACCCCCTGGCTGAGCCATACATCATGGGGATCTCAGGCGGATCTGCCGTTGGGGCCATCATCGGCATCCTGCTTGGCATGTCTCCCTTCCCCGGCGTGGCTTTCTTCGCTTTCGCCGGAAGCATGGCCACTTTGTTGCTGGTGCTCCTCATCGCTTCGACAAGATCCGCCATGAAAAAAGAAACCTTGATTCTGGCAGGTGTTATGGTCAATGCGTTTTGTGCCTCCGTTATAATGTTCCTCATCTCACTTACCCAGGACTCCCGGCTCCACAACATTCTTTTCTGGCTGATGGGAGATCTGTCGATGTCTAATACCCATCAGACGCTCATGCTCATGGTTGCTCTGCTGCCGTGCTTTACCGTTCTGTTTTTGCTTGCCCGTCCAATGAACATTCTTCTCATGGGGGAGGAAATGGCCGCCAATATGGGGGTCGACGTGCGCCTCATACCCCTTGTTCTTCTGCTGGTGACCTCATTTATGGTAAGTATTGTTGTCTGTCATACAGGGCTTTTGGGATTTGTCGGACTGGTCATGCCACACCTTCTGAGGCTCCTGTTCGGACCGGATCACAGGCTGCTGGTTCCTGCCTGCATTCTCGGCGGCGCCGCATATCTGATCCTGTGTGACCTGCTGGCTCGATCGCTTCCTTCACAAGGGGAAATGCCGGTTGGGGTAATAACGGCCATGGTCGGCGCACCGCTGTTCATCCTTTTGCTGCGGAGATCCAGACAATGAAGACTGCCCTGGCTGTAAAAGATTTAAGTCATAGCTATGGCAGGAGATCCGTTCTGAATGCTGTCTCGTTTTCAGTGCAGGAAGGGGAATTTTTCATCATCATAGGACCGAACGGCTCCGGCAAGACAACTCTTGTCAGAACCATTTCAGGATCTCTCAGGCCGCAAAGAGGACAAACGGAGATACTCGGTTGTCCCATTGGGAGCTATTCGGGAAAGGCGCTGGCTCGGAGCGTAGCGGTAGTCACCCAGACGCCCCCGGCGGACATACCTTTCACGGTGGCGGAAGTGGTCCTCATGGGACGTTCGCCTCATCTGAGTTTGCTGGCAGTTGAGAAACGAAAAGATCTGCAATTGGCGGAGCGCGCCATGTCGTTCACCAATGTGCAGCATCTGGCCGGACGCAGGTTGGATCAGCTAAGCGCCGGCGAGAGGCAACGGGTTTTTGTTGCCCGCGCCATTTGCCAGCAGCCTCGCATCATTGTTCTCGATGAACCCACCGCATCCCTGGATCTCGCGCATCAGATTCATGTCATGGACCTGTTGGAGCGACTCAGGATGGACGAAAAAATTACCATAATCATGGTTTCTCACGACCTGAACCTTGCGGCGATGTATGCAGATCGCCTGCTGCTTCTGAAAGCGGGCGGCGTTGTCAGCCTGGGAAAGCCGGAGGAGGTGCTCACTTTTCAAACCCTGGAGCGAGCCTACGGCTGCGTTCTGTTGGTTGATGAAAACCCGGTTAAAAAGGTGCCCAGGGTCACCCTGGTGCCGAATTCAATCATGCAGGCAGGTTTTCGGAGCCTTACCGGGCAATAAGATTTTGATAATCAAGGCGCCCCGCTGACAGCCCCGTCTCTGGTCATAGACAGTGATCATGGACAGGCCAGGAAGGGAGAGCGTCGAGAATGAGCGGGTCGCCTTCCGCGCTACGCGGGATACCTTCCGCCTAAAGGCGGTGAAATGAATGACCAGATTATCGCCAAGGGATGCCCGGGGGAGCATTTCACCAAATGATTGCTTACCGTTGTTAACAAGTCTGTCATACGAGGAGTAAAAAATGCCAGACAAGATTATCCAGGACCGCGCCTCCGGCGCCATCATGGGGGCCCTAATAGGCGATGCCCTGGCCCTGGGTCCTCACTGGTATTACAATCTCGCTGAACTTCGCCGCGACTACGGCGATTGGATCGACGACTATACCGATCCCAAACCCGGCCGATACCACGCTGGACTCAAAGCAGGTCAACTTTCCCAGGCAGGTTTTATTCTCACGCTCATGCTTCGCTCTCTCGTTGATTGCGGCGGTTATGACGCAGCGGATTTTTGCCGTCGGATGGATGAAGAGCTCTTTCCGCTTCTCGACGGGACGCCGGTGAGCGGACCGGGGGAATACACCAGCCAGTCAATCCGGGAGGCATGGAGGCGCCGCGTGCAGCAGAACCTGCCCTGGGGGCAAACCGGAGGCCACGCGGATACCACCGAAGCAATCGAACGCACCCTTGCCATAGCCGTTCGCTATGCGCTTCAACCCGCTCAGCTCGCATCTGCCGTAGCCGGCAATACCATCCTTACCCAGGCAGATGATACCGTGGTCTCGATGACTGTCGCCTTCGGCGCGGTGTTGAGTCTTCTGGTTCAGGGCCATACACTCGACACGGAACTGTCGGCTAAACTCATGGAATTGGTAAAAAGCGGGGAATTGCCCTTTCACGCCGTGACCCGCGATAATCTCGAGCCTCCACGTCCCGGTGATCCGGATCCACCCCGCGCCGGCCGCTTCGCCTCACCGGACGCCCTGCTTTCGCCCTCCTATATGGCCGAAGCTGCAGCAGATCCGCAAATCCACATAGAGCCTGCGTGGAAGGTGTCCATCGTTTACGGCATGCCTTGCGCCATTTACCACCAGCTTCCTGCCGCCTACTACCTCGCCGCCCGGTTCCACAACGATTTCGAATCGGCCGTGCTCCATGCCGTTAACGGCGGCGGGCAAAATCAGGCGCGTGCCATCCTCACCGGGGCGCTCGCCGGCGCCCAAACCGGCTTTTCGGGCATCCCTCAACGCTTCCTCGACGGGCTCGAAGAAGCGACTGCACTCAGCAAACTGGCCGTGGACCTCGCTTCAAAGGTCGGAAGCCCCTGACGCCGGCGAACAGATCGTGATTGCCGGATATGTGTGGAAGATAATCGTTTGACGCCTGGTCCCGGGTGCTTGAGGTGCTTATGACATGACTCACATACATTGAGACGGGGCAAAGTTAATATATTGGCAAGCTGTACGTAATAAAGGCGAGTTTTTCTAGTGTGCACAAGTGGTTAGTAAGAGTCTGCCATGTATTCCTAACTTCTTTGTATCTATCTGATTATTCATCTTTGCAGACTCCCC
>Ga0074046_10003039_pt1 | contig 14233 bp, 14 predicted proteins | sample BogForMeECP23OM3_FD_94441 | JGI IMG/M metagenome (GOLD analysis project Ga0074046, IMG submission 94441) | Bog forest soil microbial communities from Calvert Island, British Columbia, Canada - Bog Forest MetaG ECP23OM3 | ecosystem: Environmental > Terrestrial > Soil > Wetlands ...
AGCTGGAGGGCGGCGACCTGCCGATCGAGCGGGAGATCTTCGAGGGCAAGATCACCTTCGTCGACAGCGAGATCGACCCGAAGACCCGGACCTGCCGGGTCTTCGCCGAGGTGGAGAACCGCGGCGGCCTGCTCCGCTCCGGGCTGGAATGTCAGATGGAGATCGACCTGAGGGATCCGTCGGGGACAATTGATCATTAGAGCACGTTTGTTCGACTCGGTACCTTGATCAGGGGATTTCAGGAGTTCATGCACCATGAATGACGGCACCGTAGCCTACCCGCAGGTGCTCCCGCGGTTCAATACTCAAGCGGCGAAGCCCCTTCCTATGCTCTATGCTCTCACCTCGGAAGGTAAGAGCCGAGAATTGCTGAAGCTCGCCGCGCAATTCACCGTCAAGCGGATCTTCGACTACATAGGCGCCGGGCTGGGAGTGCTACTTCTCAGCCCGCTGATGCTGGGCATCGCGCTGCTCATCCGCTTGGATTCGAGGGGTCCCGTTTTGTTCCGTCAGCAACGACTAGGCCTAGGAGGCAAGCCATTCTGGATCTGGAAGTTCCGCACCATGGTTGTCAATGCCGAGGACTGCCTCGGGGGTCTGGAGCACCTTAACGAGTCGCGGGGAGGCGTGCTCTTCAAAATCCGGCATGATCCGCGGGTCACGCGGATTGGCCGCCTCCTGCGCCGTACCAGCCTGGACGAGCTACCCCAGTTGCTCAACGTGCTACAGGGGCACATGAGCCTAGTCGGCCCGCGTCCGCTGCCGCTACGCGACTGCGGACGGCTCCAGGAGATCGACGGGCAGCAGTTCCAAGGGCGCCATAGCGTACTGCCAGGCCTGACCGGTCCCTGGCAGGTAAGCGGCCGGAGTGAAACAGGAATTGAACATATGATCAATATGGACTTGGAGTATATCGACACCTGGTCCTTGTGGCGAGACCTGCAGCTGATCGGCAGGACCATCATCGTCGTGGTATCCCGTCGGGGCGCCTGCTGATCCAGCGCCCCCGGGCGTGCCAATGTACCCCGGCCCTGGTGCCTGAATCGCGCATCGAGCCTTATCGTCGGGCTGGACCGATGTCCTCTCTACGGCGGAGTGCCACGGCGATCGCAGCGATCGGAACCAGAGCGAGACGAGCCCGATTGTGGGAGTCGTCGAGAGGCAACAATGTCGTCGAATCGTGGGCCATTCGGTCTGGGGCGGGGCAGACTCATGCGGGCAGGGAATTCGCTCGACGTGGTCACCAGAGTCGCCGCTCGCCACCGTCGATCCGAGACGGGGGTGCTAAGGAATACGTTTGGATTTGATGGGGTCTTTGTTCCAGTTGGAAGCATCACGGGAGAGCAACAAGTACCGAGAGGAGGGGCTCTAAAATGTCATCGCGAGGGACGGTCTTGGTAACGGGTGCCGGCGGATTCATCGGACACCACCTGACGTTGTTCTTGAAAAAGCGGGGGTACTGGGTCCGTGGGGTGGACATCAAACATCCCGAGTACGCGCCCACGGAGGCGGACGAATTCGAGATCCTGGATCTGAGGCGCTGGGATAACTGCCTGCAGGCGACGCGCGGGGTGGACGAGGTCTATGCCTTGGCGGCGGACATGGGTGGCATGGGCTTCATATCGGCTCATCACTCCCAGATTCTCCACAACAACGGCCTGATCAATTTCCACACGCTGGAAGCGGCACGGATCCAACAGGTGAAGCGGTATCTGTATACGTCGTCGGCCTGCATCTATCCCGAGTACCTGCAGACCGAGGCGGATGTGAGGGCGCTCCGGGAGGGGGATGCGTACCCGGCGGCGCCGCAGGACGCCTATGGATGGGAAAAACTGATCACCGAGCGGCTGTGCACCCACTACCGCGAGGATTACGGGATCGAGACCCGGATCGTGCGGTTCCACAACATCTTCGGCCCCCTGGGCACGTGGGAGGGGGGGCGGGAGAAGGCCCCCGCGGCGATGTGCCGGAAGGTGGCAGTGGCGAAGCTGACGGGCAACCCGGAGGTCGAGATCTGGGGCGACGGCGAGCAGACGCGGTCGTTTTGCTACATCGACGACTGCGTGACGGGGATCTACAAGCTGATGAGGTCTGATCACGCCGAGCCCCTGAACCTGGGCCAGGACCAGCTGGTGTCGATCAACCAGTTGGCCGACCTGGTCGCGACGGCGGCGGGGATCCAGATCTGCAAGAGGCACGTGTCAGGCCCGCAGGGGGTGCGCGGGCGGAACTCGGACAACTCGCGGCTTCGCGAGGTTCTCCATTGGGAACCCCAGATCTCGCTGGAGGAGGGGCTGCGGCGCACGTACCGATGGATCGAAGAGCAGGTCCGCGAGAAACTGGACGCGAAGGCCATCAGAACGGAGGTGTTCGCCTGATGCCGCTCTCAAGATCTCGTCTCGATCCCAATCGTTCATCGGCCCGGGATGAGAACCGGGCTCCGCCATTGATTCGGCGTTGTAACGTGCTCGGCGTCGGCGTGAGCGCCATCAACCCGTCGGTCGCGCTCGAGACGATCGGCAAGTGGATCGACTACCGGGAGTGTCATTATGTCTGCATCACCGGCGTCCATGGGGTGATGGAGAGCCAGCGGGACCCGCAGCTGAAGCACATCCATAACCGCGCTGGCCTGGTCACGCCCGATGGCATGCCGTTGGTCTGGATCAGCCGCCTTCGAGGATTCCGAGGCGTCGACCGCGTGTACGGCCCGGACCTGATGCTCGCCATCAGCGGGTTATCAGCCGAGCGAGGGTTCAGGTATTTCCTCTACGGCGGCCGCGAAGGTGTGGCAGAACTGCTGTCCGCGAGGCTCCGGGGGCAATTCCCCGGCCTGCAAGTCGTCGGCACCTATTGCCCGCCCTTCCGGCCGCTCACCGAGGAAGAAGACACGCGGGTCATGGAGATGATCAATCAATCCGGGGCCGACATCGTCTGGGTGGGCCTGAGCACGCCCAAGCAAGAGCGCTGGATGGCCGCCCACCTGGGCAAGATCAAGGCCCCGGTGATGATCGGCGTCGGCGCGGCCTTCGACATCCACGCCGGCCTCGTTCTGCAGGCCCCCCGCTGGATGCAGCGATTCGGCCTGGAGTGGCTCTTCCGGCTCCTCATCGAACCCCGACGGCTCTGGCGTCGTTACCTGGTCAACAACCCGATCTTCGTCACGCTCATCCTGCTGCAATTGATTGGCCTGCGGAGGTTACGCTTCGAGGACGGGGGGATTCCCTGATCCTCCGCTGGGATTCGGCCGAAAATCCACGGGACTTAGGCCGGATTGACGACAGGAAAAACTTAAGCACTCCGCGCAACGATCAGTAGAAACTATCCGAAAATACCAGCCGAATGGCCACAAGCCGCTGTCTGCAAACGACTTGATCTCACCGCGATCGAGCGTTAACTTAAACTATTGTCCGGGATTGATTTATGGCCGATTAGCCTGGGTTTTCGGATAGTTTCTTAGGACAGACCACCACCACGATTGACATCGAGACTATTGCGCTATGCCAAACCTCACCGCGACGGAAGCCATCAATGAAACAGCGACCAACTTTCGCGAGCTAGTCCGGTTCTACAGTCGGGTCCTCCGTCGGGGATGGCGGCTAATCGCACTGTTAATCGCGGTGTGCCTCACGCTCGCCGCGATCTATCTGGCGGTGGCGGTCCGGATGTACGCAGCGACCGCCCAGTTCCTGATTCTCCAACAGGGAGGACGCCCGCTCAGCGTCGCCAGCAACGATGCGAATCAAATTGTTGACCGTGGAGATGATTACGTTCCAACACAAGCTTTGATCGTGGGCAGCCCCCGGGTCGTCGGGCAGGCGATCGAGTCGGTCGGCCTAGAGCACCTCCCCACTCTTGCCGCCGCGCAGCGGAAGGGGTTCGACCCGGTCGAGCAGGCGATCGACCAACTGGCGGTGGATCGTCCGGAGCGGCAGGCGAAGATCCTCCGCGTCACCTACAGGGCGCGTTCCCGGGAGGAGGCAATCCGGACCGTGGAGGCGATCGCCGCGTCCTACCAAAAATTCCTGGAGGATAGTTTTCAGCGGCAGAACGACGAGACCATTGGCCTCATCTCCCGGGCCTGCAACGAGCTGAGCACCGAGCTCGAACAATGCCAGGAGCGGTATCGTGAGTTCCGGCAGAAGAATCGGACGTTGGTGGCCGACGAGCACGGCCGATCCCTCATCTCGGCACGGCTTGAGCAGCTGTACCGCGCGGCGAGCGACGCCAGAACCAAGGAGATCCAACTCAAGGCGCAGCTCGCGCTGGGGCAGAGGCTGGCGCGGCAGGGGACGGGGCTCTGGGCCATCGCCCACGCCGTCGAACAATCGGGCTCAGGCCCGAGCAGCTCCTGGATCGCCAACGCCGCGGGAGTGAATTCGGGCATGGCCCAGGATTACATGCACCAGTTGAGCCAGGAGCAGCAGAGGCTGACCGAGCGCTACGGGCCGGAGAACGCGAAAGTCCAGCTGATCAAAGAGCAGATTCAGCGGGTCCAGGAGGGGGCACATCACGTGCGGCGCCGCCTCGAACTGGGCGAGGTCCAGGACCTGCTGGTGTCCTACGAGGAGGGCCTCAAATCGCTTGTGGGGATGCAAGCGGAATTCAAGCACGAACTCGACGACGCCCTGGTGGAGTTCAAGGAAATTGAGGATAAATTACTGATCGAGGCTAATCTCCGCGATCGCATGGAGCGACGGCGGTCGCTGTTCAACACGGTCGTCGATCAACTCAAGCAGGCACAATTCGTCAGCAATTACAGCAGCATCAACTCGCAGGTCGTCGAGCCGCCCCATTCACTTCGCCGCGCGGTCAGCCCGCGCGTCGGCATGACGCTCGGGTTGGCGCTCGTCGCCGGCAGCGTGCTCGGGCTGATCGCTGCTCTGGTGGCCGAATTCATGTCCTATGGGGTCAACGAGACTGCCCACTTGCCCCACGATGGCAGTGCTCTGAGTGTCCGTCGCCCCCCCCCAATGGGTTGTCCAAGCGTACCCCCTGAAAATGGCCAGCAACATATTCAAGGAGGCTTTCCCGATTCCACGCTATACGGCCAGCAACATATTCAAGGAGGCTTTCCCGATTCCACGCTATAATGTTTTACTTTGCTTTGCCTTGCTCGCCGCAACGTCGAGGTCTGCGGGGGCGCAAGACCCGGCCGACGCCACCGTGATCGTGCTGCGGCGGTGCGTGGTTGAATACGAGCAATCGACGCTCCTGGTGGCGCCGCTGTCCAGCTTTCTTCAGGACCGTTCAGTTCGGCTGGGCGACAAGGTGAAGGCAGGACAGGTGCTCGGGCGACTCTACGATCAGGACCTCCGGGGCGAGATTGAGCTGCATGCCGCAGAGGCCGATACCGACCTCTACCTCCGCATAAGCAGGGCCGATTACGATCTGGCACTGAGAATTCTGGAGCGTAGCGAACTTCTGAACAAGAGACAATTCGTGAGCCCAGAGGAGCTCAGTAGGGATCGGCATGCCGTCCGGAAGGCCGCCCTCGCGATCGAGGAAGCGGAACACCGTCGTCGCCTGGCTCTGATCCACCGTCGTCGTGCCGAGGCCGATGTGCGCGTGCGTGAGTTCATCAGCCCCCATGGCGGTGTCGTCGTCGAGGCGTACAAGAATCAAGGGGAATCGGTCAGGTTCAACGAGCCCGTCTTCCGGGTGGTCAATCTAGAGCGCTTGAAGGTCACGGGCTTCCTCAACCTAAGGGATGCCTGGCGCGCCCGAGCGGGGCAGGGCGTCCGGGTCCTGCCCGAGAGTGCCGGCACCGCGATCGAGCACGAGGCGTTCCTGGGTCACGTCGTCTTCGTCGACAGCCAAATCGATCCTGAAACCCAGACCTGCAGGGTCGTCGCCGAGGTCGACAACCGCGACGGAATGCTCCGGGCCGGCCTGGAAGTCCGCATGGAAGTTCAGACGAAGGGGGCCACGGCCGCCGATGTCCCAGCGGTCCCGTGCCCGGCCGGCCAGTGTCGGCCAACTGAAGGCACGCCGAGGAAAGGCCATGCGTCGCGAATTAACCCAGCCCGTAGCGCCCAACCGGGATGAGACCGTGGGAATTGAGAACGGCATGAGGCGGGCTGTATCAGAAAATCAAACAAGTCTTTGGCGCGGCATTGCCCCTTCTCGGCGGCTATTGTCTCATCGCCGGGGCCTTCGCGGGCCCCCTGCTCCGGCTCTTCTACGGCAGCAGGTATGCGGACCAGAGCACGACGCTGCGACTCTACGCTGCGTTCACCCTCATCAGCTCCGTCGGGCTGATCTCGTGCTGCGCCCTGAAAGCCCGAGGGTTCAGCCGTTACTACTTCACGAGCTGGCTCGCCGCGGGGTTGGTCACGCTCCCGGTCAGCTGGGCCCTGATAGCGAATTGGGGAGTCGAGGGTGCCGTGCTTGGTATGACGGTGGCGGCGGCGCTGTTTACAGTTAAGATCAAGATCTGTTTATCTGATATCTCTTCATTCCACTGAGACCGAATCTGGCCCGCCGACTCGCGGAGACCCGGGGCAGATCGGAAAGACGTGCGGAGAGTGTGGTACATGGACCGAGACAGACCGGATTTCACGATCGTCACGCCGAGCTTCAATATTTCACCAGCGGGAGCTAAGCAATGCAGGTCACCGTGGTCACACCCAGCTTCAACGGGATGCGCTATTTGGACGAGTGCATCAAATCGGTCCAGATCCAGCGCTCTGAGCACGTCGACGTCGAGCATATAATCGTCGACGGTGGCAGCACCGACGGGACAGTCGAGTTCGCCCGGCAGCGGGGCTGCACCGTCATGACGGGCAAAGACGAGGGGATCTTCGACGCGATCAACAAGGGCTCGTTCGCCGCGCAAGGGGAATTGCTCGGATTCCTCGGCTGCGACGACATCCTGCTCCCCGGGGCCCTCGCGCGGGTCGTGCAGGGCTACGCGCGGGGCGGTCGTCGCTGGGTTGTCGGCGGTATCCGGTGGATTGACGGCCACGGCACGCCGCGTGGCGATCTAGCTGCTCCTCCCAGCTGGATCACTGTGCCGATGTCCGCCGCGCTCGGCTGGAATTGCATCATGCACATGGCCACTTACGTGAACTCGGAATTGTTCCGTGAGCTCGGCGGGTTCCGCAAGGAGATGAAGTACGCCGGGGACTACGAGTTCTTCCTCAGGGCGCTCGCGATCGAGCCGTTCGCGCGGATCGGCCGGACCCTGGCCTGCTTCCGCCTGCATGGGGACAACCAGAGCATGTCCATTGCACCCAAGTATCGCGCCGAGCTCGACGAGGTCGAGCGCCAGTTCGGCCCCTCCCGGGAGTGGAAGAAGCAATACCATCGCTATTTGTTGAAATGCTGGCTCAATGTAACTAATCCTACATGGTTTGTGTGTAAGGGGGTCGACGCTCTCAGGACCCCACATAAACTTATACATGGATAGTTATCTGGTGGATCGCACCTCAGGAGACAACCATGTTTGGTCGTAAGTTCAAGGCGGCGCGCGGCATTGCTACGTTAGGTGTAGTTGCCGGGGTTGGCCTATGGGCCGCCGTACTCCCAGCAACTGCCATTGTCTATAGTGGCCCGATCACTATTACTAGTGGCGGGGTCTATACCGGCAACTGGGCCTCTACCGACCCAGCGGTCCCCGCCACACTATCCAGACCACTCAACCGGTTACCATTCTGAATTCCCATAATAGGCTGAATTGGTCAACGGCCGGGAGAAATGTGAATCGGGTGATTCACGAGTTGTGCGCCGATTGAGACGGTCGGGATCGGTTCCGGTAGTATTGGAGCCGCTGTAGGGCGCGCGCGGACTAAGCAGCGAGGTGATCAATGCACAGCCTAATCAGAATTATGATTATCCTGAGCTTCGCCATGGCGTGTGACCTCTTTTATATATTTGTTGACACTGAATTGAAGTATGCGCCCATCGTTCTGCCCTCGATCGCGGCCCTGTCGTTCGCCGTCGCCAGGGGGTTCCGGCTGAACCGGCCACGCTGGGCGACCTGGGCCTTCCTCATCATGTTCCTCTACGCGTTACCGGGACTCCTCTACAACAAGCTCTCGGGGGAGCCGGCGAGTCTGTTCACGGCGGTGTTCCTGAGCGCGGTGATCTGGTGCGCCCAGTTGGTCCCCCTCGAGAAGTTGCGGATCGACCCGGGGCAATTGCTGCGAGGGATCGAGCGGCTCGGGTTCTGCAACCTCGTGTCCGTCTGCCTGACCCTCGTGATCCTGGACCCGACCCGCTACAATACGGACCTGCTCCGGCTGCACGAGCGATCGTTCCTGGTCCCGCTCTCCTTCGGCGTCGCCTACCTGCAAAGGCGTTGGAGCGCGGCCGCCGCGGCGGCCGCGCTCATGGCCGTCGTCGTCTACTGCGATCCGAGGACGACAACCATTCTGGCGATTGCGATGACCTTGGTGCTGCTCGTGATCGCAACCCTGCCGAGGGAGATTCGCTTGCCCCTGCTCGCGATCGGTGTCGTGGTCGTACCGGTCATCTCGCTGGACTCCTATAACGTAATGAAATATGTGAACCGGTCATTCAAAGAAAACATGAGCAGCGTCGACAATTCCGAGTTCCGCGAGGAGAGATGGGCAATGGCTATCCGGGAATTCCACCGGGCGCCGGTGTTCGGGAAATTCTTCGCGGGCGCGGGCGAGTATGATCATCGCCTGGCACATCGCTACAATCACGGTGCCTGGCCGATGGACATCGACGCCTTCCCACTACACAACGATTATCTCGAGTTCCTTGTTGACGGCGGGTTGGTCGGTCTTGGCTTGTTCACGACGGGCCTGATTGGTTGTGTGGGGCTAGGGCTGAAAAATTATGTGGCCTTCGAGCGTCGCAGGATGTCCGATTTTGCTTCCCTCTCCCTGATTATGTCAATCACCTTGATTACTGCAATGCAGGCGATCGCCGTGAACCCCGTCATGAACGCGTCCCCATGCGGTTTCTTCGTCTATCTCGCCGCAGCCCTCATTATCGTGATCGATCGTTACCACACGCATTCGTCGGCTATGGCTCATCAGGAAAGTAATGTCAGTCGTACCGGAATATGGGAGCATGGATGCACCTCGCAACAAGTGGGCTGCGTTCCACTGAGGCGGTGGTAACATAGGAGATGTTGGTATTATACGCATGAGTGAGTATAATGGTATTACGTATACACTGTGCGAGGTATAAGATTATCTGCAGATGATTTCCAGTGATTCCGTGGAAGCACACTTGTAAAGCCCGCAGTTCTTCAATCATCTAGCCCAGACTGGTGCCCGTAAATTTAGAAACCCTAACAGAATGATGCGATAGGCACGCGGTTCGCACTTGGCTTGGTTGAACCAGGTTAAGGAGCATCAACCATGGCCAAGCCGCTGCTGCCCGAATCTCTCTGGAAGCGAATCAAGCCCCTGCTGCCTAAACCCAAAGCTCGGCGGTTTCGTTACCCCGGCCGCAAGCTCGTGGAGGATCGCAAGGCATTGATCTGTATCCTCTTCGTTCTCAAGACCGGGATCTCCTGGGAGGATCTGCCCCAAGAGATGGGTTGCGGTTCCGGGATGACTTGTTGGCGTCGACTCCGGTACTGGTCCAAAGCCGGAGTCTGGCAGAAGCTCCACGAGCAACTGCTGGCCGAATTGAACGGAGCGGACCAGATCGACTGGTCGCGTGCCTCTGTTGATAGTCGCTCGTTCCGCGCCCTCGGGGGAGGAGAGAAGACCGGACCGAGCCCCGTTGACCGGCGGAAACGAGGCAGCAAGCACCACGTGATCGTCGATGGTCGGGGCATGCCGCTGGCTGCCACTCTCACCGCTGCCAATGAGCACGACGTCAAGCAATTGGAACCACTGGTCGATGCGGTGCCGCCGGTCTGTGGTAAGCGAGGACATCCTCGGCGTCGACCCAAGCGAGTGTACGCCGACCGAGCCTACGATTCGGATCCCCACCGAAGGAAATTGCGACGTCGCGGCATTGAGCCGGTGATCGCCCGCCGGAACGAGGCTCATGGCAGTGGCTTGGGCCGGATTCGCTGGGTGGTTGAGCGGACGCTGAGTTGGCTGCCCAGGAAACGCAAGCTCCGGGTTCGTACTGATCGGCGGCCAGACATTCATAGCGCGTTGCTCTCTTTGGGATGCGCACTCATCTGTTTCAATGTGCTGATGGCCTCATTGTGTTAGGGTTTCTAAGTCTTATCACGGCACGGGATGACGATGGGGATATTGTCGGTATCAGTCCTCTACTATACTGTACTCTGTCACTGGAGAGCCGTCGATGCTTAGCCCCGGGCGTGGTTTTGGCTCCGTTTCTGTGCGGGTGCTCGTATCATTGATTCTCATTCCTTCGGAGCGCCAGAGAAAAACAATGTCTGGAAGGCCAATTCTAAGCCATAGATCGGCAATCCACTAATCGTAAAGCATTGAGCAACAGTCACCTGTGACCTCAATCGAGCAGACGAAGCGAGTAGTTACACCCGTTGGATTATCTCCTACGAGAATGACTCAGGAGTGAAATCATGCCCTTCAGTGAAATCATGCCCTTCACAGTGAGGAAGGTCCTCAAAAACACGGCGCTGAGCCTCAAAAACACGGCGCTGAGCCTCGTCGGGCAGATGCCGGCTCGGGTTCCGCGGCGCATGGTCCGTTTCCTCCATGGCCATCACATGGAGGAACACGACGCCCCTGCCTTCCGGCGGATCCTGCGCATGCTGCGCAACAATTTCGAGTTTGTCACGATGCGCGAGGCCATCGGCTTCGTTCGCTCGGCTGAGCTGCCCGATGGCAGGTTCGTGACCTACTCCTTCGACGATGGCTTCCGCGACAATTACGACTACATCGCTCCCATCCTGGATGAGCAGGGGGCCCGCGCCTGCTTCTTCGTCGCGACCAACTTCATCGAGTGCGATGAGCAATACCGGCGATGGTTTCTCGAAAATCGCGTGCATCAAGCCCTCTCGAAGCGACCGATGACTTGGGAGATGCTCCGTACGTTGACCAAGGCCGGCTTCGAGGTCGGTGCCCACACCGCCGACCATCTCAACCTGGCCGAGGTCGACTGTGCGGAGGGGACTCGACAGATCCTGATGGCGAAGGACACCATCGAATCGCGACTGGAAATACCTTGCGATTACTTCGCCTGGCCTTACGGCCACACCAGAGCCCTGCTCCCTGCACTGCTCCCCCTGCTGCGCCAGGAGTTTAAGGCGGTGTTCTCCGCCACTGGTCCCCGCTCATTGCGCAGTCAGCAGACCTTCACCTTCGAGGGCGCTGCGATCAATCGAGTCAACTGCGAGCCTTCGTGGCCCGTCACTCACGTGCGATATTTTTCACTAAGACAAATGAAATAAGTCGATTCTCCCTGTCCCTGCCGAGCGATCCTCAAAATCGGCCCCGGTAACACTGCTACAGTCTCAATAAATGTTATTTTCGGATGGTGTCCCAACCGGATTGAAGATTTGCAGTAAGCAACGCTGATATACGGAGTTACGAGTCGAGCCAGCCTCTCTGGGTGGGAATGCCTCTTCAGACGCTCTGCGTCCCCTGGCTGGCCCCGGCCAACGACGCAGAGCGTCGCTGATCTCATTCCCACGCGGAGCGTGGGAATGATGGGCGAGAATATTATCATGATAGATAACTTAAAGTGTATTATAGGCGAAGGGATGTTGGTCCGAAACACCTTGTGGATGCTGGGGGGCCAGGGGTTTAGGGTTATGATCCAGGCGCTCTATTTCATCCTCCTGTCGCGCCTGCTCGGAGCGGAGGGCCTGGGAACGTTTGTCGGGGTGGTGTCGCTGGTGGGGATCGTCGGGCCCTTCGCCAACCTCGGCAGCGGCAACCTCCTGGTCAAGAACGTCGCCCGCGACCCTCGGCTCTTCCGGGCCTACTGGGGCCGAGGGCTGATGGTCACCTCGGTCACGGCCTCGTCGCTGATCGCGGCGATCCTCCTCGCGTCCTCGCTGCTCTTGCCGAAATCGGTCCCCTTCGGCCTGGTCCTCTGCGTGGCGCTGGCCGACCTGTTCTTCGCCCGGCTCCTGGAGCTGAGCAGCCTGGCCTTCATGGCATTCCAGCGCCTGCGGCGGACGGCCCAGTTGCAAGCGATGCTCAGTCTCTCGAGGCTGGTCGCCGCGGCCTGGCTCGGGCTGGCCGGCCCGGCCCCGACGGCAGCCACCTGGAGCTGTTGCTACCTGGCGGCCTCCGCGTGCGTCGGCGTCGCCGCCGTGCTGGTCGCCTGCCGCGAGCTCGGCCGCCCCGGGCTCGACCGCGGCCGGCACGCCAGCGAGCTGGGCGATGGTGTCCTGTTCTCGATCGGCGATTCGACGGATTGGATATACGGTAATATTGATAAGTACATGCTGTTAGGACTCTCGGCGCCGGGCACGGCGGGTTTCTATGCCGCTGCGAGCCGGCTGATTAGCGCGGCGTACATGCCGATAACCTCGCTGTTCGCCGCCATGTACGCGCGGTTCTTCCTGCACGGCGTGGAGGGAATCCAGGGGACGTTGCGGTTCACGAGGCGAATGCTGCCGCTCGCGCTGGCCTACGGGTTCGGCGTCGGCCTGGCGCTCTTCCTGGCCGCGCCGCTGCTGCCGATGGTCTTGGGCAGGGACTTCGAGGGGGCCGTTGAGGTGGTCCGCTGGCTCGCATTCCTGCCGCTGATCGGGGTGGTCTACACCTTCGCAGCCGACGTGCTCACCGGGGCGGGGTTCCAGGGGGTGCGGACCGCGGTCCAGGTCCTGGTGGCCCTGACGAATGTCCTGCTCAACCTCTGGCTGATCCCACTCTACTCGTGGCGCGGGGCCGCGGGGGCGAACCTCGCGGCCGGTGGCCTGCTGGCGTTGGGGCTCTGGGCCTCGGTCTGGCTCATCCGCCGCAGGGAGTCGACGCTCGTCCTTACCGGGTTGCAGCCCGGCTGACCGCGCCCGGCCGACGCCCCCAGGCGACAGGGGGGCAAAATTGAAGCCGAGATCGAGCAGAATACATGGTGGAGGACATTATGAAAACCGCATACGTATCACGATATCATCACACAGATATATCACGGTGGTCTGGAACGGTATATTATATGGCTAAATGCCTTACTGATTCTGGATTATATCTTGATTATGTTTCCGGTTTCAGTTCGGTATGGGAGTCAGTGTTCCTTGCTAAAACAGTATTATACAGGAAGGTACTAAAAAAGCCCTATGCACGGCACTATCAACCTGCGGTCCTGCGTTCTTATGCTAGACAAATTGAGGATCGACTAGACCACATTAAACCGGATGTTATCTTTACTCCGGATACACAAGCGATCTCGTATTTGCAGACCGATATTCCAATAGTGTTCTGGACCGATGCGACATTTGCAGGAGTTGCCGATTTTCATCCTCGCCTTACCAATCTTAGTTCAGGAGATATTAGACGTGGTAACCTAGTGGAGCAACAAGCAATATCGAATTGTCGCCTTGCCATCTACAGCTCCGAATGGGCCGCCCAGACCGCGATCGATCATTACGATGTCGATCGCCGCAAAATCAAGGTCGTGCCCTTCGGCGCCAACGTCGATTGCAATCGCAATATTGAAGATATAAGACGGATAATCGCAGACAGAGATCCCGCCGTCTGCAAGTTGCTGTTTGTCGGGGTTCAGTGGCTGCCGAAAGGGGGCGATATCGCGCTTGCAGTTGCCACTGCATTGAATGCCCATGGATTACCGACAGAGTTACACGTGGTCGGTTGCGCTCCGCGGGTTCACACCCCACACTTTGTTAAACTGCATGGTTTTGTATCGAAGAAAAGCCCCGACGGCAGGAGGCTACTTAATAATCTGTATGCATCGTCACACTTCTTCATTTTGCCTACGCGAGCGGACTGCGTTCCCGTCGTATTGGCGGAAGCAAGCTCGTTCGGGCTACCCTCGTTGGCGACGTGTGTGGGGGGTGTTCCGACTGCGATCGTGGACAATGTAAACGGCAAAACGTTCTTGTTTGACAATATAGTGGAGCATATGACAGACTACGTATTAAAGGTAATGTCCGATGGCAGCACGTATCGTGCTCTGTGCATCTCGTCGTTTAATGAATATTGCAATAGATTGAATTGGGTGACGGCTGGCAACGCTGTGAAGCAGCTAATTCACGAAATTTGCCCCAAGGAATCATAAATGACGTCACCGCCAAAATTGAACACCCGTTCATATTGATCGGGCGAAGTTGATGGGTAATTCGGTGGCCACAGCTACCTAAAGCCATTGGAAACAGGGACTTGTCGCTGGTTTTTTTCAAACT
>Ga0074046_10003040_pt1 | contig 14233 bp, 18 predicted proteins | sample BogForMeECP23OM3_FD_94441 | JGI IMG/M metagenome (GOLD analysis project Ga0074046, IMG submission 94441) | Bog forest soil microbial communities from Calvert Island, British Columbia, Canada - Bog Forest MetaG ECP23OM3 | ecosystem: Environmental > Terrestrial > Soil > Wetlands ...
CGACTTGGCGTCGCCATGAGACATTACTCCGGTCTCGCACGTACTGAACTCAGGAGACCTCCACCATGAAACTCACGGCATTCATCCTCGCTCTCCTCTTTCTCTTCATCCTCGCCGCCTGTGCCCCCGGCCCCAACACCATGAAGGGCACACCGGGCGAGAAGCACGCCGTCGCCGGATTCTGGTTCGGACTGTGGCAGGGTTTCATTGCCCCCTTCGTATTTGTCATCTCGCTGTTCGTCCACGGCCTGAACATCTACGAGGTCCACAACAACGGCGCCTGGTACAACTTCGGATACCTGTTCGGGCTGGCCTGCTTCTTCGGCGGCGGCCATAAGGCCGGACGGCGCTGGTGATTTCGCGTTCCCAATGACCCAAAAATGTGGGCCACCAGGCAAGAGCCTAGAAACTACTCCCTGCCTCGAAGAATCGCGGCCATCAGGCGGGGGGTTGCGCCGCCCGTGCAGCACCGCGACAACCCACAAGGGCTTCTCTTCCGGCGCGTACGCTATCAGGAGTCACGAACCAAAATGAACCATAAGGGACGTGAGGTGAGGTCAGGGCGTTTGTGCCCCTGGTTGGGAAAAGTCACCAGTCTGTCGGTGCTCGCCAGAATATCCGCAATTACTTTGTCGGCGGCGTCGAGACTGTCCTCAGCAATGAATTCCCAAATGTCGTCAAGGTCGAGGCGGGCTTGCGGATGAAGATCGTACGCGATCATGAACCGGACGGCGTCCGGCGAGCGGCGTCGCTCTTTTCACGGAAGTGGGCAATCACCTCGTCACGGGAAATGGGCTTCACCCTGCCGCTCTTCAGGTCGTCATAGCGGCTGTTGAGCATCTCCCGCGCTTGCAGTACTTCGTCAAAGTATCCCGCCATTGCGTCCTCAACCAAGTCGTCAGTCCCGCGTCCGCTCTGCGTGGCGAGGTCTTTGAGTTTCTTTTCCGTCTCAGGGGTAAAGCGTACTTCCATGCCCTTCAACATACGGGAAAAGCGGCGCTCGGGCAACGGTTGCGCCGCCCCACATTTGCCAACAGCAGGCAAATGCGGGCCACGAGCCAGCGGCAGACAGCTCGCTCCCACCCTATCGTCCGCCACGGCGGACGATAAGGGTGGGGCACCCACATTTGAAAGGTCGTGAGGTAAGTCAAAGCGAAAGGCCGGGCCACCAGCCGCTCTCCTTGTACTCCCCGTACACCCGCCGCATGGCGTCGGAGATTTCGCCTACCGTCGCGCTGGATTCGACGGCCTCGATGAAGGTTCGCCGCCCAAACGGCGGTCCCTTCGATGATGGCCTTCGCGGCGAACACATCCCAGTGAGTGAAATCACAGGTCGGAGTGACTGGTGGGGCGGCCGAGACGCCCCAGGATGAAGGCGAAGACCACGGTGCAGATCACCAATACAAACCAAAAGCGCGGAGAATGCAGATAGAACCCCGGATCAACGCTGAATCCGGGGGCTGCAGACCCTTCCTCCGACGCGAGTTCGGCGACCCGGTGTTCGCCCAGGAATGCGCCCAGCACCAAGCCGATGATGCCCCCGAATATCGCTCTGCCCCAGTTCCGCTCGCTCATGATGACCTCCTTGCTGTAATTCGCAGAAATCGTAGACCAGATCGCTTAGGAAGGAAAGCAGCAGGTTGTACTACAAGGCGTCTCATAGGCGTCTCATAAATGACGTGCGAGCAGACATTCGATTTCCCACCAGGGCTAAAGCCCAGTGTTTAGGGTGCCCGGTGCGGCACGGCTGAACAGGCTGCGGAAAAAATAGGGGAAACAGATCCCTCGGAGGCTAAAGCCTCCTCGTGATGACAAAAATAAACAACTTAGACGCTGGCCTAAAGGCCAGCACTACCCAAAACCGCCGTTTCTCCGCAGCCTGTGAAGCCGTGCCCTTTCAAATCGCACTTATGAGACCAGTTCTAGCGTCGCCGGTTTCTGCGCCCCGATCGCCAGAACGAATTCAACCCGAAGTACAGAAACAGCAGCGTGAAGACAGCTGCGATGACGACTTTTCCCCGCGATGTCGTACCGGCCACATAGCGATGGTATTCCCGCACCGTGGCGCCGCCACCGATCGCAGCCAGTACCAGGAAGAGGAATCCGGTCACCTCCAGCCAGAGGGCGCTGAGTACGTGCCGGACGCTACCGGCAGTGACGCTTCCAGCGCGGTAGAAGGCGCGCGCCCAGCGGTTTTCGCCGGTCTTGCGTCCGGCCACACGCAGGACGGCGCGGCCCTGTCTGCCGAAGTCGTGTGAGGTCGCGGATTTGTTCTCGCCGGGTGCCGACATTTGCGCCAAAGGCGTATTCTAGCAGCCAGTGGGCAGGCGCTCTGCGGAGTTTGGCCGTGCCACTGGCGCAGGCGTAGCACCGCATGTGCCGCGTCGTTGATTTGATTTCATTCGATCAGGTGGCCACGTGGACCGAGAATTGAAGAATCTGATGAAGGAATTGGGAGAAGCTATCAATCAGGCGGTGGCAGAGTCGGAGCAGATCTCCGATGTGATGTCGCGCATTAAGGCCGGAGGGCATGACGTCTTCCTGGTGCTGGAGGCGACGGTGGGATTCAACCAGCACGAAGGCCCGGCGGAAAAGGCTCCGCCTAAAGAATTCAAGTCTTCGGGCCAGTTGGAGATCACTTCGCAGGACCTCAAGTTTTTGCGCTCGATGCGCATCGCCGTAAACGACGAGCGATGATGGTAATGCCCGCCGCGACGCAACGGTGGTGTGCTAAGATTTCGACGCTTCGGAGCAGGCGGGTGCGCGCGCCATAACGCCGGTTTGCGATACAACCAAGCTTCACCCCGCATGGGGAACGCAGTGCTCGGGAAAACGCCATCATGAGAGAGACCCTGGGAGTGTTGCTGGCAGGCGGAGCGGGTGAGCGTCTGTACCCCCTGACCCGCGACCGCGCGAAACCGGCCGTCACCTTCGGCGGCATCTACCGCATTATCGACATCACCCTTTCCAACTGCATCAATTCCGACATGCGCCGCGTTTACATATTGACGCAGTACAAGGCGTTGTCGCTGAACCGCCACATCCGCGAAGGATGGGGCAACGTAGTGGGTCGCGAACTGGGCGAGTTCATCGAAATTCTGCCACCCATGAAGCGCGTTAGCGACAACTGGTACATGGGCACGGCCGACGCGGTCTATCAGAACATCTACTCCATCGGCTCGGAGGAGCCGAAGTATGTGATGATCCTGTCGGGCGACCACATCTACAAGATGAATTACGACCTGATGCTGCGGCAGCACAAGGACTCGGGCGCCGACATCACCCTGGCCAGCATCCTCGTGGAGCCCTCCGAAGTGCGCCATTTCGGAGTGGTCGAGATCGACCGCACCGGCCGGGTGGTCGGATTCCAGGAAAAGCCCGAGCAGACCGAACTGCGCTCACCCTATAACCCGCGCATGGTTTCGGCATCGATGGGCGTTTATGTTTTTAACGCCGACATACTCATTCAGGCGCTGTTGAAAGACGCCGACGACCCGTCGTCACGGCACGACTTCGGGCACGACATCCTGCCGCGCATGGTGGACGGCTCCAAGGTGTACTCGTTCAACTTCGTGGACGAGAACAAAAAGGAGGCCTTGTATTGGCGCGACGTGGGAACTCTGGACGCCTACTACGAAGCCAACATGGATCTCGTCTCCGTGGCCCCGGTGTTCAACGTGTACGACAAAGAGTGGCCCATCCGCACGCATATGCGGCAATATCCTCCGGCCAAGTTTGTGTTCAACGATCCGGGACGCACGGGTGAGGCCCGCGATTCCATCGTCTCCATGGGATGCGTGCTGTCCGGCGGTTCGGTGACCAACTCCGTGCTCTCGCCGGATGTACGAGTGAACTCCTATACGGAAGTCGACACCAGTATTCTGTTCTCCCACGTCGATATTGGACGGCATTGCAAGATCCGCCGCGCGATTATCGATCGCGACGTACACGTGCCGGAGGGGACGGTAATCGGTTACGACACCGAAGCCGACCGGCAAAAGTATCACGTTACCGACAGCGGCATCACCATAGTCACTCGCGACTACTCGCTCTTCGAGAACCCGGTGGCGGCCAATTACTTCGATCCTGAGTAACCGTGCCCCGAAGCTGCGGCTCCAAACCCTTTACCGGAATGGGTTCAGGTGATCGGCGGGGTTCTGTTCGCACTGGTGGGGGATGCCCTCTTCTTCTCCTACGCCGAGATGTGTCGCGATGCCACCCTGAGCCGTATTTCCGACACCAATCCTGGAGAACTGGGCTGGGGGTTCTTTGCCAAGATGGCCGCGCTCGGAGCTGGCCCGCTGCTGGGACTGCTGACCACCTTGTTCCCGTCGATGACTGACTTCATCGTGTCGTTCCTGCAACCGGGAGCGCAGGCGATCAAGTAGATAAGCGATGGGCGCGCGGGTGTTCGGCTCAACTGGTCAGAATCCTAGCCTTCATCGTCACCGCGCCCACGCACCACAGCAGGGCGTCCTCCACGTGCTGGCGCAGCGATTCGCTGGTGAAGATCTTCTCCAGCGACTGTCCTTCGGTGAGGCGGGCGGCCAGTTCAGTAAGCATGCCCTGGTAACGCTCGGGCATGCTGATCTGGGTTGCGCGTACCAGGTCATCGAAGATGAGCAGGCAGTCGAGCACCACGCCGTCGGGGTCTTCCTCCTGCGAATTCACGAGGTAGAGCGTCTGCGCCACATCGCACATGGTCTCGACGTCCCGCGGCGGCGTGCCTAGCTGCGCCAGCGATTCGTCCATCGCCAGCGCCTTATGCACCAGCGTGGGACGCACGAAAAAAATTATGCGGCCGTCAGCGGTGAGGGGGCGCTCGTTGTCGCCGCCTACGGCTAGAAGCGTGTAGAACTGCGGGCCCTCGTGGGTGGGATCGAGGCGGAAACCGGCCATGGCAAGCTCTTCGTGGCGTGAGGACTCAGAGGCGTTCACGTCGGGCAGTTCGGGCATAGGCGTAATGGTACAAAACGTTGGCGCGCTTGGCAGCGGAAATCCGCAGTTGAACGGCGATGACGGTTCAGAGTATTACTTTAGGGTAAGTTCTGCAGGCCCTCAGGAATCAGCGGTGCTCGGGAAGAATTCCAGCGACCCGAAGTAATCGCCACCCGTCCAATGCTGTGGCGAAAGCCATTGCGTTGGTGCAAGACACAGCCATTCTGGCCCTTACATATCGCGCAGCCAAGCGCGGAGAAGGAGCAATCATGGAAGCCACCTGGAAAACACCTCAACAACCGGCTCACGGCAAGCTTGACGCAGCCGAAACCAACTCACTGCCCGAGAGCGCGTTCGCATTTCCCAAGACGCGCAAGGAACCGATGACGGATGCGTCGCATGTGCGCAATGCCATCGCGCGCTTCGACCAGGTGAAAGACGTCAGCGATACCGAGCGCGAACAAGCGTTTGTCAACATCAAGAAGGCCGCTAATCATTTTGGCATCGAGATGAAGGAACAGAGTTGGCGAGAGTTGGGGTCGCATCCCCGGTCGCACAAGCAGGCGACATAGGATTGCAAGGAATTGGCCAGTCCGCGCCTGAAAGAGATGGGGCGGACCGGTGAAAACTCGACGAGCGCAGGAATAACTGCAAACCACCTTGGGACGGGCGTAATTGTCGTACTACTACTTGCTAACTCGGAAGGGTAGTTTTTACATGTCAATAGTGCGAAATACTACAATTTTCCTTAATCCGCTGATAGCAAAGAGGATATAAAGTCGGAAGACGATATATAGAAACCCCCGAAATGTGCTATCTTAAACATAGTGAGTCAGGCTTGGGTGATCCCGGGTCTGGCTCTTTTTGCGTTCTGGGCGGATTTCCCGGGGCGGCTTGCGCGGACTGATACAATTCGTGGCGAAATCGCAGGGCAACCACTCCGGAAGTCAATCGAACTGCCGACCCTGAATTTTCGTACAAGTCCTTATTTGTCATAGAATTTGGGGTCGGGAGTAGCCCGTCGGGAGCTGGGTTTGGACGACAACCAAGCGGTCAATGCGTTGGTCCGGCGATGTGTGGCCGGTGATGCGGGGGCGTGGGAGGAAATCGTCCAGCAATATAACCGGCGGATTTACAACATCTGCTACCGGTTTTCGGGTTCTCCTGACGACGCGGCCGATCTGACCCAGGAAGTGTTCATCAAGATCTATCGGACCCTCAGCACCTTCGACGGAACGCGCGCGGCGTTCATGACCTGGGTCACAACGGTGACGCGCAACCTGCTGGTCGATCACTTCCGCAAGGGCAAATACGACCGCGTGACGGACTCGCTGGAGGCCACTCCGGGCGGGCAGGAAGACGGTTTGACCGTGGGAGAACAGTTGGAAGACCGGTCGGCCAGCCCGGAAGAGCGGGTGCAAAGCCGGCAAGCCCAAAAAATGGTGCACGAGGCCCTGCAAAAGCTGTCGCCTGAGCTGCGGGAGGCCGTGATTTTACGCGACTTACAGGACATGGATTACAAGGAGATCGCGCTGGTCTTAAAAATCCCGGAAGGAACTGTGAAAAGCCGGATAAACCGTGGAAGAACGGAACTTGCGAGGCTCCTTCAACGTAATTACAGGCAGGTGAATTGATGCAAGACCAGACAAAATCCGGAATGCAGTGCGTAGAGTTCGAGGCTTTGCTGGCCGACGCTCTCGACGCCACGCTGCCCGGCACGACAATGGCAGCCTTCGAGGCGCACCAGAACGGGTGCGAGGCATGTGCAGCCATGTACGCGCAGGCGGCGGCGGGCATGCACTGGCTGAACGGTCTTGAGGACATCGAGCCACCGAAGAACCTGGTGCACAACATCCTCGCGCAGACGATTGGGTCAGTGCAGGAGACTGGCACACAAGCGGCGCCGTCCGGCGGAAGCTGGCTGGACAAGATCAAGGCCCGCGCGGATTCGGTGTTTGCTCCGGTGATGACGCCGCGTTTCGCGATGTCGTTCGGCATGGCGTTCTTCTCGATTACCATGCTAGCCAACGTTGCGGGCGTACACGCCAACGACCTGAGGCACCTGGACCTGAGCGCCAGGGGCCTGCAGAAAACGTACTACTCAACGGAAGCGCGGGTGGTGCGGTATTACGAGAACATCCGGCTGGTATATGAGATCGAGTCTCGCGTGCGTGATTTGCGCCGCGCCGCGACGCCCGAAAAGCAGGAGGAGACGACGCCCAAGAGCCCAAGCAAGAAGAGCGGCTCGCAAGAGCAGGATCGCAAGTACCAGAACTACAGCCGGGACGTGAGCCAGCCGGTGCTGGCCAGCTGCCCGGTGGTAGACGAGCACGAGACCCCACAGGCCCGGCTGAACAGGAGAACAGCATGAACTGCGCCAACCATGTCGAAGTTCCCGCAGTCGCATACTGCCGCACATGTGGCAAGCCCATGTGCAGCACGTGCACGCGAGATGTGCGTGGCGTCATTTACTGCGAGGAGTGTCTGGCCTCGCAAATGAGCGGCACCATGCCGCCACCGCCGGGTCCAGGGACCATACCTCCGGGCGCCGTCCCGCCAGCGAATGGCAGCAACAGCCCAGGGCTGGCGGCGATTCTCGGTTTCATACCGGGCGTGGGCGCCATGTATAACGGCGAATACGCCAAGGGATTTATTCATGTGCTGATATTCGCCAGCCTGATCTGGGCCGCCGATCACGTAAGCGGCATCTTCGGCATCGGCATTGCGGCATTTGTGCTATACATGCCGATCGAAGCGTACCGCACGGCGAAGGCGAAACAGATGGGCCTGCAGCCCCCCGATCCATTCGGCTTCAATAACATGAACCTGTTCGGAAGTGCCGGCCAGCCGGCAGCAGCCGCAGCTCCGGTCGCGGGCGTTCCGGTGGAAGGTGAACCGGTGCCGGAGGACGTCAACGGATCGTCTCGCGTGCCGGTGGGAGCCATCATCCTGATGGCCCTGGGCGTGTTGTTTCTGCTCCAGCAGTTTGGCTGGCTCCACTACGATTGGTTCAGAGTATTCTGGCCCCTCATCCTGATCGCTGTCGGTATTCGCGTGCTGATGAAGCGTACGGGAAGGGGATGGTGAGGAGGGCGTCATGAAATACCGTTATAACCCCGCTTGTGGTTGCGCCCGATGCCGGGCCCACGGATTCATGGGACCTGCCGTCCTGATCACCCTGGGAGTTCTGTTCCTGCTCGATCAGATCACGCACTCCTACTGGATGGAGTTCGGCAGGACCTGGCCGGCATTGCTGATCGTCATCGGATTGGTCATGTTTCTGCAGCACAATGCTCTAGCGACGGGGCATGTGCCGCGTGAATACATGGGATATCCGCAGGTACAACCGCCGTACGCCCAGCCGCCGTACGCGCCACCGCAACCGCAGCAATGGCGTCCGCCTGTAGCGACGCCAGCCCCTGCCCCGACGCCTGCGCCCGCGCCCGGACCGAGCGCCGGAACCTCTGACCAGGGGGAGGTGCACAATGGCTAGCCCATACACCCAACCTTCGGCCCCGCTGCCGCCGCCACCGCCTGTGTATCGCTACCGGCGCTCGCTGGCCGGGCCGCTAATCCTGATCGCAATCGGAGTGATATTCCTGTTGCGAAACATCGGCGTCCATATTCCGGTTTGGCGCTTCTTCGGGCGGTTCTGGCCGTTGCTGATCATCCTGTGGGGCGTGATTGCTCTGGTCGAGCATTTCACGGCGCTGAATCGCGGCTACCAGACGCGGGGCCTTGGCGGTCTCGGAATCTTTCTTCTGATCCTTATCGTGATCCTGGGATTAGCAGCTCATCACAGCTCAGACGTGAATTGGGAGGGCATGCGCGACCAGATGCAGATCGACAATGATCTGGGAGGCATGTTTGGAACCGCCTTCACCTTCGACGACACCTTGGAACAGACATTTCCGGGGGATGGCACCCTTCGCGTCGTGTCCGATCGGGGTGCGATCAACATAACTCCGTCGGACAGCGACAGCATTCGGGTGGTGGTGCACAAGAAGCTGTACGCCCAAAACCAGAATGACGCCAACAAGTATAACGAGGGCACAAAACCACAAATCACCATCAACGGTACGGCGATGCTGCTGAACGCCAACACCAACGGGGCCGGCGATCATGGCGTTCAGGCCGACATGGACATCTTTGTGCCGCGCAAAGCCGCGGTGGAGGTGGCCAGCAAGCGCGGCGACGTGTCTATCAATGGCCGCAAAGCAGACGTGAAGCTCACCATGCAGCGGGGTGACATCGCGCTGAATGAAGTTGTCGGCAACGCCCGGATCAGCCTGGACAAGGGCTCGATCCGCGCCACGGACATCACCGGCGACGTGGCGATCGACGGGCGAGTCGATGACGTGACGCTGGAGGATGTAAAGGGCGCGGTCAAGCTGAACGGGGATTTCTTCAACGATATCCGCCTCAGCAAAATCACCAAGGCGGTGGAGTTCAAGTCGGCACGCTCAGATATCACGCTGGCTTCGGTGCCGGGTGACCTGGAAATTTCGGGCGATGCGCTGCGGGCCACCGACGTAGGCGGACCGATGAGGTTAGTCACGCGCTCGAAGGAGATCCACCTGGAAGGCGTGACCGGCGACATCGAAGTCGAAAATGCCAATGGTGATATCGAAGTGCACCCCGCGAACAAGCTGCCGCTGGGCAAGATGATGATCACCGGGAAGCGGGGTGACATCACGCTGGTGCTCCCTGCGAACGCTGGGTTTCAAGTGGATGCCACGACGCGCAAGGGCGACATCACCAGTGACTTTGGTCCCTTGAGGACGGAACAAACGAACGGATCGTCACACACGACGGGAACCATCGGCAATGGAGCGGCGAAGCTGCAGATCAACGCCGACACGGGAGATATCCGCATCAACAAGGGATAGAGTTTCACTCCTCCAGAACGATAGCCCACTCCGCGGTGCGGGGTGGGCCTTTTCGTTGCAGCCATTTTCGAGTTTCAAGTTTCGAGTTTCGAGCGGACGAGCTGTTCGATGCGGGAGACGACTTCGTCGATCGAGAGATTGGTAGTGTCGAGGATAACCGCGTCGGGCGCAGGAACAAGCGGAGATACGGCGCGGGTGCGATCGCGGTGATCGCGGGCGACGAGGTCTTCGATGATGCGCTGCGCCTCTTCCGGTGTGTGTGTGCCGTTCTGCGCGACGCGGCGCTCGGCACGGATGCGGGCGTCGGCGTCGAGAAAGACCTTCACGTCCGCATCGGGAAACACGGCGGTGCCGATGTCGCGGCCTTCCATGACGACTCCGCCACGGGCGCCCAGTTCTCGCTGGCGCGCGACCATGATCTCGCGCACGGGAGGGTGCATGGAGACGCGCGACGCGGCGAGGGTCACATCTCCTTCGCGAATGCGCTGCGAAACGTCGCTACCGTCGAGCAGCACGCGGTTCCCTTCCGGCTGAGGCTCAAGTTGAATGTCGGTGCTGTCAGCAAGACGGCGCAGGGCTCCGGGATCTTCGAGCGAGACCTGATGCTCCAGCGCCTTGAGAGCAAGGGCGCGATACATGGCTCCGCTTTCGAGGTTGACGTAGCCGAGCTTCCGGGCGAGACGCGCGGCAATGGTGCTCTTACCGGAGCCGGCAGGACCGTCAATCGCGATGACCAGTTGGCGTGCGACGGTCATTCGTGCTTGTTTTCCTGACGGGGAGACACGGGCCTGGATGGCCGGCTGGTCCTTCGCGGGCGGCGTTCGACAAGGGGTTTACCCGGACGCACGCTCGGAGGATTGTCGTCGGAAAACGGCTTGGAACGCAAAGAGTGCGGCACCTGCGGCGCGCGGACATCGGCGGCCTGCAGCATGACTTTGCCGCCAACATGCACGAACCCCAGTTCGCGCGCGGCCTGCAGCGCGTTGATGGCATCGCGCACGCGGGCGCGCCCCACGAGGGTGGAGAAGAAATTCTCGACCTCCTCCTGTGGGACGGCGCGGACACAATCAATATATTTTGAAACTAATGCGGTCAGCGCCTCAGCCACCGAGACGTGCATGCCCTCTTTCACCGCCTCGGGCGACCAGCGGAAGAGCACGTCCCAAAACACGCCTTCGTCGTGCTTGTAGTCCACGCGGGTGATGCGCAGCTTGGCCCACAGCTCATCGAGGGCGCGGTCGAGCGCGGCCTCAGAGATGTCGCCGCCGAGCGATGCGCGCAGGCGCTCCTTGGAGATAGGGCCGCGCTTCTGGATCAGCAGGAACGCATCGACGGCGAGCGTCGAATACCCGGAGCGCGCGGTGGCCTTGGGCGCCTGGCGGGGATTGCGGTCGCCCACCAGCCCGTAGAAATACGGGAACACCGCGGCCGAGACCAGGAAGTTGTTCTCGGGAAAAACCAGCGTCTCGTAAGCAGCCTTGTCGCGCAGCAGGCGGACCATGAGTTGCTTAGCTTCGCGGGCACGAGGATCGGCGAAGGCCTTCTGATGGGTGGGCAGCTTGTCGTCGCTGCCGACGTAGGCGCCGACGAACGTAGGTGCGAGCACCGCGGGCTTCTGCGGGTACAGGGTGCAAAAGCCGACGGAGTCGATGAAAGCACGTGCTGCCTCAAGGGTGCGAATGGCTTCCCCATTCAAGCACCACTTCTCGCGGCGCAGCTCCTGTAGTTGCTGATCGAACATGTGTGATTGGTCAATGGCGCTCGGGCTTACGCCCTCGCGAGAACGTGCCGTCGATTAAAACCGACTCAAGATCACAAAAAACCGCCTACCCAGGGTTCCGCTTGCCCAGCTCGCGCAAAGGCAGCGCGAACTGGGGCCCCGCTCCACCCTGGGCTATTATTGTCCCGCCCTACGGGCTCTTTTTTCGAACGGTGTGTGCCACCGTCGCAACCCAAAACGAGTTCTCATGCGCACCGGTGTCTGCGCGGCGTAACAAAATAAAAGCCTTCGCGGCACGACTAAACGCGCGCCCTTTCAGTCGGACTTCGCATGGATTTCTGTACTAGGCCGTCAGATACGCTTAAAGGCGCGCTGGATGTCTTTAACAGAATACCGCAGAACGACGGGGCGGCCATGCGGGCAGCTCATGGGACAGTCGGTTTTGGCCAACTCCTGCAGGAGCCATTCCATTTTGTTCTGTTCGAGCGGCATGTTGACCTTGATGGCGGCGTGGCAAGCGATACTGGCAGCGATCCGGGTACGGATCTTTTCGAGGTTGAGCGACTGCTCTTCGCGTTCGATCTGCTCGAGGATTTCATGCAGCAGGTGTTCGACTTCGGCGGGCGAGACGCCGGCGGCGGTGGTCTTCACCGCGATGGTGCGGATACCGAAGGGCTCGACCTCGAAACCGTTGTGGTTGAGTTCGTCGGAAATCTCCGCGAAAACCGCCATCTGGCTAGGCGTGAGCTCGACCAGAAGCGGCATCAGCATCTGCTGGCGCTCGGGCGAGTTGGCGAGACGCTGGCGCAGAATCTTCTCGAAGAGGACGCGCTCGTGAGCGACGTGCTGGTCAATGATCCAGAGGCCTTGCGGGTTGACGGCGAGGATGAATGACTCGCGAATTTGCCCGAGAGGCTTGAGGGTGGCGAGCGAATCGAGGCTGACGGGCGCGTCGTCGTCCGCCAACGCGGTGGTGCAACCGTTGTCGCCAGCGCTTGCTGCTGCCGGGATTGGCACCGCATTCGCGAATGTTTGCGGGCCGAAACGTGCGACCGGAACTGCGGCGTTAGCGTCGATAGCGATAGCATCGTTGCCGAACTGCAGCGGCGCGGTGAACGGCGGGACCTCCGGTGCGCGCAGAGCGAAGGCAGCATCGGCTTCGGTGACATGCAGCGGATCGGCGTCGGTCAACTGGCGCGCGCTGGGTGAAAGCGACGGCGACGCGGTCGGCTGGCTGTGAATTTCCGCCATGAAGGCCGGCACCGGGCGGGCCTTCATCAGCGCGGCGCGGACGGAGTCGCGAATGAAGTCGTGCAGCGTCGAGGACTGGCGGAAGCGTACCTCGGTCTTCGAGGGATGCACGTTGACGTCAACCTCGGTGAACGGCATCTCGAGAAAAAGCAGGACGACTGGATAAACCGTCGGAGGAATGATGTTGCGGTAAGCCTCGGTGAGCGCGTGCTGCACCACGCGATCGCGAATCAGGCGTCCGTTGACAAAGATGAAGATGGAGTTGCGGTTGAGCTTCTGGATTTCCGGCCGCGAAACGAAGCCGTGCAGGCGGACTTCGCCGGGTTCCTGTGGAGTCTCCGCGTCTTCTTCTTGTGTCTGCCGACGCCAGGGCGGCGGCTGTGGCAGTCCGACGTGGATAAGCGGCAGCAGCGCGCTCAGCGGGATGAGCTGATCAAGCGTCTCCTTGCCGAAGACCTGGTAGATGCGCTGCGAGTAGTCGGCGACGGGCGGCGCAATGAGCATGGCGTTGGTAGCGGAGTGCAGCTCCCAATGCATTTCGGGATGCGCCAGCGCGTAGTGGGTGACCAGCGACGCGATGTGCGAGAGTTCCGTCGGCTCGGCCTTGAGGAACTTGCGGCGCGCAGGGATGTTGAAGAAAAGGTCGCGCACGCTGATCGAAGTACCGGGCGGCAGTCCGGCTTCCTCGACTGTAAGAATTTTCCCTCCAGCGATTTCGATGATGCTGCCGGCTGCGTCTTCGGCGGCGTGGGTCTCCAGGCGCAGGCGGCTAACCGAGGCGATGGAAGGCAGCGCTTCCCCGCGAAATCCGAGGGTCGCGATGTTGAGCAGGTCGTCGGCGTTACGGATTTTCGAGGTCGCGTGACGCTCGAAGGCGAGCATGGCATCGTCGTGCGACATGCCGCAGCCATCGTCGATCACCTGGATGAGTTTGCGGCCTCCGGCTTCGACGTTGACGCGAATGCGGCTGGCGCCGGCATCGAGGGAGTTCTCCAGCAGCTCCTTGACCACCGAAGCGGGGCGTTCGACCACCTCGCCGGCAGCGATCTTGTTGGCGACGTTTTCGGAGAGGACGTGGATGCGGCCCATCGAGTATTACGTTACATGAGAGCAGTGGCCAGTGGTTAGTGGCTAGAGAGGCCGGCGTTGAGAACCTTACTTGAACACGGTTTCCTTCGAACTTGGTTAGGATGAGAAATCATGGTTGCATTGTGAAATACTGATTCACTATCCCATCGCATGAGGACTGAGCCGGGAATGCTGTCGAGATTCACGTTTCACAGCGCGGGAGGCTGCACATGAGGGGCGCTCCTTCGATCACTGCAGCGGTGACGCTGGCCACGGTGCAGCAGGCGCGCGAGCGCATCCGCGGGTTCATCTACAACTCGCCGTGCCGCCATTCGGTTGAGCTGTCGCAGATGACCGGGCAAGAGAC
>Ga0074046_10003041_pt1 | contig 14226 bp, 16 predicted proteins | sample BogForMeECP23OM3_FD_94441 | JGI IMG/M metagenome (GOLD analysis project Ga0074046, IMG submission 94441) | Bog forest soil microbial communities from Calvert Island, British Columbia, Canada - Bog Forest MetaG ECP23OM3 | ecosystem: Environmental > Terrestrial > Soil > Wetlands ...
TCAGGCGCGCGCATAGCGCGCGTTCGTGTTTTCGGGCTTCGTGCGCAACGTCCCCGTCGTCTAGCTCGGCCTAGGACACCGGCCTTTCACGTCGGTAACACGGGTTCAAATCCCGTCGGGGACGCCAGGATTCGAGGAGATGAGACGTGAGTACTCTGTCATCGACTAGCGACGCGGTCGCGGCGCTGCATCCGCTGAATCACGGATTCAGTTGGACGCCGGTGCGTGGGCCGTTTCGCTCGATCACCGACGAGCAGGCGCGTTCGTTCAATGAGCGCGGCTTCTTCGTGCTCGAAAACGCGATCGATCCCGCGAGCATCGTGCGAGTGCGCGACGCGATCGATCCGTTCGAAGCGCGGGCCGAGGAGTTTCTGCGCTCGCGCCCCGACGGCAGGATGGGCATCGCGCAAGCCGACGGAATCACTTTCACGGTGCATCTGGTCAAGCTCTCCAAAGTATTGCGCGAGTTCTCGGCGAGCCGCGTCTTTCAGGATCTCTGCCACGATCTCATCGGCACCGACGTGCGCCTCTACTGGGACCAGGCCGTGTACAAGAAGCCCGAGTATCCCAAGCCATTCCCGTGGCATCAGGACAACGGCTACACCTACATCGAGCCGCAGGCGTACCTGACCTGCTGGATCGCTCTCAACGACGCGACGGTTGATAACGGCTGTCCGTGGGTGATTCCGGGCGGGCATTTGCGCGGCACGCTCGCCCATCGCCTGTCGAAGCTCGGCTTTGTGTGCCGCGAGCAGGACGGCCCCGAAGCGCTCGCCGTTCCAGTGCGCGAGGGGAGCACCGTCGTATTTTCTTCGCTGATGCCGCATCGCACCGGCCCCAACGTCACTGCGGGCGTGCGCAAATCGTACATCTTGCAGTACGCGCCCGATGGCGCGCGAATCGTACAGACCGATACTGCCTGTGACGATCCCGATCGCCAGTATCTGGTTCTGAAAAACGGCGAACCTGTTTCGCCGCCGCCGCTCGAATAACCGTTCTCAATAGTCAGATCGGAATAAAGTCGGACCGCCGCCGACTTTCGCGGAGCCTGGCGAAAGCGTTGAGGATTCGATTAGCTAATCATCAATGTAGCAGTGCGTTAATATGCAAGTAGCAACTTGCTAATACATTTATCATTCTTTCCTATCTCACTCTTCAGCCGCAGTTCACTATTTGTGTAGTTATCGAAGTCTCGATCTGATTGCATATTTTAAGCAAAGTCCGACATGGAGTGTCGGAACGATCGCAGAAGATCGATCGGCGGATCGTTGGATGTTGGCGGAAGGATGCTCGTGGTGCTGTCGATTCGAAGCAAGCGGGGAGGGGAGGGTAGGCCATGTTTCAACGCAGTTACTACCGAACGATCTGGATATCCGATGTTCATCTCGGGACCCGTGCATGCAAGGCAAGTTCGTTACTCAGTTTTCTGCGCCATCACATTGCGGAGACCCTCTATCTTGTCGGCGACATAGTCGACGGATGGAACTGGGGACCTTCGTGGCACTGGAGTCCCGCGCAAGAGGAGTTGGTGAATGAGATCGTGCAATGGCGCCGCAACGGCGTCAATGTAGTATTCATTCCGGGAAATCATGACGAGACCAAGGTTGGGCTGGTTGAAGCACTATTCGGCCGCATTCCTTCCATAAGTTCCTTGATTCACACCACCGCCGAGGGTGCCAGGATGCTTGTGATCCACGGGCATCAGTTCGACGGCTCGCTCAATCCGAATCGCCTGCTGCCGATCATAGGATCTTACGCGTACGCTCGAGCCCAACGGATTCATGACTGGTACAATCGACAGACCGAACCGGGAAGCGATGAAGGTCGTTCGCTTTCCGACTTTTTTCGCTACCCCGCTCGCAAGGCTCTCGAGTTTCTCACTGACTTCCGCGATCGAGCAGTACTCGCAGCCGCGCGCGACCACAAAGCCGACGGCGTGATCTGCGGACACATTCATCGCTCGGATCATCGGGTGATCGGAAACGTCCTATACGTGAACGACGGCGATTGGGTACAGAATCGGACCGCGGTCGTCGAGGAGCGCGACGGCTCGCTGCAGGTCCTTCGATGGAGCGGCGTGCAGGAGAACATTTCGATTTCGGAACCGATGCAACAGGAGGCGACTTCGTGACAACTTCCGGACCCGAGTCGACCAGCCACGCAGATTCACAGATCGATCTAATTTATTTCGACGCCGGTGGTGGGCATCGCGCTTCGGCGACCGCGCTGATATCGGCGGCGCGCCAACAGCAGCGTTCCTGGCAAATCAAACTTATCAACCTGCGCGATCTGCTCGAACCGGCCGACTTGGTCCGGCGCCTGACCGGGGTTCGCATCGAGGACTTCTACAACTCGCAGCTCAAATACGGCCTTACCATAGGCACCGGTCCGCTGCTGCGGATAACGCAGATGCTGATTCGGCAGCTCGAGCCGGCGATCATCAAGCTGCTGGCGCGTTATTGGCAGCACTCGCGGGCCGACCTTGTGGTTTCGATGATCCCGAACTTCAATCACGCGATTCTGCAAGGCCTGCGGCAGGCGGACGCGATGCGGGGACGGCGCGACACTCCAATGGTAACTATTCTTACCGACCTGGCCGACTGCCCGCCGCACTTCTGGATCGAACGCCAGAGGCAGTACCTGGTTTGCGGTACTGCTAGTGCGGAGGAACAGGCGATAGCTATGGGTCATGCCTCCGAGCGTGTATTTCGCACCTCGGGAATGATCGTGCGTCCCGAGTTCTATCGTCCTATGAAGCTTAGCCGTGAAACCGAGCGCGTCCGGATAGGGCTTGACCCAAAATTGCCGACCGGCATCGTGATGTTCGGCAGTTATGGATCGAGCCAGATGGCAGCTATCGCCAGGAGAATCGAAGTTGCCGGGCTGAAGACTCAGCTCATCTTCATATGCGGTCACAATGACAAGCTGCGCGAGCGTATCGAGAGTATGGAGCTGTCCTATCCGTTCCGCTGTGTCGGCTTCACGCAGGAAATTCCCTACTACATGAAGCTGGCGGATTTTTTCATCGGCAAGCCGGGTCCGGGCAGCATCAGCGAAGCTCTCGTTATGGGACTTCCTTTAATTGTCGAGCGCAATGCCTGGACAATGGTGCAGGAACGCTTCAACACCGATTGGATCGCGCAAAAAGGGTTCGGGATAGTGCTGCCTTCCTTTCGTGAGATAGGCAGTGCGGTCTCGACGATGCTGGATCGCGTAGAGTTCATCCGCTTGCGTGCCAACGTGGAAGCGTTCGACAACTGCGCGGTGTTTGAAATCCCCGAAATTCTGGAAGCCCTGATTTCCCGCCATCGCGCCTCAAACTGGAGCTTCGGACGCACCGCGACTGCGAGGCAATTTGCGTCAGAAATTCACTACGGCGTTTGAACGATTGAAAGTAGCTTTTCTTGCGGTGTTCCTGTTAGCAGCATGCACCGCACATTCGAGTGACGCCGGTGCCTTAGAGGCCAGCCCGATCGGCGCTTCCGATTTCGGCGGGCTACAGTTCAAGATCCTGAGTTCTGATGGGAAGCAGACGATTGGTTATACGCGTTTCGTGGTCTTGCGGAGCAACTCAATCGAAGAGATCAAGGGCGATACCAGATACCTCGATGGCGAGCGCGATAGCGAAGATGAACTCTTATACTTAGCGCCTTCGACCCATACGCCAAGGCTCGACACCTATAAGCACTCGTTCTTCTATGCCGACGGCACGCTTCATATGGTCGACACGCTAGACACCAAATCTGGCATCGCCTCGTGTACGAGCTACACGTCGGGCAAGATGAAGGTGCGCAAGTCTCAGCTTGACGTACCGGCGGATTCATTCGCGGGTGCGTCTGGACTTATGACGATGGTGGGCAGTCTTCGGCACGGGAACCGTGAAGTCAGATTTCATGCGTTCGCATGCGCGCCGGGACCCGCGATCTTCAGCGTCAAGGCGTCGCTTTCGGATCGATCGGAGCATTGGCCCTTTTACCCCGGCGACCTTTTCCGCCTTGATATGCGGCCCGACCTCGGAGCTTTGAACCTGCTGATTGCGCCGTTCATCCCAACAATGGATGCGTGGTTCAATCCCAATGACAACTGGAACTATGTAGGCGGCGAGTTCGACCGCTATTTCCGCGGACCTCACGTGCTGACGGTGCGAGTGCTGGCGGCAGATTGAGACTTCCAGAGCTCAAATCCGAGATCGATTCGTGACGATAAGATGGCGCGTACGTGTCGTGTGGATTGTTGTTTTCTTTCAGCCAATCGGTCATCGCACGAAACCTTCAACTCAAAAGCGCCGAAACGTGCGGTGGCTTCCGGGTTGCTGCGCATAACTTTTAATCCTCCTTCGCCCGAGCGTTCACACCCCTGCTGAACATCGCGCGCTATTGGTGCGGTTGCTCCGATCGGTAATCACGGGACGCAGAGTTGCGAAGGTCTCGCAGATTTTGCGCGCACACGATCTAAGGAGGAACAATGCTGTGAAGTCTCGAAAACGAATCCTGAAATTTGCGTGGGCATTGCTTGCTGGCGCGATCTTGCTCGCTGTGGCGGCATGGCCCGCGGGCGCTCGTGCTGCGTGCCAGCTCGGCAACGGAATCGAACACGTCGTCTACGTCGAGTTCGACAACGTGCACTTTACCCGTGACAATCCGAACGTGCCGTCGGATCTCGAGCAGATGCCCCACCTGCTGAACTTTCTCACGCAGAACGGCACACTGGACGCCGGCGATCACGCGGTGCTGATCTCCCACACCGCCAACGACATTCTCACTACGCAAACCGGCCTGTATTCCGACGATGACGGCATCGCAGTCGCTAACAGCTTCGGAGTATTCGATCCTTCCGGCGTTGGGTTCCCTTCGTCGTTCTTCTACTGGACGGACCTCGTCAAGGATATAACCCCAGCCACCATGGACAGCACGTTCGCGCTGACCACACCGTCGGGAGAAAACGTTCCAGCGCCGTGGGTGCCGTTCACGCGCGCGGGATGCGACGTCGGCGCCTACTCGACCGCCAACATCGTGCTGGAACGGTCGCCATTCGACGTCGCAAAGGTCTTCGGTAACCCGTCGTCACAATTGTCCGAGTCGGAGCCGCAGAGAACCAACGACTTTATCGGTGAGGCTATCCATTGCACTCAAGGCAGCGCGCTTTGTTCGACCGCGAATCGCGGCGTGACCGATACCCTGCCGAGCGAGCCCGATGGCTACATGGGCTACCAGGCGTTGTTCGGGGCGAAGTACATTTACCCAGTGCTGGGCAACCCCAACGACTATAATGGAAACCCGTTGAACTCCTTTCCAGGTTTCGATCCCGTCCCGGCGCAGACGCTTGCGATGGTCGAGGCGATGCTGAAGAAAGGCATTCCGGTGGTCTTTGCCTACATCGCCGACGCTCACGACAATCAGGAGGGACACAGCCTCTCCCTCGAGAGCACGTTCGGTCCGGGCGAAGCGCCCTACGTGAAGCAGCTTAAGGATTACGACACTGCCTTTGAGACATTTTTTGCCAACCTCAAAAGCGAAGGGATTGACCAGACCAATACTCTGTTCGTCTTCACTCCCGACGAGGGCGATCACTTTGTCGGAGCTACGCCGGCCAACCCAGGTTGTGATGGTGTGAATACACCTTGCACCTATCCCACCTCACCAGTGCCGGGAGTTGGCGAACTCGACATCAATCTGAACGGGCTGGCCGCCGCCGCTGGCGACTCGACGCCCTTCGACATTCATTTCGACGATGCGCCGACTGTTTACGTGCCGGGCCAGCCGCTTCCGACCGACCCGTCAGTCCGGAAGCTGGAGCAGACAATGGCTGGCCTGACCGCGGAAAACCTGCACACGGGATCAATCGAGAACCTGATGGTAGCGATGGCGGATCCGGTGGAAGAGTCGATGCTGCACATGGTGACGCAGGCGATTCCGCACGCACGCCGACATTTACGTACTTCGGCGATCCCAACTTCTTCTTCGAGTCGCCGCCGTCCGCTACGGGCACCGCTCCGTTCGTGGGCACCGGCTTCGCCTGGAATCACGGCGACATCCAGCCCGAGATCGCGCGCACCTTTATCGGTATCGCAGGTCCGGGAGTCAACAATCTCGGCGTGACCGACAGTTTCTTTTCCGATCATGTCGACGTGCGGCCGACGATTATGTTCCTGACCGGACTCATCGACGACTATCAGCACGACGGCCGCGTTCTGATGGAGCTGATTCGGCCGAATGCGTTGAGCGGCGATCTGCACGCGCATCACGAGACGCTGCTCAGGCTCGGACAGGCGTACAAGCAGATCAACGCGCCGTTCGGCCAGCTCGCGATGAGCACGCTGGCGATCTCGACCAGCGCGCTTCAAAGCGTGTCGATGAACGACTCGACCTACACGCAGCTCGAAGCGCAGATCGCCGCGTGGACCGCTCAGCGTGACGACATCGCGGCGCAGATGAAGGCGTTGCTGGAAGGTGCCGAATTCGGTGGACAGGCCATCGACGAGAAGCAGGCGAAATCGCTGATCGCTCAAGCGCAGAGCTTGATTGGTCAGGCGGCGAGCCTGGCGGCATCGCTCTGACCTTTAGCCTCTGCTTGACCCGGGCTGGCCGGCTCGACGCCGTGCCAGCCCGCGTCAAGTCCGATCCATTCTCACCGACGGCCTCGCGCCGTTAGCAGATCTTTCAGCTTGCGCCTCATCGCGGAAATGTCGAGAATTGAGCCGCAAATCATTTGCACGGACATTTGCCATTGGAAATTCGCGGAGGTTTCCGTGGAAATCGGCGAGCGGCGCGATGGCGACATCCTGGTCCTGAGTCCCGCGGGACGAATCGACAACGACACGAGCCCGCCCTTCCAGACGCGGCTGCTCGGCGCTTTGACCCCTGGCGCGGCGGTGTTGGTTGATTTCTCGGCCGTCGAGTACATTTCGAGCGCCGGCCTGCGCGCGCTAATGATGGGATCGAAGCAATCAAAAGCGGCCAACGGGCGGCTCGCGGTGGCGGCGCTGGGGCCAGTGGTCAAAGAGATTTTCGAGATCAGCCGTTTCTCATTAGTGGTAGAGGTCTTCGACACTCCCGCCGGCGCGCTCGCGGCCCTGCGCTAGCCGGTGGACGCGCGCACAGGGGATCAGTGCCGATGTTGATCCGTTTTTGGGGAAGTCGCGGTTCGATTCCGACGCCGCTCGGATACCGGGCTGTGCGAACCAAGATCCGCGAGGCGTTGCTCGCCGCGCGCCACCATCAACTGGACAGCCCCGAGTCGATCGACAACTTCATCGCGAAGGAACTCCCATTCTCGACGAGCGGCACCTACGGCGGCAACTCGAGCTGTGTCGAGATCGAAGCCGGCGGCGACGAGTACGTGCTGTGCGACGTGGGCTCGGGCGTGCGCGAGTTCGGAAACGCGTTGCTCGCGAAGCATGGTCCCGCGAGGAAATCCCGCTTCAACGTTTTCCTGTCGCACACGCATTGGGATCATATTATGGGGTTTCCGTTTTTCACCCCGTCCTACATCCCCGGCAACGTGATCCGCATTCACGGCTGTCACAACGCGATGCGCGACGTTTTCATTCGCCAGCAATCGAATCCCTGCTTTCCGATCGATTTCCGTTCGCTCGGCGCGACTATCGAGTTCGTCGAACTGGAACCCGGCCGCACCTACGAGATCGACGGGCTGTCGGTGAAACCGATCCGGCAGAACCATCCAAGCGATTCCTACGGCTTTCGCTTCTCAAAGAATGGCAAGTCGATGGTTTACTCGACCGATTCCGAGCACAAGTTCGACGTTCTCACCGAGAACTATCCGTTCGTCGAGTTTTTCCGCGACGCCGACCTGTTGATCTTTGACGCGCAGTACTCGCTGGCGGATCAGATCTCGATCAAAGAGGACTGGGGGCATTCGAGTAACATGATTGCGGTTGAGCTCGCGCAACTCGCGCGCGTCAAGCACCTCGTGATGTACCATCATGAGCCCGTCTTCGACGACAAGATGATCGAAAAGGTGCTGGGCGAGACGCGCCGCTACGCGGAAATCAACGGGTCGCCGAATAAGTTGACCGTCACCTCCGCTTACGACGGACTCGAGATTGTCATCTGAGGACAAGTCCGAGTTACAGCCTGGACGACCGCTGACTAGCCCGCGGGGATTGTTGGCAGAGCCGGGACGCGCGCCGGCGTTGGTCGTGCTGGCGTTGCTCGTGGTCATGCGCGCGCTCGATCCCGGCGTCGTGCAGAGCCTCAGGCTGCGCGGGTTTGATTTCCTCGAACAACTTGCGCCGCGCAAGTATCAGCCGCTGCCGGTGGAGATCGTCGCAATCGATGACAAGAGCCTCGCACAATACGGACAGTGGCCATGGTCGCGGGCGCGCGTGGCGCAGCTGGTCGACAAGATCGCGGCGGGTAAACCGGGCGTGCTCGGCGTTGATATTATTTTCGCGGAGCCCGACCGTCTTTCACCCGGACGCCTGGTCGAATCCGATCCGGAAATTCCCGCGAACGTTGCCGGCGAGCTCGCGCGGCTGCCCTCGCATGAATCCACTCTCGCCGACGCTTTGCGCAAAGTCCCGACGGTATTGGGCGTCGGGGTTACCAACGAAGCGGACCACGGCGCGGCGGCGCCCATGCGCGTCACGATGATTCTCGAATCGGGCGCGAATCCGCGCCCGTTCCTTTTCACTCATCCGGAGCTCATCCGCAGCCTGCCAGAGATTGCGGCGGCGGAGCACGGGCAGGGTTCGATCGACCCGGAGAAGGATCATGATGGAATCACTCGCCGCGTGCCCCTGTTCGTTGTCGCTGAAGGCCGTCTAGTGCCGAACCTGGCGCTCGAAATGCTGCGCGTAGCCGTGGGTGCTCGCGCTCTCGGAATCGTCAGCGGAAAGGAAGGCGTGGAAGGGGCGACCCTCGGATCGCACTTTCTGCCGACCGATCGGCACGGCCGCGTCTATCCGTATTTCACGCCCTCGTATGACGCCCGCTACGTCTCGGCGGCGGACCTGCTCAACGGTTCCTACGATCCCGCCCGGCTCAATGGCGCTGCCGTTCTTTTGGGGTCGAGCGCGCTCGGATCGACGGACGAGAATCAAACTCCGCTTGGCCTGATGGCGGGGGTCGAGGTTTGGGCGCAGACCCTGGAATCGATGCTGACCGGAAATTTACTACGCCGCCCGGCGTACCTCGACCTGATCGAGATCGCGATTGTGCTGGTCGCGGGACTCGTCATTGTCTTGGCATTGCCCTACGCGAATCCACGGACGGCCGCCGCGGCGTTTCTGGGCATCGTTGCGATCCTCTTCGTCTCCGCGCTGGCGAGTTTCAAATTCTCGAGGCTACTGCTCGACGGCGTCTATCCCGCGCTGTCGTCGGCGCTCGTGTTCGGCGTCATGTTGTCGGAAAACTTGCGCGTCGCAGAGGCGGGACGCCGACGGCTCGCGGCCGAGCTGCAGCACGAACGAGAAATGGAGGCTCGGCTGGACGGCGAGCTGAATGCCGCGCGCGCCATCCAGATTGGCCTGCTGCCGCGGCATTTTCCGGGACCGCCCGAGCGCCGCGACGTAGAGGTCTTCGCTTCGATCGAGCCCGCGCGGATGGTCGGCGGCGATCTTTATGATTTCGTTTTGCTCGATTCCGATCATCTTTCATTCGCGATTGCCGACGTGTCGGGCAAGGGAGTGCCGGCCGCCTTGTTCATGGCGATGACCAAAGAGGTGTTGCACACCGCTACGCTGCGCTACCGGAAAGCGCTCGATCGGGTCTTCAGCGAGGCGAACGCCAAGATTTCAGCGGCGAGCGAGGAATTAGGCGCCGGCGGCGCAAACATGATGTTCGTCACGGTGTTCGCGGGGATACTCGACCTCGCGTCGGGCATCCTGGTTTACGTCAACGCCGGCCACGACTCGCCGTTCGTAATGCGCGCGGGCGCAAAGCCTGAGAATCTCCCGCTTGCGGGAGGGCCGCCGCTCGGCACGGTCGACGACTTTCAGTATTCGATCGAGCAGCGTCAGCTCACGCCCGGAGAGACGGTGCTTGCGTATACCGACGGCGTGACCGAGGCTCAGGACGCGAAGAAGACGCTGTATTCCGGCGCGCGGCTGGAGCGGTTGCTCGTGTCGGCACCGATGACGGACGCGAAGGCCGTCGTCGATTTCGTGCGTGACGATGTCCATCGCTTCGCGGCCGGCGCTGAGCAGGCCGACGACATTACGCTGCTCGCGGTGCGCTGGCTCGGGCCGGGTTCCTCGGGCTGATCAGCGGACGGTAATTTCCACGCGCCGATTCCGCGGTTCCGCCACCTGATCGGCGGTCGGCGCCGCTAGGTCCAACTGCCCGCGGCCCGCGACCGAGATCGATTTGGGACTGATCCCATCGTGCACCAGCCGGTCGCGAATCATCTCGGCGCGGCTCATCGAGAGCTGCTGATTGTGCGCCGGGTTGCCAAGCGTGTCGGTATGCCCTATGACCTCGACCTCGTACACATTTCGGCGCTTGATGTCGCTGAATACATCCTGGTACTGGACTTGCGATTTCGGCGTCAGAGTGTCGCTGTCCTTTTCGAAATAGAGCACGAAGTGGCTGGGCAGGACCGGCTGCGCGGCGAGCGCGCTGCCGAAAATCTGCTGCACCTGCGCCTGATCGACCTTCACCGGCGCGGCGACGCCTCCGCGAACCTCTCCGGCCGCGTAGGGCTGGTCCAGTACAACAGACTTCTGGCCCTCGATTGTGACCGCGCCAGAGCTGCCGTCGGGATTGGGCAGCACGACGAACAGCGACTGGCGGCTGGAACAGGACGCCAGTAAGAGGAGTGCCAGAACCGGCGCGAAGCGGCGCATGATCAGCGGTTGTCTTTGACTTCGATCACAAACCGGGTGCCGCGCACACCGAGGATTGCCGTCGGCGTCTTGACCTTCATCGCACCGGGCGTGCTGCGCGCGATATCGCCGGAAATCATCGAGACCGTGCCGCGGTTCATGTCGGTGAGCATCGAGCCTTTGAAATTACTCGAATTGAACTTGTAGTCCTCGAGCACGATCTCACTATTCGGACCGCTCGACATCACGGTGTTGTCGATGAAGGTGATTCCGATCGCGCCGTCGCCGCCGGTCTCGATCGTGTCTTTCTCGTAGAGCGGATCGCCGATCTTAGCCGCGGTGCGGGCACCGTTGCGCACGATTTCGGCCTGGCCGGACACGGTCTTTATCTGCGCGACCTGGGAATTGTCCGCTTCCGCGACAGAGCTGCGGGCGGCCAGCAGTGTCAGGATGAAGACGAGACTTGTGGCGATGCGCCACGCTCCAGTCACGGAATTCATTTGGCCTCCTTTATAGATCCTGACACGATTCGGCGTGCAGATTATCGCCGCGAGGCGCTAGAAGCCAGCCGTGGCAACCGCGACCGGAGGCCGATAATCTGGTTTCCGAGTTAGCGATGCAATCCCGACTCATTGTACCAGCCGATTCCAGCGCGATGCGCCAGGTGGACGATTTCGTCGCGGCATTCACGAGGGAGCAAGAAATCGCTGCTGACGAGGCGGCGCGTATTTTGATCCTGCTCGAAGAGTTGCTCACCAACCTTGTGAAATACGGATATCCGGATCGAGCGGAGCCTGGACAGGCTGAGATCGTGCTAGCGCTCAACGGAAGTCGCCTGGAGATCGAGTTCATAGATGATGGGTGCGCATTCGATCCGTTCGCAGGTCCCCCACCTAATCTCGACGAGCCTCTGGAAGCCAGGCAGGCGGGAGGACTCGGTCTCCACATCGTGCGTTTGCTTACCGATGAGGCGCGCTACGAGCGCCGCAACGAGACCAACGTAATTCGACTGTCACGGATGGTCGCGTCGGCCAAGGTTCTTTAGCGACCGCTTCGTGCTACAAAAAATTCGATGCGGTTCGAACGCCGTCACGAGGCCTTGTTGCCGCGCCGCCTGTTCCTGTGGCGACTTGTCCGATGGTGCGCGGCCGCGGGCGTCGTGGTTGCGGGCTCTCTAGCCGTCGGCATCTTTGGCTACCATTATTTCGGCGGCCTGCCGTGGATCGATTCGTTGCTCAACGCCTCGATGATCCTGGGAGGCATGGGCCCTGTCGATACGATCAAGAGCGATGCCGGCAAGGTCTTCGCGTCGGTGTACGCGCTATACAGCGGACTCGCGCTGATCGCGGTGGTGGGAATCATGCTCGCACCGGTCCTGCATCGCCTGCTGCACATGTTTCACATCGGCGACGAGCAGAAGTAGATCGAGGGCGGGCCGCTGTCGCACCGCCCCCGAATTGCCTTCAGCGAAATCTCAATACGGAGCGCTGTGCGGCGATGCGACCGCTTTGTCGACGGCGCTAAGCGGGAAATCCTCGCCCGTCTTGAGCTTGCTCTCGAGGGCTTTGATCTCGTCAATTTTTTTGTCGTAGGTGGCCTGGGTCAACGGCTCCTGCGACCATCCCGCGCGCGCGATCTTGTCGTGCTTCTTGGCTTCCTCGAGCTTTTTCATCAGAGCGTCCTTGTCAGCCTGCGACAGGCTCGACGCCATCGCCTCGGTCGCCATTGCGGCTGGCGCGCCCTGCGCATACGACACCCCCCGCTGGAGCGGCGCACTCAACCCGGCCAATGCCATGAAAGCTACGATCGCGGTCTTCCGCATGCCCATAATTTCTCCTTCCTCCCGATGGTAGCGTCCGAAGATGGCCGCACCAGTTGTCTGTGGTGCCAAATGGACGTTACCGACGCATTAACGACTGGTTGAGAGAGGGTGAAATAGTGAACCCCGCGGATGCCCGACTCCGCAAAATCGCCGGTCCCAGCACCATCAAATCGAAAGACTCTTTGCTCAGCCAAAGTACTTTGATATGTATCTAATTAGATTAACATCAAAATAGTCGAGCGCACCTCTATGGACCCGCAACCACCCGAAATCATGCTTCAGTTTTGCAAGGCGATGGCCGACGAGAGCCGCCTCAAGATAATCGGGTTGCTCTCGACTGCCGAGCACAGCGTCCAGCAGCTCGCATCGATGCTCGAGTTGAAGGAGCCGACCGTCTCGCATCACCTCGCCGTGCTAAAGCAGCTCAACCTCGTGAGACTGCGCGCCGACGGCAACTTCCGCTGGTATCGGCTGAATGATGAGGTGCTCGGACAGATCAGCCGCGCCGTTTTCAGCCGCGACAGTATCGCCAGGCTGGCCGTCTCGGCCGAGGCGCGCGGTTCGGAGCGGAAAGTGCTCGACAACTTTGTCGACGGAGAGCGCCTGCTCGAAATTCCGGTCAGCTACAAGAAGCGACTGGTAATCCTGAAGTGGCTGGCCGATTTCTTCGAGCCAGGTATCAGCTACGCCGAGTCCCAGGTGAACGCCATCCTCAAGCTGCACCATCACGATTGCGCGACGCTACGCCGCGAAATGATCGGATGCGGGATGCTGGCGCGGGACAAGGGCATCTATCGGCGCAGGCCGGAGTCCGAATGGCGGATCAACCGCAAATGAGCAACCTCCGCCACACTTGCAAGGTGGCGAGTCGACCCGCGGCACGCGGATATCAAAATGCATTCAGCATTTCAAATTGCCGCATGATTGCTTTCTGCCGGGTGGGCGGTTCTTAAATTTCGCCCTCAATTCGGACACTTTTCACTATGGTCCGAAAAATGTGTTTAACGCTTTCTCATGAAGTTTTGGGAAAGCCACACTCCGCATCCGCAACTGCAAGCGCCGAGCCTTAGGCACGAGTTTGTTATCGGGCCACTGTGCGATAGCGAGCTGTTTCGGCGCAAGGCGCGGCTTTACTACTGCATCCGATGCAAGTGGCACTTCCTGGTCTGCGAAAAGACGGTTGTCGTGCTGGACGGCTACGGTCATCCGATGGCCGGTCCTGATAGCGCGACCCGCTTTGATACTTTTGCAGAAGGGCCATGCCCCGCGCTCGCTGAGTCTGAATCTCGCTATCCCAACGAAGCTTATATCGTCCCTTTCAAATCCGGGAGGAAATCCGATGAACGAAGCACTCTGGCTGTCGGCAACATTCCTGTTGGGACTAGTTGGTCTCGGCCTTTGTTTCGCGTTTTTGGTCGCCTGCGAGAAAATCTAGGGAAGCAGTCATGATCTATCTAACCGCTGTCGTTGCGGCCCTGGTGTCGCTTACCTGGTTACCGCAATGGTTCGTCCCGAGTGGTTCTAGTCATTACCGCTTGCTGACATTGAAAGAGATGACTTACGGCCTATGTGGCTTCTGCCAGTCTCCATAATCGTATTCGCGATAGTAATTACAATCCCA
>Ga0074046_10003044_pt1 | contig 14213 bp, 16 predicted proteins | sample BogForMeECP23OM3_FD_94441 | JGI IMG/M metagenome (GOLD analysis project Ga0074046, IMG submission 94441) | Bog forest soil microbial communities from Calvert Island, British Columbia, Canada - Bog Forest MetaG ECP23OM3 | ecosystem: Environmental > Terrestrial > Soil > Wetlands ...
AGCCAAGCCTTGCGCTTCGCCATTCTTCAATTATGTCTTAGCGTCCCTACTGGACAAACAGGTGGACAAATCGTTGGTAACGTGTAGAAGCTAAAGGTTGTGGTAGCGCTACCGGGAATCTCTGTGATGCTCGTGACTTCTCCCAACAATACTGGCAAAACCCGCGCCTGTAAAGGGGTTTGGGGAAATTTCTGAAAAACAAAATCTCAGTAAAAATGGCAAATTTCAACCCTGTCCGCACCCGCATTGTAGGCACAAATAGGCACACGGGAAATCGGGCACATCGCGCCCACCTTCGATGTCTGAAACTCCGCCAGAGGTAGCGTGCATCGTTTGCCCCGCCTTGTGCTCACCCATTCACGACTGCCGATCCCCGCTCGAAACCCGCGTCGATCTTCCGCCGCCCAGCCTGCAATGCAGCCTCAATCGCCAATTCCTGCGTCGGGAAGGTGGCGGGCAGGTAGAATTCAGTTTCCATGACCCCATCCACATCATGTTCCTCGACGGAGAACTCCGCTGCGAATCCCCCATCCTGTAGCTCGCAAGATCGTGCCACGATAACGTAGCCCTTGTACCCCTGCCTGCTCTTCATGACTGCGACCTCTTCGGCTTCAATTATTGCACCGGAGATTGAGGCATTTTAGCAGCGTCACTGAATGAGCCTTTCAGTTCACCGTCGCCCCGCCGCAGCATTTCTTGTATTTCTTCCCTGATCCGCACGGGCAGGGATCGTTCCGCCCGACCTTCGGAGTGCCGCGCCGTGGTTCAATCGTGTGGGCACTGGGACTGACCTGTCGGTGCGACCGGAAATAGCGATACGCCCCCAACAGCCCAGCCGCCATGTGCACGATGACTTCTTCGCGCTTTTCTGGGCTGATCGGCTTGGGGCGCATCTCCGGGTCTTCGTCGTGCTCGTAGTGGAGCATGAATATGGGAACCATGCATCCGCCCTGCTCCTCGTCGTTGACAAGCTCAAGCCAGCCGTCGTGCCGCATGATCGTGCCCCGCATGAAGCCGTGAGCCCAGTCGTTACCGTGAGCCACGCCATTCTCGTCCTGCAACAGGATCGGCCCGTAGACCTCATCCTTGTTCAGCGCTGCGGCGATGGTGTTCCAGTGACGCATCATCAGCCCCAAGATTTCGTTGGCTTCGTCGAGGCTGGCGAACTCGCAGGTGTCCGACATCTCGCCGCCGAAAACCTCCGGGTAGTACTCGCTCGGCATGACAATCTCCGGGCCCGCGATCAGGGCGGCGAAAAACCCGTCTAGTTGTTCAACGTTCATCGCCTTGCCGCCCTTGCAGCTTTTGAGGAAGTCTCCGAGGCGATCAAGCTCGGCGTCTGTCAGTGGGTCGTTTTGGGTGAAAGTTTTCATTGGCATAGCGAAAATTCTCGGCGACGGATTACGATACCACCATCGATTCGCTGCGATCTTCGTTCCGCAATGCGGCGGTGAAGGGCGACCCAGTTGAAACTCAAGCTCAAGGCACGCATCAACCGCTCGGATGCCCAGACGATCCGGCACGGCCTTGGGTTACTGTCTGCGAGGGGCTTCGTCAGGAAAGCGGGCGACGAGTTCATTGTCGAAGCTGAGATGGAAGGAGCCAGCGCAAGAGACTTGAACCGCACGTTTCTTTCTGCCTTGAGAAAGGTTGAGAAGAGGACGACGCCCCGTGCGGAATGGACTTGCGGCGACACCACCGAAAGGTATTTCGATTACGTCCTGAAGAAGACGATCAAGGGTTGAGCGCCAATCCACGACCGGGGGGCTTGTGTCACGTCAAGCTCCTCAGGCTTGTGGTTGCATCCCTTGGTGGTCATTTCGTCTCTCCGCCTGCACCCAAGCCGCCTCGATGATGTTCGTCACCGACTCACCTGATAGGTAACGCTTTTCATAAAAAACATGAGCGAGAACCAGCGTGACGTACTTGATACGCTCGTCTTGAAGGGCGTTGCTGACGACAGGGATGAGGCGGTTACGCTCCGCTATCACGGCGTCTTCAGAGAGCCCGCTATAGAACTGAACCACCTTTGCCGCTTGCCCGCCGTGCTCTCGCATCGTTATCGGTGAATCGCCTTTGTTGAGGTACAGTGCTTGCGCCACTGCACCCGCCAGTGTGATGAAGGCAGCCTGACAGCCTCGTATAAAACCTTCTGCCGTTCCTTGCAAGTCCTTAATTTCGTCCGCAGTCATTGCCTCGCCTGTTGCGGTCATTGCTTCTAACTGGTCGGCGGCTGGATCGTAATAAACGCTTCCACGGTCGTTAAACACCATGCGACCAATTTGCACACCTTGAAGCCACGCCGCCACAGCGTGCCCAGCCTCGTGAACGGCAGTGTCCTTTCCGTTATGATGCGCTCGATATTCTGCTTCCTGACGGCGCTCTTCTGGTGTCGCCGAGAGAAATTCGTCGTGGACTTTAGTGGACTTCGAACGTGCAGCCTGTCTCGATTGGTGGACCGCTCGCCGCTGAAGCCGATCTCGTTCTTTGCTCGCTCGGCTCATGTTTGCAGTAATAACCGCAGCGCTGGGGTTTTGATAGATAACGGGAGTCACCAATGTTGGGGGTACGCGGGCAGCCTAAAAAGTTTCACCAAGAGCTTCACCAATCAGCCCAACTACCAAGGTTTGCCTCGCCGACTCGGCTAGCAAGACGTTCGCTGGCGGTGCACATGTGGCAGGGGCGGTTTCCGCATGAGAGGCATATAAGAGGACCGAGTTGTTCAAAGGTGTGTCGTGCCCTCAGCAAAGGCGATTCTGCTGGGATTTGGCTGCCCGAAGGGGTTTTGGGTCGGCGGGGACGTTTCACAGGTGTTGGGAGCCTTTGTGACCAAGCTGGCGACCGTGTAGGGGAACCATGGTGACCGGGCAATGCGATTCGATAGGCGCTGCCTGCGATCTCCAAGTTGGATATCGACTGCCGACGACGGAGAGGTGGAGGTCAACGACAATCAACTTGGCATTCGCCTTGAGTCGCGATACCATCTGCTGTATTTTCTTGCTTCCCCAGAAGCGGAGAGTTCTTGGCCTTAACAGTCGCTAAAATCGCCCAACTCATTGATGAAGTAAGCATCGCTGCTCTCAGAAGCTGGCTCAAGTCCGAAGGGTTTCAGCGAACCGCCAGTACACGGGAACAGATGGTCAAAAAGCTGGATAGTCTGCTCAAGAAGGGTGATCTGTCGGAGCAGGAGTTAATGAACGGAATCATCAACATCGAAGAGGCCAGCAATAAACGAGCATTTCTGCACCAACTGGCAGCAGATGACCAGCATGGGCATTTGCAAAACCAAGCAGCATTTGAAAAACATCTGCACAATATTGGGAAGACACTCTCGAAGGAGCCGAAGGTAGCTCCGAAGGCTCCATCCAAATCTACGCTGGTCTACATCCACTATTCTCCCAAACAGATTCGCGCAAAATGGGCGGAGACCCATGTCAGAATCAAATTCCACAAGGCTTCACTAGACTACGAAGAGGAATCCGTAACACGGATCGTCGTCTTGGTTGTTGACGTTGAAACTGGCTTCGTGCAATTGCGCTACGATAAACCAGAAGACCAAAATGAACATGGCAACAGCAAGGACGGATTCTTCTTGTACTACCGACAGCTAGCCTCGGAACTGCTGGGTGTAAAATTGGAGCAATTTGAAACCCGAGAGGCATTGCGGCGACTCATCGAGACCGAACCCAGAGTCGTTCGCATCCGCGTAAGCTCCCACCGTAGCAAAACGGACAAGGCAGTAAGATTTGTCGCACGAGCCGCGAAGGGAGATGTACGCGACGACCCAGAATGGAAGGCGGCCCATCAAGTGGGCGGTGATTCGAGGGTATACGTAGACCAGCAACTGCACTGGTTACCTGCTGCATCAAATGCAAAGCTCAGCAGGGAAGTGTTTACGGCGGTAGACGCGATACCCAGCATGGTGCGACTAGACGCAGACTGTTACGAAGACGAGATTCAGTATGCAGTTTCAACAATTAGAAAAAATCAAATCAAAGCATCCGAGTCTTAGCTCACTGATTGACTCGCTGGCAAACTACATCTGCCACGAAGTCGATGAGGGACGAACGCGAATCGTCCCCGGACTCGCAGCGACCTACATGAAGCGAAGTGAAGCTGAGGCAACTGCATTGCTGATGCTTTTTGAAGATGCGGGGCTGCTGCGCCATCAGTTCGACGTAGTATGCACGCGCAATGATGCCGTCTTGCTGAGCTTCCCAGACCTTTCCGATTTGCAAAACCACATTCCCTTGCATTGCCAGTTGTGCGACTCCGAGCACGATTCCGAAGATTTGCGGGTCGAGTTGGCATTCGAAGTGACATCCGTGCAGGCGTTCAAGCAACATGCCATCGCCTAAGCCAAAGCAGCCACCAGACCTATATAAGAAGGGCCGTGAGATGTTGAAGCAGGCGATGAATTGTCCTAACCCCGATATGAGAGAACTCATATTGAAGGCGGCACATCGCTATTTCGACACCGACATCAAGCAGAGTGCGCCCTTGCCGATGTGGGGGCTGATTGTGATGTTGGTTGCATTCTATTTGCTCGTTCTCGGAACAGTTGTTTGGGCATACAGTAAACTGCCTGTTATTACTGCCAGTGTCGTTTTTGTTCTCGCGTTTAGCATTCTGTCGCTGCTGATTGGTGTGGTTCTTCGGGTTGGTGGCTACATTTCGGAATCAAGTCTGTTGACCATCTGGAAGGCAGGTTTTAAAGCGGTGACATCGCCGAAACGTGGTGCGAAATAAAAGGAGCATAGCTACAACGAAGGTTGGCTATCGCGGTGCTCCTCTCGTTTCGGAGTCTGCGTCACGCTCGGCCACGCCTTAGCAATCTCCCGAGCAATAGCATTAAACGTTCGATTGAATTGTCTCAGACTGCTCTGACAAATCATTTCTTTTCCAGTCGAGACATTTAGATAAACGACATTCTTGGCACGGACGCGATAACCACTGCTGATGGCTGCCTTGCGGATGATGGTCAGTAGGATGTCCACATAGGAAGCTTTTTTTCTTGCGATTCCAATCTTCAGCAAGACCTGTGAGCCATTTTCTTCAACCCAGAGGTCGGGTTGCGCGGTTACAACCACTTGTCCAATTCGATACGCGAGGCGATGGTTTGGCAAGACCCTGAAGTTTCTGTCTTTGTAGACACGCTGATACGCTTCTATCGCCTTCACATTCTTTTCAGACTTCACGCGCTCCCACTCCTTCTGAGTTGTATCCGCCTTCTTACGCAATTCGAGGAGCGCAGCCTGAAATACCTTCGGGTTTCCGTCACTCGTGTGGTGATTACGAATCGCAGTGATTGCCTGCTGGTAGTAACTGCTGCGTGCAAAGCCCTCTCCACGCTTGTTGAATTTATATGGACGAAGCAGTGATTCCGCAGAGCGACCAGTTGAATTAACAAAATCTGCCAAACAACTGACGGAGACTCTGAAAGGCGATTCTTGCAGGTTTTGACGGGCAGCCATAGTAACTAGCCCTCTCCCTCTGTGTACCATCGTGAGCGAAAGAAAATCGAATGTCAATCCCTCGGCCTGTGCATCGGCTGTGGAAAGCGGGACCCGGAGCGTGCCGCTATGCAACGACCGGGAGAGGTTCATGCGGAGGACTGACGGCACGTTCGGGACGGCGAAGGCGCGGACAAGGGACGCAATGCGAAGGATCGAACAATTGTATTTTGCCGGACCGAACCCGCCTATTTCTTCTTCGCAGCGTTCACCTTTGCCCACCTTGCCCGCTGTGCGGCTGCGATCCTCTTTTTGCCTGCCGCTGATATTGTGCGCTTGGATTTCGGCGCTCGCCCCTTCGCCTTTGCCCATCGTGCTTTCTGCGCCAAGCTGATCTTCCTACGAGCGGCAGCCGAAATGGTGCGCGCCGGGTTGGTGGAATTACGCCCGCCGCTCAACTTGCCAAGAACCGAAAGAGCCGCGTCAACATGTCTAAGGTGATTCGCCAGACTTGTTCTCTCGACCCTCAACTCCCTCACGATGGACGCCAGTCCCTTTAGATTTGCCATGACTCCCCCTCGCGAGGGATTGTAATTGATCGGCTCCGTTTCCTGAGCGAGTGGTGCCATGTTGTACGGCCCCGCGAATGCACTGGGTATAATGCAGTTTCTCGCTATTCGCGCCTGTGAAACCGTCTGAAAACAATTCCGAATGGCTTACGCGCAAGCGGCTGATCGACCCAAAGCTGAAAGCGGCGGGATGGCGGATTGTTCCGTTCAGCCCCGACACGCCGCTCACGTCCTACGACCGTTGTGCAGTGGAGGAGTTCGAGACCGAACACGGCCCCGCCGACTATGCCCTCTGCGTTGATGGTCAGATTCTAGGAATTGTCGAAGCCAAGAAGCTGACCCTTGGCCCGCAGAGCGTCCTGACGCAGGCCGAAAGGTATTCCAAAGGCGCTACCAGCAGCCCGCTCAAGTTTCGGGGGTATCGAGTTCCGTTTTTGTATTCGACCAATGGCGAGGTCATTTGGCATCACGACATCCGAAATGCTCTCAGTCGCTCGCACACAATCGCTCAGTTTCACACTCCAGACGCCCTAACCGAACAGCTTGCCAAGGACTTCGACGTATCGTGTCACGCGCTTCTCCAAACACCTAACGATCATCCCCGCCTCCGCGAATATCAGCGGGAGGCAAACGCAGCCGTCGAGAAGGCAATCGCCGACCGTAAACACCAGATGCTCGTCGCCATGGCGACAGGAACAGGCAAGACTTTCACGATGGTCAATCAGGTTTATCGGCTGATGAAGGCAGGAGTCGCCCAGCGGATTCTCTTCTTAGTTGATCGCCGCGTACTGGCTGCACAAGCTGTGCTCGCGTTTGCTTCCTTTGATCCCGAGCCGGGACTGAAGTTCGACAAGATTTATGAGGTTTACAGCCAGCGATTCCAGCGAGGAGATTTCGACGAGGACGAGAAGTTCGACCCGAGAGTTCTCCCAAGTTCCTACCTGACTGATCCGCAACCCGGACACGCTTTCGTCTACGTGAGCACGATCCAGCGAATGACAATCAACCTTTTCGGGCGGGACGCAATCATGGCCTCTGGCGACGAAGAGGTCGATGAAGATGCCAGCCAGCTAAACATCCCAATCCATGCGTTCGATCTGATAATCGCCGATGAGTGCCACAGAGGATATTCAACTCAAGAAAGCGCAATCTGGAGGAAAACCCTCGATCACTTCGATTGCGTCAAGGTCGGTCTGACCGCAACACCCGCCGCCCACACGATGGCCTATTTCAAGGACATCATCTATCGGTACGAGTACGAGCGGGCTGTGCGGGAGGGATTCCTCGTTGACTACGACGTGGTTGCGGTCAAGTCCAACGTTCGCATGAATGGCATTTTCTTGAACGAGGGAGAGCAGGTCGAGGTCGTCAATCCTATCTCTGGTGCTAAGCAACTTGACTTGCTGGAGGACGAGCGCCAGTTCGATAGCGCCAAGATCGAGCATGACATCACGTCGCCCGACTCAAATCGGAAGATTCTCGAAGAGGTCAAGAAGTGGATGCTGGAGCACGAGCAGCGGTATGGTCGCTTGCCGAAAACGCTCATTTTTGCCAGCAACGATCTCCCGCACACGTCGCACGCCGACCAGTTGGTTGACCTTGCTCGCGACATCTTCGGTCGAGGCGATTCATTCGCTCAAAAAATCACGGGCAGAGTGGATCGTCCGCTTCAGCATATCCGCGAGTTCCGTAATCGCCCAGCGCCGACCATCGTCGTCACCGTTGATCTGCTGACCACTGGTGTGGATATACCCGATCTGGAAGGTATCGTCTTTCTGCGCCCTGTGAAGTCTCGCATCCTGTTCGAGCAGATGCTCGGACGAGGCACCCGCAAGGGAGAACACTTTCCAGACAAGTCCCACTTTGTTGTCTTCGACTGCTTTGACGGAACGCTACTGGAGTACTTCAAGAACGCAACGGCGATCACCGCTGAACCGCCAGAGCGCGAGCCGTGCACAATTGTCGAGGTCATCGAGGACATCTGGGATAACCGAGATCGGGATTACAACATCCGCAGGCTGGTGAAACGTCTCCAACGCATCGAGAAAGAGATGTCGGGCGAGGCGCGGGACATGTTTGCTGTCCACATTCAGGGTGGAGATGTTGGAAAGTACGCCAGCGATCTCCCGCGCAGGCTGAGCCATGCCTTCGGAGATACGATGAGCCTGCTCCGGGACAAAGTATTCCAAGACCTGTTGATGAATTATCCCCGCAAGGAGCGCAGATTCATCGTTGCCTACGAGACACAGGATACGGTCACTTCTTCATGGCTCGTGCGCGGTATCGACGGCAAGGAATACAAGCCCGACGACTACCTCACTGCGTTCGCTCAGTTCGTCCGTGAGAACCCTCAGCAAATTGAGGCAATCCGAATCCTGTTGCAGCGCCCCAAGGACTGGAGCACGAAGGCATTGAGCGACTTGCAGCAAAAGCTGGCGGCAACACCCCAGCGATTCAACAAAGAGAACCTCCAAAGGGCGCACGAATTGCACTACCAAAAGGCGCTCGTGGACATCATTTCGATGGTCAAGCACGCTGCCAATGAGCAACAGCCCTTGTACACTGCTGAGGAACGAGTCAAGCTCGCGATGGCGAAGATTACATCAGGCAAGAACTTCACACCTGAGCAAATACAGTGGCTTGATCGGATTGAAGGACACTTGGCCGAAAACCTGACTATCGACTCCAGCGACTTCGATGCTTTGCCAGTGTTCAACCGAGTGGGCGGCTGGGGGCGCGCCAACAAGGCATTCGCGGGTCAACTCCCACAACTCATCAGCCAATTCAATGAGGCCGTAGCGTTATGAGCGATGTAGTCCAGCAACTCTGGGGGTTTTGTCACACGCTTCGCCACGATGGGATTGACTACGGCGATTACATTGAGCAGCTAACTTATCTGCTGTTTTTGAAGATGGCGGATGAGCGCAACATCGAATTGCCGAAGGGCTGTGATTGGCCGAGCCTTGTCAATAAGTCCGGCACTGCTTTGCAGGATCATTACATCGATCTACTGCGAAAACTCGGCCAGCAACGGGGTTTGCTCGGGGACATCTTTGCGGGTGCCCAGTCGAGGTTCAACAATCCGGTCAATCTGAAGAAGCTGCTCGGGTTGATTGACGACATCGAGTGGACGGCACTGGACATCGACATCAAGGCTGCCGCATTCGAGGGGCTGCTTGAAAAAGCCGCGAGCGAAGGCAAGAAAGGGGCAGGTCAATACTTCACTCCGCGCATCCTGATTAAGGCTCTCGTTAGGTGCGTGAAGCCCGATCCGCGTAGTCACAAAGAGTTCACAATGTGTGATCCCGCGTGCGGGACGGGAGGGTTCCTTGTTTCCGCTTACGAATGGCTAATCGAGGAAACTAAGGGCGGTGCGCTGCCTCGCGATCTCGCGAAACGGCTGAAGGCGGAGACTTACTTTGGGCAGGAATTGGTTACACGCCCCCGCCGTCTCACGTTAATGAATCTCTACCTGCATGGTCTTGAGCCCCACATTGCCTTGGGAGACTCAATCTACGAGATACCGAGCGGTCAACGTTTCGATGTGGTGATGACGAACCCGCCCTTTGGCACCAAGGGTGCGAATCAAGCACCCACGAGAGACGACTTCACGATCTCCACGAGCAACAAGCAACTGAATTTCATCCAGCACGTGATGACCATCCTGAAGGCGGGAGGCCGTGCTGCTGTGGTTGTGCCGGACAACTGCTTGTTTGAGGATCAGGCTGGGGAAGTTTTCAAAATTCTGACGGAAGACTGCAATCTTCACACTGTGCTTCGGCTTCCAAATGGTACCTTCACACCGTACAGTCCCGGCACGAAGACGAACGTGATCTTCTTTACCAAGGGCTACAAGACGGAAATAGTGTGGGTGTACGACGGTCGCAGCAATGTGCCGCACATTACGAAGAAGGATCGTCCGCTCTCGACAGAGCACCTTGCCGAGTTCGAGAAGTGCTTCGGAACCGACCCTTACGGCAGGGAGAAGCGCAATCCGAGTGACTCGAAGGAAGATCGCTGGCGCAGATTTTCCATCGAGGAAATCCGAAAGCGCGACTATAAGATCGACAGTCTGAAGTGGCTCAAGGATGAGTCACTAGATGATGGCGACGAAGTTCTCGAACCAGAAGAATTGGCGACAGACGCAATTGGTGAACTTGAAGCTGCGGTTGACGAACTCAATGCCGTGATCTCCCTGTTACAAAACAACAATGGCACGGATGAATCGTCGGTTAAGGCATGACTATCGAACAGTCACTTCCCCAATTGGCCGAGGGGTGGGAGTGGTCAACTCTCGGCGATGTTTTTTCGGAAATCAAGAATGGCACCACGGCCACTCAAAACAAAGAACGCCGGGGTGTTCCTGTTACGCGGATCGAGACGATCCAAGATGCTCGATTTGATCTTCAGCGCATCGGATATGTGGACGATGCGTCCCCGGAACTGATTCGTGCGTTTCAATACCACAACGGCGACATTGCCGTCAGCCATATCAACAGCCTCGAACACGTCGGCAAGACTGCTTTGTACGAGGGGGTTCCAGAAGTTCTTCTGCACGGCATGAATCTGCTTCGCTTGAGGCTCAGCCACGATAGTTTGCATCCGCGATTTCTGCATTCCGTCATGCAAGAAAGTTCCTTCCGAGAAGGAGTCCGGGACCGAGTGGGCCGCGCGGTGAATCAGGTATCGATCAATCAAAAGAGATTGTCCGAAGTCCCGCTTCCCATCGCACCATTGGCCGAGCAACCACGGATTGTGGCTAAACTCGATGAACTCTTGGCCCGTGTCAACTCCGCCCGCGACCACCTCTCCCGAGTGCCCGCGATCCTCAAACGCTTTCGCCAAGCGGTGCTGTTAGCGGCGTGTTCGGGGAAGCTGACGGAGGAATGGCGAGGTAGCTCTGCGCACGATTGGAAGGAATGTACGCTAGCTCAGATTGTGAGAGAACCTCTGCGAAACGGTCATTCCGCTCGCGCCTCCTTGAACGGCAGCGGAGTGCGGACGTTAACTCTGTCTGCGGTGACCTATGGAGATTTCTCGGAACGCAACACAAAACTGACCGTGGCAGACCCGAGAAGAGTGGCCGACCTATGGTTGCTTCCCGGAGACATCCTTATTGAACGATCCAATTCACGCGAACTCGTTGGGACGGCACGGCTTTACCAAGGCGCAGCCAATTTTGCGATTTTCCCTGATTTGCTGATACGTGTTCGCCTCAATGAAGAAGCAAGTCCCGCGTTCTTGGAGATGGTGCTCCAAGCTGATTCAGCCCGGAACTACTTCATCAGTTCTGCGCAGGGAACACAGGGGAGCATGCCTAAGATAGATCAACAAATCATTCTCGATTTTCCGTTAGAGCTACCACCCATGAAAGAGCAGAAGGAAATCGTTCAACGTGTCACAGTTCTGCTAACGCTGGCTTCACAGATCGAGCAACGTATCAATGCTGCAACAGTACGCTCCGACAAACTCACCCAATCTGTCCTCGCCAAAGCCTTTCGTGGCGAACTCGTCCCCACCGAAGCTGAACTGGCTCGCCGCGAGGGCCGAGAGTATGAACCTGCGTCTGTGCTGCTGGAGCGCATCCGGGCAGAAAGAACTAATCAGGTTAATACCCCAACAAAGCAGGGGGAAAGGCTGAGGCACGCTGCCAAGTCAAGAAGGTCGAGTACCGTTGGAGCTTGAATGAGTTCAACAGAGATTCAACTCGTCTTCGAAGGATCAGCCGTTCAGTCCGGCATGATTGATGCTCGGATGTTTGCAGAATCTCTTGCAGGGTGCAGTGAAATCTTTCGGCGCACCAACGAGATTGCGAACGGCGAGGCCAGCGAAGCCGCTGTCTTGGTGGAATCCGAATTCAAAGCCGGATCATTTATTGCCGGACTGCAACTCGAACAGCACGTCATTGAGACCGCCAAGAACCTCATCACACACCACGAGTTTCTGACGGCAGGTGGACTGGCTGCGCTGATCGGGTTCATCAAGAAAAGCGACTCCATAGGCGAATCGTTAATTGATCTTTGGAAATGGCTGAAGGGCAAGAAGCCTGAAAGGGTAACTCAAGTCGGGAACAACACTGAAATAACTCTTGGCCCTAACAAAAAGACTGTCAGCAACGTTGTGTACAACCTTTACGGGGACGCGGCGATTAGAGCCGCCTTCGGCCAAACGACCGAACCTCTGCGCCAGTCAGCGATAGATCGGATTTCCGTCAAGCAGGACGGCACCGAGCAGGTTGCGTTCGAAAAAGACGAAGCTCCCATCTTCGAGGCAGAGCCGCTGCAACTGGAGGGGGATGCTTCGCCGACCGAAGGGGAACGAGACGCCGTGCTCATCGTATCGAAGCTGTCCTTCAAAGAAGGGAGCAGGTGGACTTTCTTTGAACAAGGTGGAACGGTTGTTGCCAAGATTGAAGACAAAGAGTTCTGGCAAAAAGTTCACCAGCATGTCGTGACGTTCGGCGAGGGCGACAGCCTCAAAGTTCGGCTGCAATGGAAAGTGTTTGAGAAGAATGCCAAGCTTGTGCAGAAAAACAATATCCTCAGGGTCTATCAGGTTTTGGAGCGTCCCAAGCAAATGCGGCTCGATGGCGGCAAGGACGATGAGATCGTGACGGAACGGCCACGCCGCAAGTTTCTGAAGGACGACTAGCACATCAGGATCGCAGCCTGATCCGCAACAGACCGCACGGCTTCGCGGGAGTGGCTTGTCACATCGTGGTACTCTCGATTTTATGTGGTCAAGAGAAGTGATTTCAGAAGCCGCCAAGCGCCCGTTATTTGAAGAGCCTACTTCGGCGTGTGAACGAGAAGACCCGTGGTCGGGGCCGAAGGGATTCATGTTCGGCGGCATGGGGCTGCCGACTCGTCCCTACTTGGACACGGCGCAGCAGTATTTCGATGCTGCGAGTTTGTTGATCTCGGATATTGAGAGCCTGAGGATCGAAGACTACAACTTGGCGAATCCGATTTTCTTCCTCTATCGTCACTGGCTTGAATTGATGATAAAGGAAATTATCGGTCCGGTTCACGGGCACAATCTGGCAGTTCTTGCGAACAAGTTGGACTGCCATCTTCGGTCTCAACAGATCATCCTCCCCACGTGGGTTATCGCCCGCTTCAAGGAGATCGCCGCAATTGATCCTGATTCGACAACGTTCCGCTATTCCGATAGGTGCATCCCCGGCGAGACTTACGTGAGCCTTCCGCATCTCAGGCGAGCGATGGCGCTCCTCAACGTCGTGCTTTTGTGGTTGGCAGAACGAGGCGAACTGCCACAGGGATCGGACTGGATGCTCCTGCTCGACCGTGCTTACAGATTTGACACGGACTTTGCCCACGTTTGATGCAGTCACAGTGAAGTGGCCGCAAGCGGGGCGCAAAGCTCGATGGAAACAGCCGTCTATTGGACAAAATTGGGATGACCCACGCAGCCGCCCCGGATGGGGAATCACGCCTCCCCCTCAAAAGGCGTGAAGTTGAAAAGGTAGGGCGATTTAGCTGCAACGTCGCCCCGCATAGAATACCCCGTGAAGAAACCCGCACTGATCCTGTGTCAATACAGCACAGTAAGTTTTTCCTCCGGCGTTATACACGCACGCACCCGTCGCTTGGTTGGCTGTCTCATGGGCCTTCTTTTGCATTTCTTCCTTTGTCTTCTCAAACGCTGCATCTGTGTTGTCGGCCATAGCATTTTTCTCCTTATGAAATTGAGTCGCAGTAGCGAACGCCATTATACTCGCCAATAAACGCCTTGGCCGCCTGTCCCCACATAGACCACTCTTAGTGGCCTAAGCGCGCGAACTCGTGAAGAAACGCCCTATGGTTAACCCCGCCGGGAGTCTCAACAGAAGAATTGAAGAAGCGCACCTTGACGAAGCTGCCTTGAGCTAGTTGCTGGGGCATACAGCGAACTACTTGCGTGGTATCCAATGGCGAAATCCTGACTTGCGGGAGATTCGATTAAACTTGCGAGATGTTCATCCCCGATCCGGCCGTCGTGCAACGAGCAGGCGGAAAGGTTGAGTGGCTGAAGCCAAAAGGCCCAGAGCACATCGTGGAGGAATACTGGTGTCAAGGGCGGAGTAAAAGCAGACCACAGAGGCGGAGTAATAGTAGACCAGAGGAGCAGGTAGGAGATTGGGGATTGTCGGGGAGGAGGGCGTCTGGAGCGGAGGCCTGCGCCGCCTGAA
>Ga0074046_10003045_pt1 | contig 14206 bp, 14 predicted proteins | sample BogForMeECP23OM3_FD_94441 | JGI IMG/M metagenome (GOLD analysis project Ga0074046, IMG submission 94441) | Bog forest soil microbial communities from Calvert Island, British Columbia, Canada - Bog Forest MetaG ECP23OM3 | ecosystem: Environmental > Terrestrial > Soil > Wetlands ...
CTTGAGGAGGATCTGGCCTATGCCCGGGGAGAACGCAAGGCTCTGCCGGACATGAGCTTCAGGCTCAACCGGATGATCGCAGAGGGCGATCTGGTAGCCGTGCATATTACTGTGAGCGGTACGAACACCCAGGCAGGGATGGGGTTTCCGGCAACGGGCAAGAAGATCGTGGCTGACGGGGTGACGATCTTCCGCTTCAAAGACGGCAAGATTTGTGAAGAGTGGAACGTGTTCGACATGTTGGAAGTGATGCGGCAGACGGGTCTGTTGCCTCCCGAGACGGGTGTGTTGTCTCCCGAGAAGTGACGTTTGACTCATTCCCTATTTCTGCCCTGATGGCGGCTCCCCATGCCGAAGCGTTCCTCGACCACTTGGAGATCGCGGGTCAGGAACACCATGGCCCCCAGGGTGGCGCGCGCGTTGCGTCCGGGATAGTCGTAGCGGAGATCGCGGAAGCGGACTACGTAGGCGGCGCGGGCGTTGCCGACGTGATCGTTCTCCAGCTCTTCGGTTTCGGTTACGGGATACTGGGCCCAACTCAGGTAGACGCGTCCGAGGTAGGTTTTCTTGGCGGCGAGAGTGACGGGCGTTTCTTCGGGCTTGTAGCGAACCTGCATTTGGGATTCGGGATCGACCTCGGGGGAGAGCGAATCGACGTCCATGGTGGCGAAGAAAGCGGGCGTTTCTACTACTCCGTACCAGCGGAACGGATTGACCCAGTACGGATATGCGGAAACTCGAATCGGGTCGGCTCCCCGGTAATTGCGCGACTGGAGCGCGGCTACAGCGCGGCGATGTTCGTAGTCGCGAAGTCCCCAGCACGCGAATACGGCGAGCAGAGCGAGAGTCGCGGCTAGTCTTCCGGGTGGGTTGGCGTGCGGGCCTTTGCGGCGGACGCCGATCTCTTCGTTGATGAGCGAAAACAATGCGGGGAGAATCAGGCCCAGCGTGAGAATGACCAGAAGGACAGGCTCGACGATGAAGACGATGTCCCAGGAAATCCAACGTTCGGAGAACGGCCAGAAGGGGCGCACTCCGTAGTTGGTGGTGAAGTCGAGGAGAATGTGGCTGAGGCCGGCGAGGCAGGCGTAGGCGAAGAGCAATCCCCAGCGCGGGGGAAGGTTGGGGTTGCGGGTTTTGCGGCCGCGCAGGCGCCAGAGAAGATAGATGAATGCAACGACCACGGCGGCCACCAGCGGCACGCCCAGGAAAGAATGAGTGAAGCCGCGGTGATGGTTTAATCCGAATGCGGAGCCGCCGAAGCGGCTGAGGACGTCGAGGTCGGCGGCTTCGGCGGCCAGGGTTAAGGTGGCGGTTGCCAGCGCTGTTTTGCGGTTGAGTCCGGCGCGGCCCATGGCGGCGCCGAATAGAAAATGGGTGACGGGTTCCAAGGGAGCTGAAGAGAGTTTAGCTGAAAAAGAAATTGCAGAGGTTAGAGGTCAGATTGCAGATCTGAAGACCGATGTTCCCTCTGCAATCTGACCTCTAACCTCTGACCTCATTTACGAACGTCGAACTCGCGCTGATTACGGGCTTGACCCACTCGCTTATGGGATGCACTGCGCCGCAATCCAGGCACTTCGTCGCCGCAAACTGTGTCGCACAGTGGGGGCAGACGGCCTGAGTCTGGAAAATGTCGAATGGCTGTCCGCAGCGCCCGCACCTCCACAAGTCGCCGATCGGCGGCGCGGTTTTGCACGCCGGGCAGGCAAACCCCTCCCGGCGCGGCAACTTTGCGAAACGTAACAGCCCCTGCGCGTGCCGCAAGCCGCCCCAGCAATTCATCAGCATAAAGACGGCGATCGCCCCCAGCCAGACGGAATGCGTCCAGACGGCGAGACCGATGAAGCCGACGACTCCCAGGAAGCCGAGGATCGTCGCTACCATCAGGCTTCGAGCGCGTCCCAGCACAAACCAGAGCAGAGACCGAAGGATCTGGCCGCCGTCCAGGGGATAGATGGGCAAAATGTTGAAAACCAGCAGGACCACGTTAATGGTTAGGACCGCTACCACCAACTTATAGAGATCGGGCATCGTGTGCGCCCATCCCTGCCCTTTGCTCTGAAGAAAGATTCCGTACAAAAACGGCAGGAGCGCCACATTCACCAGCGGCCCGGCAGCGATGCTCCAGAGGGTCGCGCCGGGGCGCGGCGGAGGATCGACATAGGCCACGCCTCCTAGGGGCCAGAGCACGATCTGGTTTGCCTGTCCTCCCACTTGGCGGCAAGCCAGCGCGTGGCCGAACTCATGCAGCGTCACAATCAGAAACAGGGCCAGATACTCCAGCACATTCCAGGTGACAGAAGAGTAACGTCCGTTTCGGCTCTGGATTTCATACGCCGCCACCAGAAACCAGGACCAATGCAGGAACACGTCAATTCCTTTGAAACGAAACAGGTGAATCGATCCTTGGCGAGCGCTCGGCACGTGCGAGCTTTATAACACAGCGCTGCGCAGCAAGCAGGCTGACAGAAGGGTGGCGGGCTCCCAGGGAGCTGCTGGCCAAGAGTGTAGGGCACTACCGAGACGGGGCAAGCCCTGTCTCTACTACACAGTTATGCGGGTACCACCAGGGACAGGGCATCAGGCTGCATCGTCATGCGGGCGGGCAGACGGCCGAGCAGTTCACCGTCGGCCTCGACATAGACGCGGTCGTCACTATGACCTTCGCTGCTTCGATCATCTTTGCGACCGCTGGCGCTTTTCTCCGGCAGGCGGCAGACGACCTCCGAGCAAGTCACCAGATCGATGCCGTCGATATGCCATTGGCGGCCGATCAGTGCCCCGGCCACATACTGTAGATAAGCATTGCGGCTGGCGGTGCGGCACATCACGGCCCGCAGATCGCTGCAGTCGAGCGAAGCTCCAGGGACCAGTTCGCGCAGGATGTTTCCGAAGAAGCGGATTCTGACTGCCAGCAGTTCCGTCAGCGAGGCGCACTGGCGGTGGCCACTTCCGTTGGCATACTCGACCTCGAAGCGACGCATGTTATACGTCGCCCACAACTGCCACGCTTTGAGATAGTAGGCGGTCATGCCCGTACGATTCTTGAGTTGGGAGGTCAGTTTATAGAACAGGTGCGCGTCTACACCGATGCCGGCGGCCACGGTGAAGTAGCGCGATGAGGACTTGCCGTTGAAATCCTCGTACTCAACTCGGCCCAGCGGAATGCGGCGGACCCTGCCCGCGACGGCAACTTCAGCCGCGGCGCTGGGGCGGAGCGGGATTCCGAGGTCGTGGGCGAGCGCGTTGGCGGTGCCGAAGGGGAGAATGGCGAGCGCGACGGGCGTGCCGGCCAATCCCTGAATGACATCGTGGATCGTGCCATCGCCTCCGCAGGCAACGACCGTGTCACTGCCGTCCGCCACCGCACAGCGGGCGTTGTCGGTCGCTTCCTGGCTGGAGCGGCAAACTGTAAGTTCGGTGTGAATGCCGGCCGACTGGAGGATGCCAATGGCATGGTTCAGTTCCCGGTCGCGCTTTATTCCACGGCGGCCAGAGTTGGGATTGAACAGAATGGTGGCTTTGTGCATGCGTCCGGCTAGCTCTGCTTTGAGTTTAGCTCAGGCCCCCACTTCCACGTGCCGAGGTTAGCAGGATGCGGTCAGCATGTGGTTGCTTTTGAGGGCAAATCTGCACTATGCTTGCGCGCAAAGTTAGTGGGGTGTTCGTTTTTCATCACGCTTGATGTCCGGTGGGCACATCTTCAGGAGGTCTCCATGAAACTGCTGACTTTGAAACCTTGCAACCTTGAAACTTTGAAACTTGTCGTCCTCACGATCTTTCTTAGTCTCACGATCAGTGCCGCCGCTCAGGGTCACGCCATGGAAACGACGAAGCCGGTCACGATGATGACGGGCCTGGGCGACTTGCATCATCCGGTCTCGACTAAGAACGCGGGAGCACAGGGGTTTTTCGACCAGGGACTGCGCCTGATTTACGCGTTCAACCATGACGAGGCGGCGCGCTCGTTTCAGCAAGCGGCGGCACTGGATCCGAAGCTGGCGATGTCTTACTGGGGAATTGCGGAGGCGGTGGGGCCGAACTACAACGATCCGGCGAGCGAAGACCGCTTGAAACAGGCGCACGAGGCGATTCAGAAGGCGGTGGACCTGAGTAGCAATGCCTCCGAGGCCGAACGCGGCTACATTTTCGCGATGGCGAAACGCTTTCCGGCGGATCCGAAGGCCGACTTGCGGAAGGCTGCGGAAGATTATCGTGACGCGATGCGGGAAGTGGTAAAGAACTATCCCGACGATACTGATGCGGCGACGTTGTTCGCGGAATCGGGGATGGACCTGCATCCGTGGGGACTCTGGCATCGTGACGGGACGCCCGAGGAAGGCACGGAGGAGGTCGTCGCAACCCTGGAATCGGTGATTAAACGCGATCCCAACCACCTGGGTGCGCTCCATTACTACATCCACGCTGTCGAAGCGTCGAATTCTCCGGAACGGGCTTTGGCTGCGGCAAATCGCCTGGCTTCGCTGGCGCCGGCTGCGGGACACATCGTGCATATGCCGGCGCACGTTTACATCCGCACGGGGGATTACGCGGCGGCGGTGAAAACCAACGAGGAAGCGGCGGCGGTCGATCGAGCGTACATCCAGAGAAGCGGTGCGCAGGGCATTTACCCGATGATGTACTACAGCCACAATCTGCATTTCATCGCGATGTGCTCGGCGATGACGGGAGACTACCCGGAATCGCGCAAGGCTGCGGAAATGCTCGCCGCCCATGTGGGGCCGGCCGTTAAGGACATGCCGCCGCTCGAAGGATTCATGACGATCCCCATGGCTGTGAATGTGCGTTTTCACAAGTGGGACGCAATTCTGGCAATGAAGCCGCCCGATGCGGAGATGAAGACGACGGTTGGCTTCTGGCACTTTGCGCGCGGGATGGCACTGGCGGGAAAAGGCAAGATCAGCGAAGCGGAAGCGGAATACAAGATCGTGGCTGAGGCCGAGAAAGCGACGCCGCCGGATGCAATCTTCAATATGCCCATTAACAACAAGACCAAGGACATTCTAAAGATTGCGGAGAACGTTCTGGGCGCGCAGGTGGCCTTGGCCAAGAAAGATAACGCTGCCGCGGCGGAGATGCTGCGCGAGGCCGTGGCGGTGCAGGACACGCTCCGATATGGAGAGCCTCCGGATTGGTTCTTCCCGGTGCGGGAGTCGCTGGGCGGAGTGTTGCTGACGAGTGGGGATGCCAAAGGAGCGGAGCAGGTGTTCCGGGATGACCTGGCGAAGAATCCTCGAAATCCACGGTCGTTGTTTGGTTTGCACCGGGCGTTGAAGGCGCAGGATCGAAATTCCGATGCCTGGTTTGTGGAACAGGAGTTTCGCAAGGCATGGAAGGGCGGAGTGGGAGAGTTGAAGGTGGAGGATCTAGTGTAGGGATCGTTGCTGAAAGTCGGGCCCGGAGCGGCTCACGACCGACGCCTTTCATGAATTGTCATCCCGAGCGAAGCGAGGGATCTGCATTTTGCGGTGAACTGCAGGTCCCTCGCGTTGCTCGGGATGACAAATTATTAATTGGGGCCAGATCGCTGGCACGGCGCCGACGCTTGTGCTTTCCCTTTCTCGATGGAATAGACGTGGTGGACGAGGCCCCGCCAGTTCACTTCTTTCCAGACGGTCATCCCGACGCGCTCGGCGACGCGGCGTGAGGGAAGATTCTCGGGACGAATCAGGGAAATCAGGCGATCGGTTTCCAGGTGCGCGAAGGCCCAGTCGCGGCAGGCAATGGCGGCTTCGGTGGCCAGACCCTGGCCCCAGAAGTCGCGGCGCAGGTGGTATCCGATTTCGTAGAAGCGCTCGCCTTCGACCTCCTGGCACGTGATGCCGCAATCGCCGATCAGCTCGTGTAGCGCGGACACTCCTGTCCGCGTGCCGGCGGCGCCAGCGCTGCCCGCGCGGACAGGAGTGTCCGCGCTACACGGGGTCGGCTTCAGGAGCACGGCCCAGAGGCCGACGCCGTCGTTCTGGTAGCGTTGGCGGTTGCGTTCAATCCATTGCTCGACTCCGGCGCGATCATAGGGTGCGGGGTAATCACGCATGGTTTCGGGATCGGAGAGGACTAAGGCGAGGGCGTCGGCGTCTTGCGGGGTAAACTCGCGCAGCAGGAGGCGGGGGGTTTGCAGAATCTTCATCGCTCAATCTTGCCGCGGAATTCAGAATACACGTACTCGTCGCATAGACAAGTCATCGAGAGTTATTGGTGAAATCGGGATCTTGCGGCAGCGTCGGACGATCAATCAACGGGCTTGTACGTATATTGTTCCGAGATTCCATAAGCACGCAGGAAGCTCGCCCACGCTTTCCGACGATACGCTGGCGATACTCGACTCCACTCTGTATTCAAGCAGTTTGGCCATTCCTTTGTTGACAGTTCGTATCGACGCTGGAGGGTCACGGCTTCTTTCAGTTCTTCAATCTCCTTACTGCATATTCTTAGTGGGTCTAGAGTGACTACCGTGTGGGAGAGTACCTGCAGATCGCCTGTCTGGAGGTATTCCAAACGTCGGCGCTCAATCGTGTTGTAGAAGGTCATAGAGTCCCGAAACTGCTGCAAAATACCTCTCAATTCCACTGGCACATTGAGTCGATTCAGTGCGGCCAGTATTTGCTCGTTTCTGTCCACATTGACCTGGGCATTTGCAAGAAAGTTCGCATCCGAGATGTCCCGAGTGCCGCACGGGGGGTACCGTGGGTCGGCGTCAACACACGATTCCAAGGAGTAGGCTAGCGGTCCTTTTTTCAACTTGTCCGTTGTCTCTTCGTAGCCAATGATGACTTGTTGGTGATCGATTTGTGAGCCCGCAACATCGAAATCGTAGGGGCTAAAGATGAGGAGTTCTCGGAAGCGACTCTCGGAAATCCGTGACGGATCGAACGTGGCCGTATAGCTAAACTCGTCAGTGTCGATCACAAGCTGTGACTGGCCCTGCGTCAGGATTGACCCGAAGACGCATAATGCGCTCATCAGTTTGAACGCTGATCTCAACGCCATCACCTTAAAATAGCATTATCCGCCATGCGTAACTGTTGTAAAGGCCCGCACGCAGTTCAAGAATCCGTTGGGTTAGACTCGAACTATGGCAGAGATGGGACGGCTGCTGGTGATCCTCGGCGTGGCTTTGGTGGTGATCGGGGGCATCGTCATGCTGCTGGGGCGTACGGGGTTGCCGCTTGGACGGTTGCCGGGAGACATCGTGTATCGGGGGAAGAACACTGCTTTTTATTTTCCGCTGGCGAGTTCCATCCTGATTAGTGTCGTGCTCTCTATTGTTCTCTTCCTGATTGGGCGGCTGAAGCGGTAGTGCAGCACCCCGCGCGTCTTCGGGGACACTACGCAACCCCCGCATTTTGTGAGCTGATTCCAAACAGACAACTATTTAGTTGACAGATGTCAACTATCCAATTTACACTGAAAGAAATGATCGGCGGCTTCCGGCATAAAGGGCTTGAAGAGATCCACCGCACCGGCAAGACACGCCGGATCGGCGCCGATGACATCAGGAAGTGCGTGCGTATCCTGCAATTGCTGGAAGTGGCGGAGCGGCCGGAGGACCTGAACATCGCAGGCTTTCGTTTTCACCGATTGCAAGGTAGTCCGAAACGCTGGTCGCTGCGCGTGAGCGGGAATTACCGCATCACTTTCGGCTGGTCGGGCGAGAACGCTGTGGATCTCGATTTTGAGGACTACCACTAGGGGGATGTTATGGAGAGAAAGAACGGACTGCCGCCGGTCCATCCGGGCGAAATTATCAAGGAAGATATCCTGCCATCGGTCGGCCTGTCCGTGACGGCTGCGGCCAAAGCTCTGGGCGTATCGCGTCAGATGCTGCACGGCATTCTGGGGGGGCGCAAGCCACTGTCTGCCGTGATGTGCCTGAAGGTGGCGCGGCTGTTTGGCGGCTCGCCGGACGTATGGATGAGATTGCAGGCCGCCTACGACCTGAAAAAGTCTGAACAAAACAAGAAGGTCATGGCTCGCGTCGCGCGGATCGTGCCGGTCAAGGTGGCCGAAGAAATTCGCGCCTGAACTTCTTGGGTGAAACCTCATGGACACGGCCGACCAACTCGGGTTCCAGTTTCGTCCTCCGGAGCGGCGCGTCTGGACGGTTCGGGCGCTGGTCTCTGCGGTCCGGTCGCACATCGAGCGCGAGTATTCCGACTGTTGGGTGGAAGGCGAGATTTCTAATCTGCGCATTCCCGATTCCGGCCATTTGTATTTCACGCTGAAGGAAGAGAGCGCGCAGATTCGGGTGGTGATGTTTCGCTCGTCGGCTAAGTTGCTGCGGTTTCGGCCGGAGAACGGATTGCACGTAATGGTTCGCGGGCGCATCACCGTTTATGAAGATCGCGGGGAGCTGCAAATCTCCGCTGAATTCATGGAGCCGAAGGGCGCGGGCGCGCTGCAGTTGGCGTTCGAACAATTGAAGGCGAGATTGCAGGCGGAAGGATTGTTCGAGGCATCACGAAAAAAGCCGATCCCGCCGTTGCCGCAAAGAATTGGCATCATCACTTCACCGCAGGGGGCGGCGCTGCGTGACATCCTGAACATTCTGGCGCGAAGGCATCACTCGGCGAATGTGTTGATCTATCCGGCGCAGGTGCAGGGAGACTCGGCGCCGGGCGAGGTGATTGCCGGGCTGCGATACTTTCATCAAGACTTGCGTCACAGCCGCGCGGTTGAGGTCATCATCATTGCTCGCGGCGGAGGCTCGGCCGAAGACTTGGCCGGTTTCAATCATGAAGGCCTGGCTCGGGCGGTCGCGGAGTCGAAGATTCCAGTGATCTCGGCGATTGGGCATGAGACGGATTTCACGATCGTGGATCTTGTCGCCGATCTGCGGGCACCTACGCCGTCGGCGGCGGCGGAACTGGTGATCCGGTCGCGACAGGACATTGAAGCGCAGGCGGAGGAGTTGAACCGGCGGCTGGAGCGCGCGGTGCGGTATCGCCTGCTGATGGCGCGTCAGGAACTGACCGAACGGGCACAGCACGGAGCGTTTGCGCGCATGATGGACGGCATCCACCGGCGGCAGCAGAAGCTGGATGAACAGCGCTTCCGGCTGGAAAAGGCGGAAGGGCAACTATTGGAGCGATGTCATCGGCGCTGGGAGAATGTTTCCGCGGCAGTCCGGCACTATGACGCGCGACGCCATCTGGCTGCTGTGCGGCAGCGACTGGAGGCTCAAGTTGCGAACCTGGCCGCCGCCACGCACACGCAGTTGCTGGAGAGCCGCGGGGCGCTGGATCGCCAGACCGCAAGCCTGGAGGCGCTTTCGCCGGTCGCGATTTTGAATCGCGGATACGCGCTGGTGTTCGATGCGAAAGGCCAACTGGTGAAAGATGCGGCGCGACTCGAACCTGGAGATGAGCTGTCAGCACGCTTGTCTCGGGGACGGGTTCGCGTCCGTGTGACCGCGACCGAGCGCAGCGAACCATAATCCGGCGGGAATCCGGCGGGGCTGCATTAGAATGAAGGCCAATTCAACTTTCGACGTGAGGGTGGCGTGACACCGTCGCTGGGCTGGTCCCACATCTCGGTCATCTCGATCGTGGATATCGTGCTGGTCGCGATCCTGATCTACCAGTTTCTGGTGCTGGTACGGGGCACGCGGGCGGCGCCGATGCTGGTCGGGGTGGCGACGCTGGGGCTGGCTTTTTATTTTGCGCGGCTGGGAGAATTGCGCACGCTGAACTGGCTGCTGAGCACGCTGCTGCCGTACGTTGTGTTCGCGCTGATCGTCGTCTTTCAGTCGGAGATCCGGCACGCGCTGGCAAACCTTGGGAGCCGCATTTCGCTGATGCGGTCTACGAGTTCGGTGGCCGACGTTTACGACGACATTGTTTTGGCGGCCAATCTTTTTTCGCAAAATCAGACGGGCGCGCTGATTGTGATCGAGCGCGAGATTGGGCTTCGCACCTACATCGAAAGCGGCGTGTCGCTCGATGCCAGGCTGTCATACGACCTGCTGGCCACGGTGTTTCGTCCGAGCGCTCCCTTGCATGACGGCGCCGTGATTGTGCAGCGAGATCGCATCGCGGCCGCCGCTTGTTTCCTGCCGCTGTCGATGAACCCTGTGCTCTCGACTCAACTAGGGACGCGTCATCGCGCGGGGATTGGGATCACGGAAGAAACCGACGCGGTTGCCGTCATCATTTCGGAAGAGACGGGCACGATCAGCATGGCAGTGGCGGGGAGCATCGAGCGCGAGTTGACGGTGGAGCGTTTGCGCGAGCGGCTGAGCGCTCTGCTGCGCCGTTACGCTCCTGCGCCGACGCTGCCGAGTCCGGTGGAGGAAAGCTTTATCGAAGAGGAGCCGCCCAGTTCGCAGCTCTCCCGCAAGCAGGATGCAGAAAGGGACAACTGACGATGCCGAGTTCTGTGCAGCGGGTGTTCACGCAGAATATCGGGCTCAAGATAGTTTCCCTGTTGCTCGCCATCGGACTGTGGCTGGTGGTGGCGCGCGATCCCATCGCTGAAGTCGAAATGAAGGTTCCGATCGAGTTCCATAATCTTCCCGAGAGTCTGGAGATCGATTCCGCCAGCTTCACGGAGGCGCAGATCCGGGTACGGGGACCGGAACGTGTGATTCATCGCCTGCAGGTTACGGATGTGCGCGCGGAGATTGATCTGGCCAGCGTCCGCCCGGGAGAACGGACTTTCGATTTGACCGGCCGGCAGGTTCATGTGCCGCAGGATCTGGAAGTCGTGCAGATCATACCGGGTCAGTTTCACCTCTCCTTCGATAATCGCGCGACCCGCGCGGTCGAGGTTCGACCGCGTGTGACCGGAACTTTTGCGAGGGGCATGCGAGTGAAACAGGTGATCGCCGATCCGCCGAATGTCATGATCACTGGACCTCAGCGCCGCGTCGAAGCGGTAGAGGCCGCCATCACCGATCCGGTAGATGTCAGCGGAGCCATGACGCGGGCTGCTTTTGTGACGCAGGCCTATGTGCCGGATCCTCTGATCCAAGTTGTGCACCCCACCCCGATTCGCGTGACGGTTATCATGGAACGCGCGGGAGACGAGAAACAATAAAACAGGAGTAGTTTTCTTCCCCCGCCCGGGCATGACGCAAACCAGACAACTCTTTGGTACTGACGGGATTCGTGGCGTGGCAGGAGAGTTCCCGCTGACGCGCGACAATGTTTATTGGATTGGGCGGGCGCTGGGGCACGATCTGGTGCGCGTGAATGCCAAGGCGCGGGTGGTGATTGGACAGGACACGCGCGTGTCAAGCCGTTGGATCGCCGACCGACTTCGGCAAGGGCTGGCGTCGGTGGGCGTGGAAACTCGCAGCGCTGGCGTGATCACCACACCGGGCGTCGCGTTCCTGGCGCGCTCGCAGGGGTTCGATGCCGGTGTTGTGATCTCGGCTTCGCACAATCCGTGGACCGATAACGGCATCAAGATTTTTTCCGGCGATGGCTACAAGCTGCCGGACGCACGCGAACTGGCGATTGAAAAAGAGATTTTCGCGCTACTGCAGGATTCGGACGCGGTTCCGGCGCCGGATTGCACTCCAGAGGTTTCAAGCCTTCCCGGTGAGGAAGGCTTGCGCCACGCTTACGTTCGCTGGCTTGCGGGCAGTGTTTCCACCGACTTGAGCCGGCTTCGGGTGGCGGTCGATTGCGCAAACGGAGCGGCGTCCGCGGAAGCTCCGGAGTTATTGCGCGCGCTCAAGATCAGCACGATTTTTCTGCACTCTGCGCCGGATGGCCAGAACATCAACGAGAATTGCGGCGCGCTGCACCCGGGAATGGTGGCGCGCTTTGTCTCGGAGGGCCTTGCCGCCGAAAACTTTGTCGCCGAAAACCAGGGAGGTTTCGATGTCGGAGTTACTTTTGATGGCGATGCGGACCGCGCGCTTTTCTGCGATGCCAATGGGCGAGTGGTAAATGGGGACGCGGTTCTGCTGCTGGCGGCGCGTGAAATGCAATCGCGGGGCGCGCTCGCCAATGCCACCGTGGTGGCGACGACCATGTCGAATATGGGATTGGAGTTGGCGCTCAAGCGATCGGGCATTCGGCTGCTGCGTGCCAATGTCGGCGATAAGTACGTGCTCGAAGAAATGCAGCGCGTGGGCGCCACTCTGGGCGGCGAACAGTCGGGCCACATACTGTTTCGCGATGGGGAGGCGACCACCGGCGACGGACTGCTGACTGCGCTCCGGGTGCTGGAGATCATGGTTCGGACGGGCAAGCCGCTCGCCGATCTGGTGGGCGATCTGAAGGTGTTTCCGCAGACGATCCGCAATGTGCGGGTGCGGAACAAAACTCCCTTCGCGCAGATTCCGGCGGTGCAAGCGACGATTGCGGCGGCGGAGCGGGAACTGGGCGGCAATGGCCGAGTGGTGGTGCGCTACTCCGGCACCGAGGCGCTGGCGCGGGTGATGATTGAAGCGGAGTCGAAGGAACAGATGGATCGGCTTGCGGAATCGATCGTTGGGTCGATTCGGTCGGCGCTGGGCGCGTAGAGATCCAGCGGTTGAAGAGGCTGCGGAAAAACTAGTCGGGGGCGCAAGAAGCACACCTCAGGCGCTAAAGCGCGAGCAAATCTAAACGACTTAACGGCACGACTGAAGTCGTGCCCTTCCCCAGATCCACCCGAATCAGAGTTTTTCCGCAGCCTGTGAAGGCGCATTCGTGTTCAGGTACTTCCGACGCGCCGAAGATCCTGCTCGTCGTGAATGGTGACAGCGCTCGAGGCGGGGCCAAGCTACGCTCGGCTTGGATGGGCGAGGGCGCCGGTCCCCACACAAGCCTAGCCGTTTTGCAACTTTCTGTTTCACTCGCGGAAGTACGTCCTTTTGTACGGCCTGGTTATCTTGTGTGCTGGGGCGAGTGCGTCGAGAATGAGAATCGGATCAGAGTCAGCCGACTTGGAAGAAGCTCATGAGAATTCTTATTGTGGAAGACGATGCGGCACTTTCCAGGTTTCTCCGGAAGGGGCTGGAAGCGGAACATCATGCGGTGGACGTTGCCAACGAGGGGAACCGGGGCCGAGCGATGGCGATGGAGTTTGACTACGATCTGGTGGTGCTTGACCTGAACCTGCCGGGGGTTGACGGGTTGTCGGTTCTGAAAAGTTTGCGGCAGCGAAAGGCGAACTTGCCGGTGATGATTCTCACTGCGCGCAGCCGGGTCGAAGACCGCGTGCAGTGTCTGGATGCGGGAGCGGACGACTACCTGGTGAAGCCTTTTTCATATCTTGAACTGTCGGCGCGCGCGCGGGCGTTGTTGCGGCGCAGCCACCTGCCATCGGAATCGGTTCTCACCGTCCGCGATCTTTGTTTGGATCGTGTGGAACGCAAAGTGGAGCGCGCCGGGCGACCCATTGAATTGACGACCAAGGAATTCGCGTTGCTCGAATACCTGATGCGCAATGCCGGGCGCCGGTTGACCCGGGCGATGATCATCGAACACGTCTGGAACCTGACCTTTGATTCCACCACGAACGTGGTTGACGTTTACATCAACTACCTGCGGCGCAAGGTGGACGATGGCTTCTCGCCATCCTTGATTCACACGGTTCGCGGGGTGGGGTATCAGATGAGGCCGGAAGGGGCATCGGCATGAGCGCGAGTCCGCATTCATTTCCGAAGCTGGCGCGCGGTCCGGACGTGCTCGGCGAATTGCTGCACTCGTTAAGCCAGCCGCTCACCAGCTTGCGCTGTTCGCTCGAACTCTCACTCGAGGAAGTCGCGGAGCAGCAGCAGGAGAGCGTTTCGGTGGCTCTGCAGCAGACCGAAAAAGTTATTGGCATGATCCAGTTGATGCGCGAGTATCTGGAAGCCGAACAGCCTGGGCCAGAAGCTTTCTCGTCCGCGCTGGCGCCGGCTATGCGGAGTGTGATCGAAGAACTGTGCTCGATCGCGGCGGTGCGCGGTGTCCAGTTGTGCCTGGTGGGCACATGTACGGCGACGGTGCCGGTGCCGGAGTCGCGGCTGCGGCTGGCTTTGCAGTATTTGATTGCGTCGATGATCGAAGCGCAACCGGTGGGCGGTAAAGTCATGCTTCTGTTGGGGGAAGGCCCGGCGGGAGCGGTACTGCGGGGGGAAGGCGAACGCGGTTCTCGCGAGCCGGATTTTCGCGACCGGGAACCGAGCGCAACCAGTCCTCTGACGAAGCGCGATCCGACCGGGGCAACATTAACCTTGCGCAGGGTGAGGCTGCTGATCGCC
>Ga0074046_10003046_pt1 | contig 14203 bp, 15 predicted proteins | sample BogForMeECP23OM3_FD_94441 | JGI IMG/M metagenome (GOLD analysis project Ga0074046, IMG submission 94441) | Bog forest soil microbial communities from Calvert Island, British Columbia, Canada - Bog Forest MetaG ECP23OM3 | ecosystem: Environmental > Terrestrial > Soil > Wetlands ...
CCGCTGTGCTCGCCATCCCGGGCGCGGCGACAGCCGAAACCTCCCCGACGCGAGGCGGAATCCTGACCTTCGCGGTCGATGCCGAGCCGCCCAACTACGACTGCCATGCCAATTTCTCCTTCGTCTTCATCCACCCGGTGATCCCGCACTACTCCACCTTGCTCAAATTCGACACCGCCAACTATCCGCAGATCGTGGGCGATCTCGCCCAATCCTGGGATGTCTCGGCAGACAGGCGCACCTACACCTTCAAGCTGCGCGACAACGTCCTGTTCCACGACGGGTCACGGCTCACTTCCGCAGACGTCAAAGCGAGTTACGACCGCATCATCCATCCTCCGCAAGGGGTCCTGTCCGTCCGACAGGCCGACTACGCCGCGATCACCGACATCGCCACGCCCGATCCGATGACGGTCGTCTTTCATTTGCAATGGCCCGACGCGGCCATGCAGGCAAACTTCGCTTCGCCATGGAACTGCATCTACAGTGCGGCCAAGCTCAAGGACGATCCACTGTTCCCGCAGACGCACGTGCTCGGGACCGGGCCGTTCGCTTTCGTCGAGCACGTGAAAGGGGACCATTGGACCGGCAAGCGCTGGGACAAGTACTTCCTCCCCGACAAGCCCTATCTCGACGGCTACCGGGCGGAGTTCATCGCCGGGCAGGCAGCCGTGAAAGAGATGGAGAGCGGCCGGATCATGGCCCAGTTCCGCAGCTTCACCCCGACCGAGCGCGACGAGATGATCAAGGCGGCGGGGGACCGCCTCGACGTGCGCGAAGGCCCCTGGATCACCTACCTGGCTCTCGTCTTCAACGCCACCCGCCCGCCGTTCGAGGATGCCCGGGTGCGGCGCGCGCTGTCGCTCGCCATCGACCGCTGGCACGGCGCGGAGACGCTCGCCGACAACACCTTTCTCAAATATGTCGGTGGTCTTATGCGGCCGGGCACCGCGACCAGCATGCCCGAGGCCGAGCTCGTAACGCTCCCCGGATTTTCGCACGATATCGCCGCCTCACGTGCGGAAGCACGGCGGCTTCTGGCCGAAGCGGGAGCGCCCAACCTCACGGTCACGCTGACCAACCGCAAAGACGTTCCGGTACCCTATGGCGCCGCCGGCGATTTCGTCGTGGCCGCGTGGCGCGAGATCGGCGTGCAGGCTACCCAGGAGCTGCTGAGCACGAAGGATTGGCAGACGGCACTCGAAACCGGCCGCTTTGCCGCGGCGACTGATCTCGCCGCCGATTATTTCGACGATCCGACGATACAGCTCGCGCGATACGTTTCGCGCGATCTGTCGCCGATCAACCACTCGGGCTCGACCGACCGCTTTCTGGACGCGCTCTATATTGGGCAGGCGCTCAATACCGACCCGCTCCAGCGCGCCAAGATCGTGCGCGATTTCGAGCGGCACGCCCTGAACGACGCCTATACGGTGCCGCTCCTGTGGTGGAACCGCATCGTCGTCACCGGAGAAAAATTCAAGGGCTGGAACATGTCGCCGAGCCACTACATCGGTCAAGATCTGGCCGACGTGTGGCTCGAGGAGTGAGGGATGGGACGCGCAGTGAAATTATGGGCATAGCCAAATGACACCTTTGTCAGGCCCAGTCCGCTCGTCACGATTTCGCTGGCTCCAGCTGATCCTCGGCATCATTTGCATGGCGATGATCGCCAACCTCCAATATGGTTGGACTCTGTTCGTCAATCCGATCGACGCGAAGTACCATTGGGGTCGTGCCGCCATACAAGTGGCGTTCAGCGTGTTTGTGCTGACCGAGACGTGGCTGGTGCCGGTCGAAGGCTGGTTTGTCGACCGTTTCGGACCGCGGCTCGTGGTCTTGCTCGGCGGTGCTCTCGTCGGCGTTGCCTGGATCATGAATGCCGTCGCCGGCTCTGTGATCGTTCTTTATGCGGCCGCCGCGGTTGGCGGCATCGGTGCAGGAGCGGTCTATGGCGCCTGCATCGGCAACGCTCTCAAGTGGTTTTCGGACCTGCGGGGGCTCGCCGCCGGTTTGACCGCGGCCGGGTTCGGCGCCGGGTCGGCTTTAACTGTCCTGCCAATCCAGAGCATGATAGCCGCCCACGGTTTCGAGGCGGCATTCCTGTTCTTCGGCGTCGGCCAGGGCATTGTGATCTGCGGGATATCGTGGTTCTTGCGAGCGCCACGCGCAAACGAGGCTGCCGCCGCAAGCCCGGCGAGCCTCCAGCCACTCGGCCGACAATATGCCCCGTCGGAGATCGTCCGGACGCCGATATTCTGGACCATGTACGCGATGTTCGTGCTCGTCGGTGCCGGCGGGCTCATGGCCGTCGCACAGCTCGCCCCAATCGCCAAGGATTTCGGGGTCGACAGTGTTCCGGTGACTCTCCTCGGTATTACTCTGCCCGCGCTGACTTTCGCATTGTCGATCGACCGTATCCTCAACGGTGTAACACGACCCTTCTTTGGTTGGGTCTCCGACCATATTGGCCGCGAGAACACGATGTTCGTTGCCTTTAGTCTCGAGGCCGTGGGCATCTGGTTGCTCAGTATGTTCGGAGAGACCCCGCTCGCATTCGTAATCCTGAGCGGCTTGGTGTTCTTCGCATGGGGTGAGATCTATAGCCTCTTTCCGTCGACATGCACCGACGCCTTCGGGACCAAATTCGCTACGACGAATGCGGGCTTGCTCTACACCGCAAAGGGGACCGCCGCGCTGCTCGTGCCGCTCGGCAACGTGCTCGCGACGGCGACCGGAGGTTGGCACGCCGTGTTCGCGATCGCGGCGATCATGAACTTGGTCGCGGCGCTCTTGGCGATCCTGGTGCTGCGTCCATCGCGGAGGGCGCACGAGGCGCGGGATGAAACCCGCGACGCTCTCGCAGCCGAATAAACCCGGTCTGGCGGCTACTCTGCCAACCTGACTGGATTAGTTAATTTTCGCGGATATACTCGTGCAACCGTCGGAGTTGCCGCTCCTGCTCCCTGGTCGATGCCTTGCCGCGAAGGCTCTCGTATGTCGACTCTAGTTGCTGCTTCAGGAGCAGGAGCGCATCGCTCAAGGAGTTACCGGTAACGGTGATGTCGAGATCGGGTGTAGAAGCGATGAAGACCCGATCCCCCAATGGCGAAATAGTGACTGGGATTGGTTTGACGAGCGCATGGCGAGGCAGCTTGTCGATGATCAGGTCGATGCTGTCGCCTTGCCTGGGTGGTGCCGGGCGATCCTGGGTCGGCACCGCCTCGCTGCCAACATCGGCCGCTGCTGCGGCCGATGCGGGATTTTCGCGCGGATGCTCGCTTGGTGCACGTTCTTTGGGCAGCGACGGCGGCCCTTGTGCCTCCACGAGTGGTCGTGGCAGCGGGTTGCTTGCACCAGATGACAGAGAACCAGTACTCCTGAACCCCACCACGAATATCGGGACGGGGACCAATGAGCTTCGCGGTAACGCTTCGTCTGTTCGACCCAGGTGAACCGACCCGGAGGATCGAGACGACCGAGGTGACCACGAATCTGATTTGAAGTGTCTGGCCATCGGCACAGACTACGCCGATTTCTTCAGCTCTTGGGGCGCTCTAACGTCGGTGACCAGCGTCGATTTCATATTGTATACCGGATCACCTTCGAGGGTGTGTTCTCCCTCGATACGGGAAACTGTAATCATCACCGGTTTGATGCGCAATATCGTGCCGTCTGCCAGCCGGTATTCGCTCCACACCTCCTTGGCCTCCAGCACATCTACGTCTTTGGGTGCGTGCGCGGTATCTAAGGCTCCGTCGTTCACTTATGTCCTCACTGGGTCTCGGGGACGGAAACCTGCCAGCACGGCGTTTTCGGCCGGTCGACAGTGGATCGGGTGGATTCTCGGCGTCGACTCGTCACTCGGCCTCGGAAACGACTGGACGTTCGCGCAGAGCCAGACGCCATCGCGAGCCGAGTTTTGTGTCTGGACTACTCCCGTCGCTGGGGGGGCCGGCGAGCTGTGTCTCCGGCGCCGCTTCGGGTTCGATCCGAGAACTGTCCTCAGAGCCGTTTTCCGAGTCCCCGGGAGGATCGGCAGGTTCGCTCGCCTTGTACTTTACCGCAAGGACCGCAGCTACTCGCTCGAGCGTTTCGACGTCGGCAAAGTCCGCGTCAAGTGCCTTTGTTTCCTCGGCATATTTCGCATCGATTCGAGCCCGACGGGCTTGGAGCTGTCCTTTGATACGATTGACATCGTAGGAGGTGAGGTTCCACATGAGACTAAATCGCGGTTTGTTTGATCGTAAGACCTGCTCCATTTAACATGAACCCGGTTAAACCAAAGCTAACGCCTCACGAATTTTTAGCGCGGCGGACGCGCGGAGGAAATGCAGTGCGCACCGCAGCCGCGCCCTGTCACGCAGTCAATTCGAGACTCGGCGACGACCTCCAGGTCTTGCCCATGAGTTGCAGGTAGTTGCTCGGCTGTTGGGTTTAGTCTGGACGTTGCTGGGGATGGCTCATTGTCATTGAAAATGCCGAGGTTCGAACCCGCTTCGACCAGATGTAGTTTGACTCCAACGGATGGATGCCGGCCGCCGCGTTCTGATAGTTTGCTTGCATAGGAGACTTGGGCGGCATTCGGGTTGCCGAGGTTCACGAGACTGTCGATGTAGGGCGCGGCGGATTCCCCAATGTCTGCTCGGGACTGGTTAGAGTGCTGGGCTACATAAAGGTCCGACGACGTATACGGAGTCGAGAAACAGCGCTATTCTGGCCCCCGCTCGGACCGCCCGAATTTAGAGGAGAAGCTGCAATGGCCCGGATCAACCATGTGGCGCTCAAAGTCAGCGACATCGAGGCAGCGACAAAATTTTACGAGAATGTGTTCGGGTTTCGTCAGGTCAGCACCGGGCGGTCGCGCGGGCACGTTTCACGGCACCTGACGGATGGCTATGTCGACCTCGCGCTGATGGTCTATGACAGCGAGGACGATGAGGAAGCGAGAATGGTAGGCGAAGGACCCGCCATCCATCACTTCGGCATCGAGGTTGACGATCGGCAAGGTTTTATCGACAAGATCAAGGCTAACGGTGGCACCCTTCTGTCAAGCCCCGACTCCGGCACGGTCAAGTTTCGCTCACCCGACGGCACAATCGCCGAGATCGTCGATGTGGGGCGCTACGAGAAGATGAGAGACGGGCAGGACTAAGCTCTGCGGGCTCAAAAAGCTGGTGCGCGGAGCGCCTTCATGTCGGAGGCCGGCCGCAAGTCTGCCTCGGTCTTCGCCTGCAGCGTCGGAAAGTCAACGTCCTCAACCAGTTCGTGCACGACGAGCCCCTGGGCGGTGACGTCGATGACGGCGAGGTCGGTATAGATCCGGCGCACGACGGAGGCGGCGGTCAGCGGGTATCCGCAGTGGCGCCGAATCCGGGGTGCCCCCGCTCTGGTCGTATGCTCGAGGAGCACCCGGATCTCCTTGGCCCCGACCGCCAGATCCATCGCGCCGCCGACGCCGGGCGGAAAGCTCGGATCGTCGGTCGTCCAATTCGCCAGATCGCCGTTTTCGGAGACCTCAAAGGCGCCGAGCAAAGCCAGATCGAGATGGCCGCCGCGGATCATCAGGAAGGAGTCGGTGTGGTGCACAAAACTGCCGCCAGTGACGAGGGTGACCGGCTGCTTGCCGGCATTGATCAAATCCCAATCAATCTCATTGCCGCCGGGCGCCGGCCCGACCCCCAAGACGCCGTTCTCGCTGTGCAAGACGATCTCCCGCTCGGCCGGAATAAAGTCGGAAACCAGGGTCGGCAGCCCGATCCCAAGGTTCACATAAGCTCCGTCGGCGAGATCCTGCGCGGCCCGCCAAGCGATTTGGCGACGGTTGAGCGGCATCAGACTTCTCCATTTAGCTCGCAACTTCGACGACGCGGTCGACGAAGATGCCGGGGGTGACAACCATTTCGGGATCGATCTCGCCGAGTTCGACAACCTGACGCACTTGCGCGATCGACAGGCTCGCGGCCATCGCCATCGTCGGATTGAAATTGCGCGCGGATTTGCGGTAGGTCAGGTTGCCCCAGCGGTCGCCGCGATGGGCCGCGAGCAGTGCGACATCCCCCTTTAGCGGGGCTTCGAGCACATAAAGCCGGCCGTCGATCTCGCGATGCTCCTTGCCTTCGGCGAGGCGCGTTCCGACCGAGACCGGCGAATAGAAACCGCCCAGTCCGGCGGCCGCGCAGCGCATCCGTTCGCTCATGGTGCCCTGCGGCACGAGCTCGAGATCGATCCGACCCTGCGCGTACAACTCCTCGAACACGACGGAGCCGGCGCTACGCGGAAACGAGCAAATGATCCGCTTGACACGGCCCGCCGCGAGCAGCGCTGCAAGCCCCGTCCGCCCGGTCCCGGCGTTGTTGGCGACGATCGTCAGGTCGCGCGCGCCCTGCTCGATTACCGCTTCGCACAAGGCGTCGGGCAGCCCCGCGCTGCCGAAGCCGCCGCACAGGACAATAGCCCCATCCGGGATCCCCGCCACCGCTTCGGCGAGGCTTCGCACTCGCTTGTCGATCATGTCCGGCCTACGGCGGATCAGAAGGCAACCGCGTCGCCACCCTTGAGCGCGAGCATCGCTCGCGCCTCGTCGGGTGACGCGACCTCGAGCGACAGATTTTCTATGATCACACGGATTGCGCTGACTTGATCGGCATTGCTCTTGGCCAGCTTGCCTCTGCCGATCCACAGAGAATCCTCGAGCCCGACGCGGACGTTACCGCCCATGATCGCGCCCATCGAGACCAGCGGCAGCTGGTGACGACCGGCGGCGAGGATCGACCAGGCATAGGAATCGCCAAAGAGCTTGTCGGCAATCCGCTTCATGTGGACGAGGTTCTCCGGATCCGCACCGATCCCACCGAGGATGCCAAAGATCGTCTGCACGAAAAGCGGCGGCTCGACCATGCCTCGGTCGAGAAAGTGCGCGAGATTGTAGAGGTGGCCGACATCGTAGCATTCGAACTCGAACCGGGTGCCGCATCCCTCACCCAAGTCTTTCAGGATCCGCTCGATGTCGGCAAAGGTATTGCGGAAAATGAAATCACGCGTCATCTCGAGATGACGCTGCTCCCACGGATATTTGAACTCCTTGTATTTCTCGAGCAACGGGAAGAGCCCGAAATTCATCGAACCCATGTTGAGCGAGCACATCTCGGGCTTAGCGCGTAACGGGGCAGCGAGCCGTTCCTCGAGCGTCATCCCGTGACCGCCGCCGGTGGTGATATTGATGACAGCGCCGGTCGACTGTTTGATGCGCGGCAGGAATTGCATGAACACTTCGGGATCGGGCGTCGGCCGACCGTCCTTCGGATCGCGCGCGTGGAGGTGCAGGATCGCCGCCCCGGCCTCCGCCGCGGCGATCGCGTCACGCGCGATCTCGTCGGGGGTCAGCGGCAGATGCGGGCTCATCGTCGGGGTATGAATCGACCCTGTGACAGCGCAGGTGATTACGACCTTGCCACGAAGAGCCATCTTGTTCCTCCCTCACCTTCCGTACGGCCGGCACGCCGCCGCGGCCCAGTCTGCAGGAAAGAGACTCTGCCGGCTAGCCATGCGCCCGGATGAACGCCCGGACCTCGGGATAGGTCTCGGTCTGCCACCGGCGGCCATGGAATACCCCATAATGGCCGACATTGAGCTGAAGGTGATGGGTCTTTTTTGTCGGGGCGATCCGATGGCAGAGCTGGTGTGCGGCGACGGTCTGGCCGGGGGCGCAGACGTCATCCCGTTCGCCTTCGACCGTCATAAGCGCGGTGCGTTCGATGGCCGCGGGTTCGACCGGAATTCCCCGCACCCGGAAGCGGCCGTGCGACAGATCATGGTCGTGAAACACGCGCTTTATCGTGTGCAGGTAGAAATCCGCCGGCAAATCCATCACCGAACTGTATTCCTTGTAAAAAGCGCGAGTAGCTGCGGCGCTATCGCCGTCGCCGCGCACCAGGCTATTGAACATCCCCCAATGCGCCGACACGTGGCGCTCGAGATTCATGCTCAGAAAACCGGCGAGCTGCAAGAATCCTGGATAAACGCGACGGAAAGCCCCGGGATAACGCCCGGGAACTGTCGTAATCACGGTACGCTCGAACCAGTCGAGCGAATGCGCCTCGGCGAAACGATTGACGTCGGTCGGGTTCGCCCTCGGGTCGATCGGGCCGCCCATCAATATCATGGATGCCGGTTGGTCGGCGTCGCCGGCCACGGCCAGCAACGACACTGCCGCCAGAACCGGCACCGAGGGTTGGCATACCGCCATGACGTGGACGCGCGGCCCGAGTAGATGGATGAAGCGGATTACGAGATCGACGAAGTCGTCGAGACCGAACCGGCCGTGAAGGAGCGGTACGTTTCGCGCGTTTACCCAGTCGGTGATGAAGACGTCATGGTCGGGCAGCAGCGTCTGGACGGTGCCCCGCAGCAAGGTCGGGAAGTGGCCCGAGAGCGGCGCGACGACCAGGATGGTCGGCCCTACGCGGGCGGTATCTTTGCGGAAGTGGAGTAGGTTGCAAAAAGGATCGGAGGCGACGACCTCCTCGTTGACGGCAACCTCCTCGCCACCGATCGTGACGGCGCCGATGCCGAAATCGGGCCGACGATGCGACATGCCGGCGTTCGACAATAGTTCCATCACGGCCGCGGTATTTCGAATCAGCGGTGCATTCCCGAGCAGCGGCCACGGTTGATCGAGGAAACCCCGGAAAGCCTCGGCCATCAGCCGAATCGGGGCCAGCGCGTCGCTGTGTACTTGGTAGGCCTCGTAGAGCATGAACCCTCGTATGCATCCACCGCCCCCGAGTTCGAGGGCGTCCTAAAAATCGAAGCGGTTTACCACTTCGAACCATTTTTAGGCGAGACCACCCCATCGCAAAAATATCGATATTTCTAAAATATATTGGCTTTGCCAATCGATTAGGCAAGCGCAATTGATCGCTGGTTGGCCGGAACTATATCCACCGACGCGTTCACGACTTATTGCTTTAGGCTAGTTGACGAGCGCCCTTTTATCAGGCGATGATGGCGTTATCTGCCGCGAGTTTGATCACGCGAACAAGCGCAGCCCGCGTTAGCGTGGCGAAGAGGCGGCTACTCCGCCGCGGACCTCGTGAACAACCACACCCGAGAGCCGAGACGGCGGCGCGAACCAACGCGGATGGGCGAGGCTGGTCGCCACATCCCTTTCCCCCGCCTTCCACCGCCGCGTGACCGAACCCCACGAGAAATCCCCCATCTTCGCGGTGAGATCCGCAGCGTTGCCCTCGTGCACGAGGTGCAGGATCGTCATTGTCACATCGCTCGCCTCGGAAAGGCACTTGCGAATCTCGACGTCGCCGCGCAGCCCCGATGGCAGTCTCTCGCCGAGCAACGCGATCATGCGGCGGAGATCATGGGTTCGGCGCATCACGGCGATGTCTCGTGCCGAGCGGCTGAAGCCGCCATGACCACCGGGAACCGGATCGTAGCCGTCGATCGCGAAGCACAGCGTGTCGGCGGGACGCGCATCGTCCAGAGCAGAAACCGACACCGCGCTGTCGCCAAAGAGCTGACGGCCAATCGTGACGGGCGGCAAGCCCGGGAACGGCGTGCCGGCCAGCACGTGATCGAGCCCGAGGACATGCCGGTCGTTGTCGAAGAACGTCTCCGCTCCGGTCGTCAAGTTCACGGCTCCAAGCACCACCCGGACGACGCCCGAATTGATCCGGTCGAAATCCACGGTTTCGCCAATCAGCGCGCGCAGTTCGGCGGCGGAGACGACCGGCTCCTCGTGCGGTGGGGGAAATCCCGCCCTGCGCCGCCCTCGAGACAGCCAACGGGCGAGTGCCCCGCGCGCCAACCGGGTGGCGCTTTGCGGGCGCTGAATTGCGGCACGTCCGCATAGTTCTCGCCAAAATTTCTGAAGCCTGAGAGAGCGTTCGCGCGGCAGATTTCCCGCGATTATGGCCGCATTGACCGCGCCGATCGCAGTGCCGGCGATCCAGTTAGGCCGTACGCCGCACCGTTCGAGTTCAGCATAGGCACCCGCCTGGTAGGCTCCGAGCGCGCCACCGCCCGATAGTACCAATGCAATCCGTTCAAAACGGGCCAGGCTCTTATCCGGGCGCCCTCGCGTCAAACCTAACTCCTACCACCCGCCGCCTAACGGACCGATGACCGGAGGCCGGTTCTAGACAGCCGAGACCAGCTCCCCAGCCACCCGTAGGCCCCAGCGCGCTGATCACCGGCGATTTCTGCGGCGATGCCCGGGCCCATCGCGATCTCCTCCATCTTGGGTATTCGCCATCATAGGAAGTCTCGCCCGCGCGTCCAGTGCCGAAGCACTCTAACGAGCAGCCCTTTGCTCGGAACGCACCGCCGGGAGCGAACGGAGATAGACGGCGATCGCCCGTCGGTCGGCATCCACGAGCCGGGTGGTATTTTTCACGATCTCGGCCATGGCGCCGCCGACGAAATCGAAATCGGGTGTTTGCCCATCCTTCAGCAGGTTCATGATATCGTCCTCACTCCACTTCCCGATCCCGGTTTCCGAATCCGGGGTGATGTTTGGGAACGCCTTGCCACCGGGACCGGCAGGGCTGCCGGCAAGCTGACGTTTGAGCTCGAGGGCACCAAGCCAGTGGCGCGGCGTGTGACAGTCGCCGCAACGGCCGACTGTATTGACCAAGTAGGCTCCACGGTTCCAGGCCGGGTCCTTTATCGGGTCGGGTTGCCATGGCCCGGGGAAGCATTCGGCAACAATGGTTATCGCAGCCCTGGTCCAGACCGTCGAAAAGATACTCGGCGCGGCGGCGATGTTGATCCGGAATACGGCTGGAAGGCCATCGAGAAAGGCTTTTAGATCGACTAGGTCGGTATCCGTCAGACCATTGTAGAACGGGAATGGAAAGGCCGGCAGATAGTGCGAGCTATCGGGTGCACTGCCCCAGCGCATCGCTCGTTCTAAGTCGGCCAGTCGCCAGCGGCCGATGCCGGTTGCTCGGTCGGGTGTGATGTTGGGTGTGAAAATGGTTCCGAAGGGGGTCTCAAGCGCGCGACCGCCCGCATAAGGACGGCCGCCGTTCTTGATGTCGGTGTGACACTGATCGCAGCCCGCGGCGGCGGCGAGATAAGCGCCGCGGGTCACCGAACCCGGATCGGCCGCGGCGCGGGCCGATAATCCGCAGAGCGTCAGGAGTATGGCGGCGATCGAAGCCGTCAGTTTTTGAGCGTCTCGCGGAACGTTTCGTGGCAAGCGCCGCAGCCGTTTTTCCCGAGGTCGCTGAAAGCCACGCTGACCTTCTCCTTATCGCCGCTCTTCACGGCCACGAGGAGCGCGTCGGCCTTGCTGGCGGCATTCTTCTGAGCATCGAGAAACTTGTTCCAATCGCTCCAAATAGCAGGCTTGGTTCCATATTTTCCGTCCGAGCTGGTCGCCGCCGATCCCGGTGGAAACACTTCAGAAATCTTTTTTGTCGACTGGGTCAGATTAGCGGCGCTCGTCTCGGCCTGTGCCATGTCGGCCTTGCCCTCGGTATAGGCCTTGATGCTGCCGAGATCCTTTGCTTGCCCCTTCATCAAGGTCTCACGGTTCTTGAGGACCGCCTCCTTGTCCTGGGCGAGCGCGACCCCGCCTAAGCCCGCCAAGATCAAAGTCAGCGCCACAGCAAGCACCGAGTGTTTTGTCGACAATTTCATTCGGCCTCCCCCTTGATACCAAAATTGCTGATGCCGTTACGGTTGGCGCAGAATAACCTCCGCCCGCAGCGACGCAACCACCGTAAGACCCCCTCACCATTACGTGATCGGGATTTCGATATGGGTCTTAAACCCGGGACGCTCGCGCATGCGCTCATACCAGGCTTTGAGGTTTCTCATCGGCGGCCGCTCGATCGGGAACGCGTGCCAGCGGTAGACCATGGTTCCCATCGCGATCTCGGCAAGCGTCAGCTCGGATCCCGCTAGATAGGGGCGGTCTTCGAGCTCGTCCTCGATAATCGTCCACGCGGCCAGCGCCTGCAGCCGCGCCGCCTCGATCGCCGCTTGATCGCGCTGTTCGGGTCTCGCCCGGATCAGCATGCCGAGCAAGGCTGCCATCGGCGGCCCGGAAGTGGCGAGCTGCCAGTCCATCCAACGCTCGACATTCGCGCGGGCGGCGGGCGCGCTGGGGTACAACCGCTCACCATGGCGCGTTGTGGCGAGGTAGCGGCAGATCGTATTCGATTCCCACAGAATCAGACCGTCATCCTTGATCGTCGGCACCCGACCGTTCGGGTTCATCGCGAGATATTCGGAATCGCGATTGCCGCCAAACGGCCCACCTAGATCGACACGCTCGTACTCGATGCCGAGCTCAGCGCAGCACCACAGCACCTTCTGCACGTTGGATGAGGTCGTCCGTCCCCAAATCTTCAGCATCGCGGCTCCTAGGTCAGACTTGCGCGTATGGAGCCTCAGTTTCATGTCCAACGCAACACCGGCCTGGGCTTAATTCGTGTTATAGTCGCGGCGGGACTGCGCCATCGGCGTCCCGATCGCAGCGAGGAGGTGTGGGGTGAATCGGCTCGGGTTCCTGTTGCCTGCCGTGTTGCTGCTCTTCACCGGGACGGCCGAGGCGAGCTCACAGGGTCAGGCGGTGCTCAGCTCCTGGAAGACGGCAGATAGATGCGCCAAACAGGCGCAGGCGGCCTATCCCGACTATAGCGCGGAGGCGATTACGAAACGGGATGCCAAGCTGAAGGAATGCTTGAATGCCAACAACCTCGCCCCGCGCCAGCCACTTTCGCAACGACCTCCTCCGTAGACCGGCAGTGTAGGGTACCGCCTCAACCCAGGTGACCATCGGCCCAGCCTTCCGCCATCGCCGGCAGGACCAGTCCGCGGCGCCGGGTTCGTGTGGCCGGTTCGGATCGAACACGGTCGAGGAAAGCGAGTTGGGCATCGAGGCCGATATCGAGGCTGGAGGTGATTTCGAGCCCGGGATCCTCGAAAACGTGCGTGCGACGTCGGCGGCGCCACGCCATGACGGTCTCGTCGCGCATCCGCAGTAGCGCCGCGATCTGAGGACGGAAGAGGCGAAGCATTGCGACGACCCAGCGATTGAGCGTCTCCGACGGATCGACCTCGGTAATTGCGAAGCGGTCGAGCATGCGGATCACGTCATCGGCGCGATACCAGGTTTCTCCGGTAACCCAGCGATTGGTCGTGAACATCCGGATCGGCTCGCCCCGGGCGTCGACTGCGATCGCGACGAGATGGCTCACCTCCTCCCTGGTGCCGCGCTTGATCGGGGGGGCTTGGGGCGGCAGCGCCGGGACGTCGGCGATGGCGATTTCGGGAAGGAGGAGCGGCGCTATGCCGACCGGCATGCCTTCGGCCCGCAGAAACGTGTGGAAATGACCATGCTCCCGCAAAGGCCGTCCACTCACCTGATGCGTGTGATAAAAATATTGAGCGTGGCTTTTCGCGTCGTACGCCTCGCCGTCGGGATAATGCCGCCATTCAGAGATGGCCGGGTTACCTGCCAAGACCTCACTGACGATGTTGCGGTTCCGCGCGGCGAGCTCGCGCCGGCAGTCGTCGACAACCCCCGCCGCTGAGGTCATCCGCTCGATTTCGGCCCAATTCACACGCAGGCTTTCTCGACCGTTCCCGTGCGCCAAGCGACGCCTCCCTGCGAACGAAAGGTGTCCAGAATAGCTAACGTCGCTTCGCCATCAAAGCGGGATTGTGGGCGGTCCAGACGACGATGTCCTCCATCACGGCTCCCAACGACTCGTCGAACGCGACTACGATCTGCGGAATTTCGTTTGCCGGTGCCGGCTCCTGCCGTTCGAACGAAGCCTGTGCGACGATCTCCCGGCCGGCTGGATTGACCAGCCTGACGTTGATCGCTACCCAGATGGTCGGCGGCCCATTAGGCGAATCGTATAGCGCCTCGAAGTGCCGGATCTCGGTCCCGAGGATGAAATCCGCGCGCAGCCCGACAGACTCGCGGTCGATCGCGGTGATCGCCTTGCTGTTCTCGAACGATTCGAGCAGCGCGGTTTGCACCAGCAGCGGGACGCGGTCGGTCCACTCCGAATCGGCGAAATAGTCGATCGAAACGGCAGACCGGCTCAACGCGATCCGTGCGGTGTCGAGGCCCGCCGGCGCGATCGGCACGTCGATGAGGAGCTGCACCGGCGGATGCGGCAAACTCGGCGGGAAGTTGCGCTGGGGAGCAACCCGATAAAGGTGC
>Ga0074046_10003048_pt1 | contig 14200 bp, 10 predicted proteins | sample BogForMeECP23OM3_FD_94441 | JGI IMG/M metagenome (GOLD analysis project Ga0074046, IMG submission 94441) | Bog forest soil microbial communities from Calvert Island, British Columbia, Canada - Bog Forest MetaG ECP23OM3 | ecosystem: Environmental > Terrestrial > Soil > Wetlands ...
GGCACCCGGTGGCTCCTCTATCACAAACGGAGAGTGATGAGTATCACCTCGGAACGGCTGCTTCTCGCGGCAACATGATCGTGTGGCGATCCTGGTCGTGGGCGGAGCGGGCTACATTGGCAGTCACGCGGCGCGCGCGCTGCGGCGGTCGGGTTATGAGGCCGTGATCTATGACAATCTCTCCACCGGCTTTCGCCGACTGGCGCAAGGCTTCGAACTGGTGGAGGGCGACATCGCCGACACAGCCAGGCTCCGGCCGGTGCTCGGGCGTGTGAATGCGGTCATGCATTTTGCCGCCCACGCCTATGTCGGAGAATCGGTCGAGAACCCGCGTAAGTATTTCCGGAACAACGTTCTTGGGGCGCTCAGCCTGCTCAACTCCGCTCTGGACGCCGGTATCCGCCGCTTCGTGTTTTCCTCCAGTTGCGCCGTGTACGGCGTTCCCGAGCGGATTCCGATCACCGAGTCGACGCCGCGCGAGCCGGTCAATCCCTATGGTGCATCGAAGCTTTTCTTCGAGAACGCGCTTGAGGCTTATGGCCGCGCTTACGGAGTGCACTCGGTGAGCCTTCGCTATTTCAATGCCGCGGGGGCCGACGAGGGTGCAGAGATCGGCGAGATGCACGAACCGGAAACTCACGTGATTCCCCTGGCGTTGGCCGCCTCCGCCGCGAACGGGCCTGAGTTGCAGGTTTTCGGATCCGACTACCCTACTCCGGATGGCACCTGCGTTCGCGACTACATTCATGTCAGCGATCTCGCCGATGCGCACGTCCGCGCGTTGCAATACCTCGAAAGAAACAAAGACGAACAAGGCGGCGATTCACTGGCCATCAATCTGGGAACTGGCCGGGGGCATTCTGTCCTCGAAATCATTCAGGCGGCGGAAAACGCCACCGGACGCAAGCTTCGGCGAAAGATGGGACCGCGTCGGGCGGGCGATCCTCCAGTGCTGGTGGCCGATCCGACGAAGGCTCGCAGAGTGCTGGGATGGGCGGCCCAGCGCAATCTCGCGGACAGCATGTCGAGCGCTTGGACATGGATGCAGAAAACGGGGCAACGCCACGCGGCATAGTCAACATTGATCGAGGGAAGGGATACAGACAGTTGTCAATCCCCCACTCTTTCACGTACTCTGCCGCTCATGCGAATCCGCACTTTGTCCTCCCTGTCGTGCAGCGTGGTTTTGCTGCTATGCATCTCCCCGTTTCCTGGTTCCGCACAGACGGCGCCTCCCGCCTTCTCGCTTGAACAGGTACTGAGTTCGCCGTTTCCAAGCAATCTTGTGGCTGCGGAAAACAGCGGACGCATTGCCTGGGTATTTACGGCCAAGGGTGAGCGCAACGTGTGGATCGCGGACGCTCCTAATTTCGAGGCCCGGCAGGTCACGCACTACACAGGCGACGACGGCATGCCGATTGCCGCATTGAAGCTGACTCCGGACGGACGCACCGTTGTCTACGCGCGAGGCAGCGAGGCCAATGACGCCGGAGAAATCGCCGACCCGACCAGCGGAGTCGAAAAGCGCGTGCAGCAGGTGTGGGCGGCGGAAGTAGATAAAGGTGAACCGCGTTTGCTTGGGGACATGGGATGCGGCGAGGAAGATTGCGAAGACATCCAGATATCGCCGAACGGGGAGTTTGCGGTGTGGTCGGCGAAGAAGCAGATCTGGATTGCGCCCATTTCCGGGAAGGACAAAGCCAAAGCGCTGACCTACGCGCGGGGCAGCAACTCGGACCCAAAGTGGTCGCCCGACGGCAAGAAGATTGCTTTCGTCAGCCATCGCGACGGTCACAGTTTTATCGGCATTTATGAATTTGGCCGCAGCACGCTGCGCTACGTCTCGCCCAGTGCCGATCGCGATCTGTATCCGCGCTGGTCGCCCGATGGCAGCCAACTGGCCTTCGTGCGACTCGGTGGCCGGGAGATGAAGCAGCCTCTGATTCCTCAGACGCCGCGGCCTTGGGTGATCTGGGTGTATGACGTTGGCAAAGATTCAGCGCGCGAGATCTGGAAGAGCGGTCCGGAGGTGGATGATTCGCTGCCGCGGCTGACGGAAGATGGGTCGTTCCATTTTGCCGCAAAGAATCGCATCGTCTTCTCTTCTGAACAAGACGGCTGGAACCATCTCTATTCGGTGGCCACATCCGGCGGGACTGCCACGCTGCTGACTCCGGGAAAATTCGAGACCGAAGATGTGGCGCTCAGTTCCGACAAGAGCTCCGTCATCTACTCCTCCAACCAGGCCGGGAACGATCCTCGTGACATTGACCGGCGCCATCTCTGGCGCGTTGCCGTGGAAGGCGGGACACCCGAGGCGCTTACCCGCGGCGAGACCATGGAGTGGACGCCGCTGGAAATTGCGGGGAAGGTTGTGTGCCTGGGTTCGACGGCTACGACTCCAGCGATGCCGTACGTCGTGACCGCACGCGGGCGCGAGATGATCGCAAAGAGCGCGCTACCGGCGGACTTCCCCTCGGCGCAACTGGTCACACCGAAACAGGTCATCTTCAAAGCGGCCGACGGGTGGGAGATCCACGGGCAATTGTTTGAACCAAAAAAGCCCGAACCGAAACAAAGCGGCCCGCGGAGGGCACTGATCTTTATTCACGGCGGATCAGTCCGGCAAATGATGCTCGGCTTCCATTACATGGACTACTACCACAACGCATACGCGATGAATCAGTATCTGGCGAGCCGTGGGTATGTGGTGCTGTCGGTCAACTACCGGACGGGCATTATGTATGGCCGGCACTTTCGCCAACCGCAAGATGGAGGCCCGCGTGGCGGCGCCGAGTACAAGGATATTGTGGCGGCAGGAAAATACTTGCAGAGCTTGCCGAATGTGGATGCGAAGAAGATCGGGCTGTGGGGCGGATCCTACGGCGGCTACCTGACAGCGATGGGGCTGGCGCATGACTCCGATCTGTTTGCCGCCGGAGTCGATTTGCACGGAGTGCATGACTGGTCGGACTTCCGGGAAGAATTCCCGGCGGATGCGCCCGATCATGACGCCGCCGTCAAGCTGGCCTTTGAGTCGTCACCGAATGCGGCGATTGCAACCTGGAGATCGCCGGTGCTGCTCATCCAGGGAGACGACGATCGCAATGTCGATTTCTCGCAGACCGTCGATCTGTTGCAACGCTTGCGCACGCAGAAGGTGCATGTCGAGGAACTGATCTTCCCCGATGAGGTTCATGGATTCCTGCTGTGGAAGAGCTGGATCCGGGCGTATGGCGCGACGGAGGAATTCTTTGGGCGGGAGCTAAGGTGAGGAGAATTTGTGAACGGTAATTTGTAATTGGTAATTTGAAAATCAACCTCAGCAGTGCGTTGCGGATTACGGCCGCCCAACTTAGGCCATTTGCAGCCGGTTGAGTTTGATCCGGTCGGCGCGGACGTGGGCGAGATCGTAGTGTGCCTGTTGCACCAGCCAGCTTGCGGCGCTGCCCCCGAATACTTTGGATAACCTCACAGCCATTTCCGGAGAAATCCCGCGCTTCCCGTTCACCAGTTCCGACAGGGTAGTGCGCGTGACTCCAAGGGCGGCAGCAGCGTCCGTTATGGTCAAACCCAAAGGCTCAATACACTGACGCAGCACCAAGCCTCCGGGGTGCGGCGGATTCTTCATCGGCATGGTTCAGTCACCTCAATGGTAATCGGCGTAATCGACATCCAGCGCGTCGCCTTCCGCAAAACGGAAAATCACTCGCCAGTTGGCACGAACCGTCACTGCCCAATAGCCCTTCAACTCGCCCTTGAGCGGATGCAGCCGGAACCCTGGCAAGTCCATATCCGCGACCGCTCCAGCAGCATCGAGCCGCGCGAGAATGTCACGCAGCTTTACTGCGTGTTCCGTAATCACGCCGCGCAGGTCGTCGTCCTCGTAAAGACGCTTCAATCCCTTATGGCGGATCGACCGGATGGCGGATCGACCGGATCATCCAATACCGTAACGCGTAACGTAACGCATGTCAAGGAACCTTCGCGACAGGCGTTTCAAATTACCAATCACAAATTACCAATTGCAAATGCCTTACGAATCCGCTCCCACGTCACCTCCAGCGCTTCCGGCATTACCCGGGTTTCGCCGATGACGCTGATGAAATTGGCGTCAGCGACCCAGCGCGGCAGAACGTGCATGTGGATGTGTCCCGCGACGCCGGCGCCCGCCGCTTTTCCAATATTCATGCCCAGATTGATGCCGTCGGGGCGATAGAGCGAGCGCAGAATCGCCTCCATCCGCTGCGTGAGAACCATCATTTCGTGAGCGGCATCGGCAGGGAGCTTCTGCAACTCATCCAGATGTGCGTAGGGCACGACCATGACATGCCCATTGGTGTAGGGGTAGGTATTGAGAATGACGTAGCAATACTTCGCGCGATGGACAATGAGGGCCTTTTCGTCGCTTTCTTTGGGGGCCTGGCAAAAGATGCAATCTGACTGCCGGTCTGCGCCAGAGACATAGGCATAACGCCACGGAGTCCAGAGATGGTCCATGGGGGCAGGGTAGCAGAAGCGGCCCGCGCCGAGCCAATCGCTGAACTGCCCTCGGATGTGCAGGCGCGAAATTATCCCACCGTCTCCTTGCGCTGCTTGACGATATACTCTCCCCGGACTCTCAGATAGATGTTCACTGCTCCCCAACGGCAGCGCCGCCGGGCCCTAAAGCTTTTCGTGGTTCTCCTCGCCGTTGCGGTGGTTCTAACGCTCGCTGGTCCAGGCTGGACCCATTTTCGCGCCGCTGGGATCCTGTTACGCGTACAAGCTCCGCAACATCCCGGGGCGCTGGCCAACCTCAGCGCCCATCCGATCGAGGAAGTGTTGACGGAGGTCGCGACTCCGTCTGGCCCCATCCGCGCACGGCTGTACCTTCCCAAGGAAAGCGCCCGGCGTGATGCCCCGGGCATCGTCCTGGTGCATGGAGTGCACCATCTGGGCATCGAGGAGCCGCGCATGGTCGCCTTCGCTCGCGCCTTATCTTCGAGCGGCCTCCGTGTGCTGACGCCCGAATTGTTGTCTCTCGCCGATTACCAGGTAGACCGGAGTTCAGTTGACCGCATTGGATACTCAGCTCGCGCGCTTTCCGCGCAGCTTGGGCAGAAGGTCGGAGTGCTCGGCCTGAGCTTTTCTGGAGGGTTGTCCCTGATGGCGGCAGCCGATCCTCGATTCGCACCGTACATTCGTTTTGTGGTTTCGGTGGGAGCGCACGACGACCTGGAACGTGTGTCTCAATTCCTGATCACCAACACCATCGAGCGACCCGACGGCACCGTCTTGCACATAACCGCCCACGAGTATGGAGCATTGATCCTGATCTACTCGCATGTCGGCGATTTCTTTCCGCCAGCCGACGTTCCAACGGCGCACGAAACTCTCCGGCTGCTGTTGTGGGAAAAGGTGGATGAGTCGCGAGAATGCGCTGAACGGCTCAGCCCCGTCTCTCGTCAGAGGATGGAATTGTTGTACAGCCATAATGTGGAAGCGCTGGCGGGCGAGATCCGCGAGTCCATCGCCCGGCACCGGGCGGAAATGGCTCCGGTTTCTCCTCACGGGAATCTTGGAGCCTTGCAGGTTCCGGTGCTGCTGCTGCACGGCGCGGCCGACAACGTGATTCCGTCGTCGGAATTGTTATGGTTGCAGCGCGACGTTCCGCCCGCGGCCCTGAAGTCGGCGCTCATCAGTCCGGCCATCAGCCACGTCGCCCTGGGAGGGGAACCGTCTCTCAGCGATCAATGGAGGTTGGTGCACTTCATGGCGCGGATTTTGGAACTGGCGGAAGACTCCCAGAAACTGCCCATCGGCTAAGCGCATCCGCTGCAGCCGCAGTCGGGTTCGAAATAATTGCGCGTCAGCCGTTCCCGGCCCCGGAGGGACAAGCCAGTTCCTCCCGGCCTCCGGATCGCGCCTCGCCGGTGGTATCCTAATCGGGATCACGCCGCAGGGCTTTAACCTCTTCATGTCCAATCCAGAGACCTCCAATCAAAACCTGTCCGATCCCAACGCCGCCGACCCGGCCGCTCCCGAATCCACGCCCGCCAGCGAGCCGGCTGAATCCTTCAAAGATATTTTTTCCGAGTACGAGCACAGCCATTCCCGCAAGAAGGAACCGGGCGCTCAGGGCCGCGAAGGCACCGTGATTGCCGTGACCGCCGACTCCATCGTTCTCGATATCGGATTCAAGACCGAAGGCGTTCTCCCGCTCACGGCGTTTCCAGCCGACAAGCCGCCGAAGCCCGGCGACAAAGTGCAGGTCACCATCAAGGGGCGCGATCCCGAAGGCTACTACGAACTGACCCGCGGTAAGGTCGAACATCCCACCGACTGGGCGTCGCTGGAAAAGGCCTTCGCCGAGAAATCGACCATCGTCGGCACCGTCACCGGCGTGATCAAGGGCGGTTTGAGCGTGGATATCGGAGTGCGAGCCTTCATGCCCGCCTCGCGCAGCGGAACCCACGACGCCTCGGAACTGGAGAAGCTGGTCGAGCAGGAAATTCGCTGCCGTATCATCAAGCTCGACGTGGATGACGAAGACGTGGTGGTCGATCGCCGCGTGCTCGCCGAAGACGAAGAACGCGTCGGCAAGGAACGCCGCTTCTCAGAACTCAAGGAAGGCGACACCGTGCAAGGCGAGGTTCGCAGCCTGACCGATTACGGAGCGTTCGTGGATATCGGCGGCGCTGACGCGCTGCTTCACGTCGGCGAAATTTCCTGGCGCCGCATCAACAAACCCTCCGACGTGCTTGCCCTGGGCCAGCGCATCGAAGCGGTGATCATCAAGATCGACGCGGATAAGCATCGCATCGCCATCAGCATGAAGCAGCTTCAGCCCCATCCCTGGGACGCCGTCGCCGAAAAATACAAGGCAGGCGAACGGGTGCGTGGCACAGTTACGCGGCTCATGGACTTCGGAGCGTTTGTGGAACTCGAGCCCGGCATCGAAGGCCTGATTCATATTTCCGAAATGTCGTGGGCTAAGCGGGTAAGAACTGCCGCCGATGTGGTGAAACCGGGCGAGACCGTGGAAGCTGTGATTCTGGGAGTGAACGCGGCGGAACGCCGCATCTCTCTCGGTCTGAAGCAGGCGCTGGGCGATCCCTGGGCTGTGGTGCCGCAAAAATTTGCCCCGGGTACGGTGATCGAAGGCCCAGTAACCAGCCTGACCAAATTTGGCGCCTTCGTGCAACTCACCGAAGGCGTTGAGGGCATGATTCACGTCAGCGAAATCAGCGCCGAAAAGCGTATCAATCATCCGCAAGAAGTACTGAAGGCCGGCCAAGTGGTCAAGGCGCAGGTGTTAGCCCTCGACGCGGAAAAACGCCTCATACGGCTGAGCATGAAACAACTGGTCCCCACCGGTCTGGATGAATTCCTGGCCGAACACAAAGAGGGAGATATCGTCACTGGCCGCATGACCGAGATTTCCGGCAGAAGCGCGCGCGTGGAACTCGGCGAAGGCGTCCTGGCGGCGTGCCGGATCCCCGAAGAGAGTTCAGCGAAGGAAGACAAGCCCGCCGAACCGTCGTCGTCATCATCATCGAAGCCTGATCTGTCGTCGCTAGGTTCCATGCTGCAGGCCCGCTGGAAAAGCGGCGCTCCCGCGAGCGAAGCCAAGCCGGAATCGCTGCGGGCGGGCCAGATCCGCAAGTTTCGGATCGCCAAGCTCGATCCAGCGACAAAGAAAATTGAATTGGAGTTGGCGTAAGGGCAAGGGATCAGCCCCGGAGGGGCGCACCAGCTTAGCCCAGCGCTTCTGCGCTGGGAAAAGTGGAAGAAATGATTCGAGTCCCGGGGGGACGACCCAGAGAGCCTCCCGCGGGAACCTGCCTTAATGTCCAGCATACAGGTGATAGAATCCGCCCATGGCAAAAACGCTAATTCAATCCGTGGTTAAAGAGCTTCGCCAGGAACGGGTGCGCCTTGAGGATGAACTCCACCGCGTAACCGCTGCTCTAACTGCCTTCGGGAGAGTCTTCATGCAGGGGAGCAAACGTGCACCCGTCGCCATTCGCAAGAAACGAAAGATCTCAGCTGCCGGACGCCGGCGAATTGCAGCCGCGCAAAGAGCCCGCTGGGCAAGGGTCAGGGCAGCCAAGAAGAAGTAAGTACGGCGATGGTTCCGCTGTAGAGACGGGGCTTGCCCCGTCTCACGGGCACCCCGACCTTCAGTTGGAGAGGCCCCTTACCACTTCCCCCACAAACTTAGTGAACTCGTGGACGTCTTCTTCGGTCGTGTCGAAGGAACACATCCAGCGCACCACCGACTCCTCTTCGCTCCACACATAAAAGAAATATCGCTCCTGGATTTTCCGGATTGCCTCCCGAGGAATTTGCGCAAACACCCCGTTCGCCTCCACCGGGTACACGATCGTGATTTGCGGGATCTTCTTTACTTCCTGCTCCAGCAGTCGCGCCATTCGGTTCGCGTGCTCCGCGTTCCGCCGCCACAGATCGTTCGTCAGCAACGCTTCCATCTGCACCGACATGTAGCGCATCTTCGACGCCAGCTGCATCCCCTGCTTGCGCACAAACGAAAAATCCTCCGCCAGTTCCGGACGAAAGAACACCACCGCCTCCACTCCCATCAACCCGTTCTTCGTCCCGCCGAACGAGAGTGCATCCACTCCCAAATCGCGCGTCGCCTGCCGCAAAGTAAGCCGCTGCGCCGCCACCGCATTTGAAATCCGAGCCCCATCCATGTGCAAAAACATCTTCCGCTCGTGGGCAAACCGCGCCAGCGCCTGGATTTCCGCCGGCTTGTACACCGTCCCCATTTCGGTCGATTGCGTAATCGAAATCACCCGCGGCTGTACATGATGCTGGTCCCCAATGCCGTGATAGGCGTGGGCCACCGTCTCTACCGTGAGCTTGCCGTCCGGCGCGGCCAGTGGAACCAGTTTGCAGCCCGTAAACTTTTCCGGCGCGCCACATTCATCCGTATAAATATGAGAAAGCTCCGGACACAGCACCGCATGAAACGGCCGTGTCAGCGCCTGCAGACTGAGCACGTTTGCCGCCGTCCCATTGAAAACGAAGAAGACGGCCACATCAGATCCAAAATGCTCGCGGAATTTTTCCACCGCCGATTCCGTGTGCGAATCATCCCCATACCCCACCACATGTCCGTCGTTAGCGCGCCGGATTGCCTCCAGCACCTCGGCATGCACCACCGCGTTATTGTCGCTGGCAAAACTCCGGCTCGGCTTCATGACCCACAATCTAACAGAACTGAAAATTCTCCGGGGCCTCCGGCCATTACCATGAATCCACTAATTGTTCTAAGATTGTTGCGGTCGGATTCCGCGCAGCGAGCGGCTTCACTTAGAGCTATGTTATGCCTCGATTCTTCGCAAGAAGGCCGTCTTTGATTTTGTCTGGAATTCTGCCCAGCGCTTTGCTCGCCGCGCTTTGTTTCGCAACCGCCTGCGGCAAAAGCAAAGAAGCCCAAGCCGACGCCCCGCAGGCCATGCCGGTCAAAGTCCAGACCGCGAAGGCGCAAAAAGTTGACGACACCACTGACTACGTTGCCACTTTGAAATCGCGCGATTCCGCCGTAGTCATGCCGCAGGTCGAGGGCATCATTACGCAGATCTTCGTCCACTCCGGCGAACGCGTCGCCTCTGGCGCTCCCATGATGCAGATCGATCCCGCCAAACAGCAGGCCACGCTGAAAAGTCAGGAGAGCGCCACCGCCGCCCAAGTTGCCCAAGTCAAATGGGCGCAGCAGAACTACGAGCGCGTCAGCGGCCTCGCCAATGCCGGTGTAGTCAGTAAGCAGGATCTCGATCAGGCGCGTGCGACGCTCGACGCGGCCCAGGCGCAACTGCACTCGCTCGATGCTCAGGTCAACGAACAGCAGGTCCAGTTGCACTACTACCAGGTAGTCGCGCCGGGCACCGGCATTGTCGGGGATGTGCCCGTCCGCGTTGGTGACCGCGTCCTCACCACCACCACGCTCACCACGGTCGACCGCCCCGGCAGCCTCGAAGCCTACATCTATGTTCCTATCGAAAAATCTGCGCAACTGAAAATGAATCTTCCCGTCCAGATCGTCGATGCGTCAGGCGCGCAGTTGGCCGCCAGCCGCATCACGTTTATTTCCCCACAGGTGGACACGACGACGCAGACCGTACTCGTCAAGGCGACCATCGCAAACTCGAACGACAGCCTGCGCACCGCCCAGTTCATCCGCGCTCGTGTGGTCTGGGGTAGCCAGGAAAAGCCGGTAGTTCCGGTCGTAGCCGTGTCGCGAATTGGCGGCCTTTATTTCGTTTTCGTCGCCGAGTCTGACCAGAAAGGTGGATACGTGGTCCACCAGAAGCCGCTCCAGATCGGCCAGATTGTAGGCAACGACTATGTAGTCCTGGACGGCGTAAAGCCTGGAGACAAAGTGGTAGTCTCCGGCACCCAGTTTCTAATCGATGGTATACCCGTAGTCCCGCAAGAAAGCAGCAGCTAGGCATCGGGTCATCGGATCATCGGGCCATCGGGTCATCTACTGAACTTCCGATGACCAGATGACCCGATCACCCGATGGCCCGATTACCTTATGGTCGACTTTTTTATTCATCGCCCCGTATTCTCCACCGTCTGCGCCTTGCTCATCATTCTCGCCGGCGCCGTTTGCATCCCAACGCTCCCCATCGCGCAATTTCCCAACCTCGCGCCACCGCAGGTCGGCGTCGTGGCCGTCTATACCGGAGCCAGCGCCCAGACCGTCGAGTCCGCCGTCACCACGCCCCTCGAACAGCAGATCAACGGCGCCGAGGGCATGAAGTACATCACCTCCTCCAGCGACAACAATGGCGTCAGCCAGATCACCGCGACTTTCGACCTCAACCGCGATCCCGACCTCGCCACCGTTGACATCGAGAATCGCGTCAACACTGCATCCGGACGTCTCCCCGGTGCGGTCAAGCAGGTCGGAGTTACCGTCGCCAAGACTTCGGAGAACTTCGTCTTCGGCGTGGCCGTCTTTTCGCCTGACGCCCGTTACTCCACGCTCTTCATGAGCAATTATCTCGATGTCTACGTCCGCGACAGCCTGAAGCGTATCCCCGGCGTGGCCGACGTCCTCATCTTCGGCGAACGCAAGTACTCCATGCGCCTGTGGCTTGATCCCGTGCGCATGGCCAGCCGTTCCCTTACCGCCGACGATGTGGTGAGCGCTCTGCAAGAGCAGAACGTTGAAGTCGCCGCCGGACAAGTCGGTTCTCAACCTGCTCTTCCCGGCCAGCAGTTCCAGATCAGCGTCCGCGCCGTCGGCCGTCTTTCTGAATCCAGTCAGTTCGATGACATCATCCTCAAGAGCAATGCCGATGGCACTCTCGTCCGTCTGCGCGATGTCGGCCACGCCGAGCTTGGGGCCGAAGACTACAGCTCCGACCTGAACTACAGCGGACACGAAGCGGTTGGCATCGGCATCACTCAGCTCTCCACCGCCAACGCCCTCGACGTGGACCGCCGCTGCATCGCCGAACTCGACCGCCTTTCCAAACGCTTTCCGCCCGGCATGAAGTATGAGCTCGCCTTCGATACCACCGACGCCGTCGGCGAATCCATTCGCGACGTAGTCTCGACCCTCGGCCAAGCCATCTTCCTCGTCATCCTTGTCATCTTCATTTTCCTCGAAGACTGGCGCTCCACCATCATCCCCGCGGTCACCATCCCAGTCTCGCTCATCGGCACGTTCGCTTTCGTCAAGCTGCTCGGCTTCTCCATCAACACCCTGACCCTGTTCGGCATCACGCTCGCCACGGGCCTCGTAGTCGACGACGCCATCGTCGTCATCGAAAACATCGAGCGCCATCTGCAGGAAGGCGAGTCCAATCCCGTCAAAGCCGCGTCCGACGCCATGAAGGAAGTCACCGGCGCCGTCATCGCCACCTCCCTGGTGCTGGTTGCCGTCTTCGTGCCCGTAGCCTTCTTTCCCGGCACCACGGGCATTTTGTTCCGCCAGTTCGCACTGACCATCGCCTTCTCGATTACCATCTCCGCCTTCAACGCGCTTACTCTCACGCCCTCGCTCGCCGCGCTCCTGCTGGGCCGTCAGCACGGCGAAAAAAATTGGTTTTTCAAGCGCGTCGACCGCGTGCTGGCAGCGGTCACCAGCGGCTACGTGCGTGCCCTCCGCGGGTTTCTGCATTTCGAGGCCGTCACCCTAGTCCTGTTTGTCGTCGGCCTCGGCCTCGCTTACCTCGTCTTCCGGCAAGTGCCCCAAGGCTTCGTCCCCACCGAAGATCAGGGATACCTCATCGTGGCCATCCAGGGTCCCACCGGAGCGTCACTCGAGTACACGAGGAACATCGCCGCGCAGGTGACCGCCATCAGCAAGAGTTCTCCTGAAGTCGAAGACACTTTCGCCATTGCGGGCTTCAGCTTCGGAGGCAGCGCGCCCAACGCCGGCCTCGTCTTCCTGAGCCTCCGGCCGTACTCGCAGCGCAAAGGCCGCGAGCACACTGCGAACGCTATCATCAATCGGCTGCGCGGCCCCTTCTTCGGAATTTCCGGAGCCATCGTCATCCCCTTCGAACCGCCCGCCGTGCAGGGTCTCGGCCAGTTCGGCGGATTCCAATTCGAACTCCTGGATCAGGGCAGCCACACCCTTCAGGATCTCGATAAAGTTACCCACGACCTCACGCGAGCAGCAGGCGAGCGCAAAGAAAAAGATATTGCTGGACTCTTCACCACCTACACGGCCAGCGATCCGCAGTATGTCATCAACATCGATCGCGAAAAAGCCAAGAGCCTGCACATCCCGCTCAGCCAGATCACCGACACGCTAAGCGTCTACATGGGTTCGGCCTACATCAACGATTTCGATTTCAATAACCGGTCTTATCGCGTCTATGTGCAGGCCGACAAACAATTCCGATCGCATCCTCAGGACATGAAGCAGTACTACGTGCGTTCCGATACTGGCGCCATGGTCCCGCTCGAGAATCTGGTCAGCATCAACCAGACCGTCGCGCCCCAAGTCATCAGTCACTACAATCTTTTCCGCTCGACGGAGATCAACGGCTCCGCCGCTCCCGGCTTCAGCTCCGGACAGGCCATCGTAGCCATGCAGCAGCTCTCCGCAAGAACTTTGCCGCAGGGCTACACCTACGAATGGTCGGGAATTTCGCTGGAAGAGTTGGCCTCGGGCTCGACCACGCTAATCCTCTTCGGCCTGGGAACGCTGGTCGTCTATCTGACGCTCTCGGCGCAGTATGAAAGTTTTGTGCTCCCCTTCATCATTCTGCTGGCCGTGCCCATGGCCTTGCTCGGTGCGCTGTCCGCGCAATGGATCCGCAGCCAGCAGAACGATGTCTTCTGCCAGGTAGGACTCGTCATGCTGGTAGGCCTCGCGTCCAAGAACGCCATCCTGATCGTGGAATTCGCCGAGCAGTTGCGCGAACGCGGCATGACCATCCTGGACGCGGCCGTAGAAGCCGCTCGCATCCGCCTCCGTCCCATCCTAATGACCTCGCTGGCCTTCATCCTGGGCGTAGTCCCCCTGGTCACCGCCAGCGGCGCCGGAGAAAACGGCCGCCACTCCGTAGGCACCACCGTCTTCGGCGGCATGATTATGAGCACGATCCTGAATCTGTTCTTCATCCCCGTACTTTATCTATTAATTGAAGGCTTCCGAGAGCGCCGCCGCAAACCCAAACCCGTGTAGGGACGGGGCTGTGCCCCCAAAAAAAGAGCAACCTCTTGGGTCCTTCCAGCGTCAGAAAGAGCGAAGAACCCAGGGGCTTTCACCCTGGAGTAAGAATCTTGTGTGAGGTCAATCCTATGAAAAAATTACTAGTTACAGTTCTCGTTCTCCCGATGATTCTCTCGATGACGGCCCTCGCCAGTCCCGCCATCCAGGACAACCAGCCATCCGGCGTGCTCAGTCAGAAGAGCATTGATCGCATCTACAAGGAAGTCCGTCATGAACTCGTGATGCTTCCTTACTACGGCGTGTTCGACAACCTTTCCTACAAGGTCGACTCGGATGGTACCGTAACCCTGCTCGGTCAGGTCGCGCGTCCCACGCTAAAGTCGGACGCCGAAAACGTGGTCAAGCACATTGAAGGTGTCGAGAAAATCGTCAACAACATCGAGGTCCTGCCCACCTCCATGAACGACGACCGCATCCGCCGCGCTGCCTACCGCGCCATTTACGGCAACAGCGCCCTAAGCGAGTACCAGTTGCGTGCCGTTCCCCCTA
>Ga0074046_10003049_pt1 | contig 14196 bp, 11 predicted proteins | sample BogForMeECP23OM3_FD_94441 | JGI IMG/M metagenome (GOLD analysis project Ga0074046, IMG submission 94441) | Bog forest soil microbial communities from Calvert Island, British Columbia, Canada - Bog Forest MetaG ECP23OM3 | ecosystem: Environmental > Terrestrial > Soil > Wetlands ...
ACGCTGGGGGTAGGTGGGGTGGAGAAGGTGCGAATCAACAGTGCGGGGAATGTGGGGATTGGGTACAGCAACCCGCAGCAGCGGCTGGTGATCGGGGCGCCGTTGGGAGGGATCGTGCTGAACGCGACGAACCTGGCGGATCAAGACCTGAATGTGACAGTGACCGCGCCGGGGGCGAGCGACAAGCATACGTATTTTGGCCCTTCGGTGGCGACCAACCTGACGCTGGGGGTAGGCGGGGCGGAGAAGCTGCGAATCACCAATGCGGGCAACGTGGGCATCGGGACGACCGCTCCGGCCGCCAAGCTCGATGTCAACGGCGCGGTCAACGCCGCGACCAGCTATAACCTGGGAGGAAGCCTTTTCGCCTTCGGCTCCTATGCAAACGAGAACGCGTTCCTCGGCTTTGCCGGGAACTCCACGACGACGGGCTGCTGCAACACCGCCAGCGGCACCGTTGCGCTCCGCTACAACACCACGGGCCAGCTGAACACCGCCAGCGGCACCGGGGCGCTCGCCTTCAACACCACGGGCAACTACAACACCGCCATCGGCGAGGAGGCGCTCGCCTCCAACACGACGGCCTGCTGCAACACCGCCAGCGGCACCGGGGCGCTCTACTCCAATACCACGGGCACCTACAACGCCGCCAGCGGGTACGAGGCGCTCTTCTTCAACACCACGGGCAACTACAACACCGCCAGCGGGTACGAGGCGCTCTACTCCAACGCCACGGGCTACGAGAACACCGCCAGCGGCACGTATGCGCTCTACTCCAACACGGGCAATGACGACACCGCCAGCGGCAGGTCTGCGCTCTCCTCCAACACCACGGGCTACTCCAACACCGCCAGCGGCGCGTATGCGCTCTCCTCCAACACCACGGGCGACCACAACACGGCCTTGGGCTACTCGGCCGATGTGGGCGTCGGTAATCTTACCAATGCCACAGCGATCGGGGCCAACGCAGTGGTCAGTGAAAGCAATGCCCTAGTGCTCGGGGGCACGGGTGTTATGGTAGGCATCGGCACGGCGACCCCATCGAATGTCTTCACTATTGCTCAAAGCGCGGGCCACGCCATCGCCGACGGCTGGGACACCTACAGCTCGCGCCGCTGGAAGACCAACATCCACACGCTGCACGGCGCGCTCGGGAAAGTCGAGCAGCTCCGCGGCGTCTCCTACGACCTGAAGGCGAATGGCCAACACGAAGTGGGTGTGATTGCCGAGGAAGTCGGCGCCGTCGTTCCTGAGGTTGTTACCTGGGAGAAGAACGGCAAGGACGCCCAGGGCGTCGATTACGGCCGCCTCACCGCACTGCTGATCGAGGCCACAAAAGAACAGCAGGCGCTGATCCACCAACAACAGGAACAGATCCTAGCCCAACAGGCACAAATCAACGAGCAGCAAACAAAAATCTCCAAACTAACTTCCGAATTGAGAACGATTCAGGCCGGGCTCAAATCAACTCGGCGAGGCGACACCGAAGTTCGCACGGTGAAGGCAGAGGGGACGACGGTTCGCCAGTAATCGCGAGGAAATGGCGGAGTCACCCGGGTTAGCCCGGGTGACTCCTAATTCTTGCTTGTTGTGCGATAGTTGACGTAACCAGGCGTCTCTAACAATGTCGGCGGTGTCAGGCGATTTCGCCAACTACGTACGCAGCATACTCTTCTCGTCGCGTAGCCGCGGAACCTCGGAAGCCAGACGCCACTCCCCTACTCCGGCTCCGCCACAAACCGATACCCCACGCCCCGCACCGTCTGCAAATGCTTCGGCTGCGATGGATCCTCTTCAATGTACCGCCGCAGCCGCACCACAAAATTATCGATGGCGCGCGTATCGGTGTCTTCGTGCAATCCCCACACATCTTCCAAAATCGCCTTGCGCGAAACCACGCGGCCTTCGCTGCCTACCAGATAGCGCAGAAACTCCGCCTCCATCACCGTCAGATGGATCGTATTTCCCAGCGTGCGCAGTTCCAGTTCCTCAAAGTCGATCGACTTGCCGCAAAAACTGAATGTATCGCCGCCAGCTTTCCGCTCGCGCAACGGCGCCGGCCGCCTCTTGTCATCGTTGTCGCCAGCGTTGTCGCCAGCTTCAGCGCCCGCCGGCTCGGCGTCTTTCATCCACACGCTGCGCCGCAGCAGGCTCTCCAGCCGCGCGATCAGAATCGCCAGCTCGAACGGCTTCGGCAGGTAATCATCCGCCCCTGCCGCGAATCCCTGCAGCACATCTTCCGGACGTCCGCGCGCGGTCAGCATCAGAATCGGCACGTAGTTTTTCTTCTCGCGCAGCCGGGCCGCGACCTCAAAGCCGCTCTTGCCCGGGAGCATCACGTCGAGAACCACCGCGTCGAAGCGTTCTCTTTTTTCGACCAGCCTCTCCAGCGCCGTCTCGCCGTCGGCCGCAACTTCCACCGCGTGTCCTTCGGCTTGCAGGTTGAAGCGCAAGCCCTGCGCCAGGTGCGCCTCGTCCTCCACCACCAGCACCCGGCTCATGCGATCCTCCGCGGCAATTCCAGGGTTACGGTCGTTCCCTTTCCTGCGCCTGCGCTCTGCGCGAACACCCGGCCACCGTGCTTGCGCGCGATCGCCCGCACGATAAACAATCCCAGCCCGGTGCCCTTTACTTGCGAAAGCGAACGCTGCGTCACCCGGTAAAACCGCTTGAAGATGCGTTTCAACTCCCGCTCCGGAATCCCCACCCCTTGATCGCGCACCCGCAGCACCACCCGCTCCTCATTGTTATGGGGAACCTCCAACTCCACCGAGATGTGCACGCCATCCGGTGAGTACTTCACCGCATTGTCCAGCAGGTTCGAAACCGCGGTTCGCAACTCCTCCGGATCGCCCAGCACGCGCACTCCGCCGCCGTTCTGCGGAGACGAAGATAAAGACAAAGATTCGCGGTAGTCGAGATCCCCGGCCTGCAAATGATGGCGCACCCGCGCTAGTTCCATGCACTCGCGCACCAGCGCGTTGAATTCCACCGGCAACCGCTGCGGCGGGCCTTTCTTATGCGCCGCCTCACCCGCTTTCAATACCTGTTCCACGGTGCGCAGCAGGCGCTCGGTATCGAGCAGCATCAACTCGTAGAACTGGCGCCGCTGCGCTTCTCCCACTTCGCGTCTCTGCAAGGTCTGCAGGTAGAGCCGGATGGACGCGATCGGCGTCTTCAATTCATGGGTGACCGCGTTGATGAAGCTGTCGTGCTGCTCGTTGCGGCGAATTTCCCGGACCAGAAAAATCGTATTGAGCACCAGCCCCGCGATGATGACCAAGAAAAGAATGCCGCCGAAAAAAAGCTTTAGACCTTCGCGCCAGTACAGGATGATCCAGCTGACGTTCAGGACGACGGCCGCCGCAATCAGGCAAACGCCCAGCGTGCTGAAAAAATAAATCGCTTTCTGCCGGCTGATGATCCGCACAGGAGAATTCTAATCATTTAACCGCGGAGCCGCAGAGAAATACGAAAGAGTGTGGTCTGGGATTACAGGGTGCTTTTCCCGGCATTCAAAACCAGCGCCGTCACTTCAAATGGCAGATGAATTGGAGTTCCGGGAAAGCTAGCTTCCCTTTGTGGGACTTCCACCAACTGCGCCAGTTGTCCTGGGTTTTTTCAAGTGTCGCCGCATCCCCCGGGTTTCCTGCCGACTGCCCCGTTAGTTGGTTCAGGCTGGTAATCACTCTTTCCCGAACGTTGGCGTCCTTATCGGGGATGGCACTGATGAGAGTCTCGACAGCTTCCGGGGTCGTCGAAAAACGCAACGCGTAGGCGGCATTCTTACGGGTGACTGGATTAGCGCTGAAGAATGACCGCTGTAAAAGAGGCACAGCTTCGGACTTCCCCAACTCTGCGACCGCTATCATTGCAGCCAATTGGATATTTGCATTGTTATCGTTTACGTAATGCTCGATCAGGCCCTGGTAACTTGCATCTCCACTTTGTCCGAGTGCCTCGATAGCACGGCATCGAGCGCTGATTTGGTCCTCAGCAGTCGATTCCGCGGAGGAAGTGACAACGTCCGCTAAGACTGCCCGTGTTTCAGGGGTGTTCAGTCGCCCCAGCGCTCCAACTGCGTGAACAACAACAAATGGGTCCTTGTCCCGCGCGAGCCGTAGGGCAATTCCCTGAAAATAATTTGGGGCTGTAGTGGCCAGTACATCAAGAGCTGAATGACGCTCGTCAGGATCGGTACTGTTCAGTTTTCGTTCAAATTGCTGCAGGATGCTCTGCACTTGTAACGGGTCGGGGAGTTCAAGTTTGACTTCGAATTTTGAAGAGAAGGTGAAATCCTGAAAATCGCCGCGACTGGACTTGACTGGTATGTGTCGCGCAGCGCTCACTTCATATTTTCCTTCGCGCTCGAACTGAAACCAGAAGTCCAGTGGCCACTGGCCGCTAAATGAATCTCCGTGCACTAATGGAGACTGCTCATCGTTACAATAACCATCCCAAGTGGCGCTACAGCTCATACTCGACCCTTTTACAGAGAATTCATAGGTGTCGAGACACTTGCCCGGATTCTTCGCGTTAAGGTAGACAACCTCCTCACCAGTGTTCTTGATCTCCATGTTGAAGAGCACGGGTTCACCCACCATATAGCTGTCTTTCTCGGGGTAAAACCGGCCTTGTAAGTCTTGTGCGGATCCAGAAAAGGAGCAAAGCAATACTATGCCCAATATCAAAATCACACGACCGCCTGGCTGGGCGCTCCACATTGAACTAGAGTCCTCATTCCTCGACTAAGAACGGGAGACATTCTACACCTAGTCCATATTTCGCCGGCGGTATGGCATAAGCGTAATCACGCACGTAACCGGGTTGCCACAGTCCTGATTTTCTTGAGAGTCCCTAACGCTGCCGCGAAGCGGTCTAGTCGTTGCCCGCGGCCGACGCCATCACCACAGCCGCCTTCTCATCCCGAACCAGGGCCGGCCTGGGCGGCAGGTTATCGAGCGCGACTTTGTACACGTGCCGCGCCAGTCCCAGTTTATTCAGCGCCCAGATGCCGTACCAGTTCATGTCGATTTCGTACCACGTCATGCCGTGGCGCGCCGAAACCGGATGGGCATGATGATTGTTGTGCCAGCCTTCGCCAAAGGTGAGAAAGGCCACCAGAAAGTTATTAGTCGAGAGATCCTTGGTCACAAAGCGCCGCGTGCCCCACAGGTGTGTGACCGAGTTCACCATCCAGGTGGCATGCAGTCCGACCACGACCCGCGCGAACACTCCCCACAGCAGCCACGGCCATCCGCCAATCGCAAACAGGATCGCGCCCACAATAATGTTCGAGGTGTAGTGATACTTGGTCAGCCAGATGTGAACTTTGTCGTTGGTCAGGTCGGGCACGTAACGAGCCAAAGTCGTCGTGTCGTGATGCATCGACTTGCCCATCAGGATCCACCCCATGTGCGACCACCACTTGCCGTCGATGGGTGAATGCGGATCTCCTTCTTCGTCGGAAAACTGATGATGAATCCGGTGCGTTGCCACCCAGAAAATCGGCCCGCCTTCAAGCGCCAAAGTAGCGCACCACGTCAGAAAATATTCCACCCACTTCGGCGTCTTGTATCCCCGATGCGTCAGCAGCCGGTGATAGCTCATCCCGATCCCGAGGCTGCCCGAAACCCACCACAAGAAAATGGCGACGAAAAATGCCGGCCAGGTAAAGAAAAATAGTGCCGCGATTGCGCCCACGTGAAACAGGCCCATGGCAATCGCCGTGCCCCAGTTGAAACCGTCGCGGGTCGCCCGTTCTCTACGATTGGTGCCTTCTCCGGTTTCTCGCATGGCCTGGCTCGCCGCTTCGCTCATCGTCTCGCGCATGGTCTCGCTCATCGTCTTTCTTCTCCCTACACCCATTAGACTCAAGTCCGTCTCGACAATACCAAGAGCCCGCCCAATCCTTTGTAATACTTCTGTAATTCGCGCTGGCTCAAGGGGTTACGAGCGTAACCTGGGTCAGACCAAACTACCTAATCTCGATCCAACCGGGAGTCGCGGGTGCGGTGTCATGCGTGATTCCTCGCCGGTCCATCGCCGGCAACTTTTCCGTGCACGTTCCCGTATCGTAGAGTATCGTTAGCAGTTCAACCGTGCTCCCCGAACCGGAGGTGTGTGTTGAAAAAGAAATTGTCGAAAAAAGAAGTATTAAAGAGAGCTCCACTGGTCCTTCTCGCATTCTTCCTTTTTGTTTTCGCGTTATGGGCGCAGAAGGATCAGCCCCCCGCAAAAGCGCCCGCCCCCGAATACAAAATTCCCCCCGAAGCTGCCGCCCGGGTAAATCCCGTCAAGCCGACCCAGGAATCGCTCGCCAAGGGCAAGAAGCTGTACGGCTTCGACTGCGCGATGTGTCATGGCGAGAAAGGCGACGGCAAGGGCGACATGGCGTCGGACATGAAAAACGTCACCGATTTCACCAATCCGGACGCGTTGAAAAACCGCACCGATGGCGAACTCTTCTACATCATGCGGAACGGCAAGGGCGAAATGCCCCCCGAAGGCGACCGCGCCAAGAATGACGACATCTGGAACATGGTGAACTACATCCGCGCCTTCGCAAAGAAGTAGCGCGAAGAAGTAGAGTGCGCTACGCGCCGCCGCCCTTCACTTCCACCCCCGCCCACTTTTCCAGCAAAGTGAGTGTCGCGGCGTAGTCCAGATCCTGTTGCCCTTCCTCGGCCGCGACGTCGTACACCTCTTCCACCGCTTCGAGCCCAGGCAGGCGCACCCGCGATTCCTTGGCGGCATCGAGCGCCAGGCGAATGTCTTTCAGCATCAGCCGCAGCGGAAAATTGGGCGAGAAGTCGCGTTTCAGAATGAACGGAGCTTTGTAGTCCACCACTCCAGAACGCACCATGGACGCCTGCACCAGCGGCAACAGCTTGGCCACGTCCACGCCCAGCTTGGCGGCAAGCGTGAGCGCTTCCGCGAATCCTTCATAGATGAGCGCAATCTGCAAATTCATGACCAGCTTCGTGGCCTGTCCTTTGCTGGTTTCGCCCATGTGGAACACCTGCTTCCCCATCGCCTGAAAAAGCGGCTGCAAGCGAGCCAGCGCGGCTTCGTCGCCGCCTACCATAAAAATCAGGCTGCCCGCTTCGGCGGCGATCTTCGAGCCGGTCATCGGAGCGTCCACCCAGTCAACGCCACGCGCCTTGACGCGCTCCGCAAACCGTCGCGTGGCGGAGGGCGAAATCGTGCTCGAGTCCGCAATAATCATGCCCGCGGCCAGAACCTGCTCTACGCCGCCTGGGCCAAACAGCACGCCCTCAACCGCCTTGGTGTCGGAGAGGCACATCCACACCACTTCCGCGCCCTGCGCCGCATCCGCTGGAGAAGCCGCGCTGCGCGCGCCTTCCACGTCCTTGCCGCCACTCCGATTCCAAACTGCGACCTCGTGTCCGGCTTTGACCAGATTGGCGGCCATCGACCGTCCCATAATTCCCATGCCAAGAAAAGCGACGCGCATCGGCTTTGATTCCTCCAAACGTTTGTATCAGGATATCGCTTCAGCGATATCATAAGTTTCTTCCGCCTGTAGAGACGGGGCTTGCCCCGCCTAGGGAGACGCGGCAAGCCGCGTCTCTACGGGAAATCAACCGCCCCTTTTGGGGCTGGATATCCTAATTCGATTTCTTCGCAGCTTTCTAGACTTGGATTAGATATGACCAGCAAAGCAACGGTCAAGGAAATCAAGATTGTATGCAGTGGAAAAATCAACCACCCAAGAAACCACGACCCGAACAAATCCCGCCGCCCGTGCGTCGATGCCGTCCCCGGAGCATCTAAACTCACTAGCGGCTTGAGCAAGCAAAGCCGATAATGTAGCAATAGTCCGCGTGTTCCAGCGGACCGGCCGAATCATACTGGGAAAATCAATGTTGGCGAAGCGATGTTAAAGTCCTCATTCAAAAATCCCGCTCTGCGCAAGCGAGCCAGCCAGTTCACGCGCCTAGTGCGGCATTCCGCAGTCACACCTCGCACCGGCAAGACCCACCAAGCCAAACTGGTTTCCAACGGCGAACTCGGCGTCACCTTCATCGGACATTCCAGTTTCTTCCTGCAAATTGGCGGACAGAACGTCGTCATCGATCCCAACTTCGCGCGCTGGCTCTTCGTTCTCAAGCGCCTGCGTCAACCGGGATTGAACCTGCGCGACCTGCCTCCAATGGATGTCGTCCTGGTGACGCACGCTCACTTCGATCACCTGCATCGCCAGTCGCTGCGCACCATCGCGCGCCAAACCCGCCGCCAGACCGGAACCGCGCCCACGCTCGTCGTCCCGCATCATCTGTTCGACCTGGTTTCCGATCTCGGCTTCGAACAAATCGTCGAACTGGAGTGGTGGAACACCTATCGCCACGGCGCGCTCGACATCACCCACGTTCCCTCGCGCCATTGGGGAGCGCGCATCCTCAAGGATTCGCACCGCGGCTACGGCGGCTACGTGCTGCGCAGCGGCAAACACTCCGTGTATCACGCCGGAGACACCGCCTATTTCGCCGGCTTTCGCGAAATTGGACGCCGCCTCTCGCCCGAACTGGCGCTGCTCCCCATCGGCGCCTACAATCCGCCGCAATTCCGCAACGTGCACACCAGTCCCGCCGACGCCACCCGCGCTTTTCTCGATCTCAAGGCCCGCTGGATGGTGCCCATGCATTATGGAACGTTTCGCCTGTCGCACGAGCCCCTCGAAGAGCCCCTCCAGTTGCTGGAGCGCGAAGCCCTGAAGGCCGGCGTGAAGGACAAAGTGGTGGTGCTGGAAGAGGGTATCACCCGCTTTTTCTGAAGCCTTCGGCCCTGGAGCGATAAAGATTTTGTCATCCCGAGCGAAGCGAGGGATCTGTAGTGCGCCGCGAAATGCAGATCCCTCGCTTTGCTCGGGATGACAATACATGACGGGTTGGGGAGTATGCTTCACTCATGGACAAGAAGGAGATCAATTCCCCAAAGTTGACCGAGCATTTTCTCTTCTGGGCTTGTGGCCTCGGAGTTTTGCTGCTGGCTTTTCTCTTTGCTCATTTCGTCTACCACATTTTTTGAAGCTGGTGGATGTGAAAGAAATTGCAGGGTGTCAATCCCTGACGCTCTTCGTCAAAGGCGAGACTCCGACCGTGCGAAGCGCGGCCACCCGAGCAACAGCCCCGCCCAAGCAAAGCTTGGACGGGGCACCCTCCGGAGTTCAAATGATTGCGATGGGCCGGACCGCTTGCCTTCTTCTGAAGCATTCTTCGTTTCGAAATTTACCCTGACAGCTTATCGGCTCACTTCCCGGCGCTTACGAAAGCGCCGGTGGTCGCGTTAATCACACCGATGCCCTTCCTGTCCTTCTCGCTCGTGCCGTAAATGACATACCAGACGGGCATGTTCCGCTTCGGGTCCTTGAGCAACACGTAGGTGATGGGCTGCTGCGCATCCTTCTTCACGATGGCGTCGCCCCCGTGTTGCTGGGCCATCGTGAATGCCTTATCCGTATCGGTTTTCAGCAGGTACTGCGAAAAGGCAAGACTGGCGGATTGGGCGTTGTAGGCACCGTCAGCCCCCTCGGGTGAAACTCCGAACGGCGGCGCATCCGGCCGGCGGCTTCCCGAGCAAACGATGGTCTTGACGGCACGGCGAGCGGGCGACGCAAAGTACCCGCGCCAGATGGCTGATTTTCCGTCCTGGCCGGTAGTTTCCGGGGTGAGAACGGATTCCAACCGCGCCGGCTGAGCATCCGGCGACCACTTCAAGGCCAGACCCAGCATTCGATTGAAGGCCTCCTGACCGGTGTATAGGGTGGGTTCCTTCTTTGCCGGCGGTGCGGCGGCGGCCGGCTGAGCGGGCGTGGTTTCCTTCGCCTTATTCTCGGTTGAGCCGCACCCTGCGGTCAGGATGGCTGCGCTGATTACACAAACGGCAAATACGAGCCGATACAATTTCATACTCCGTTCCTCCAAAGAGTGTTGTGAATCCACATCCTCATTGATCTCGACCATTGTTTCCGCTCGATCACCGTCTCTTACCACAAGTCAGATCAGATCCGCTGTGATCTGGTTGCGTTTAAACAGCAATCTTTTTTCCCAACTCTGAATGGCCCGAATTGTACTGCTTAGGAGTGGTTTTGCAAGGCCAAAGGTCCATCTGCGAACGGAAAGCGGAGGGATGGCGCACCCGGTTGGGCCTCCGACAGTGCAAGCGCGCCCACTCGATCAACACCCCGCCCAACCGGAGGAAACCAAGATTACAAAACTCAGACAATGAGAATCCTACATCTTTGAAATAATGGGTTTTACCGTGTGTTCCATCATGGACAGACTTCCAACCATCATTCAGGGCGGAATGGGCGCCGGCGTTTCCAGTTGGCGGCTGGCGCAGGCAGTATCCAAACTGGGCCAGCTCGGAGTGGTTTCTGGGACTGCTCTGGATGTGATTTTGGCCCGGCGCCTGCAAGACGGTGATCCCGGCGGCCACATGCGCCGCGGTCTGGATCGCTTTCCAATTCCGGAAATGGCGGAGCGTATTTGGCGGACGTATTACATCCCAGGCGGGAAAGCCGAAAGAGCGCCCTACAAGTCCTTGCCAACGCACTCGAAGGACACTCCTCTCGAACTGCGGGAGCTTTACGTCGTGGCCAATTTTGTGGAAGTGATTCTGGCGCGCGAAGGCCACGACAATCCGGTGGGAATCAACTACCTGGAAAAAGTTCAGTTGCCGCATCTGCCTTCCATCTACGGCGCTATGCTCGCGGGCGTCGGATACGTCCTGATGGGGGCAGGCGTGCCACTGCGGATTCCCGGCGTGCTCGACCGCCTTTCAAATCACGAGCCCGCAACCTACCTCCTGCACGTCACCGGGGCGCAGGATGATGACGACAAAACTACTATGGAATTCGCGCCGCGGGAGTTCGTGGGTCGCGATCTTCCACCCTTGGCTCGGCCAAAGTTCATCGCCATCATCGCCTCCAATACCCTGGCGACAACCATGCTGAAGAAGGCGGATGGCAGGGTTGATGGCTTCGTGATCGAGGGATGTACCGCTGGGGGCCACAACGCGCCGCCGCGCGGAAAGCTGCAACTGGACGAGGCGGGAGAGGCGATCTACGGCGAGCGCGACACCGTTGATCTGGAGAAAATCCGCGCCCTGGGCGTCCCCTTCTGGCTTGCCGGAGGATATGGACGGCCTGAGAAGCTGGCAGAGGCTTTGGCCGCCGGAGCCGCGGGGGTACAGGCAGGGACTGCCTTTGCCTTCTGCGCGGAATCGGCACTGAGAATGGACTACAAGCAAGCGCTTTTGGCAAAAGCTCTTTCTGGGAAAGCTCGCGTATTTACCGACCCGGTGGCGTCCCCGACCAGTTTTCCGTTCAAAGTGGCGCAATTGGAAGGTACCGTTTCCGAGCGCGAGATCTATTCCGCTCGACCGCGGATTTGCGATTTGGGCTTTCTGCGCGAAGCCTACAGGACGCCGATGGGGACGATCGACTACCGCTGCTCCGCGGAGCCGGTGACGATCTATGTGTCGAAGGGCGGAAAAGTGGAGAATACGGTGGGGAGGAAATGCCTCTGCAATGCCCTCATGGCGAATATCGGCCATCCCCAGACACGAAACGGCAAGTATGTTGAAAATGGTATGGTCACCTCCGGGAACGATTTGACCGGAATCGCGCGATTCCTGGAGCCTGGCGCAACCACCTACACCGCCGCGGACGTGGTCGCGAACCTGATGAGTTGCGTTGATTCCCGCGTTGCCGTTGGTTCCGGGGTCGGCGGTAATCGAGCTTATTAGATCCAATCCAGCGCTGGGCTTGGAAGTGATGGCGACGGCGGGCGATGAAATCTGGAAACTGCGTTCTCCCCCATCCTCGACGTTGTTCGACGTTTCCTGTCAAGGGTGGGATTCGACGGTCGTGTCAATCGCGGGATGTTTCTTTGACTCCTCGGAAAGCTCGATTTCCTCACAACGCCCCAAAAGCCGTCGCCCCGCGGTAACTCCCAGCGGGTTCTAGCATCCAAGTAAACAGGCGCTTTCGCATGTTATACTGCGTCAGATGGGGTGGCCGGGTCCCTCCACGTCCCTGCCCGAGGATTTCTTTACATGGCCGGTAGTTCTCGTCGTTCTCTCTTCCTGATCGTTTTTGTCCTTGGTCTGTTCGGTCTGCTGGGCATGTTATTCGCGCAGAGAATCAGCCCGGCAACCACGCCCAGCAGCGACTCCGACGTCCGCGACAGCTTGAAGCAGTTCACCGGGGTGTATGAAACGATCGAGCAAAACTATGCCGACCCGGTGAATCCCGACAAGGCAATTTATAACGGCGCCATCCCGAGCATGTTGCACCAGCTCGATCCCCACTCGAATTTTTTCGATCCCAAATCCTATTCCGCGCTGCGCGAAGAGCAGCGCGGCAAGTATTACGGCGTGGGCATGACGGTCGGCCCGCGCAATAATAAAGTTATCGTCATCGCTCCCTTCGTCGGCACCCCGGCCTATCGCGCCGGCATCCGCCCGGGCGACATTATCGCCGCCATTGACGGCAAGCCCACCGACAACATGAGCACCTCCGACGTTGCCGATTTGCTCAAGGGACCGAAAGGCACCACCGTCCGCATCACCATGCTGCGCGAAGGCTCCGACCGTCCGCTCGAATTCGCCGTGATCCGCGACGAGATTCCGCGCTACAGCGTCGACCTGCACTTCATGATTGATAAGCAACGGGGCATCGGCTACATGCACCTCTCCGGATTCCAGGAAACCACTGAGCATGAAGTAGCCGAAGCGCTGGATCAAATGGGCGATCTGAAAGGCTTGGTCCTGGATCTGCGTCAAAATCCAGGAGGCCTGCTCAGTGAAGGAGTAGGGGTAGCCGACAAATTCCTGAAGAAGGGACAGCTCATAGTCTCGCACCACGGCCGATCGTCCCCAGAAAAGCGGTACGTAGCCGCCCACGGCAACGGAGGCAGAGATTATCCGCTGGTGGTCCTGGTAAATAGAGGCACGGCATCCGCCGCCGAAATCGTAGCCGGAGCCATTCAAGATCACGATCGCGGCCTCATCGTCGGTGAAGTAACATTCGGCAAAGGCCTGGTGCAAACCGTGTATCCGCTGGCCGAAAATACCGGCCTGGCCCTGACCACCGCAAAGTATTACACCCCAAGCGGACGCCTAATCCAGCGCGATTACTCCAATCTCTCTCTCTACGATTACTACTACAACCGGGAAGGCGAGGAGAATAACGCCAACCACGAAGTCAAGCTCACCGATGGCGGACGCACCGTGTATGGCGGCGGCGGCATCACACCCGACGTGAAATTGGCGCCCTACAAGTCCAACAAGTTCCAGGACGCGTTGCTGCAGCACTACGCTTTGTTTAATTTTGCCAAGCACTACGCGCTCACCCACAAGATCACGCAGAACTTCGAAGTCGACGATGTGCTGCTGCAGGAGTTCCGCAAATTCCTCGACGAAGAAAAAATACCCTATACCGAAGCCGAGATGATCGAGAGCAACGATTGGCTGCGCTCCAACATCAAGAGCGAACTTTTCGTGGATGCCTTCGGCCAGGAAGAAGGCTTGAAGGTACGCGCCGAAACCGATCCGGAGGTGATCAAGGCTCTGGAACTCATGCCGCAGGCGCGCGCTCTGGCGGACAATGCCAAGAAAGTGGTTGCCGAACGAAATTCGGCCGCTCCGGTCACACGCTAGGCAAGCCTGCTTCGATTCTAATTTCAGGCCCGGGCAACCGGGCCTTTTGTTTTGCTCAACAGCGGAAGCTTAGCTCTCAGCTCTCAGGAAAACCAGTTTGTCTAATTGAATGCCACTGAGAACTGGAGCTGAGAGCTGAGAGCTGACAGCTGAGAACTTCCCTCTTGAGTGTCACGTCGGAAAGCCCTAAAGTACAGGAAGCGAAACGCGCGGAGGCGCCTGTCTGCCAGCGGTAACCATGCTTCAATCTGGCCCTTGGATTTTCGGCCCATGGATTTTCGCGGTGCTGGTGGCGATTGGTGCCGGAATCATCGACTGGCGCTATCGGCGGATTCCGAACTGGCTCACGGTGTCTGGCCTGGCGGCTGGCATCGCGGTCAACACGATTCTTTACCGCTGGCCGGGACTGAAAGCCGCGTTACTGGGGATGTTATTGGGCCTCGGGCTGCTGCTGCCCTTTGTACTGGTTCGCAGCCTCGGCGCGGGAGACTGGAAACTGGCCGGCGCGCT
>Ga0074046_10003052_pt1 | contig 14194 bp, 10 predicted proteins | sample BogForMeECP23OM3_FD_94441 | JGI IMG/M metagenome (GOLD analysis project Ga0074046, IMG submission 94441) | Bog forest soil microbial communities from Calvert Island, British Columbia, Canada - Bog Forest MetaG ECP23OM3 | ecosystem: Environmental > Terrestrial > Soil > Wetlands ...
GTCTCGCTGACTTTGCCGACTCGCAATTGCACGTCAATTCGAGCAGTCTGGTTCAGGACCAGCGTGAAGACGGGCTGCGCCGCCGATTGGAAACCATCCTTGGTGATTTTGACCGTGTAATTGCCCACGGGCAGGCGCAGGATGTTGTAGGCGCCCGCTCCATTCGTTTGCGCCGTCCACACCGTCCCGCGGTCAACGTCTGTGGCCGTGGCTGTAGCCCCTTGGATGGCCGCCCCGCTGGGATCAGTCACCGTGCCGACTACTGCCCCAGTCACTTCTTGGCCCCACGCCGGCGCCAGTGCGCCCAGCAATCCGACCAGTAGGAAAATCCCAATCATTATCGCCAAAGACTTTCGCATCGCAGACCTCCGGAAGACGTTTTGATAGAAAAATAGCCGCATCAAAAATACTGCAATACTACTAGGACTAATGCTATATAGTACTTTCGCTAGCGTCGTCAAGAAAAAAATACAAGGAAACGCAAATTTTTCATTCTTCCATTTTTAGTATTAATCTATAGCACTTCGCCGAGGCCGTTTCGCCCAGTGGCTGAGCGGTCGTCCGCCCTGTGGAAAACTGAGGACCTGTGTCTCTATGGGGAATTGAATATTGCGCTATGAGATGCTGGATTTCTGGCTGTAACTCACAGTCGCTCTTTACAAGTTGTACGGAGAAGGCTAAGGTGTGAGTCCTAACGAGTGCAGGTCTTAGAAATGAGTTGTTTTCGAAAGCTCTATAGCATAGAAGAAAGAAGTAGGGCATCGGAAATCGGGCTGGTGCGCCTGATTTCGTTTTTGTTTGCTCTATAGCACAGCTAAGAAAATGTGCCGTATTGTTAATTTTCGGACCCATACGCACACGCGGAGTAAACATCGGCGTTTCTGATTCGGATCAGAATGATTGGGGAGTTCATGCCAAACAGCCGCCCAAATGGAATGCCTGCATACCAGAAGATCCAGGCCACGATCGTCAAGCGCATTGACAGCGGCCAATTAAAACCTGGGGACGCAGTCGATTCCGAGAGGGAGTTAGCGAAGATTCACCAGGTCAGCCTGATGACGGCACGGCACGCCCTCACCGCACTCGAACGGGAGGGTCTCGTACATCGCAGGCGAGGCGCCGGAACTTTTGTAGCGCCGCCCAAGATCCACTTTAACAAGCTGACCAGTTTCACCGAGCAGATGGCCAGTCGAAGTCTGGCCGCTTGTTCAAAGGTACTGTCTTTCAGCGTGGTCGACAACGAGCAGGAAGTCGCCGCCCGTCTGTCCTTATCCGCCCACACTCCCCTGCTCAAGGTGGAACGGCTCCGGATCGCAGCGGACGAACCCTTCGCGGTCGAAACCTGCTATCTGCCGGCCGAGCAGTTCGCCGGTCTCACCCGTAACACGGTGGCTCGTGGGTCGCTGTTTTCCACATTGGAGAGCAGCTATGGCATCCAAATCGCTTATGCCGACGAGGAAATGGATGCAACCGCCGCCGCCCCCGCGACCGCAAATCTTCTGAAAGTTCCGCGCGACGCGCCGTTGCTCAGGATCCGCCAGGTCATTTATTCGACAAAAGGAAAAGCCACGCTTTATGTGCTCGGCCTGTATCGATCGGATCGGCACACCTTGTTAGTCCGAAGATTTCGGTAAAGTTGCGGTGCCTGCTAGCAGCGGCGCTTATCGCGAGGCGACCACCGGCAATATCTCTTCCACGTCTATCTTGGTCGGATAATTTCCCGTATAGCAGGCCGAGCAGTAAGTGGTTTTTTCTCCGTCCGCGCAAGCTTTCTTGAGGCCTTCCAGAGAGAGATAGGCGAGCGAGTCGGCAACAATGTAGTCGCGAATCGACTCGATCGTCTTGTTGGCGGCGATGAGTTCCTTCTTGGAAGGCGTATCCACTCCGTAGAAGCATGGCGAGATCGTCGGCGGGCAGGAAATCCGCATGTGGACCTCCTTTGCGCCCGCGTTACGAATCATGCGGACGATCTTCTTGCTGGTGGTGCCGCGCACGATGGAGTCGTCCACCAGAATCACTCGTTTGCCCTCGATCAGGCTGCGAACCGCGTTCAGCTTTAGCTTCACGCCAAAGTCGCGCACCGACTGTTGCGGCTCGATGAAAGTGCGTCCGATGTAATGGTTGCGGATCAGACCCAGCCGAAACGGGATGCCGCTTTCCGCGGCGTATCCGATGGCCGCGGTGTTGCCGGAATCAGGGACGGGCACGACAATATCGGCTTCCACCGGGGCTTCCCGCGCCAACTGGCGACCCATGGCGTCGCGGCTTTGATCGACCGAGCGGCCAAACACCAGACTGTCCGGACGCGAAAAATAAACGTGCTCAAAAATGCAGCTCGACAGCGCCGGAGACGGCGAGTAGAAACGCGAACTGATGCCCTCGGGGCCGACGATGACCAGTTCGCCAGGTTTGACGTCGCGTTCGTAGGTGGCGCCGAGCAAATCAAACGCGCAGGTTTCCGAGGCAAAGACGACGGTGTCCTTCTTCTCGCTGGTGAGAGCCGGAATGCGGCCCATGGCCAGTGGCCGGAACCCGCGCGGATCGCGCGCCGCAAAAATCCGGTCACGGCTGATCATGACCAGTGAAAACGCGCCTTCCGCCCGCCGCAGGGCATCGATGATGGCATCCGGCAGGGTGTGCTCGCGCGAGAGCGCAATCAGGTGAACCAGCACTTCGGTATCGCTGCTGGTTTGGAAGATCGAGCCCTGGCCCTCCAGCTTGGCCCGAATCGCCTGAGCGTTGACCAGGTTGCCATTATGAGCAATGGCGATTGTGCCCTTGTTGGACTGCACCATGATGGGCTGGGCATTCAGCAGGGCCGAATCGCCGGCCGTCGAATATCGGGTGTGTCCGATGGCGAGAACACCGCGCAGCGAAGCCAGCACTTCGTGGCTGAAGATGTCGGCGACCAAGCCCATGGCCTTGTGCTGGCGCAGGCGCTCACCGTCCGAGGTAACGATGCCCGCCGATTCCTGTCCGCGATGCTGCAGTGCATGCAGGCCGAGATAGGCAAGCTTCTCCGCCTCGGGATGGGCGTGAATGGCGACCACCCCGCATTCATCACGAAATTTATCGGAAGTCAGCATTTAGCAATTAGCCTTTAGCACTTAGCTCGTGTGGTGACGGGGCTTTGCCCCGTCCCAGTCGGCAACCTCAGTCCGCGGCGGCCACGCTTGGATCCGTCCGCAGCGCCCTCTCCAGCGCGCCCTCGTAAGCCTCGCGCAATTCTTGCACGCTTGCGGAAATCAGGGGTAGCCCATCCACCGCGATCTCAACCCTGTCCGATCCCGTTTCGCCGAGCACATCCGCAACCACGCCGTACTCCTCCGCCACCTGTTGGATTCGCGGCAGGTGGACCGGGTCGCAGCTGAGCACGACGCGGCTGGCGTCTTCTCCAAACAGCAGGAACTCAAGCGCCGCTTGCTGCTCAGGCAATCGGACTCTCAGACCGACTCCGCCGGGCAGCGCCGCTTCCACCAGCGCCACCGCTAACCCGCCATCGGCGCAATCGTGAGCCGACTCGACCAGCCCCGCTTGAATTATGGCCACCAGCGCACGTTGCAGCGTCGCTTCTTTCTCCAGATCGAGCGCCGGCGGATAACCCCACACGGCTCCGAGAATTTCTTTCGCGTACTCGGACGAGCCAAACTCCAACTCGGCGTCAACCGCATCCCCAGCTTCATTCGAGCGGAGCAGGACAATGGTTCGTCCAGGCTGCGCGAAATTCATTTTCGCCGTCTTGTGGACGTCTTCAAGAATTCCCACCACGCCAATTACCGGAGTCGGGTAAATTCCCTCGCCCAGAGTTTCGTTGTAGAAGCTGACGTTGCCACCGGTAATCGGCGTATCCAGTTCCTCGCAAGCCTTGGTGATGCCGTCAATCACCTGCGAAAATTGCCACATGATGTGCGGCTTTTCGGGATTGCCGAAATTGAGGCAATTGGTGGCGCCGATCGGAGTCGCTCCCGCGCAAGCCACCTTGCGCGCCGCTTCGGCGACCGCGTGCATGGCGCCCAGGCGAGGATCGAGATAACACCAGCGGCTGTTGCCGTCGAGCGCCATGGCCAGTCCGCGATTCGATCCCTTGATTCGAATGACACCGGCATCACCGGCTCCGGGTGCGTCGACCGTGTTGGTCTGCACCATGTGGTCATACTGCTGCCAGACCCAGCGCTTCGAACAAATATTGTGGCTCGCCAGTAAACGCTTGAGATTTAGAGTGAAATCGTCAGAGCCGTTTTCAAGAACAGGTTTTGGGAAGGGCACGGCTTCAGCCGTGCCGCTGACCGCTCCAGAAGCCGTGGGCTTTAGCCCCTGAGGGCCACGAGCGTAGGAGAGTTTTACATGCTCCGGCCTTTCCCGATCCACCGGCGGTTCCCAACGCGCCAGCGGACGCTTGTACACCGGCGCATCATCGGTGAGAGCGGCGTTCGGAATTTCAGCGACGATTTCCCCGTGCTCCAGCACGCGCATCTTTCCATCGGAGGTGACTTGGCCGATTTCCACCGCATCCAGTCCCCACTTCTGGAAGACGCGGAAGACTTCTTCTTCACGGCCTTTCTGCGCCACCAACAGCATGCGCTCTTGCGACTCGCTAAGCATGATCTCGTAAGGAGTCATGCCGGTTTCACGTTGCGGGACCAGGTCCAGTTCGATTTCGACGCCGCTGCCGCCGCGCCCCCCCATCTCGCAGGTCGAGCAGGTCAGCCCGGCGGCGCCCATGTCTTGAATGCCGACAATAGCACCGGTTTGCATGGCCTCCAGACAGGCTTCCAGCAGCAGCTTTTCGAGGAATGGGTCTCCGACCTGAACGTTGGGCCGCTTCGCTTCCGACCCTTCGCTGAATTCCTCGCTCGCCATGGTCGCGCCGTGGATGCCGTCGCGTCCCGTCTTGGAGCCGACATAAATTACGGGATTGCCATCGCCCGATGCCCGTCCATAAAAAATCTGGTCGCGCCGCACCAGCCCCAGAGCAAACGCGTTCACCAGCGGATTTCCCGAGTAGCAAGGCTCGAACTTCACCTCGCCGCCAAGATTGGGCACTCCGAAACAATTACTGTAAGAAGCGATGCCAGAGACCACACCTTCCATAACGGAGTGATTCTTGTGCATTTCTGCTTGTGTGGTGGCGGGGCTCTGCCCCGCTACGGGGCGAAGCCCCGTCTCCACACTGATCGGCCCAAACCGCAGCGAGTCCATCACCGCAACCGGCCGCGCCCCCATGGTGAAAATGTCGCGCAGTATCCCGCCCACGCCGGTGGCCGCTCCCTGAAATGGTTCAATAAACGACGGATGATTGTGCGATTCGATTTTGAACGCGCAGGCCCAGCCGTCGCCAATGTCAACAATGCCGGCATTTTCGCCCGGCCCCTGCACGACCAGCTTGCTGCGCGTGGGTAAACGCTTCAGGTGAACGCGCGACGACTTATAGGAGCAGTGCTCGCTCCACATCACGCTGAAGATGCCCAGTTCGGTCCGCGTCGGCTCGCGTCCCCCGAGCAGTTGCTTGATCTTCTCGAATTCTTCCGGAGTGATGCCGTGCTCCCGGATCATCTCCGGAGTAATGGCAATAGGAACGATCGCAGAGGTGGTCATCAGGGAATCTTTATTGTCGCATCTCGACTAACTTTTCGCATGTGGATTCGTCGAATTCGGAGAAGAAAAGTGACAAATTTCTGTCTTCTCCGCTATGCTTTCGCCCAATATGCAAGATCTTGCCGCCGGATCACAGGCTGACCGCCCCGCCGCACCAAGCTGGGCAAAAAACGGAATGCTTGCCGTCGCCGCTATCGCCGCCGCCACCTTCGCCCTGCACATGGTTTTCAACGCCCGCTACGGCTATTTCCGCGACGAGTTCGACTACATCATTTGTGGGAATCATCCGGCTTGGGGATACGTCGACCAGCCGCCTCTGCTCCCGATTCTGAGCCGGATTTTCCGCGTGATCTTCGGAGATTCTCTGCGCAGCATCCGCTTGATGCCTGCCCTTTCCGCTTCTGCTCTGATCCTCCTGACAGGCATCATTACGCGCGAATTAGGCGGCAAGCGATTTGCCGTCGCGCTCAGCGCGCTGACCATCCTGATCGCCCCCATTTATCTGTCCGGTGGCAACCTGCTCACCAGCAATTGCTGTCTCGAAGTATTGCTTTGGACGGGTTGCGTGTATTTCGCGATCCTCGCTGCTAAACATAACCAGCCCAGTTATTGGCTGTGGTTCGGTGTGGTGGCCGGAATCGGCCTGCAGGAAAAGTATTCCATCTCCGTACTCGGCTTCGCCATCGTCGTTGGACTGTTGCTGACCGGGCAAAGACGCTTTCTGTGGAGCAAGTGGATGTGGCTGGGCGGCGCGGCTGCTTTCCTGATCTTCCTGCCCAATTTGCTGTGGAATGTTGCCTACCACTGGCCGTTCGTCGAACTCATGCGCAACATCAAGGCCGAGGGCCGCGACGTCGTACTCTCGCCCGCGCAGTACTTCTCCCAGCAAATCCTGCTCCTGAATCCCGTGTCCGCTGTGATCTGGATCACCGGAGTTATCGCACTTCTGGCTGCGCGGCGCTTCCAGCCCTACCGCTTCATCGGATTTGCATACCTGATCGGTTTTGCCGTCTTCGTCGTTCTAAAAGGCAAAAACTACTATGTGGCCCCGATCTACCCCGTCTATCTCGCTGCCGGATGCGTGGTAATCGACGATGCCATTGATCGCTTCCGGCAGGGATGGCGATGGCTGAAACCGGCAATGGTCGCGCTGTTGCTGGCGGGCGGCGCTGTCCTCGCACCCCTGGCCATGCCGATTTTGACTATTGATCAACTCATCCCGTACATGAGCTGGCTGCCCATCAAAGTGCCCCGTAGCGAGCACAGTCACATGCGGGCGGCGCTTCCCCAGCATTACGCCGATCAATTCGGCTGGGATGAAATTGTGCAGGAGGTCGATGTCGCCTGGAATCAGATTCCCAGTGCAGAACGCAAAGACTGCGGCATCTTCGCGCAAGACTACGGACAGGCCGGTGCCATCGATTTCCTGGGACCAAAATACGGCCTGCCCCAGTCGTTGAGTGGCCACCAGTCGTGGTGGTTGTGGGGACCGAGGGGATATTCCGGCAATTGCCTGATCGTGCTCGATGACAGCCGCGCAAGGCTGGAAGAGCTGTTCGAACATGTTGAGTTCGTTGGCACTTCACGCGACAATCCGTATGCGCTGGAAAAAGACCTCCCAGTATTCATTTGCCGCGGCGCAAAGTTCGGCTCCCTGGCGCAGCTCTGGCCCAGCCTGAAAAAATGGCGCTAGGCCGTTTGTGTGGTGGCGGGGCTTTGCCCCGCCAAACGGGGCGGAGCCCCGTCACCACACACGCGAGTCTATACTGTCGCAGATGAAATCCGTCATCGTCGGCACCGCCGGACACATCGATCACGGCAAGACTGCGCTCGTCAAAGCCCTGACCGGCATTGATGCCGACCGCCTCGAAGAGGAAAAGCGGCGCGGCATCACCATTGACATCGGCTTTGCCCACTTCGAACTCCCCGCTCCCGATGGCAGCCGGATTCGCGTGGGCTTTGTCGATGTCCCCGGCCACGAGCGTTTCGTGCGCAACATGCTGGCGGGCGTGGGCGGGATCGACCTGGTGCTGCTGGTCATCGCCGCCGATGAAGGCATCAAGCCGCAGACCCGCGAACACTTCGATATCTGCCGGCTGCTGGCGATCCGCCGCGGCATCACCGTGCTCACAAAATCCGATGCGGTAGATGCCGAGACGCTGGAAGTGGTGCGGCTGGAAGTAGAAGACTATGTGCGCGGATCATTTCTCGATCCGGCACAATCGCCGATAGTCGCGGTGAGTTCGTTGACGGGTGCAGGTCTGGAAGAGCTGAAATCCGCGCTCACCCAGGTCGCCTCTGAAGTTGCGGCGAAAGACTCGGCGGCGCTGGCCCGCTTGCCCATCGACCGCGTCTTTACCATGAAAGGCTTCGGCACGGTCGTGACCGGCACTCTGGTTGCCGGGACGATTCGCAAAGAAGAGGAACTCGAAGTTTTTCCCGCCGGCGCCCGCGTGCGAGTCCGCGGAGTGCAGGTCCATGGCTCGTCGGAAGAAGCAGCGGTTGCCGGCCAGCGCACCGCGTTGAACCTGGCAGGACTCTCCACTGAAGACCTGGCGCGCGGGATGACCCTTGCGACGGCGGACACCTTTCATTCCACGTCACGAGTCGATGCGCTCCTTTCCCTTCTTCCTTCAGCCAAGCCGTTCAAAGATGGTGCGCGGGTGCATTTCCACGCCTACACAACCGAGACCATCGCGGAAGTGCGCTTGTATGGGATCAAACAGCTGAAGCCCGGAAACGAAGCCTATGTGCAACTGAAATTCGCCGAACCGATGCTGCTTCTGCCCGGAGATCGCTTCATTGTGCGCCAGTTTTCGCCGGTAGTAACCATTGGCGGAGGCATGGTGCTGGATGCGTCGCCCGCGAATCGCAAGCAACGCGCGGAAGATGCCACCGCATTTCTGAACACGATGCGGCATGGTTCTCCGGAACAAGTGCTGGCAGCGCGCGTTGCGCGGCGCGGGGCAATCGGTCTGCGCCTGGATGCCATTCCCGGAGAAATGAATATCCGATGGGAGGAAGCGGCGAAACTGGTAGTAAAGGCTGGACTAGTGCGGTGCAATCAGGTCTTGGTTGCGCCAGCGGCATTCGCGGAAGCAAAGGCAGATGCACTTCTGGCTCTCAAGAAATTTCACGATGCGAATCCTCTTGTGGCCGGAATGAGTAAAGAAGAACTGCGCGATCGTGTCAACCTCGGCCCTGAAGTGTTCTACAGCGTGCTGGAAAAATTAGCGGAAGAAAAGAAACTAGAAGTAACCGGCGAACTCGTCCACCTGTCCGGCCGTGGCGTCCTCATGAAAGGCGAAGAAGCCGAGGCCAAGAAGATCATCGAACAGGAGTTTGCATCCGCGGGCTTGAAAGTTCCGTCCCTGAAAGAAGTATTGGCGGGATTAAGGGTGGATAAACTCCGGGCCCAGAAAATTGTCACGCTGCTCTTGCGCGACAAGGTTCTGGTCAAGATTTCAGAAGAACTAGTCTTCCACCAGAGTGCGCTCCTCGATCTTCGCCAAAAAATCGCCGCCCTCAAAGCGAGCACGCCGAAAATTGATGTCGCCCGCTTCAAAGATATGACCGGAGTCAGCCGCAAGTATGCGATCCCCCTGCTCGAATATCTGGATCGCGAACGGGTAACGCGCCGAGTAGGGGATGAACGCCTAATTCTGTGATTGTGTGGTGACGGGGCTACGCCCCGTAAAAACCGAGCGCAGCTCGGCCTCACTTCCGAATCCGCCTAGATCTTTTCCTCCGGAAATTCCACCTCGAGCGCCATTGGACCAGTGACCCGATTGGTCAAATTCGCCAGTCCAATCAACATGTGCAGATCAACAATCTGTTCATCGGCAAAGTACTTCTTGAGTTCCGAGAAGTCGCCGTCGGGCGTGCGCGTAAGTTTTTCCGCATAGCGCAGCGCAACTTGCTCCGAGGCACCAAATCCCGAGTAGTCCCCCGCCTCCAAAGCTTTCATCTGCTCCGCTGTCAGTCCGGCTCGTTTCGCGCCCTGGATGTGGTGTTGCGTGCAGTAGTGGCATCCGTTGATCAGCGAGACGCGCAAATATACGGCCTCGTAAAGCTTGCGATCGAGTGAACGTCCCACGCTGGCGTAGAATCCGAGAAAATTGCCAAGCATGGCAGGACGGTGCGCCAAAGCTTTCTGAATATTTCCGGGCTTGCCTTTCAGCTTGCCATCGTAAATTTCCTTAACTTCCGCGCTGGCTTGCGCAGGTTCAATCAGACTGATCCGGGCCATTAGTGTCCTCCCCAAAATGCACCTCTATAATAAACGCAGCGCCGTCACCTCATCCCATGCTGACAATTCGTGCCGCTACTATCGCCGACGCTGCCCTCCTCAGAAGGCTGATCTGGGAACTGGCCGACTTTGAGAAAGAGCCGGACCAAGTCTGGACAACCGAGGCTGACATCGCCCGCGACGGCTTCGGGGCGAATCCCCAGTTTCAGGCCTTGATTGCGGAATGGCACGGGCAGCCCGCGGGCTATGCCCTCTTCTCTGGCTACTACTCGACGTGGCGAGGCCCCGGGTTGTATCTGGAGGATCTCTTTGTGCGGCCCGATTTCCGCGGGCGCGGGATTGGCGGAGCCCTTCTGGCGCGCGTTGCCCGCACGGCGGAACAGGAAAACCGTAGCTTCCTTAAGTGGGAAGTGTTGAACTGGAATCAGTCTGCCATCGAAATGTATAAGGCGCTGGGCGCTGACTTCCTCGACGAGTGGCGAAGTGTCTTTTTGGCCGGAGACGGCTTGCGGAAATTGGCGGAGAGAGCTTCTTGAAGCGAATCCGAATCATCGGCGCCGGCCTGGCAGGATCGGAAGCCGCGTGGCAGTGTGCGCGGCGCGGCGTAGCCGTTGAATTAGTCGAAATGCGCCCTGTGCGCGCGACTCCCGCTCACCAGACGGACAACTTCGCCGAACTGGTCTGCTCCAATTCCCTGAAATCCGAGAGCGAAAATACTGCGCCCTGGTTGTTGAAGGAAGAGATGCGGCGCGCGGGTTCTCTGCTGCTGGAGATCGCAAGAGAAACCGCGGTGCCCGCCGGTCACGCTTTAGCCGTGGACCGGGCCGAGTTTTCACGGAACGTGACGGAAGCGATTTCCCGAGAACCTCTGATCACAGTTCGCCGCGAAGAGGTCACGCAAATCGAAGCGGACGAGTCCATGATCGTCGTGGTTGCCACCGGACCGCTGACCTCGGACAACCTGTCGCGTGAGATTGCCCGCCTCTGCGCAGCCAGTTCTGGTCCCAGCCACCTGTATTTTTACGATTCCATCAGCCCCATCGTCGAGGCCGGTTCCATTGACATGAGCAAGGTGTACCTGGCCGCCCGCTATGACAAAGGCTCGGCGGATTACATCAATTGTCCCATGTCGAAAGACGAGTACGACAAGTTCTACGATGCGCTGCTCGCGGCGCAATCGGTCGAGCAGAAAGACTGGGAAAATCTGAACTACTTCGAAAGCTGCCTGCCCATCGAAGAGATCGCCCGCCGCGGACGCGACACGCTGCGCTTCGGTCCCATGAAGCCCGTGGGGCTCAAGGACCCTCGCACCGGCAGAATCCCTTATGCCGCAGTGCAATTGCGCCAGGAAAATCTGCGTGCCGATTCCTACAATCTGGTCGGATTCCAGAATCACCTGAAATTTGGCGAGCAGGCGCGCGTGCTGGGTTTGATCCCCGGCCTCGAAAGCGCCCGCTTTCTCCGCTACGGACAGATTCACCGCAACACCTATATCAACGCGCCGGCGCTGCTCAACCAGACGCTGCAAATGAAGGCGCATCCCCACGTGATGTTCGCTGGACAAATCTGCGGCGTCGAAGGCTACGTCGAGTCGATCGCCACCGGCCTGATGGCGGGATTGAATGCGGCGGCGTTGGCAACCGGCACTGAGCCCGTGTCTCCGCCGCGGGCAACGGCGCTGGGTTCGCTCGTCCACTACATCACGCAGGCGGAGAGCAAGAACTTTCAGCCAGCCAATATAACTTTCGACCTGCTGCCCGCCCTCGATCGCAAGGTCCGCGACCGCAAAGAACGCCATCGACAGCAATGTGAACTTGCCCTGCAAGAATTCGGGAACTGGCTCCGGAGCAACTCCCTATCAGCGATGGATCCCGTAGATGCGCTGCGATACGAACGATGCAAGAGCTCGTGTGGTGACGGGGCTTCGCCCCGTCCAGCCGGGTCAAGCCGGTAACGCTCTTCGTTATTGACGCCGCAACTCTCCCCGCGATACCTTGACGGCACTAGCACAAGGTGATCCCGTGCCCGTTTCCGCCGTTGATTGCGTACAGCCCGCCCTGCAGCACACCAAGAAACAACTCTTCACACCTTTCCGCTGGGGACAATGGTCCCGGCTGGCGCTGGTTGGAATTCTGGCCGCGGAAATGCACGTCGGCGGATGCAATTTCGGAAACTTTGGCAATCGTTGGCCTCGCCTCCCCCACAAGAATCAGAGCGAGTTTCTACCCTCGGGTATGGCGTGGAATCTGTCCTCCTTCAACCCCGCGCGCATTCCCGCCCATATTTCCGAGAACATCGCACAGTTCCTCGGATTGATCGTAGTCGGGATCTTCGTCCTGATCGTGCTGGCCTTCGTCTTTCTCTACATCAACAGCGTATTCCGCTTCATCCTGTTCGACTCGGTTCTGCGGCGGCACTGTTCGATTAGCGAGGGATGGGGAAAATGGCGTCGCGCCGGCGGCCGATTCTTCCTATGGCAGATTGTTTTCCAGATTGCATTCTCCCTGTTCCTGGCGGTTCTGATTGGAGTGCCCTTGGCGCTGGCTTTCGCCGCGGGGTGGACGACAGATCTGCAACAACACATCGCACGCTTGGTGGTCGGGGTGGTTCTGCTGCTGGGCTTGTTCCTGGTGTTCGTGCTAGCCGCCGTTGTGGTTCAGTTCCTGGCCAGAGATTTTCTGGTGCCGATCATGGCGCTCGAGAACCTTGACTTCGCCGACGGCTGGCATCGTTTGCTGGAGATGATCCGGCCGGAGAAAGGCCGATTTGCCCTTTATCTGCTGATGAAGCTGGTGCTTTCCATAGCGGCCGCCATCCTGTTCAGCATCATCGCCATCGCCCCGACGCTGTTGGTTGTGATCCCTGCCGTGGTTGCCGTGGTAGTCGGAAAAGTTGCCGGGATGGGATGGAGCGTGACCACCACCAGCCTGGCGATCATATTAGGAACCGTGCTTCTGCTTGTCCTGATTTATCTGATCGCTCTGGTGTGCGTGCCGGCCACCGTCTTCTTCCCCGCCTATGCGATCCATTTTCTAGCCGCTCGATATCCGAATCTCAACGCGCTGCTGCATCCCGCGCCGCCCATTCCGCCGCCGTTCGAACCACCCCCGCTGCCGCCGTCACCGGAGCCCATCGGCTGATCCTGCTTGTGGAGAGCCGGGCGTCCCCGCCGGGCCACCCAATTCCTCAAGACACGCGAGACGTCCGTTCGCCCCACTACTTTTGCGCGGCGCTCGATTTATGCCCCCAGCTGAACCGCCGCCCGATGATGCATTTGACGATCAAATGATCGGCGGAGTTCGAAACGTCCACGCCCGCACCGAAATTAAATTCCCAGTTCGGCGACAGATTGAGGTCAATGGTGGGAAAGATCTGTTGCGATTGTTGCGAAATAGGATCGAAGTTTGAGACCGGCCCGAAAGCGCCGTAGTATTCAAACCCGCCAGTGATTTTCTTGGTGAAATCAAAACTGACTTTCACATTCGGAGAAAATTCCCATCCCCTGCCCGTGTTCAGGCCATGCAACGCCCGGTCGAACGCGGGATTGAAGTCGAAATACCAGCGCCCCAGTTTCTTGTCGATGATGGGACGAAGCTCGTAATTCCAGCTATCTTCCGCAAACTTCCGCCGCTGGTATCCGATTTCCTGCGAGAGGCTCAGCCCCACCGGCAAGTGCCACGACTCCGGAGCCGTAAACCGCGGACGTATATGATCCCCCACCCAGTCCCAACCGTCGCCGTTCTGAAGGCTGGTAAAAACATAGAAGCCGGTTTCGAACCAGTCGGTCCATCCGTGCGTGATCTCCAAAGTTTCGTGCTCGGCGTGATTCGTAGGGGCAACGCCATTGACCACCGTTTTCTGCCCGTCGACGGTGAAGTTGGAATGGATTTCCACAAAGGTGACGTTCTTCGGTGTTGCTTCCGAGGAGTAGACCTGGATTTCGTAGTTGTCCTGAGCGTAAGCCGGCGGAGTGAACAGCAACAGAGTAAGGGCAAGAAAGAGAGCGCTGAGGACCGCCCGCGAGAAAAGTTCCGCCCGCCGCATGAATTTTCGATTCTAAAGCAGTTCGCGAGTTGCCGTATGGAGAACCAGGAAGCAAGCAGTGACAAAAACTTCTGTAGAGACGGGGCTTGCCCCGTCTCAGACGGCTGCAAGCTTCTTGGGTGGCGCAGCATTTTACCGCTACGATAGCGGCTTGTTCCTTAGTTTTTGGAAGGCGCAGCATTTCACCGCTACCATAACGGCTTCTTCCTTGTTTTTGGGTGGCGCAGCGGTTTACCGCTGCGGTAACGACTTCTTTTCGGTCCCGGCTTTAGCCGCTGAGGGCCCGCACTTTAGCCCATCACGAAA
>Ga0074046_10003053_pt1 | contig 14191 bp, 12 predicted proteins | sample BogForMeECP23OM3_FD_94441 | JGI IMG/M metagenome (GOLD analysis project Ga0074046, IMG submission 94441) | Bog forest soil microbial communities from Calvert Island, British Columbia, Canada - Bog Forest MetaG ECP23OM3 | ecosystem: Environmental > Terrestrial > Soil > Wetlands ...
CCGTTCGAGTGCTCTGCGGTCGAAACCGAATCTTTCGGCGATCTTTTCCGCGCTCGTGGAGGAGTCCTGGATGATGGTAAAAAGATCCAGTTCAGCGGCGGTAAGGATAATCCTGCTCCGCATAAAGGCCCTGGCTACCGCCATAATGTCTTCTTTTCCTTCCATACATATCCCTTCGTGCTTGAGTTGAAATGCGCAGAGGCTTTCAGTCTATAGCAAGGTGCAAACCGAAGCAATAGATCAAATGGAGGCGAGCTTCTTCAGATGAAGGCCCATCGATCAGGTGTTCGAACGCTTGATTTCTTTCCGTCCCGGTGGTATTTATCTAGATTCAATGTTTCTGGTGGGTGTAGCTCAATTGGTTAGAGCACTGGGTTGTGGCCCCAGAGGCTGCCGGTTCAAGTCCGGTCACTCACCCTCCGGGAAAGTAAGATGGGTAGCCGATTTGCAGAAAGTGCAGGTCGGCTTTTTCATTCCGTTTTGCCCTCTTGGTCAAGGGTTTGGTCAAGATTTCTCAGAAAAGACCCATACTGGTCAATGGCTTGGTGCGCATCGTCAGCGTCAATCGTGTTGTAACGTCTGAACATTTGATCTGTGCTGTGGCCTGTGATCTTCATAATCACCGACTGAGCAACGCCGGCCTTCCGCATGTAGGTGTTGAAGCTGTGCCGAAGGTCATGAAAGACAAATCCATCTTTTGCAAAGCGGCCGTAAGTGATTCCCGCGTCTTTACAGGCTTTGATAAGCCCGGTCTTGATCGAGTCCACCGGCTTGCCTCGATACAGAAAAACATGAGGGTCACGCAGTGCTCGCGGAGTTGCCTTGAGGATTTCATGCAGCTCGGGAAGGATCGGAATCACCCGGGGCTCTTTATCTTTGGTGTCTGCGGCCTCCAGGCAGATCATGCGCCTTTCCATATCAACCTTATCCCAGGTAAGGGAAAGAACCTCGCCGCGCCTCATGCCCGTATAAAATTCGGCCGCGAGGATCGCCTTTGTGTGCCGGGGTAATTTATCCAGAAGGGTTTTGAATTCTTCCGGGGTAAGTATCCGGTCACTGGCGTTTGCATTGCGCTTGAGCATCTTCTTGACGCGCCTGAAGACCTTCACCGTTTCGCCCGTAACCATGTCGTTATCGAAAGCCTTGTTTATCATGGCGCGTGCGGCCTCAATCTGCCGATCCACATAAGCGTCCGAGTACCTTCCCTCTTGCGCTTCGCCTGGTAATTCTCAAGGTCAACGGATTTGATCTGCCCGACAATGATATCACCGAGCTCCTGATTAAAGCTGGTAAGATTGATTGTGAGAGTCGGAAAATAGCGGAGCGCCTTGACCTTTTCTTGACCAAGATACCACTTTGCAAGCCCCTTGAATGTCATTTTCTCTTCCGGCGCCCGCTGCAGGACTCGCGGAGCCTCTACTTTCTGAGCTTTTCGCTTGCCCTCGGCGGCCCTGGCTTCCTCAATCCAGTAGGCTTTAGGATCATCGGCGCCCGCTACCGGCTCACGCTTCGCCTTTCCCGTACCCGGCACGATGTAGTCGATCCAATAGCGAAACGAAGCTGTCAACTGCGCGGAAGTAGGTGTGTACCGAAATCGCAAAACCGGCCTCATTGATTTATCGCTTGCATAGTCGATTCGCAAACCTTATAGTTTTGCGTGCTATGGGGCTGCTTCAGAAGTTTTTGGGCAAGAATCCGATCCGCAAACAGATTCGAGCTCAATTTCGTTCAATGGAAAAAGGAGGAAAGCCATGAAATTATCGCGTTTGACGTGTCTGCTGTCACTGGCCTGCGTGCTGGTCTTCAGTCAAACCGCCCTGGCGGATGAGAGTGCACCGACCTTTAATTGGACCGGGCCTTACGCCGGGCTCCACTTCGGCTACGGGTTTGGCAGAGATGATGTTACGAACGTTTCGCCGCTGCCCACCCCCGCTATCTTTGACATGGCGCCGGCGCAAGTGATTTTCAATACGGGCGGGCTCGTTGGTGGTGCGCAGGTCGGCTACAACTATCAAACGGGATCCTTTGTAGTTGGAATCGAGGCGGACTTTTCGGGGTCTGGAATCAGCGGGTCCCAAAACGTCTCCCCCATCCCTGGCATTCCGGGGGGGGTTCTTACAGCGCAAGAGAATATCAACTGGTACGGAACACTGCGTCCGAGGTTGGGCTACACCGTGAAGCCCACCGTGCTCATCTATGCGACGGGCGGTCTTGCCTACGGCAATGTATCCTACATGGCGAATACTAACTTTATACCAGGGCATGTGGGGACTGAACAGTACCCCGCATCCCTCAGCACTACAGCGGTGGGCTGGGCCTTAGGCGGAGGCATCGAATATGCCCTTTATAAGAATTGGACCATCAAGGCGGAGTTTATGTATATGAACCTCGGATCCGAGTCCGTTACTGCCAATCCGACTATACCGTTCCCGGAGGATTCACCTAAGTACCAGATTAGATACGACTGGCAGACAACGGCCAGCATCTTCCAGATCGGTGTGAACTACAAGTTCTAAATTTGCGCCACATCAGTCCGCCACCTTTTGTGATATAGCCCTTACGATGACCGTCTTCGGCTCTTGCGCCAGACGGTCATTTTTTGTGGACCGATCAGGTTTACGGGGGAGGCCGCCTGAGGGGGCTATTGTGTTTTTTCCCCCTTATCGGCACTCGGAACGGCACACAGGACCCTTCCAGAATGCCCTGCAATCGACGACCTACCCCAGGCCTGTGTCATTTTTTGTGGTCGTCCGTCTTCCAGCGGAAAAAATAAGGGCAGGCTGCGGTTCGCGGTCGGTACGCCTACCCGTCTCTCATGTTTACATCAAGCCCTTTGCGCGCAATTCTTTCTTCCATAACCTCGTTCTCTCGCCCCTGTTCCAGTTCCCAGGCTTTGTGTGCGGCCTGAAAGCGCTTCTCGGCTTTGCCATCCGGTTTCATGCTCGGAAAACTTAAACCGGTTTTCTCCTGGAAATCTTCGTGCTTCAGTTCCGGTCGTAGCGGGTCCCCCAGGCTCGGGAAGGATAGCCGCCTGCTCGTGTCTGGATGCAGGATGGTGCTCACCCTGGCCTCTCCCGTGGCCTTCCGCTGCGCCATGACAGGGACATGGATGGAAAAGAAAACACCGGCCTTCTGCTGCCGATACCAGAACTGGTACTCGGTACTCGGTTTCGGTCCCGCCTGCCGCTTGCAGCCGGTGGTGGAGACTACGGACGTGGTCTTTTCGCTTGAAGACCTGGAGTCCCGCGCCGATCCTTTGCCGTTCACCCCTTTAACACCATGTTCAACAATTCACAGCCCTGCTCATGGTTTCTCGAAAATTAGCAGGGCGAATTTTTCGTCACCGGCCCTCGATCCAGTCCTTAAAGACCTCGATCAAATGCACCTGTCAATGTCCTTGGTCCGAACCGCCTCTTGATTGCCGCTCTCCTCATGCTGCGGTTGCCACGGTCCGCTTGCGGGTTCCGGGAATACAAGCAGGCGGCGCCCGGCAAAATTCAATACCAGTCCAACCAGACTTGCCGTCGATTTTGCCATCCATGGAGCGAGTCCGGCTCCCAGCAAAAATTTGGTGAGTTCAACGTCAAAGATTCCCAGCGCGCATACCACGAATAAATAAATCGCTATTTCCTTCGGTGCGGTCCATTTCGCCTTGTGCCGGAACAGCAGCAGGATACACAGCACATAATTCAGGGCGGCCGCCAGGAAAAAAGCGGACAGCGCAGAGACGGCGGCGGAGTATCCAGATGCGAAGGCCCCAAGGAAAACAGCGAGGTTGATAAGAGCTGAAAAACCCCCTATGAAGAGATACGCTATGAACTGGACCGGAAGCGGCGCTTGATGCAGGTTATACCGCATAATGCAGTAGATCGCTCTCAAGGCGTCCCCGGGGCCGATTTTTTTGCCTTCCTCATACGTTCGCCCGTAGTAGGAAATCCCGGCTTCGTAAATGCGAAGACGCATGTGAGCTAATTTTGCGACTATTTCAGGTTCGAAGCCAAACCGGTCCTCCTGGATAGTGATCTTCTGAAGTATGTCTCTCCGGAACACTTTGTAGCCGGTTTCCATGTCGGTTAAATTCAAGTCCGTAAACATGTTTGAGACAAGGGTGAGGAAACGGTTTCCCAGGTAGTGCCAGAAATAGAGCACCCGGTGCTCCCCTGTGGATAGGAACCGAGACCCCAATACCACGTCGGCGTTTCCGGATATAAGCGGCCTTAAGAGTCTCTTTAGATCCGATGGGTCGTATTCCAGGTCCGCATCCTGAACGCAGACGAAATCACCCGTAGCTTTAACAAACCCGGTTCGTAAAGCCGCCCCTTTTCCCTGGTTTTTCTGGTGCCTGAGCACGGTTACCTGTTCGGGATATTTCTCTGCCAGTTCAAGCGCAGTCGCATGACTGCCGTCCGTTGAGCAGTCATCCACTATGATTATCTCCAGCAACAGCTCTGGATCCCTTATGGATAAGACTCTCTCCACGCACTCCCGCAGAGTCTTACGTTCATTAAAACATGGAATAACCACACTCAGGCATGTTTTGGAGTTTTTTCCAGGACCTCTTTCCATGATTTCCTTTCAAAGTGTGGAAGCGAGGGATTGCCTGGCCGCCGCAGGCGGCCTTGCTCCGGGAATTTCTGTCCGCCGGAAGAGTACGCAATCCTAGCAGGTACCGTTGCCATTCACAAGAGTGCAGGCCAGAGTGAGGGCGACGGACGACAGAGGAAATCAAAATTAGCCATGTTCCAGAAATCGTTCGTTTTCTCGAAACCGGATTGACATACTGATCCTTTCAGGGATAGTTTGCTGCCGACTCAAATCGATTATCTTAGGACATTCATGAGAAACATCGTTTTTGCCATGGCGCTTCTGATTTATTTTGCGGTCCCGGGCACCGCGGCAGACCTGAATGCCATCAGCAGTGTATACTTGAGCCAGCGTGACAACACACAATTTCTCACGCTCCGTCCGGATGCGACTTTTTTTCTTAAACAAAGAAAAATGCCGCCCGAAAAAGAAAACCCTTTTGTTGAATTTTCCGGAAAATATGAACTAAAGTGGGAAAAAGTAACGCTCATACTCCCGGATGGCGGAACCGGCCAGTGTCAGCTTCAGGGAAACGTCTTCACGGACGGCCAGGGCGAAACATGGGTAAAAAAAGGGACAGAACAGCAGAATGTGGTCAGGCCGAAGTACAAACCGTGGTACCTTTAGTACCCTGACTCTTTGTGGTGGAAATCATCGTGAATGGCCTGCGCCCGCTATCTTTCCGAAATGAGGTGAAGGACCTGTTACAGTGTAACACTTGTTGTTGCCTGTAGCCTGGAACTCTTGGATGCATCGGCGTGCGCTTGGGTAATTGAAACTTAAAACGACGGATCCATTCTTTGGCTGATTGCTCGCAGCTAACTGCTAACAGCCTTAATTCGGACACATAATGCAAATCGAGTCGATTACACACCAGGGGCTTCACAGACAGAATAACGAGGACCGGTTCCTGGTCAATCTCCTGGATAATGACTGCGCCCTGCTGGTTATTGCAGATGGAATGGGCGGGCACGCAGCGGGCGAAGTCGCCGCGGAACTTGCCCTGGAAAGCTTCGAAGGCTACAGACCCGGCGGCCCTGATATTGGCGCCGCACTCCTCAATCAGATGGAGGAAGCTCAGAAACGCATCATGGAACGCTCTCGCACATTTCCTTCCCTCAGAGGTATGGGCACGACGCTCACCGCCCTGTTTATCACCGGTAGGTCGGCTTTTTGGGCCCACATCGGCGATACCCGTATATATCACCTCCATAAAGGATCGCTCACCCGGATAACAGAGGACCATACAATTCCTGGCATGCTCCTCAAAAAGGGCGAGATAACCCCGGAACAGGCCCGGCTTCATCCTTACGGCAATGTTTTGACAAGGTGCGTAGGCTGCGATTGGCATAAGCCCGATTCAGGCACGTTTGGTCTGACAGACGGCGACTATGTCCTGCTTTCTTCTGACGGACTTCATGACCTTATCTCCGACGAACAAATCGCGGCTTTTCTATCTGTAGACATTACCATAGCGGAAAAACTGGACCGGATGATTTCCGCATGCCTGGAAGCTGGGGGCAGGGATAACATAACGGCTGTCATAGCCAGGATTTAAACGGTTCTGCTGCAATTTTCAAAAACCCCTCTGCAAACCTCGTATGACAGACTTGTTAACAACTAAGCGATCATTTGGTGAAATGCTCTCCCGGGCATCCGTTGGCGATGTACTTCGCGTAGCGCGGAAGGCATCCCGTTCGGTTCGTCTGTCATGCGCTTTGGGCTGTCAGCGGGATGCCTGGACACAGCCGCTTGAGGTTGTGCCCGGACAGGAGAATTGAATTGTAGCCCAGCCCCTTGTGGACGCTCCAGCGTTCCATCAGGACTCGATGACTCAAAAAAAACCCGTCTGACTTCCCTAATCGAGATTTTTGTAGCCTAGCCCCCTGCGGGCGTCATGTTTCTTGCAATTTGACCAGACCAGGCAACACGTTTCCTCCGCCCCCTCTAAAATTCCATACGTTGGGTTCTCCCAAGTACGGCTTAGACTGGAATTCGGCCACGATCTTCGCAGGCGCAGCATGGTTTGAGCGCAAGGCCCGCATCCGCTCACCCGATGCAAGCTGCCGGATATAGTGCGGCGTCCCTCAAATTAGCAGGCATTGGTCTTTCTGGCTTTGAATGTTTTCAAAACACTGAAGGTTGTCCTCGAAAATATACCCATTCAGTTATTGCCAATCAAAAAAAGATGTAACCTGATCTGAGCTTTGTTCTCCGAACAGCCTGGGGTCACGAAGGCATCCCGGAATAAGTGGTGCTGGGGGAGGCGGGAGAAAAAGCAAACATCCTTAAGTCAACAGCATTGACGACCGGCTTTGTTGTGGCAGGCGGTTCGGATATCAAAAGTGGATATCGGCGAACAACTACGAAGGAGCGTGTCGTGAGGAAAACGATTCCAGGGGTATTATTACTCGTTTGTTTACTTTCTCTGTTTGTAGGTACGGCCGGAGCCGTCAGCCTGCAGGCCTGTGAAAATCTCATTCTGACAATTCCCAACCAGGACCTGGGCTTGAGTCCGAATGCCATGAAGTCTCCAAAGGTCCGTTTGTCGCGCGGGGGGGTCATCTTTCCGCTCACGGTGACCGGATTCGTGGCCGGAGCGGAGGGTGAAGTGATCTGCAATGTCCCTTCCGGACTGGAAGCGGGACATTATAGCCTTTGGGTCCTCAAGAGCGGACAATGGGTGAAATGCGCCACTCTCGTGAAGGTCTTCGCGCCTGTGGTGGACACCGTTACCGTGACGGGAAACGACATCGTATCCTCAGCTTCGGTGACTCTGGGGGGTCTTTTTTTCAGCAACACACCGGCCGTCTTGATTCATTACGTGGACAATGGAGTCCAGGTGGTTAAGAACTGCAGCATACTGGACAATTCCTTGGCGATGGATATTCAAACAGCAGCCAGCCAGGTTCAGGTTCAAATACCGGATCTTGGCAATGCTACTCCTACGACGTGTGTTTTTGAAGTACAAAGTCTGAACGGAAGCGCGTTTGTCTATTACGATGCGAATGGAATTACCCCAAGTCAGGGCAAGCTGATCAGCGCCAGTCTGCAGAATACGATAACAAAAAAAAACGTATGGGATTATATGGTGTCGTCCGTGGTAGGGGACGTTTCTTTTAAAGGGATTAAAGCGTATATAGTAAGTCAAGTCTGTTATTATATGACCGAACTTGGGAACCAACACTATCAGTACGACCTTCAACTATGGAATATCAACTACTGGACGGTGGATACAGCGGGCAACTACGCCGTAGCCTCGGGGGTGGTCATTGTACCGCAAGGAATTACACAGTTACCGCTCTTGAGTTTTCAGCACGGTACAATGCTGATGAAGAAGGAAGCCCCTACCCTTTCAGAAGGAGCCGAACTGGGTTTTGCCACAACATTCGCGGCGGCGGACGGTTTTCTGATTTCAATGCCCGACCATCTCGGATTGGGCCAGTCCGCATATGTGAGGCAGATGGGGCTTACGCATCCTTATTGCCAGGCTGTGCCGTTGGCCGTACCTGCGATCGATATGATGGACGCGGTAAAAACCTTCCTGGCGCAGGAATTCAAGAACCTGGTAATCAAGGATAAACTCTTCCTGGCGGGCTTTTCCGAGGGGGGCTACGCCACTATGGCTCTCCACCGGGAGCTGGATACAACCGGTAACGACCTCCCCCCTGTGACTGCTTCAGCCTTCATGGAGGGTCCGTATTCTCTTTCCAAGATCATGCTGGACAAATTGATGGCGAACCAGACCTTCCCGGTTCTCTACTTCGCCCCTTATCTCCTTGTAGCTATGGACCGGACTTACAATCTGTACAGCGACGCCTCTGAATACATGGATTTCCCCTACGACATGACGGTAGCCCCTCTTATCAACGGATATTTTTCGGAAGCAACAGTGGATTCCCAGATGCCGCCTGTGCCTCGAAATGTCCTTGTGCCATCGGTTGCCAGTGAACTCCAAAGTTACCAGGGGATATTATACAACGCATTGCAGCAAAACGATCTCGTGCCGGCCATTATTCCGCTGGGCGCCTGGAAGCCAACGGCTCCTATCGATTTGATTCACGGCAAAAGGGATGACTGCGTGCCCTACGGGAATCTCACTTACGCGATGAACTACTTCACAACCCTCCAGGCTCCCCATGTCACGAATGGCAGCTTTGACAGTAACATTGTAGATTGGTTGCCAGGTACGTACCACGCCGCCTATTGCCCTTTCGCCATGGGCATGGCCTGGAAATGGTTCCATGAAATGAACCCCTAACCGGTTTATTATCCTTCCTGTCTATCATCCCCCACCGGAGGCATCTGGTGGGGGATGATCTCAACACCGCAATCTTTCTTGTCGGTTCTGTTGCAAAAAATAATTGAGGGTGAAAAGCAGGTCCTGCAGGGGGACGCCGAGCGGCGGCGCCTTTAACTCCCCGCAGCAACTCTGCCCACGGAACTGCACACTAATGCATGAAGGGTGCAGTTGGAGCGGTTTTGAGCCAAAACCGACGACAGCGATCCCAAGGAGTCCACTATCAGAACAGGTGTTCCGGGGGTGGCCCATTCGAACAGCTTCATCGCCGGGAAGATCGGCAGGTTTACGCAGCCGTGCGAGCAGTGCCCGCTCACGATGTCTCCGGCGTGGATCCAGACAGTTCCGTAAATCCTCAACGCCCATGGCATTGGCGCAGGCTCCCCGTAAGCATTGGGATAGCTCCTGGACACGTGGTGCAGGTCCTTTTCCTTTACGGTATAAAGCCCCTCTGCGGTCGTGCTGTCAACTTTCCCAACACAGATATATGTGTCCCCCACCAGCTTGCCTCTTTCGTACCAGCCTATGTAGGGCACATCTTTGACAATCAGAATGAATTTGGGCAGATCGGCCACATCGGGGATGTATTTTTCGAGCGGGGTCCAGCTTTTGAATGCTATGAAATCGTTTGGCGCTTTTATTGGTTTTCCGTCTCGGATGTCCTGCGCTATGTAGTCGAAATCCCTGGCGTTTAACTTGGCAAGTATTCTCCGGCTGGCGCTGGGGCTAAGGTCCATGTCCCTTTGAGATATCGCCTCGAGTTCTTTTTCATTTATCACCCGCTGTCTCCAGGTCATATTTGACTTCCGACTTCCCCTATCCCCGCCAGCGTCATTTGCCGCTCCAAGTCCTGACCAGATGACAGAATATAAGAACGATAACACAATCAAAAGCACATAAAATATCCTGGCATTCATCCCTGCTCCTCCTTTGAAAGTACGGTTTCGTACTCTACAATTCCAAACTCCAAAATAATCATCATCCGATTACAAAGAAAAATTTCGGCCAAAAAAAGGGCCCGCTGCCTGTTGGCCACGGCCCGTCATTCGGCATGAAAGAAACATCGAACATTCTTTTTTCATCTCTTATTATCTTATCAGCCGGGCCGGATCCGAAGAAACCTGCCCTACAGAACATTACCTAATTCAACTGCTTAGCCTTAAACTAAGATTTTCTGATCGATAGTCGATTAAGCACATGCTACGCATGTTCGGCACCATTCTCCCAAGATAGACTCCAATGCGGCGGACGGCCTCGTTGCTTAACGCACACAATCAAGTGCATCCGTCGCTCGCTAACGTCCCGATCCCAGTGACGCGGCGAACAACGAGGCGTCTGTCGCTCGCCGTGGGGCCACAGGCGAGCCGCCTCATCAGCTTAACGGGATATGTCTTGCGTCTCCAAACCGTAGTACTTTCGGTACAGAATCCGTTCATCGCGGCCGAGCGCCGCGAGGAGGAAGATTGAATGGTTAAGGAGCGAAGCTTTGAGAATCCCCTTGCGCAGGTATCTGTCAGGGGAAGAATAGACCGGGACAGGGAGAATTGATATGGCGCCCCCATCCTGCCCCATTTTCCGGAATTTGCCTACCAGGCCTACATCTTCCATCAGGTAATTGCGCCCGAAACCACCTGCCCTTTCAAAAATCTCCCTTCTGCAAAAAAGGCCCTGATCGCCGTATGGAAGCTTAAACAGGGCCGTTCTCAGATTGGCCCATGCGGCGATCAGCCCGAGCGCACGGTTCGACGGTAAAAAGCGCAGCTTGAAGCAGCCAAGCGCTGCCCGGTAATCCCGGCAGGCCCTGCGGATCAGATAGGAGAATTCCGGAGGGGGGACCGTATCATCATGTAAGAAGAAAAGAATTGTTCCTCTGGAAAGAATCGCTCCGGCGTTTTGCTGGATACCGCGTCCTCTCCTGGTACTCACAACCGCGAGCGATGGCGATATCCGCCGCAGGGCGACTTTTTCAAACGCCCCCCCCTGCACGACAACTATTTCGTCTCCCGGCCAGAGCGAACTCTCCAGGTACAGCAGCAAAGGCGAGAGTTTTTGCGCTTCGGCTAAAGTGGGAATGATTATTGATATGGAGCTGGCGAACAGGAAATCACGGGCCACTCGATCCAAATCCCGCTTGCAGTCGACATCGTGTCTTTCGGCGGCCAGGTGAATGCGAAACCCGGTAGCTTCAAGCTCTCGTGCAGTTCTGGAAAAGACTTCGCCGGTTCCCCACGTGCTAAAATGCAAAGGGGCGCCAATCGGACGATCAGTCCCGATAAGATAAAAGCCGCCGTCAGCAGCCGGACCAAGCACAGCGACTTTTTCTCCAATATTGCGAAACGCCCCCTCTATATCTGTTGCTTCGATATCCGACAGATCAGTCCCGATGAGAACAGCCTTATTGGCGCCAGTTGCGAATGCGTCCCGAAGCGCGTTCGCCATTCGCACACCGAGGTGTTCTCCTTCCTGAGGACAGAACTCCCAGGGACCTCGGAATTTGTTCTTCAATTTCTCAACAGGATCCTGCGGCGTGTGGAACAGAACTATTCGAGCTTCAGGCCTCCTGCGCTTGAAATCGCAAGCTACGCCCAATGTCCTCCGGATGAGTTTCTCATAAACTTCGGCGGCCCTTTCAGACCCGACCTCTTCCGAAAGCCGTCTCTTCACCTCGCCGGCGTCAGGATATCTCAAAAAGATCAAAAGCGCGTTGTTCCTCAATCCCTCAATCCTTAATCGCTCAATTCGTATTGACAGTATACCATGAATAAACCAGTGAAGAGTGAGCAGTGAAGAGTGAGCAGAATCCCTCAATCCCTAAATCTCTAAATTCAGACAATCGAGGGTCGGTCACTGTAAAAGTTAGGGCCGTGTAGCCTGTAACCATCTATGTTACAGTGCAATCATGATCACGGGATTCAAATCGTTTCGTCGGCAAGGATGCCGACGCGGTGGATTACGAGGACTATCAATGAGGTGTGAAATGCGAATGTACGACCCCCCACCCTGGTGCAATCGTAAAGAAGCTGTGCCTGGAGCCACTCGGTCTATCAGTAACCGAGGCGGCCCAAAGCCCTGGGCGTGAGCCGTAAGACGTTATCAAGCATTCTCAATGGCCATACAGGGATAAGCCCTGAGATGGCCATAAGGCTCTCCATTGCTTTTGACACCACCCCTGAGAGCTGGCTGAATCAGCAGGTACAGTACGATCTCCGGCGGGCGGAACAGCGCATAAGTGAATTGCGAGTCAGACGGCTATCCGCAGCCTGGCAGACGGAGGATGAGGGACGGAAGACGGAGTACGGAAGGCTGATGTCCTCCTGCCTCCGTCCTCTGCCAGGTGAATGAGTTAACTGGAAATCGCACCGTGACAGAAAGTGCATTCCAGACTCGGTGTGGATCTCTTGCATCGGGGAATCACGATTGCCTGGATGTGAACCTCCTTCTTTCCTTCCGTTACTGAACGATAACAATCCCGGCGAGCGTCCCTTTGGGAACATCCTGGCTCTTTGCACCGCTCCCTATGGGGTAAATATCCCAGCCGGCCAGGGCAACCATTTTGTAAACGTCTATTCCAACCGCTTCCATCGAAGGCCTGGATTTTAGCGAGAACCTGCATTTGTCGCCCTTCATTGCCTGGCAATCCGGCAGTTGGCCGCAAAAAGTGTGACGGCAGGACCCGGAGGCAAACCCGAAGGCGAGATAGTGACCATCGTAGAAGGCTGCTGCTTCTATTTCCGAGACGATCGTGTACATCTGCTGATAGGCGGCCACTCTCTCCTTTATCGTCGCCTTGTCCCTCACGATAACTTCCGGGGGTATATCCTTTATAAAGAAGACGGCCCACTCGTACTTTCTCAACAGATCCTTCAACTCTGCGGGCTTCATAGTGTTGGGGGGACATTGGGCCCCTGCGCCATATCCGAAACATCGTGGTATCTGGCATTTCATCGGTACCCGCTCGTCCACCGGAATTTGTTCGGCTCTAACGACCTTGGCGTTAGAAGCGCCCAGATCAAGAGCTTTTTGTCTGTATCCTTCCAGGTCCGCGCTTAACTGTGCCTCGTGCATATCAGCCCTGATTTTTCTTATCGGCGCCATGCTCTATCCTTTCCTTGGGAGCTGTCATTTAATAGCCGCATGTGCAACCCCCCTCTACGTTATACAAGACTTCGTCCATATGAAAGAATTAAGTTGGGCTCCATCCGGAAACACCGAACGGATTCCACGCCCTGCGAGGCTTCCGTTCGGAAAGGAGGGATTTTTCGCTCTGGCAAGGAAAGAACTTGCCCTCCTTCGCGACAAGCTCAGGACAAGTTCGCCTGCCGAAGGGAGGGCTTGCGCGGAGGCGTACATAATCTGGTCATTCCTCTTACCGCCTTTAGGCGGAAGAATCTGTTCATTCCTTTCACCGGCTTTAGCCGGAAGGGGTACCGCCTCGCGGGTGGGTGGGCGGGCTGTCGAGATCCTGCCTGGCCACCGCCGAAGGCAGTGGCCAACCTGGCTGCGGCCCAGCCGCCCGGGGCGGAAAAGGACCCTTTCCGGACGGAAACAACTTAGGCTCATGGGCTACTTTTTCTGTTCGGCCACAACCTCGGCAATATGTTTGACCTTAATTTTACCACCCCGTTTTTCCATTCCGCCCCTTAGCTGCAAAACGCAACCAGGGCAGTCGGTCACCAGCGTTTTGGCCCCGGCAGCCTCGACATTGTCCAGTTTTCGCTTCAGCAGTTCAGCCGATATCTCAGGGAAATCGATTGAAAAGGAGCCGCCAAATCCGCAGCAGACGTCCTCATCCTTTGCCGGAACATATTCAAGACCGGCTGTGGAAAGAAGCTCACGCGGCTCCTTCGTAACTCCCAGCCCCCGGCATAGATGGCATGGCGAGTGATAGGCCACCTTGGCCCCGGCCCTCCGGAATTCCTCGGGATCAACCGCAAGCACTTTAGTCATGAATGAGCTGAAATCGATCACCTTGTCCCGTAGCTGGCTGACCTTCACCGCGAGGGCGGGCTCTTCCGGCAGCAGTTTCCGGTAGTTTTCTTTCAGGTGTGAGCCACAGGAGGCGCATAGCGTAAGTATGTAATCATAGTCAGCCGGATCGATAGCTTTCAGGTTCTGAACAGCGACATCCCTTGCCGTCTCTTTTTCGCCCATCATTTGCGCCGGCAGGCCACAGCAGGTTTGTTCCATTGGATATTCGAGCTGGACGTCATGGTCCCGGCAGAGCCGCAAAAGCGCCTGCCCCTGTTCCGGATAGACGAAATCGCTCAGGCAGCCGCCGAATAAAGCCACCCGATAGCGAGGGTTCTC